>Ga0181531_10000231_pt1 | contig 40330 bp, 26 predicted proteins | sample PEATcosm2014_Bin_38_FD_119743 | JGI IMG/M metagenome (GOLD analysis project Ga0181531, IMG submission 119743) | Peatland microbial communities from MTU Mesocosm Facility, Houghton, MI, USA - PEATcosm2014_Bin11_10_metaG | ecosystem: Environmental > Terrestrial > Soil > Wetlands > Peat | place...
CCGTCTTTCGGGCGGCTGCGATTATTGTGTTTCAAAAGATCCTCGGCGAGGTCGTCCAGGAGTTTCTTGTCCCGTTCCGAGAGTTCCTTCTTGTTGCGATAGGCGGTAGCCAAAGTCACACGCGGCGGCCTCGCGAGTTGTTCCTGCATACGCCGAGCATGGTCGATGACACTCCGGATGGCCGCTCGGGCTTCGCGAACTAATGCTCTTTCCTTTGGGGAACCGGGCGCGCCTGGACGCAAGTCACTAAGCGCCTGTTTCAAGAGCGCCGGAACGGGCCGGCCTGAAGCCGCGTACTGTTTTGCTAGGGCATCAAACTTTCGATAAAGGCGTGCTTTGAGGTCTTCCGGATCAATTCCTGCGCGCCGCAAGAGTTCCCGGGCTTCCCGGGCAACCAGTTCGCTCGGGCTGCCGTACAAGCTGTCGGAGAGTTGAGCCAACCGCGCCTTTTGCGGAAAAAGATCCTTCTCCTTCTGTTCGCTCATGCGGTTTTCCTCTCTACCAAGTTGTGATCGATGAGCTGCCGCTGCAGCCTCTTCTTCCTGTTCTGCACCTCTGCGGCAGTAATGCCCAACTCAGCTGCTATTTCGCGGGGCTTGTAAAGGTTGAGTTCCAGCACCGCCCTCACAACTTCCGCTAGGTCCGGTTCTCCGGCAAAGGCAGTCCGTGCGCGTTCGCCGTACCGCTCTTCATCGATGGACCCCGCAAAATCTATGGTCGATCCCGGCAATTCGTCGAGCGACCGGGGAGCAGGATCGGCATCCCGTTCGACGGGAAGCGACGATCGGCTCTGCTCGTGGGCATGCGCCGCTTTACGAAGGGAATCGATAATGTCATTGCGCAGAGCGGTCGCTAGCAGGGAGAACAAATCGCCACGGGAGGCTTGATGTTGAAGCTTGCCTTCGATATATTCCACCAAGACTGCCGAGACAAAGTCGTCGACGGACAGACCGACGCCGGCGACTGTAGAGTTACGCCCACCGAGTCCAAACTCGTTAAAGGTTCGCAGCCCAAAAGCGGTCAGCCGATGGGCTAGTTCCTCAAAATCCAGGCTCTGCTGTGCTTCCAAGAAGAAACCTCGGGCGCCGAGATGACAGCCGGCTAACCGGCGGGAGTCTGCGGTTCTAACATGCATGGGCCAGCAGAATCACCAGGATAATACTCCGTATGCGAAGTAAAAGATCGTTTCTGGCCACGCACGCGCGGGAATATTGTTTCTTTCGGAACACCCAAATTCGCGAGATTGGTTCGCTCTGTCGGTATCAGCCCTGGCGCTGAATTCGAGCATTGCGTGCCCCAGAAAGGGCGCGGATTTTGGAGATGGCCGGTGATATCGGACAAGGCGTTGGAACTAAACATTTCTTTGGTTTTAGAGGTTCGTGGTGATTCCGTGGAATGCATCGGGATGCAAGTCATCAAGCCCGCTGGCGGCTTGGCAGGCAATGGAATCGACCCCCACAGAGCAATGACTCGCACAGGAAAGGAACCCAGTGGGACGAACGGGGTTCCTCCTTGGTGCGTTTCTCATGCACCTGTTTCCGGGAAAGGGCCGACTCAAGACGGCGCACAACACGAAGAGAAGAAGAAAGAGCCGATAGGTACCACGGCAGGCTGCCGGAACACCTGGATCTTTCAAGCCAGCTCGGAATTCTCCGACGTTCGGAGTGCACTGCGCACCCTTAGGGAACACACCTGGCTCGTCCGGCAGCACAAGGAACAGATTAAGTCGGGAGACAGGGTGTATGTGTGGGAGTCGGGTCCGCGGGGAGGGATCATCGGACTGGCGGAGGTATCCGAGCCGCCTCGGATTCAACCGGAGCCGAAAGAACAACTGCTGTTCATCCGGAACAGTGAAAAGTTCCGAGGAGACCGCCTTCGCGTAAAGATCCGACTGCTCAAGCTGATCGAACCAGCGATTCAACGGACGTATCTTTCATCGCGGGCGGATTTCGCTACCTTGAGCATCTTGCGGCGCCCGCGAGCCACGAATTTTCGCGTGACGCGAGAAGAAGCAAAAGCCCTGGAAGGCATTGTGGACGGCATGGCTGTGGCTGATTCCCTGCAAGGGGAGAAAAGGATCGTATTTGCCCAGGCGTAAGGACTAGCCCTCCCTTAAACATGGGACCAGCCGCAAGGAGCACTCGTTGGAGACCGCACATCGGTCAGCGTGTCCGTAGGCAAAGCGAAATAGGCAGAACCCCCACTTGGAAGCACAGCGAGAGACTCTCTCCCGTGCGGAACACTTCGGGATTTTCTTCCACGGAGGCGGTCGTTGCGAAAGCAAGAGGTCGGACGGGAATTGGATCGGATTCGGACTCGATCCAAGCAGCTCTCGCTAACTTAGCCTGCCCGACTACTTTCCGGACTGGCTGCTCTCTCAGAATTCCATGGCTGATGCGCAACGCGGCGGATTTCCACTTCCTTCGGCAACTCGGTCCGTCAGGACGGCTTCTGTTTCACAGGGTATAACGTCTCATTCTCGATGACTTCATCAGCGAAGCGATTCACGCCAATTCGGCGAAGCAGGGCCTCGCCCGCTTCACGAGTCGCGCGTTGCAAAGCGGCGTCGAGCTACTCTACCGAGCTATCAAGAGCAACGTCGCTGACTCGCTCCATGGCGTGATTCAGATCAAGCGCAGACCAGGACGCCGCTACGTCTCGGAAGTCCTCGAAATCAACAGCTACGACGCCCACGGCGACCCCTTCGATTACTGTGCAATCTACCAGAGATAGGAGCCATGCCAATGACGACGGACGAAAGTCGAAACACATGAAGGACATCTCAGCCAGCGAATACATCAGCGCAAACTTTCATCCGTCTGATCGGATTGCCGTCCTGGTCCGCAACGGCGGTACGGGCGAAACGATCCAGCGTATCGCGACTGCTGAACGGATCGCGGGAACGTCCACTCAGGAATGGCTCCAGCACAAGAATGAAAAAGAGGCATGCGACATCTACATCGGAATGAACACCCTGAAACCCGAGGCCCGCACGCGAACTAAAAAGGACATTCAGACCATCCGTCATCTTTACCTGGACATCGATCACGATGGCCCGTCGGCCTTGGCGAAGATTCGACAATCCAACCTGGTGCCGCCGCCGAATTACACGGTAAATACATCGCCTGAGAAATTCCAGATTGTGTGGCGGGTCGAGGGTATTGACCGGGAACACGGCGAGGCCCTGCTGCGTGCCATGGCACGCAAACTCGGAGGCGATCCTGCTGCCACCGATTCCACTCGCGTTCTGCGTCTCCCGGGATTCGTCAACCGAAAGTATCAAACCGAGTTTCGGGTGCAAGCCGAGAAGCACACCGACCGCATTCATCACCTACAAGATTTTTGTCTACGCCCTGGGCCGATCGACAACGACTTCCGCGCGCACTATAGGCTGTTAACGCGACGGTCTTCTGATAGGCGACCCTTGAGCCAGTCCGAGCACGACTGGATCTATGCGAAGCGCGCCCTCGCCCGCGGCGACGACCCCGAAGAAATCATCGGCAGGATCGCGGATTTTCGCAGCAGTGAGAAAAGCGACCCGCTGTACTACGCGCGGCTAACCGTCAGCAAAGCGCAGCAGCACCTGGCGACGGAAAAGGCAACTCCGACCCAACCGCTTGATGGCTCTCACAAATCAATCTAGCGCGTTCCATTCGATTCGTTTAGTTGACCACTTGGGTGCGTTCGAAGTTCACGTAGAGGTTGGCGGAGACGAACCACGGCACGTACCGTAAGCGGACTGCTCAAGAGATAGTTTCAGCCCGTCGTTTGGCACGAATTTAGCTCGAAAAATTGGGAGAAAAGAGGGAAACGGAGGGAACAGGGAGACATTAGCCGAACAAACGAAAGCTTCCAAGTAGTTGAAGGATTTAGATTTCCCAATAGAATTGGAAAAATTTACAAACCCGCGCTGCGCCTTCGGCGGTGGATCACGTTTTTGGCGAGACACCGTTGCTTAATGGCCAGAAGCAGCCGAACTAGTGGAACTCGCTTTCAGGAACCGAGAGAAGAACTTTCAACTGCGTGTTCGGGAAGTAGTGCTCGAGAATCTCGCGGAAATCGGAGCCGTGTTGCGCCATGCCGCGCGCGCCACGCTGGCAGAGACCGAGACCGTGTCCTTGACCGGTACCTTCTAGCATCACTTTCCCGTCCTGCTCGTGCGCTATGAAGTTGTTGCTCGGAACGGCGTTCCAGCCGAGCACGCGATCGACCGCAAGGCGCCCCATTTCTCCGCGGAGCAGTAGCGCAGCATCATCACGCGAGACATTGCGGGTCCAGCGGACCGGATTCTTGTAGCAGACATCGCACAGCACAGAAAAATAGGGATAAGCGGTTTGAGGCAAGCCGATTTCTGCGAGCGCGCGTGTGTGTCCGCTGCAACTTCGCGTGAACATGGCGGTGACGGGTTTCTCATCGAAAGTAAGCACGAGGTCGCGCGTCAAAGCTGCAGCAGCAGCTGCAGGGCTATCGGCGGCGGGCGGTTCGCGAAGAAACTGGCAATGCGTGAGGTCGCAGAAATCGAAGTTCGAGTGGCGCCCGCCGCCAGCAACCAAATAAGAGCGACTGACGATCGCCTGGGCCTTCAGAGCCTCGAGCGGGGTGCCCGGAGCGGTCTCCGCCTGCACTACGGAGGCCACTGCGGTTTCCCGATCCATGGTGACGATCGGGACCAACTCGCCATCGGCGACCTTCAGGTCGAGCACACCGAAGTAGCGCCGTTTGATTTTGCCAGGCACCGCGATAACGAGCTCGGTGGCTTGCTGATTGCGGCCGGACGCGCGCATTTGGGTTGCGCGGACTTCGCTGCCGCCACAACTGAGGAGCAAGCTAGCGCCTGCGGACCGGATGTGCAGGAGGCTGCAGCTGGATCCCCCACGCAGAAAGATCCGCTGACCGGCAGCGGAAACGAGCAACTCTCCCGCCGGATCGGCTGCAAGCGTAAGGTGTTGTGTATGAAAAATCCCGAGCACGCCGATGCGGACCGTCGGGGTCTGCGCCGGCGCGATCATGGGAAGCCCGAGCGAGAGAAGCAATGCGCAGAGCCAATGCATTGCGTCATTCCTCCATCTGCCGGAGCATGCGCCCGGCGGTTTCCGCAGCTTTTGCGCCCGTGACGCTGTGAATGCGGAGGAAGAGAAGAATCTCGGGTTGCTCCGCGGGAACTAGCGCAAGAACAAAGCCATCCGCTGGAGCCCAGGAAGCGTGCGTGCAGGGCGCAGTGCCGGTTTTCACGAGAGCCGTGGTTTGTTTCAGTTGATGTCCAATCGCGGCGCCAGTGCCGTGCAGAGCTGATTGCCGCATTCCTTCGATCAGTGGAGACACGCCGGGCTGATCCTTTCGGCGATACAGTTCGAGATAAGCACGCGCCATGTGCAGCGGGGAAATGCGCCAACGCGCTCCCAGGCCCATGAAATTAGCGGCTGTGGACTCGGCGCCGGGCGATTCGAGTCCAAAGGACTGGACGAGCGAAGCAAGCTGCTCGGGCGAGACACTCTCCGCCAGAAGACGAAAATAGGTGTTGCAGGAGACAGCAACTGCGGAAATAACGTCAAGTTTGCCGTGCGGCTGGGGCTGCCAGCATCCACTCGCTTTGCCATTGCATTCGTAAATGGGATAGCGGAAATCATGCTCTCCGGCATATGCCAGCGCCGTAAAAGGTTTCACCAGAGAACCCAGCGGAATGGGCTGATCGGAATTCTTCCAGTGGCTTGCAAGGACAGCGCCGGACCGCGCATCCAGCAAAAGATACGATGTTTCACTTCCCGCGTAGTTACGCTGGAGAATTTCGACGGCGGATTGCGCGAATAGGGAGCGCGTGGCGCTGCTCTTGGGTTCAGATTGGCGGCCGAAGGAAGGAGCCGCAAGAAACCCAAGGAAAAGCAACAGGAGGAAATGCCCAGCGTTTTTTTGATCGGCTATTGCGCCCATGCGTAAACGACCGTTTGCCTCTGGCGGTCGGCGTCGTCGTGAATAACAATCTTCTCAGAGGAAACGCCCTTCAGCGTGAAACTCAGGCTGGCCATGTTCTCAGAGAAGAACTCCGGGCTTCCGCCGTTCTGAGGAGCGCCGGAACCCAAGTCCAGCATTTTGGTCAAGGTGACGAAGTTTTCCCGCTCGTGTTGAGGATCGAATCCGGCAGCAAACACAGCGGCCGAAGCAGACGGTTTCTTGTTTAAGCCCGCAAGAGCGTTCGTTAAGAAGGCGGCATTGTCTGACACGATTAGATATTTCCCGCGGACTGCGACTGCGAGAGGCCAAAGACCATCCAGCACGCTGTAACCCGAAGCGGCCTTCCATCCGACGCCCAACTGTCCGGTCGTGAATCCCGGCCGAACAAACTCAACCAATGCCGCATGCACTGCTAGTTCGTCCCAGTCGGCTTCTCCGCGAAACGCCACAGCGGTGTGAATGCGGACGAATACCCCGGCGGAGTCGCGCTCGGTGCTCTGCAGTTCGAGCTGCGCAAGAACATGATTCTTGGCAAACACGGCTTGCAACGGGCCGCTGCTATCGCCCTTGAGGGAATTTTGTGTCGCTGGCTGGTCGATTCGCGTCTCCAGGTCCGACGCGGAACCCGTCTCGCCGCGGCCCAGCTGGACCTGAGGAGCTAGTTTGTCCGGTGCCGCGGGTCCCAGATGTGGTGCGAGGATTTTTACCGTCAGCAACTCTACGCATTCTTTGCCATCGGGGTTGGCCTTTGCTTCGTAGACGCCGGTATTGGCCGGAACGAAGCTAAGAATCTCTGCAACAGCTGCCGGTCCCTTCGATTCCGGAGCTTCGCGGGCGACCTTTCGCGACAAGATACGCTCCTCGTAATACTCCTTTCCGGAGCGCGTGAGATCGGAAACTGCAGCGCTGTACTGCTTCATGTCCGTAATGTTTTGCTGAATCCAATAGGACCGGAAGTAGGAACTCGGAACGATTTTCTCGAGGTTCAGGACCATACGCAAATCGCCCGGCGCGCCAGCCGCCGCAACCGAGCGTGTCCACCATGGCTCCGCTTCCACGCCCTGCACCTTGTCGCCCGCTAGCAGTTGCAGGGCTCCGGCCATCAAGTCTTCGCGCGTCGCCAACAACAGATGATCGCCGGTGACCGCGAACGCGACTTCGCGATCGGATTCTGGATCTTGGCGATAGAAGAAGTTGACGCCTCCCGCGGTGCGCGTCTCGAATTGGGCCCGTGTTTGCCACAGCGCCGATTGCATGGAGTCGGCGGAAGCCAGCCGCGTGATGTACAGAAATTGCAGTTTTCCGATGTCGTAGAGGGCCAAAACGCTCTGCTTGCCGGCCACTTGATGCAGCAAATCCGCGCCCGCCGCCACGCCCGCGGCTTTAGAAAACTCGTTGCTGGCATCCTGCAGCCTGAGGAGCAGGCGCGATTGCGAGAAAACATCGTGATTCTTGCTTTTGAGCCAATTCTCTTTTTCCTGGGACTTGTCCCAGTCCCCGAGCAGCGACGCAAAATCCTTGGCTTGCAGGTAGAGGAGCGCGCCGGAAGGCACAAAGTGGGAGAGCTCAGGCTCGCCCGGGGCAGCCGCGCGGTACGCGCCCCAGGTCACGCCAAAAAGTACGACCGACAAAAATGCAACCAAGATAGCGCGTTTCATGGCTTTCCTCCTGGTTTCGCAACTGTTTTTGCGGGTGCGGCGGCCTGCGCAACAAGGCGCGGCCGAACCAGGCGATCCTGCTCCAATTCGGCGTGCAGAATCGGCTGGCGTGCCGCGTTGGTGTGTTGACGCCGCAAGCGCGCTCTGACGTCCTGCCATTGTGCGGAGATGGGCTTCAGCTCCGCGGGCGATTTTTCGAGCTTCTGCGCGATCTGCAGGTAAGAAGCCGCCTCATCCAAACGGTCAAGCCGCAGCATCGCCAAAGCGATTTCGTGGGCAAGCTCGGCTTGCTGAGAAGGCGGCGGCGCGAGGCCCGGCGAAGCTTCCACTTCGCCTTGGCTGGTATGAGTCTCTTCGGTGCCGAGAATCTCTTCATCATTTGGATTGGCCGGCGCGACGCGCCCAAGCTGTCTTCTTTGCAGAAGCTGCTCGATCGAAGCCAGCGCTCGTTCGTCCTCCGGAATGGAGACGGCCGCGCGGAAGAAAGGCACGCGTGCGTCTTCTCTCGACGGCGAATCCGCCAACGCTGTCGCCAGCACTTGCATTTTGGCGTGTGCGTCCGTCGAGTTCTGCGCCGCGGCCAGGCGGGAATCATAGAAATAAGGACGGTCTGCGGCAGCCGGTGTGATGTCTTTCGTGCCTGCTGCCAGAAGCTTCAGCTCGGCGCTCCCAAAGTCGCTGGGCTGAGGTAAACCCTCCAACGCCGTCGCCGCTTGCACGCGAAGCGCATACGGATTCTCGGGCGCTGCCGCCAGCTTCGCGAGGCTTTGCGCCGGCGCCGTCTTGTCCTGTGCGGCTGCGAGCTGCACCTTGGCGAGCCTCAGTTGGAAAGACGGCTCCCATGGAGTAGCCTTGGCAAGCGGTTCGAGGAACATCACCGCCTCCGCGGGATGCCCGGTCTTCTCGAATAGCGCCGCGGACGAGTCCATATTCTGATAGGCATCGCCCACCACCAGGACGAGCCGCTTGAGCAGTGTGACCGCCCCCTGCGTGTCGCCGTCAGCGATGCGAGATTCCGCCAAGCCCAGGAAATTCGTTGCAACAAGCTGGTGCTCTTCGAGCTCGCGCGCAAACACGAATTCCAGGATTTTCCTCGCCGATTGCTTATCGCCGCCATCAAAAAGCAGCCGCGCGCCGGTCCGCAGGCTTTCCGCCCCGGGCGCCGTTTGTGGGTCTGCCTTGTACCCGGAAATAATCGTGTCCAGCGTTCCCAGTTTCGCCGCGCACTCCATTTCGTACGGAACGAGAGGCGAGGAATCGGAAACCGTGGGGTCCTTCTGCAACGTGGCGATGCGGTCGGCAGCCTGGCTGTATTGCTTCGTCGCAACCAGGTATTTCACCCAACGAAGCTGCCAACTCCACCAAACAGCTCGCGCATTTTCCTGTTGTAATCCTTCCGCCTTTGCGGTCGCCGCTTGCCCCGCTTCCAGGATGTGCTGGTAGAGCGGCCCGCGATTCGCCAGCGGAATCCACGATATATCCACAACGTCCTGCAGAACGATGGTGGGATCGGGAGCCGAGGTGGATAGCTCGAGCAACCAGCGTGTCGCCGCTGCGGGATCGCTTGGCAGCGCATAAACATTGCGTAGCACCGCGTTGGAACGATAGTTCCCATTGCGATGGAGATAGGCGCGAACGAGCTGTTCGATTTCAGGCTTCAGGTCCGCGAACAAGCCGCGCGTCCGCACGTGATCGCACGCACGGCCGAAATCTGCCCAGAAAGTCTCCGGCAAGCGCGCGTTGTTCACCTGATTCAACCCTGCCGCAAAGAACAGCTTCCATTGCGCGATGGCTTCGGCGCGATTCTTGGATTTGAAATAAGCAAGCGCCAGTTTGTCGTGAATATCCGCACGCGCCGGCGCAAGCTCCAGGGTGTACTTGTACTGCTCGATGGCTTTGCCCGTATCTCCCAGATTCATGTAGTAGTCACCGAGAGAAAGATAGGGGTCCGCCGAGGCCGGGCTGTGCTCCAATTCGGCAGGAAGGAAATCCTCCGGCGTGCCTTGCCGCGTATCGGCGAGATATTCGCCGTAGCGCGAGGCATAATAGAACCAGATATCTCCCGCCAATTGAATGTTGAGGTCAACCTGCTTGCCGACCCGCTCCGCGATGGTTTGATCTCCGAGAGCGTTCACAAACGCCGTATTGATAGCGGGTTCGCTTTCCGCAAAGTAGAGGCCGACCAGGGCCGTGTACGACTTGCCCCAAACCGGTGGGCGTGAGCTGCTGCGCGCAGCGACCACGGCGTTGGCCAACTCCGTGTCTCCGTTTGCCAGAGCAAAGTCCGCGGCCGCCTGCCCCCAGGGTAACCAGGCTCCGGCGATCTGCGCGAGCTTCTGCGGATCCCTCTTCAAGAGAAGAGCGAACCACCGCGCTTGGTTGGCGCCGGCGAGACTATTGGCCCCCACGCTGGACAGCAAGCGAAATTCGTTGTCGGTATCGCCCGCGGCCCGGTAAGCCTCAGCCGCGTCCAGGACGACCGCATTGCGAAATTGCGGCGGGAGTCGCGGAACGACGTTTTCCAGTTGCTGGGCGAGCTCACTAAATTTCAGCCTCTGCCGCTGAAGCTGTTCGAACGCGGCGAGTTGGCCCGAATTGGCGGGATCCATTGGAGCCTTTGCCACCAGTCCGAAGCGCCAAGTGGCTTCCTGTTCGGCCAATCCGGCTGCTTGTGCGAGTGGTATGGCAAACTCCCTTACGTCTGCGTCAGACATGGGAGCGCGCAGTGTCTCGGCAAAAGCCGCAAACGTTACCTTTTCTTCGGGAGTGAAGTAGCGCGAAACGGTCGCGCCCATTTCCGTAAGCGCCGTTCGCATGCCGCTCCGCGCGTTTTGTTTTCGCGTGGCCAGGACGTGCTCGCGCCATGCTTTGTCGGAAACACCAGCAATTCCCTGCTTGGCGACTTGTTCTTTCAGGACCGGGAGCGCATTCGACGCCGCGTTCATGGCGTTTTGCAGAGTCGTGTAGGCCTTCTCTTGCTGGCGGAGGCGGGTCATAACGCGCACATACGTCTTTGCTGCTTCATGATTTTCCTGTGACGCCAGCAGTTCGTCGCTGGCCAGGCCGATGCCTTGCTCCGCGAAGGTTTTTGCCGGCTCCAGAATGCCCCAGCCTTCCAACCGGCGGGCGACCTCAATGTAGTTCCCTGCCCGCTCCGGAGCCACGTCAATGAGCGCGGTCTTTAGCGCAGCGACGGCATCCGCGTTACGCCCTTGCCGGGCCCGCACCTCCGCGATCTTCTCCCTCCACTTCGCGTCCTTGTAAGCCAGTTGGTAGAGATGCTCGTAATCGCTGGCCGCATCGTCGAATCGCAACAAACGCTCTTCAAGCGTGGCGCGCGCGATGTGCAAGTCGGTTCGGTCCGGCCGGATGGCGATCGATTTTCCATAGGCATCAATCGCCGCCGGATAGTCTTCCAGGCTGCTTTGCATGCGCGCCAGCGCCATCGACCAGCGGTAGTCGCGCGGCGACTGCTGGATGGTCTTCGAATAGAAATCCAGCAGCTGCTTCTCGCGCTGATACCTCTGCGCATAGAGAGCCACTTCCGTCGTAAGCGCTTCGTCTTCCGGATAGTTGTTGATTAACTCGATGTATTGATCCACCGCCCCGGGATAGTCCTTGAGTTGCGTCAGCGCGGGAATCAGTCCGCGGCGCAGGGTTGCGATCCGGCTTTTGCGGTCGTCGGCACCGAGCGGCGCATTCCGGAACAACGCAATCTTATCCAGATAGAATTGCTTCAAGCCCTGCGCATCGGCGTCCCGCGCGTACGTGTCCGCCATGGCGGCGAGATACTGGCTGTCGTAAGGCGAATCCTTCAGCAGGCCGTCTAGCAACGTGCGCGCCTGCTGAAAATCCTTCGCTTCCGTGCACTTGCGCGCAGCTTCGAACGTAAACTGTGTGCTTAGCTGCGGGTAGGCGTCCTTGGCAGCCTGCCGCAGCACAGCGATGGCCTGCGGGTAGAGTTTCACCCGCCAGTAGAAGTCCACCGTTGAGCGCACCACTCCCAGAATCTTAGGATTGGCCTGATATAACGCTTCGATATTTCGCTGCGCCGCGGCAAAATCCTTTTTGCTTTCATAGAACCGCGCGAGCGCATAGAGCAACTGGATTCGCGTCACAGGATCCGTCGCCAGCGCGGCCTGCTTCTCAAGCGCCTTCTGCCGCACGCCCTCAAGGGACCGCTGCTGCGCAGTCAATTCGATTTGCGAGGCCTGTTCAATGGTTTCGGCGTGATCCAGCGCCGCGCCAAGAAAGGCCGCCATCTGCGGCCCTTCGTTGGCCGCTTCCAGTACGCGTATCCGTAGATTGACGGCAGACATCGCGTAGTGCGAATCCACCGCCAGCTTTTCGGTCGTGTCGTTCACCAGGTCGCGGAGTTTCGGACGGCGCGCCAGCGCCAGTAGCCGTCCCAGGGCGGGCGAATTTCCCGTTGTCCAGTCCGCCTCGGCGGGCGGCATATCGCTCGCGACGGCCGCGTCCGCGTATTCGCGCACAGCCCTCGCATAATCCTTCTGCGTCTCGTAAATCGCGCCTTCTTCATATCCATAAAGAGTCGGATTCCCTAATTTCCTTCGGCCTTCATCCATAAGCCGCAGCGCATTGCTGAAATCGAAGTAGTCCCAGTAAATCGTGGCTGCTTCCAAGTAGCCATCCGGCTGCCCCGGAGCCACTTTCGGAATGCGCTGCCAATACGGAGCGGCTTGCTGCAAAAGCTCACGGTCGGCGTAGATGTCGCCGATGCGGGCAAGAATTTCCGTGTTGCCGGGATTCGCAGCCAGAAGATTTTCTTCCATATGGACGGCAACTGCTGTCTTTGCCGGGTCAAAATAAGCCAGCGAACGGAAAACCGAAGAGGCTGTGCGGTCGAGTTCCTGTTCGGCAGGATACGCTTCGGCCAGCCCCTTCAAAACCGGCGCGCCCTCTTCAAAATGCGAGCGCCAGATTTCCGCGTCCGCCAGTTCCGTGGCTGCTGCCGGGTTTTTCTTCACAAAGTCCGGCCAACCCGCGCCGTCAGTCGTTGGCGCCGACTGCCGCAGGGAGCTCAACTCCTGCTCCAGCTGATGGTTGGCAGAAAGATATTCAAAATACTGGCTTCGCAGTCCAGGGTCTTCAAACCAATGCTGTCGGATGAGCGCCACCCAAGCCGCTTGGTCATAGGTCGGTTTCGAGTGGTAAGCCTGCAGCAAATTGCGGACGAAATAGAGATTGTGGGGGAATCGCGCGTTAGCAAACTGGTTCAACCGCACGTACATCGCCGGGGTACTTCCCCCGACCGATCCGAAGTACGTTTGCAGCACGCTGCCGTCGAACTGCTTCACGGCATCTTGCGTCAATTGTTCGAGCGCGGAATACCTCCGGTAGCGCAGATACAGGCGCGCCAGCTTGCTGTACCAGGAGGGATCGGAGAAACGAGCGAAGGCGCGCCGGTACACTTCCTCCTCTTCCTGGCTGAGATTGTTTTGCTGCAGAAACATCGCGAGCCGTTCGTACAGGCCGGGATCGTCAGGGTTGTGATCAATCTCCCGGCGCAGAACGCCCAGGGCCTGCGGAGCCTCTTTCAGCTGCACCAGCCGCGCCAGATAGCGTTCGAGGACTCGCGAATACTCGGCCGAACGCGGCCCGTTCTCCTGTGTCTCTGGGTTTCTTCCCACTTGAAATGCGGAGCTCGGGACCTGTCCCCGCGCGGGCGGTCCTTCCTGTTCTTCACCGCGAGCCTCGCCTTCCGTGTCTTGATTCGCGGCCTGCTGAAAGCGTTGGTAGCCTTGCGGACCACCAAAGTTTCCGGTGCCCACCACACGGCTGCCGAGCGGAATCTTATCCGCTTCGCCGGCGAGCTCCTTCAGAATTGCGTCATAGATCGCGAATTCGTCCTGCGGTTTCTCCAGCCGCGCGTCCGCGTCCGCCATTAGCAGCGCAACGCGGGTGCGATCAGGCGACTTCGGAAACAACGCGAGAAACTCTTTTCCCCCCAGCAGCAGAGCTTCGCTCTGACCCGTGCTCGAATAAAACTCGAGCAGTTTGACGTGCAAGTCCGGCCGGCCCGCCGCGTTTGGAAAACTCTTGTCCAAAAGCGCCAGCAATTCGGCGCCCCGTGAGCGGTGGAAGTAAGAAAACGCGCGCTGTTCTTCCTCCGGATAAGCCCTGTTGGGAGACGTCGTATTCAAGATGAGCGAGAGAATCCCGTTGAAATAGCCGGGCCCCTGATCCAACGTGGCGATGTCCTTATACATGGACAATTCGCCGCTGCCCAGGCGAATCGGGGATTCCGGCGAAGTCAGAAGCATGTCCGTCAGCCGCGCAAGCGCGCGCTCTTGCGCATCGGGTGTTCCCTTGCTGCTGTAAAGCGCGAAATAGTAGCGCGCGGCCTCTGGATACGAGTGAATGTCTTCGAGCAGGCGCCCGCACGTGTAGAGTTCTTGCGCCGTCCACGCCGAATTTGCCGCCTCTTTATGCAGCCTCAGGCTGGTGATGGCTTGCTCCGCGGCGTCCAGCTTGCCTTGTTGCTGGTAGTAATAGAAAACGCGCGCGGTTGCGTTCAGGTCCTCGGGATTTTTGTTCAGAGCCGCGCGCCCCGCATCCAGAAACGCTCGCAAGCCCTGCGTCTGTGCCAGAAGGTCGAAATAACCCTTCACCAGCTCGGGTTGCCACAACGGCTGAAAGCTCTTCTCGTAGACCGCCAATCCCTGTTGAATGGAGCTTTGCTTGTATTCCACCAGGGCTCTGGCTTTCACCGGAAAGATTTCGTCGTTGGGAAATTGCTTTTGATACGCGGCAACCAACTGGTTGGCTGCGTCGAACTCCTTCTGCGCCACCAGGTAATCGAGAAACCGGACGTAAAGCGGTTCCTCTTTCGGATAGCGGGCCATCCACGCGCGATAAGTCGCAATCGTGGACTCTTTGGGCAGCCCCTGCGCTTGCATAACGGCGAGAATGCGCTCGAAGGCTCCCCACGAAGTCTGCTGATTGGGCGGCGTCAGCTTTTCGCTCGATGCTGCCGGCGAATCGCCGATGATTCGCAATGTTGCGATTTCGTCTTGCGGCCGCAGCCTGCGGTGATAAAAATCGGCCAGATCTTGTTCCGCAGCGGCCTTGTTTGGTGCCTTCTCGGCGTACGACTTCCAATCGCGCTCCGCCGCTGTGAAATCGAGCTGCCGTTCGTCTTCGAGCGCGCGCAGCGAATACAAATCCGCGTTTGCCGGCTGTTGCTGAATCAAGTCTCCGAGGGCGGGACGCGTTTCTGCCGGCGGCCTGCGAAACAGCACTTCGCCGTACGGCAATTGCATCGCGCGGAAAAAGGCTCGTTCTACGTCCGTTTTTGGCTCGATGTTGTGAATCCAGGCGGGCAGCTCGCCCTTGGCTGTCAGCGCGAACGTGCCCGCGCCGACAAGAAGGACGGCGGCGCCGATGCTCCAGGTGCGATTGGGAGCGAAATCACGGAACGATTTCAATGTCCACCCCCTGAGAACCCATGTTGTGCGCGATGTCTTCGGCCGTGACCGTCAAATGGTACGTTCCGGGAATCATCTGCTCCGGAATGAACAGTTCGCCTGTATTGGCGTTGACTTTCGCATCCCAATGCAAACCCACGGGCGCCGCGCCTTCGAGCCGCGCCACAAGCGTGCGCGTGTTCTGTGACGCCGAAACCTTCAAGTCCACCGTTTCCCCGCGCCGGTAGCGCGTTTTTGGCAGTTTGATCTGCACCGTCGGCGACTTGCTGGCAATCACGAACGTCTTCGCTTCACGGTAGGTTTGCCCGGAACGGTCGCGCATCACCAGTCGAACCGGATACGTGCCATCCGGCAGGTCCGTCGGAACGAGGAAGCGTGTTTGCCACGTGTCTTCGCCGGGCAAATATCGCAAGGGCTTCACCAGTCCGAACGGAAACAGCGCCACAACCGAGACGATCGCTGGGTCTGTTTTCACTCGAATCACCGGGTCTCCCGGGCGAATCACGCGTGGCCGCAGCAGCGCCCGCGGCACCGCCAGGAACGATGTGTACGGCGTCACAAATTTGTATTGGCGCGACAAACGGATGATCTCCTCAATGGAAGCCGCGTCTTCACCTTCGCGTTCGATCTTCTCGAGCAATGCATCCACACGGGCGCGCGCCCAGAGTCTCGGAAGTTGTGGATGCTCGGCGGATTCGCTTGGCAAGTTTGCCTTAGACGACATGGACACAGGCGTCCCGTCTCGGACGCCATGCACGCTAAAGGCAACCTCCTGCTCTGGCTTCTGATACCGGCCAACCCACACCGCTTCCGACCCGGCGAAGGCCGCGTCTTGCAAGGGATAAACAGCGTCCACTGCCGATTCCGGCGAAACCGTCACCGCCAGTTGCCCAACCGGGCTGGGCCCAATCTTCGAGAGGAACGAATTCAGCTTGAATTCGATCGGTTCCGTCGAAAGCACGTTTTCCAGAACGCCGTCCTCGCGCGCCAGCAGCTTGAAGAGAGGCAGGTTCGCATCGTCGCCCACCGCAAAGATGTACGTCTTTGGCCGGCTCGCTTCGGGCAGCCGTTTCCAGTTCGCTTCGTACGTCGCCGCGAGTTTCGCGTTTTTGATGAGGCCCTCCGTCGCGCCGCCGTCACTCAGCAGCACCAGATACGGATTGCCTCCGGAAGCGCCGGATTCCCGCAGCGCTTCTTGCAGCGCTTTCTCAAGATCGGTGCCGCCCCGCAAGCGGCTGGCGCGCACGAAATCGACCGCATGTTGCAAGTTGTTTCTGTCAGCAGCAACCGGAGAGTGCTGAAACGGCTGAACCTGGCTATTGAAAAGAATTAAATTGAACTTATCTTCGGGCTTCAATGCGTGCAGCAAGGTCTCCAGTGCCTGGTAGCTGCGGTCGAGTTTTTCCCACTGCATGGATAGCGACGTATCGAACAGAACCACCACCGTTTTTGTTGGCGCGCCACTCGTGGGCGAATCTTTCATTGCGCTCTGGTTCGCTCCAAAACCCAGTAGCGCATCAACCGCGAAGAAACCGGGTTCATTTGTGCTTCGCACCGGCGCGGTCTCCGTGGGCGAAGGCGGCCCGCTTAATGGATTCCGGTGCGTAATAACCGCCAACGTGTCGCTTCCCGCTTTATCCAGATCGAACGTGGCCACGAAATCCTCGGTGAGGTTCACGTTCTCGCCTTCGAACACTCCACGTACAACTTGAGGCGTATTCTGCGCGAGCTGCAGCGGGTAAGTTTTCCCAGGCGCCTTAAAGTTGGTCAAAGCATGCACGGACCGCAATTCGAAATTGATTCGGAGATGGTGCGCCATTTGTGCATGGTATGCATCCGGGCGCAGAGGAATGGCGAAATACGATTTGAGATTCTCGACCGGAATCGTCTCGTGGTATTCGAATTCCAGACGCTTCGTCCCATATGCCGGAATAGGAACAATCCGCGCACTGAAAATGGCGCTGCGCTTGGCTTCCTCGGCGCCACGCTCTCCCATTTGAAGCAGCCCCGGATCAATGGATTGCTGCTTCAGTTCGTTATAAATCTCGCCGGCGCGCTTGCGCTCCAGGATCACAGCAGGAATGCGCACAGGGCCGTCCCACACCGCAAAATCGGAAACGGTCGCCCGGCTCGGCAATGCGAAAACGTAGTTCCCTTCCTGAATGCCCGCCGTATGGTTTGCAAAGATTTGGCGCACAAAGACGCGAGCATCGCCATTGTCAATCTCAACGGTAATTTCCATCTCCTCGAGAGAAAGAATCGCGGGATCAGGCTGGGACTTGTCTCGTGGAATCAGTACGCCGCCATCCGAGAAAGCAAGAGCGGGCGCCAATAACAAAAGCAAAAGAATGCCCAATGTTCGATGCATGGCTAGAATTTGCTCTCCTCAATGCGCACCAGCCCGTTGTCCGTGCCCACGTAGATGTATCCGTTGCCTTCGGCAAGCGCTGTCACATTCGCGGAAGGCAAACCGTCCGTAACCACCGTCCAACGCTCTTTCTCGCGGTCGTAAACGTAGAGTCCTTGATCCAGGCTTCCCGCGAAAACGTGGTCCTTGGTTACCAGCATCGCGTTGGGATTAATCTCGGTCGCAGTGGTCACAGTTTGGTACGCGTGGAACTTTCCCGTGCTGTCAAGTCCCATCACGCCGCTCCCATAAGTTCCAATCATCCATTCGTCGCCCACCCGCACGAGCGCAGTAATCCAGTTCTGCTTCAATCCGGAATTCCCAGCCGTGAAATTTGCTCTTACGAACCCCTTTTCGACTGCGGAAAGTCCACCCAGCGTCCCCACCATCAGGTCGTCGCCCGCCACTGCCAGCGCGTAGACATGGTTGTTCACGAGTCCATGAAAGCTGTACATGCTGCGGGTGCCTTCAGCGTCCAGAAACGTGATGCCCGCGGGAGTCGCAATGGCTAATCCGTCGTGGTAAGGCACCACGTCCGTGACGTGCTCGGCTATCAAGCCGTCCGCGGTTCCTAAAACCTGCTCCGGCTTCCCACTTGCTCCGAAGCGCACCAAACCGTTCGCGGTCGCTACTTCCACCGCTCCGCTCTTCGTATCCGGCCAAATGCGATTGATGCAAAAAACGTGCTCATTCTCGATGTGCGCCGGGCGCGCCGGTCCGTCCGGCAGAACGTCGAGGCCGTGGTCGAAGTAGCCAACCCACAGTTGGCCATTGGCGTCGCGCGCCAAAGCGGATATGTTGCGGTCGCTCAGAACCGCGGGCCGCGGCTTGAGCACTTCCTGCCACCCAAAGCCATTCGCCTTGACCTGGAAAATACCATTGCGCGTGAGGACCATTACTCCTTGCTCAGTTCCCTGGATTTGCCGGACCTCCTCTGCACCCACGCCGACGCTGTCGCGAGACGCGGAATGCCGAAGATTCGGGGCAAGCGGCGCGCGAACGATGCCTTGATCCTCCGAACCAATCCACAACTCGTTGCCCTCAACATGGAGGCAGGTCACCAGGACACCGTTGGCCAATACGCGTGAAAAGCGGCCCCCATCAAACTCCGCTACACCCAGCGGCGTTCCGACATAAGCCTTATCCCCTGCCAGCGTGATGGCTTGCACCTGCCGATCCGGGAGCCCCTGTTCCTCCGCAAACACATCCGTCGTTCCGGCGTGCCAGTGCCGGACTCCCCCATCCAGTGTTCCAACCCATAAATCCACTTCGGAGCCCGCCAGCGCCTGGACATATAGATGGCCCAGCGTGGGATGCAATTCCTGAAGGGTCTTTCCGTCATACACCAGCACCCCGCGTTTTTTCGTGCCGATGAGCAGGTGTCCGCTCGTAACCGGCAGGATCGTGGTCACCGCGCGCACCTCCGCGTCCGCGGAATAGATTTGCCGGAACTTCTGTCCATCGAACAGCAGAATGCCTTGGCCTGCGGTGGCCAGGATTAATTCGGGCTGCGTTGCTCCTGCGACTTGTCCAACCGCAGCTGCCACTAAAGGCGAGGCTGGCAAGTCCCGCCCCTCGGAGAATTCACGCACAAGATTGCCGCGCCTGTCGTATTGCAGCAGACCTGCAGGTCCCGCGACGTACAAGCTGTCCTGGAAGTGCGCGACCTGCGCGAAAACTTCCGGCGAACGCACCGACTCAAAATTAAGGTTTTGCTTGGGAGAAAATGGCCGCACTACAAAGGCCAACTCGCGTTCCGCTCGAAGTTCCTGTTTCGAAAGCTTGAGTGCCCGCGAAACCTGCCACAGGACAACACCGCCCAAAAAACCAGCCGCGACTATCGCCAATCCGCCTACCCACCACCATCGCCGCCCGCCGAGAGAGACCATGATTCCTCTTCGAGTTTGACACTGGAATGCCGATTCCGACACAAATCCTGCAGGAAGAGTGCCATCTGCTTTCTTCGAGGTTTGACTACATCTTGCTTGAATCTTAGGCGGGCTATCGTGTTCGCGAAGAAACGCTGTGTCCTAAACCTTACACAATTCACCGGAATTGCTCTGGGTCGAGAGTCCCTCGAGGCTCGTGCGCGGCAGGCACTGCAAGAGGCGATGTAACCGTCGAGAACATTCCTAGCTTCATGAAAAACGCGGGCCGTTTGCTCTTTCGATCCGGCGACCGAGGCTCAACGAACTGGCAGATGATTGTGGGCAACATCGGCTGGCGGATTCGCCGACGTACTTCCTGCCCTACCTTTGGCCATGATCGAGAGCATTATCGTAACCCTTCCGCCGGGGAGTGCAGACCAATGAGAATCGGATTGTGAGATGTGCTGGCTCGCGATCCTCTGGTGCAATGCCAAGAGGTCGCACGAAGAACGCGTGCTCCGAGGAGCTGCAACGGTTTCGCGGACCGATGCTCCGACGAAACAGCCTCTAGCACTCGAACCGAATCTGTCCGAAGAGCTCTCGAAGTTCCTGTAAATCAGTACGATTGGCTACCAGGTCGTCTGACCTTTCGCGTTGTGAAAGGGCTCAAATTTTCAGCAGTTGGGATAGTTGGGATTTCACGGGGATAAGAGAGCCGCCCAATTGCTCGCGTTTTCTATTACCGACTGAGAAATATTTTCTCTTCTTCCTCTTCGGACGAGGGGATGTGGGTGGCCTTTTGCAGATCGTCGTGGTTAAACGCGGAAGTCATTCGTTCCCGGTCCGACTTCCCGATTCCCAGTTCGTCTCATCCGTTTTATGGGGAAATTTTGCAATCAATAGATCGCCGTTCTTGCTCCGAACTGAAGCCTTCGGCCGCGCCCCTCCAAGCGAAGATCCCGGAGCGAGGAGCAAGCGAATGTCCTCCTCAGTTTCTGCGTCACCCTCAAAGTGTTCCGCGGCCACTAGCAGTCGTGGCAACTTTACCATCGGCGGAATCCGGTCGGCGGCAGTAGGCCACAGGAATGGTCCGCCCTGCTCTCTCGAAAATCGCAGTGCGCCCTGCCGGGCCTCATCGTCAACCATCAATAGATAGTTGATCTCCCGGAGCGTTCGGGCCGTGCGCTTCTCTCGTTTGGCCGCGCGGCCTTCCGCACGCCCCATCAACATGCGTCCCCAGCGATCCGGAGCCGAGTCGCCGATCGCTCCAAACAGTGCCTTCCCTTGCTCGGTATGGAATGAGCCGGGGCCAGGCGACAGCGCGGGCTCAAGCGAGAAGCGGTTCGCCGCCCGAAACCATCCTTCGTCATACTCAAAGGTCAAGATACGCTGGATCATGATGGACGACCATTAATATTACCCTTCCCTGGCGGCGTTGGAATTGTCGCTGCGACGAGTGCACCTGCTTAGCCAAGATCGCGAGATGACTCCATACTCTCTTCCGTTTTTCTCCATTCTTGATTCTTCACGAAAACCTGGTGCGTCTGCCTTTCGTTCAAGAGCCAACCGCAACGCCCAAGTCACCTAGGTAGGCTTGACGTTTCGCTCCATCCCTTCGGCTAAGGCGTTTTTTCTGTTTTTGTGCCCAATGGCTGCGGTGCGAACGGAATCCATATCGAAAATTCGTTCAATATTTCTGATCGTCCAGCATTTCTGAAAATCCAGCGTCTTCTTCAGGGGTAAGTCCCGCCGATTCAGCGTGTTGGATTGGCCCAGTGATTGCATTTTGTGGGGCGTCAGAGATCCGCACTCGAAAGGGCATTGGAAATTGAAAGGGATCTTGGGAGCGAATGCACGGTTGCGCGCTCCCTTGGACGAACTGAAAAGGAGACCGTATGAATTCCGCTCGCAGCAGTCCGATCGCAGGTCGATTGATTCCGATATTACTTTTGCTGGTGTTTCTTGTTCCGTATGTGTCCGCGCAGCAGGATGAGACGCCAACACAGGCACCAGCGATTGTGCCGAAGACGTCCAGTAAGCCTCGCCCTGAGGGCCGCAAGCATCCCCAGGCATCCGGGACTGACAAGAAGCCGGATGCCAAAGCGGCAGACCCGCGCAGCCACTCAGCTAGCCAAGAAAGTAACCAGGACACGACATCGAAAGCCAATGGACAAAGCCGTTCGCTGGCTGGCCGGCCCGACGATGCAAAGAACCCGCGATCGGCTCAAAGCTCTAAGCCGGGAGATTCCAGGAATCCGCGCCGTGGAAACGGTCCGCGCCCCGCAACACCCGAACGGAACGAAGGGCAAAACGCGGATGCGGTAAGCCCGCGTGATCCTTCCGTGAGCGCGCCTGCAAAACACGGAACAGACACCGGTGCGGAGGATGGCCGTGAATCATCCACAAACAAACCGGGCCGGCGCGGCCCTTCGACTAATTCACAAGTGAGGCCCAGCTCTCCGGACGCCCCCTCGAATGAGCATTCGTCATCGAGCAAGCGACCAGGGCGACGCGGATCCCAGACTAAGGCCGCCGAGCGCCAAGATCAGCCACGAAATGCAGGAGAAAAAAGCGCCTTCAATCACAGTAAGCCGGACAATCCGAAAGGTGGACCGTCGCGCACGACTCGCGCGAATGGCACCGTCGTCGAACGCGACAAAGATGGCCGAATCACAACCGTGACCACATCTCGAGGCACGATCGCGAAAATGGATGACCGCGGCCGAGTGACGTCCATCCGCGACAAAAGCGGAAACACGATTAGCCGAGGGCCCGGCGGTGAGCGGAGAATCGAGACGATACGCTCAGATCGCAGCCGGTTGGTTTCCTTCGGTCATCGCGGCGGCTACGTCGAGCGAACTTTCGATCGCGGTGGCCGTCAATACTTGCGGCGAACCTACGTCGGCGGCGGACGCACCTACGTGCACGTCTATCGCGGCCACTACTATCACGGAGTTCCTTATTACGTTTACGTGCCGCCTTACTACTATGCACCCGCCTATTACGGCTGGATTTACAACCCATGGCCGAGGCCCATTTATTACACGTGGGGTTGGCATGGCGATCCGTGGTACACGCCTTATCGGTATTACTTCGTGCCATATTTCGCGTATCCATACGCTTCGCTTTGGCTGACCGATTACTTGCTCGCGGAAAACCTGCGGCTTTCGTATGAAGCAGCCAATGAGAACTATCGAGCCGGCAAGAACGAGGCCGGGATGATTTTGTCCGCGTTTCATTCCGAGGACCTGACGCAGGGTAACCGCCCGAACGGCGACTCCGTTGTGCTGAAGCCTGAAGTGAAGCAGATGATTGCCGAGGAAGTGAAGTCGGTGATCGCGGAGCAACAGAGAGCGGCGACTTCTTCGTCTCTTTCCTCGCAACCAAGCTCGAGAGAGGACCTCCCGCCGGCGCTCGATCCGAATCGTCGCGTCTTCGTCGCGTTCTCCGTGCTGCAAGCAACGGTGAACGGCGAAATATGCTCGCTGACTTCGAGCGATGTGGTGAAGCGCGTCGACGACACTCCACGCAGCGACAACACCGTCACCGTGCAGATTCTTGCGAGCAAAACTTCCGATTGTGCGATGGGCTCGGTCGCCCGAGTGCAGGTCAGCGACTTGAACGATATGCAAAATCATCTGCGCGAGCAGGTCGTCGCCGGCATGAGGATTCTGTCGGAAAAGCAAGGCAAGGATGGTCTGCCAACTGCTCCGGCTGCTAACCCGCGCGCGGTTCCAGAGGGGATGGCAGCAGCCGATGCGACGGCTGCTGCGGAGTTGCAGAAGCAACAGCTGGAGGCTGATCAGCTTGAAAAGGAAGTTCAGCAAGAAGAAGCGACCGATCCCGGCGCCGTCAAATAGCCTGCACCTGGAGCCTGGTCAGTCGGGCCGGCAGATAAGCATCGAAGGTCTAACGGAACGGCCCGACTGGTGCCAGGTGGTTCGCCGAGACCCTAGCGTGACCATTGTGGAATATGTCGCCATTCAAAGGACGCTCATAGTATAAAAGGAGCGGCCTCGCCGATGTCCACGTATTGAAATGGAAGCTACCCACGCCGCACCTTCTACCTGGCGCAACCTGACACGCTATGCATTTGCAGTCGCCCTAGTAGCACTAGCGCTACTCTTGTCGCTCGTTCTTGAGGTTAGTTTCGGAAACCCTTTCTGGCTCTTTTTTCCGGTTGCCGTCATCGCCAGCACATGGTTTGGCGGGAAAGGCCCTGGCTGGGTCGCCGTTGGTTTAAGCACGCTGGTGGTCCTGTACTATTTCATTCCACCCGCACGTTCTTGGAATGTGAAACCCCGCGATATCCCTTTTTTCCTCACCTTCGCAGCCTGTCAAGTCGTGGCAAGTTGGTTGATCGCCTGGCGGCAGAAGACGGAAGATTCCCTTCGCCGCGCCCGCGACGAACTTGAGGTAAGAGTCGCCGAACGCACCGCTGAACTTACGAACGCAAACGAAGCCCTTATCAACCAGATAGCCGTGCAGAAACGCACCGAAGAAGCCCTCCAAATAGCGAGAACGGAACTTGCCCGCGTCGCTCGAATCACCACGATAGGCGAATTGACGGCTTCCATCGCCCACGAGGTGAATCAACCGCTTGCTGCGGTTGTAGCCAACGCCGACGCTTGTGTTGCCTGGCTCTCGCACCAAACCCCCAATCTCATGGAAGCGCGCGCGGCCGCTGAGCGCACGACCCACGGCGCGACGCGCGCCTCCGAGGTCATTGTCCGCATTCGTTCGCTCATTAACAAAGCCACGCCGGAGAAAGCACCAGTTCAAATCAATAAAGTCATTCAGGAAACAGCCGCTCTGGCCGATGGCCAAGCGTCACGGAATGGCGTCTCCTTGTTCCTGCAGCTACAGTCTGATTTGCCTGTAGTACTCGGCGATGGAATTCAGCTACAACAAGTGATCCTGAATCTAGTCATGAACGGAATCGAAGCAATGTCAGGTGTAACTGGCCAGCCGCGGCAGTTGGTCGTCCGGTCTCGATCTGAGGGCCTTGATCAGGTTCTTGTTTCTATCCAGGACTGCGGGGTCGGCATACGTCCAGACATAATGCCTCGACTTTTTGAGCCTTTCTTCACGACTCGATCGCAAGGCATGGGAATGGGGCTGGCCATCAGCCGTTCGATCATTGAATCCCATGGCGGCAAGTTGTGGGCGGAATCAACAGGTTCTCAAGGCTCGATCTTTCAATTCACTCTTCCATCTGCGGGCGGGTCTAACTAATGAAGGAACCGGAACCCATTGTTTTTGTCATTGATGACGACCGGATGATTCGCGAAGGCTTGCAAAGCCTCATCAAGTCCGTGGGTCTGCGCGTCGAGACATTTGCTTCCGCGCAGGACTTCCTCGTTGCCAAGCGTCCGGACACGCCAGCCTGCCTGATCCTCGACGTAAGGATGCCGGGCTTAAACGGCCTTGAGCTGCAGCGCAAACTGAGCGAGGCGAACGCTCACATCCCCATCATTTTCATTACCGGTCACGGCGATATTCCCATGTCCGTGCGGGCAATTAAAGAAGGAGCTCAAGAGTTCTTGACGAAACCGGTTCGGGGGCAGGACTTGCTGGACGCCGTTCAGAAGGCGATTGCCAGCGACCGGGAGCTCCGAAAAGAACGTGCTGAACTAAGTGAAATTCGCTCGCGGTTCGATTCGCTTACGCCCCGCGAAAAAGAAGTGCTGGACCTGGTCGTCACTGGCCTTCTAAACAAACAAATCGCAGATGAACTGGGCGCCAGCGAACTGACCATCAAGACGCATCGCGCCCACGTGATGGAAAAGACTCACGCCGAATCCCTCGCCCACCTGGTCCGCATGGCGGAGAGGCTCAAAGCCGCCCTGCGAAAGTAAGTACCGGTCTCCTCCTAAAGCAGGATAGATTCCGAACCCCGTGAATTGCTAGTCTGTGCTTGCTCGCAGGAGTTTTTCAGCCGGCTGCAGACAGGAAGAATGAAAGTGAACGACGTTCAGCAGAAAACGGGAATCATCGCCATCGTGGATGACGATGCGCCGCTTCGCGAGGCCCTGAGCAGCGTCATGAAGGCCGCGGGCTTCCTGACCGACACTTTCGCCACTGCGGAGGAATTCCTCGATTCCGCCAAGCGGCAGGACACTATTTGTTTGATCCTCGATGTGCGTCTGCCGGGGATGAGCGGCCTCGAACTTCAGAAGCAGCTGGCCGATGCCAACAGCCACCTTCCCATTATTTTCGTCACAGCCCATGGTGATGCGTCGCTTCGTGCTTTGGCGATGAAAGCCGGAGCCGCCGGTTTTCTGAACAAGCCCGTGCGCAGCGACACGTTGCTACGGGAAATTCACGAGGCTCTAAACAAGGCTTGGAACTGAGTAGCGCAACTGATTTCTATTTTTAAGGAGCTAAGACATGGGCACCACATATTCGTTCGGCGCGAACAGCGAAACTATAACGGCGTTTCGCAGCCGGGAGCTAGCGGGCGGGCACTCCATCGCGCCGGATCCGATTGTGGGAGAAAGCGCGCTGCTGAAGTCCGCGCTGCAGGAAGTGAGCCTTGTTGCGCCGACGGACGCCACCGTTCTTATCTTGGGCGAGACCGGTACGGGAAAAGAATTGATCGCCCGGGCCATTCATGCCCGCTCAGACCGTTCGACCCGGCCGTTCATTCGCGTCAACTGCGCGGCGATTCCGTCGTCGCTGATCGCTTCAGAGCTTTTTGGACACGAAAGAGGCGCTTTCACCGGCGCGCTCCAACGGCGTCTAGGCCGTTTTGAATCTGCCGACGGCGGAACGATTTTTTTGGACGAAATTGGCGAGTTGCCCATGGAGACGCAGATCACCCTTCTCCGCGTGCTTCAGGAGCGCGAATTTGAGCGCGTGGGGAGCAGCCATCCGATCTCCGTCGACGTGCGCATCATCGCCGCCACTAACCGCGACCTCCAGGCCGCTGTGGCTGCTGGCACGTTCCGTCAGGATCTGTATTACAGGCTGAATGTGGTCCCCATCAACGTGCCTCCGCTGCGGGATCGTGCCGACGATATCCCCCTTCTCGTCGAGCACCTCGTCGAGAAATTTGCCAGGAAGGCCCGCAAAAAGTTTACAACGATAAAGATGAATACCATCGAACTGCTTCAAGCTCACAATTGGCCGGGGAACATCCGCGAACTGCAGAACGTCATCGAAAGGGCCGTTATTCTGTGCGTGGGCGAAATATTCTCGGTCGAGGAGAGCTGGCTGAAACACGGATCGTCCCGCCCCTCGGGGCTGGCCGCTCCCCTTACCGCAGCGCTTGCCCTCCGCGAAACAGAAGTGATCGAAGCCGCGCTGGCAGAAACCCGAGGGCGCATTTCGGGCCCATCTGGCGCGGCGGCAAAGCTCGGGATTCCCAGGCAAACGCTTGACTCGAAGATCGCTGGGTTGGGAATTGACAAACGCCGTTTCAAATTGGCCAGCTAGACCAATTGAGTTAATAAAGAACAGGAAAAGCTGGCGTCCATTTCTTGTTTGTTCATTCTTGTTTTCTTTCGGCTGTCTCTCTCCTCTCTATTTACTTTGTTCAATTCGATTTGCGCTTCGCTGATTCCGTGCGCTCTGAATTCTTCCGCAAATTTCTTTAAATACTTCTGATCCCTCGGCATTTCTGAGAAAGTCAGCGTTCTCTTTCGCTGTAAATACTGGAAATTCAGCATTTCCTTTTGGCGGGCCGATTGCTCCTTTTGCAGGTGTGCACATTCAAAGAATGAATGCATATCTAAAAAGGAGGATGTAGTGCGAAAAAACTATCTGATCCAAAAAATGTCGATGCTCTGGACCGTTCTGTTTCTGGGACTGCTTCCCGCGCAAGCGCAAGAGAAGCAGTCCGCGAATCCCGGCCAGGTGCAAATGACAGTCACACTTCGGTTGTTGGGTGACAACAAACGAATGCCCGAAGTAAGCCGAGATGACGTAACCGTTAAGCAGGGCAGCACCCGCTTGCAGGTAACTGGCTGGGCCCCGGCAACCGGTGATCGCGCGGGACTTGATCTGTTTGTTCTGATGGATGACGCTTCCGACCCGGTCCTCGGATCCCAACTCGACGATTTGCGTTCGTTTATAAACGCTCAACCGTCAATCACTTCGGTGGGAGTTGGCTACATGCGAAATGGAACCGTCCAAATCACGCAGAACTTCACAACCGACCACAACCAGGCCGCCAAAGCTCTGCGGCTCCCCATCGCTTCCACCGGTGCCTATGGAAGCCCTTATCTTTCCGTAATGGATCTGATGAAGCGCTGGCCCGCTGGCTCGAACCGCCGGGAAGTGGTGATGGTTACCGACGGCATCGACCGCTTCCGGAGAGAGCCGCACTACCAGGGCTTTGGCTACATCAGCCCCGACGTGGATTCGGCGAGCCGCATGGCGCAGCGCACAGGAACCATCATCCACACCATCTTTGCTCGCGGTGTCGGCCGCTGGGGCAGCAACTTCTGGGAAATTACGAATGGCCAGAATAACATCGCCAAACTGTCCGACGAGACTGGCGGCGAATCCTATTTCCTGGGAACCCAGAACCCGGTGAGCTTCAGGCCGTACCTCGATAGTTTGCAGAAAGCTCTCGACAATCAGTACCTGCTCGAGTTCCGTGCAATCCCGGGCAAGAAGTCGGGGCTGCAGTACGTGAAGTTGACCACCGAAGTTGCGGGCGTAGAACTCGACTCAGCCGACAACGTCTGGGTCGACGCAAAGTAATTCCTCAAAGGCCGGTCCTTGGCGCGGCGGGAAATTCCCCTCGCCAAGGATCGCGGTGATTTCCACGCTGGATCGCGCCCAGTGTTTCTCCTTCCATCAGCGCGACAATGCAACGATTCGAACGTGCCTCCCGCATGTGTTCTTCCGCTCCGTCAATCCTTTCCTCTTCTCTCTCCTTTATCTAATCGGTTCCGTCGAGATGCGCTCACCGTCGAATCACATTCCGCGTTTCTGATGCTTCGGCATTTCTGAAAACTTCGGCGTCCTTTTTCGAGCTAAGTCTCAACGATGCAACACCTGGAATTGGTTGCCGAAATGCTTTTTGTATCGCTGTCACAGGACGGCAACAGAAAACGGCCTGGGCAAGCAATGCGGCAGAGCAGCGCGTCACAAGGCAGTCGCAGGGGATAAGAATTCATGTGGAATGTTCAAAAATCGGAGGGCCGCGAATTGAAAGGTGCGACCCGCATTAGCCTGAGCCCGAACCGCGGACGAGCTGTGTGGATTTGGATCGAGCGCCTGTTGCTGGCATCTGGCCTTCTGCTTCTCGCAATTTACGGTGCAGCCATGTTCGACCGGACGGTCAGGTCGCGAGCTGCACTCGAGAATTTCGCAACCCTGGAGTCCGCTGCCGCTTCGCACAGCCCAAACCCTGCAGAAGATACCGATCCTTCGCCAGAGCCAGATTCGCTCCAGGACTTCGATTCTAGCCAAGTCGATGTTGGTCTCTGGAGCTCCCAGCGAGCAGAGGCCTATCAGCGCGCCATTGCACGCCAGTCGAATGAACCGGTGGCAGTGCTGCGCATCGCGAAAATCCGCTTGGAAGTTGCTGTTTTTGAGGGCACCGACGAGCTGACACTGAACCGTGGAGTAGGAAGAATTCGCGGAACGGCGCACTCGGGAGAATCGGGAAACATCGGGATTGCCGGCCATCGCGACGGTTTTTTTCGGGGGCTGAAGGATGTGGCTGTTGGTGACGCAATCGAGCTGAAGACTCCGACCGGCGCCGGCACCTACGTCATCGATCAAATCCAAATTGTCGCGCCAGAAAACATTGAGGTTTTACGACCGCAGTCTGAGCCTTCTCTGACGCTGGTCACCTGCTATCCATTTTATTTCATCGGTAGCGCGCCGAAGCGCTACATCGTAAAGGCTTCGCTCCTACGGGAGACGAAAAGCGGATCAAATCTGAAACTCGATTCGCAATTCAAAACAGCAGTGGAAATGGAGAGACAATGAACACGCAAAGCAGAATGTCACGTTGGTTCGGCCGGGCGGTTGCGGGTGCCTTCGCATTGGCGATGGCATCTACGGGCGCCTGGGGGCAAGACACAAGCGTCACCACCATTCAGCACGGGGCGCCGTCGTTCGAGACGCAAGTGCGAAATGCGGAAGTAATTTACGTCGAGGGCAACGATCTGGTCCTCAAACTGGAAAATGGCAGAGTCGAGCATCTCGTCGTGCCCGACTCTGACAAATTCACCATCGATGGCCAAGAAGTCACCGTGCACGAACTCGTGCGCGGAACAAAGCTGACGCAAAGCATTACCACCACCACGACGCCTCGCTATGTGAACACGGTACGGACGATTGAGGGCAAGGTTTGGCACGTTAACGCGCCCAGCTCGGTGATCGTGAGACTGCCGGACAACACCCACCAGATTTACACCGTTCCTAACCACGCCAAGTTCATCGTTAACGGCCACCCGAAGACGGTGTTCGATTTGCGGAAAGGGATGAACATCAAGGCGACCATCGTCACGGACGATACACACACCGTGATCGAACAAAGCAAGGCCGTGACAGGTGAAGCGCCAATTCCTCAGGCACTGCCGCAGGAAGTTGGTGTGCTGCTGTTCTTCCCTGTTGCACAACCCGAGGCACCAACCGCGGCGGAGAAAACGGAACTTGCCTCAACGCTGCCGAGGACCGCTTCGCTCCTGCCTCTCGCAGGCCTTCTCGGTGTACTAGCTGTCGGTCTTTCGATCGGTTTGGGAACAATCCGACAGGCGTTCAAGGGCTGAGGCCGGTCTCTGATGCCTCGCTAACGGCCCGTCCGGCACGAGAGTCCTGCGGGACGGGCCATTTATTAATCGCCAACAAGCACGAAGAGAAGTTGGCGGCTGTAAGTGTCACGAGATTCGTTGTGATCTGGAAATCTAAGCTTGGAGAATGAAATGGAGCCGAATCCGCTTTTGTTTCGCGATCTGACCTATATATTCCTGGCCGCGGTCCTGGGCGGCCTGGTGGCCTGGCGCCTCCGATTGCCGCTGATTCTGGGATTCGTGCTGGGCGGGATCGCGATTAGCCCGTTCACACCGGGGCCACACCTTTCCGACTTGCACACTTTCGAAGTGTTTGCCGAAGTGGGCGTTGTTCTCCTGATGTTTTCGATCGGATTTGAATTCTCTATTTCGGATTTGAAGCGCGTGAAGTGGGTAGCACTGCTGGGCGGGCCGATAGGAATTCTATGGATGCTGGGAATCGCGGTCGGCACAGGAAGGCTCACGGGTTTGGGTGCCAGGGAAGGCCTGGTGATCGGTGCTGCGGTGTCGGTCGCCAGCACGATGGTGCTGGCGCGCCTGCTCAACGACAGCGGACAAATGACGACGACGCACGGCCGCGTGATGATCGGCATCACTCTTGTAGAAGACCTGGCCGTTATCTGCATGACCGTGATGCTTCCGGTGTTCGGTGGGTCGGGAGACGGAAGCCTCTGGAAAGCGGCGTGGACGCTTGGGAAGGCGTTGCTGCTGTTGATCCCGCTGGTTTTCTTGGCCATCAAGGTAATTCCGCGGATTCTGCGGCGCGCGAAGCTGACCTGCAACATGGAACTGTTCCTGCTTGTGGTGATCGCGGTTTGCCTTGGAACGGCAGCTCTGGCGCAAGCCGTTGGATTTTCAGTAGCTCTCGGTGCGTTTCTGGCAGGGCTCTCAATCAGCGGTCTGCAGGATCTTCACGACGCACACACACAGCTAGTACCGCTTCGCGACGCCTTCGTGGCGCTTTTCTTCGTTTCGCTTGGGACTCTGATAGATCCCAAGGTGCTTTTCCATAACTTGCCGCTGCTTGGATGGATGCTCGTGCTCATCGTCATTGGCAAGTTCCTGGTGTGGGCCGCGGTGCTTCGATTGTTCGGCTATTCCTCAAGCACAGCGATTGGTGTAGCTTCGGGCCTGACGCAGATCGGCGAACTGTCGTTCGTGGTAGTGCAAGTGGCGCGATCGGCGGGAATGGTGGGCGAGGGCGTATTCAGCGCCGTGATTGCGGCCTCGTTGATTTCGATTTTTCTGAACGTCTTCATCGTGCGCGGCGCGTTTGCATGGCTGGCTCGGAAGCGTCCGCGCACTGGGCCAATCGAACCTGCAGGTTTGGCGGGTTGCGAAAGGGTGGCATGCCCATGAGCGGGAAAATGGTCAACGGAATAAGGGTCGGGTTCGCGCCTTTATTGTTAGCCTTCGCGGGCATTGCACGGGAAAAAGACGCTAGGACACAAAAAGGGCAAGGTCAGGACCGCGCTGCGGTCATTCGCTGATTTGCGGAAAGAGCCTCGGTGCAAAGTCCTTAAGATCGCGTCGCCAGGTTTGCCACTCGTGGTCGGTTCCGGGCGATTCGTAGAAGATGTGCTGGATGTTCGCGTCAAGCAGCGAAGTGTGCAATCTTTGCAGGCCCGCGCGCATACGCTCGGGTTCAGCTGTGCCGACGCCGACCCACAGCAAATGCACTTTTTTGGCAAAGGCGCCGGGGTCCGCAAATGCGCCGTTGTAATCGGTTTTGGGATCGAGCTTGCGGTCTCCAAGCACGAGCATACCGCCAGCCCCGCTAAACCCTCCGATGTAGGAGAAGAGATCCAGATGATCCAGCGTGATCTGGAAAGTCTGCATCCCTCCCATGGAGAGCCCCGCCATAGCGCGATGATCGCGATCCGAAAGTGTCTTAAAGCTAGAATCGATGTAGGGGATTAGAGCTTGGGTCACATCATCCTCAAACGCGGCGGCCATGTCCTGCATAGCCTTCAGCATTTCCGGTGAACCAAAGGGTTTGCCCGTGAGATCAGGCGCGGGCTGACCCGCGCGCTTGGCGTAGCCATAGGCCATGACGACGATCATGGGCTTGCAAGTGCCGGCGGCAATCAAGTTGTCGAGTATAAAGTTCGCGTGCCCCTGCCTGACCCAACCGGTCTCGTCCTCCCCGGCACCGTGTTGCAGGTAGAGCACGGGATAGCGTGCGCTGTTCTGCGTATCGTACTTCGGAGGCAGGTACACCAGTGCGTGCCGCCAGGAGCCGGTGACCTTAGAGTTGTACCAAACCTCACGAACCTCGCCGTGCGGCAGGTCCTGCGCCGAATAATAGGTGGAACCCGGCTCGGGCACCTCGACGGCACTAGCAGGCCGACCTCCTCCGAAGAAGGCATGCGTGCCGGGATCGCTGACCTCGGCGCCATCGATGTTCAAGTTGTAGTAGTGGAAACCAGGCACCAGCGGAGCGGTGGTGACGGTCCAAAATCCGTCGGGCTGTTTTACCATGTCGACTTTCGGTCCGCTCCAGAAATTCACTTTAACTTTTGTGGCGTCGGGAGCTTTGACACGGATCTGCACTCTTCCCGTGCTGTCAACGCGGGGATATTCCGATCCCCAAACATTGGTCTCCGAGGGTTGATAGTTGCCCGATTCTTGCGCGCAGCAAACGCTAGCGAAAATCAACATCAAGATTCCGAGCCTCTTCATTTCGCCTCCTTCGAGCACGCACATTCGTTTGTGGAAGAGCGCGGAAATTCTTTTCCGCGCATTTTCGAAGCATCTTACACCTCGAAAGTCAGGACAGCTACTCGCGTGAAAGCGGCTGCACGCCCAACGGCGTTCTCTTGCTCCCGGGTTGTCGACACTCGCGCACAGGGACAGCTACTTGTCTAGGTCGATCTGGGGCAAGGATGCGATCAAAGCTAAAACTCTGGTGCGGCCGGACCTGTCGAGTTTGCGGATCGGCAGCATTGTTTCGAGAATCCGTAGTAGATCTTCCATCGCCCCGCTGAATGTATACTACCCGTTTCATAAACTGAACTCTGAAAGATAATTGCAAAAACTGTTGGATATCAATCCGGTGCAACCTGGCCGAACCTCAGAGAGAACAATAAATGGCCCAAAAACTTGCTTTCAGACATCTCCTAGCAATTCAGTACCGAATCCTGCGCCGATCTCCGTTCCGTCGGACATCCCTGTGTGCGCTTCAAGCGGGATCTCCGCTGGTGCGCTCACTTCTGGCCAGCTTGACTCTGCTCACGGTGGCTGTGGCTGCACCGGTGGCTGCTGCGCAGAAAATCCAGATATCCGTTGACGTTTCGAAGCCCGGCGCGAAGATTGACCGCAATCTCTTCGGCCAATTTGCCGAGCACCTCGGCCACGGTGTTTACGAAGGAATCTGGGTCGGCCCGGACTCCAAAATTCCGAACACGCGCGGGATTCGTAATGATGTCGTCGCTGCGCTAAAAGCGATAAAAGTGCCGAACGTGCGCTGGCCCGGCGGGTGCTTCGCAGACGAATACCACTGGCGCAAAGGTATCGGTCCGCAGCGAACGGTAACGCTCAATCCCAACTGGGGCGGCGTCATCGAGCCGAACACCTTCGGGACAACCGAATTCATGGACTTCCTCGACCAGATTGGCGCAGAGGCATACCTCTCTGTCAACGTGGGTTCAGGCACCCCACAGGAAGCATCGGAATGGCTCGAATACTTAACCACTGCTCAGCCGACGACGCTCGCCAAGGAGCGCGACGCCAACGGGCATCCTGCTCCTTATAAGGTTGCGTTTCTTGGCATCGGCAACGAAAGCTGGGACTGTGGCGGCAACATGACGCCCGACTATTATTTAAGCCAGCTCAAGATCTACAGCCGCTTCGTTCGCAACTTCAATCCAGCCCAACAAGACAAGCAACAGATGCTCAAGATCGCAGTGGGCCCCGGCGGCGGCGAGCCCCGCTGGACAGAGTGGACCGAAGCCGTCATGAAGGCGTATCAGAGCCACACTTGGAGTTGGGATATGCATGGGCTTTCGATGCACTCCTACACCGTCGTGAAATGGCCGCCCTCCTTTGCCTCGGTGGGTTTCGGAGAAACCGAATACGCGCAGATTCTCAAGTCCACGCTGGAGATGAACGATCTTGTCGAAAAGCACTCGGCAATCATGGACAAATATGATCCGGAAAAAAAGGTGGCGCTTGTTGTGGATGAGTGGGGTGGATGGTACGCGCCGCTTCCCGGCAGCCATCCCGGTTTCCTGGCACAGCAAAATAGTTTGCGCGATGCAGTCCTAGCGGCGCTGAATCTCAACATTTTTGCACGGCATGCCGACCGCGTTCGCATGGCCAATATCGCGCAGATGATCAACGTGCTCCAGGCCATGATCCTGACCGACAAAGATAAAATGGTTCTCACGCCTACATACTATGCATACAAAATGTACGTACCGTTCCAGGACGCCACCTTCGCGCCCGTCTCATTTGACGCTGGCACGTACACGCACGGCGATATCACGTTGCCGCGTGTGGATGCCATAGCTGCCAAAGATAAAGCTGGAAAATTATGGCTTGCCATCACTAACGTTGATCCAAATCAGTCCGCTGAAATCGAACTTACGCTGGCCGGTATAAATGCCAAATCCGCCGCAGGAGAAACGCTGTCTGCTCCCAGGGTCGACAGCGTAAACACATTCGACGCGCCAAATGCAGTGGCACCAAAGCCTATTTCCGCAAAAGCGCAAGACGGCAAGCTGCTTCTCGAATTGGCCCCCAAATCGGTAACGGTGGTTGCAGTCAAGCAGTAAAGCTAGATGGCTCTCCCAGACTGGTGCTGCTTCAAGAAAGGGTCACCATGACAAGCGCGACATGGTTCGGAGGAATTTTACTTGCGATTGCGGCTGGACTAGCTCCACGTCTCGCCGCGCAAGTGCAAACAGATGTGCCTCTGGCGGTTGCCGGTGCAAAGCCTGTGGCGGTCGAGCATATCAAAATTCACGGTACGGCTCTGCAAGGCAACTTGGAAGGGGACGCGGTTGATCGCGACGTGTTTGTGTTCCTTCCTCCCAGTTATGCGCAAGATAAGTCTCGACGCTATCCAGTCGTTTACGCCTTGCACGGCTACTCCATCGGCGCCGAGCAATGGACGCATGAAATCCATGTCCCCCAGACTATCGAAGGCGCCTTCGCGCAAGGTGCGAAAGAAATGATCGTAGTCCTGCCCGATTCGAAGACGTTGCACAACGGCTCGATGTATTCGAGTTCCGTGACCACCGGTGATTTCGAGCTGTTCATTGCTCGAGACCTGGTCGCATACATTGATGCGCATTACCATACGATTCCAGAGCGCCAAAGCCGGGGACTCGCCGGCCACTCCATGGGAGGCTACGGCGCTACCCGCATTGGCATGAAGCATTCCGACGTGTTCGGAAGTTTGTACATCATGAGCCCGTGCTGCTTATCTCCCCGGCCCGCCGGTTCCATGAACCCGGAAATCGCGAAGAGCCTTGAGGCTCTGAAAACGCCATCGGACTCTGAAGGCTTGCCGTTTTTTGCGCGTGCCACTTTGGCCTCGGCCGCCGCTTGGTCACCCAACCCGAGAATCCTCCGCTTTATCTCGACCTGCCCACGAAGGATGGAACGCCACAGCCCGAAGTTTTTGCAAAATGGACAGCAAATGCTCCACTCGCTTTCCTTGATCAGTACATCGGAAGTCTCCGGCGGTATCGTGCGATCTCCATCGATGTAGGTGATCAGGACGGTTTGCGAGTCGATACCGCAAAGCTTCACGAAGTTTTAGATCAATACGGAATCGCGAACAAATTCGAAGTTTATTCCGGCACGCACACAAGCAAAGTGGCCGACCGCTTTCAAAATCATGTGATGCCGTTTTTCAGTCAGAATCTTTGTTTTCAAGCCAGCTGCCAATGACTCCTATCCATGTATTGATGAGCGTCGCGCCGTAATCTGATTCTCGCTCTCAAAGCGGTCGGCCCCGTTGGGAGCCGCGGGTGCCAGTAGTGGCTCTACTTCGCTTCTTTGATGATCGCCTCCGCAGCATTCCCCGCCAGCACCCAGCTTGCCGACCCGGCCACCACGGCTTCATCCTCAAACCACAGGAACCCGAAGTCATCGATGCACTCCGGAAAATCCGGCTTGATTATGATATATCCGGGAATCACAGCGCCCGGAATATAGGAATTGTCCGCGCGATTGTTGCTGTAGGTCTTCGTCTTCGAAACCGTTCCCACTCCAGCCACATACGAAGTGCTGGATACCGGGTGAGTCCCAAGAATGTAGTTGACGGCGCGAAGCGTGTATTCGGGACTCACCAGATCCGGAAATGCCTTGTGCAGGAAATACATTCGGATGGCCATTTCCACGACGGCACCCGATCCGCCCCACGTACCGAGACTCGGTGGCACTCCGAACGGGGTGGCGTCGAGCCGCTCATCCAAACCCGCCATATATTTCTTCACGGCTTCACGCATTTGATCCTTCGCGCCGGCGTCCAGGTAAGGTAAAGCCCGCACCGCGGTCCAGCCACGCGAATCCATCTGTTGCGGCGTGATCATCTGCGGGAACAGTTCCTTCAGTCGGGATTTGTAAGGCTCACCGCCATTCGTAGCGATGGTCAATTCCAGCGCCGCCCCCCACTCCAGTCCGGCACTATTTCCTCCACGACCGGACGCGGCCGCGGGAGTTGCTTGTGCTCCGTTCGTGTTCGTCGAAGCACCACCGCTTCTCGCTGCGTTAACACCGCTTTGAGCGCCAGGGACCACGCCCTGCGAGGCGGCCAGCACGCCACCTCCCTGGGCGCCTGCCGGAGCCGCTCCGCCCAAACCGCCGCCCGCCGAATTCTGCGTTGGATTTGCCTTCTCGTCGTTCCAGGCCTTGCCCGCGGTATCCAGGCAGTCTTTTGCAAGTGCATCGTCCCAGCCTTTCAGTGTATCCGCCGCGGCAGCCAGCGCTGCAATGGCGTTCCACTGGAAAAACGAGTTGTTCGTAGTGAAGATCCAGCGATCATCGGGCCTGCCGGAGTAGTCACCCTTCGTTTCATTCGGGCCGAGCTTCGGGTCGTAAGTGCGACCGTCCGTTTTCGAGGCGCCGTCGCCCACCTGGGTGTATTGCCGCAGATCTGGCTCGTGAGTGCCACGGATTGCGTGGCCGATGTTGTGGAACTGCGCCAGGATGAGCAGAGCACCATGCTTCACCTGCTGCACGGTATCCGGCAAGCCATCGGGCCGGTGCATCTCCACTTCACGCGCGACTTCATCCACGGTCAGCTCGTCGTACGTGAGATGGAATTCGCGATACGCCAGCGCCAGGCTCTGAATGACGCTCAGTTGCGCCGGCTCCTCCAAATCGAAATCCCCGGCGTCATACCACCCGCCCACATTCATTCCAGGGATGTGATCGCCGCCTTTGTACTTGCCATCCGTCGCTGTCGCCTGGTTCCAGCCGTCAAATTGCTCCCCAACCACCGGCGCCATGCGCCCATCATCAAGATGCGAAGCGCCATGCCACACCCGGTATCCTTCGCGAACCGCAACGTGATCCATCTGCTCCGCAAGGTGATGGTCCAAGCTGTCCTGCCAGATCTTTGCATAGACGTCCTGGGAAATCGGGAAAGGCGCCGTACGCTGGTCCGCATATTCGATCACATACAAACCGGGCTCCTTCACCGGTGTGAAATCGAATTTCGAATACACGTAGCGCAGCCACGACGTCGCAGGCGTAATCGGACCCTCGAACACTTGTTGGTAAGCTCCGTTTTCCGTCAGGCGCAAAACTCGGGCAATCTTGGGGGCGTTGTATTTTGGGTCGAGTTCGAGCACCGCCACCTTTGAGAAGCCAGGAGCATAACCCACCTGGCTGTGCGCGATCATCGGCGGTCGTGTCCAGTTCGGGATCACGTCGGGACGTATGTGCCACACGATGGCACCTGTAGTTTTTCCCGGAGGGATCAGCGAACGCAACACGAACCAGCCGTTCTGTGCACGGTCGCGCCCATCGAACAACATGAGGTTGGCTGTATCCGATATCACGTTCACTCGGGCCAGCTCGTCGTCCACGCCAAGAGTGATGCTCTTGCCTTCGGCGAACGGCAGTGGCTGCGTGTATCCCTTGGCCTTGTCCCAATCCTCTAGGTAGTACGCCTTTTTCGGCTCATCCGCCAATGGCAAAACCTTCGTCATCGCGTCGTTCGGCGTTCGTGGGAAAATGCCGGCTTTGGTTCCGTCCACCATGTAAGCCTTGCCCATGTAGATCGACGGCAGAAACTCCAAATTGAAGCCCGCTCGCCCCTCCAGTTTCTGCGGTAGCGGCTTATCGAGATTGATGCTGACTTTCACCCCGCCCGGCTCCGCTGCCACTTCCAATGTGTAACTGAAATCGAACGTCGGGAAACTGAGGTCGGCAATCAGCCGGTCGTTCGCCTTGTCCGCGTGGCGGCCCTTAAGCGTTGCCACCAGATCCCACTGCTCTGGCGTCGCCATCAGGCGAACGTCGCCGTTCGTGGCGATGCGCTGGCCGTGCAGAATCATCTCCATGGCCGTATTCTTCTGATCCACAAAGACTGGATGATACGTGCTGTCGTAGAGAAAGACGCTGAAGCCTTGCGTATCCAGGTAATTCTTGTCGGTTACCTTCATGGAAAAATCCGTGCCGGGCAAACCTGAGGCCGAGAGAACCAAGAGGGTACAAACGATTCGCGTAAGCATAATTTGGGATTGATGCTACTCCTTTGCCCCAACATGATATGACATGGAGACCGTCTGTGCGCCCATTGTTCTGCAGGCTACTGCGACCCATGGCAACATTTTGCCTGCGGTAGTTTTCCAAACCGCCCCCAGAATCTGGGGATAGAGTTAGGATCCAATTACGATCTGAAGTCTTCTAGCGAAACACCCCATGAAATGTTGCCGTCAGACCCAAACGGTTCTCGGCCTATCGCATGTTGCGACAGGTCGAACGAAAGGACTGTTTATGACGATTTCAAAATTGGTTTTGATGCTGGTCTGTTTTATAGCGCTTAGGCCGGAGCACAATGAGGCACCTAAAGCGGCGCCCGCGGAAGCGAAGGTGTTACCGGTCCTCTCGAAGGACCTAGCGGATATTCCCGGCAAGGAAGGTCTGATGTTCACCGTAGAGTATCCGCCGGGAGCTTCCGATCCTATACACCGCCACAAAGCGCACGGCTTCATTTATGTGCTTGAGGGGTCCATCGTGATGCAGGTGAAGGGAGGAAAGGAAGTAACCCTAACACCTGGTCAGAGCTTCTACGAGGGCCCCGCCGATGTTCATGTTGTCGGGCGGAACGCTAGCCAAACTAAGCCCGCAAAATTCGTGGTGTTCCTCGTGAAAGACAAAGACGCTCCGATACTGGTGCCCGTGAACTAGATCCATGGCGGTAGCAAATCACTAGCGTAAAAAGTTGAATATATTTACCAAGCTTATATGTTAAATTGGCTTAAATCAGTAGCAAGCGCACGGAATCCCCATAAACATTGGGTGTTTTGAATAATGGCGGAGAGGGGGGATTGAAGCCTACGTTGTTGAGAGGGAGGTGAGGGGTTGGTGAGCGTTGGTATGTCTCTTGTTTTCAATAACAGATTCAGATTTCCCAGAACAATTGATTTTAGAGGAGCTTATTTGGCCTCAAATCGCGGCAAAGTAGTAGCAAGTAGAGGCAAGGAAATGCCGGCAGGAAGGCAATAGCCCAAGGTCACGGCAGCGGTCCGCGACTATAATCATGAGAGGCAGCATCTTTCTGAAGGGGATCGGACTGAATTCGTGACAGCGAAAAGGGCAGTTTCATTCGACGCCGCATATTCCGAATTTGTGGTGCAAGTCGTGGCCTTGCTCGAGCAGGCTCGGCGGAATTCGGCTCGTTCCGTCAATGCCATCATGACAGCAACCTACTGGGAAATCGGCCGCCGGATTGTAGAACACGAGCAGAAGGGCAAGAAGCGAGCGGAGTACGGAAAAGCCTTGCTGCATCGTCCGGCCGAGGACTTGACCGCACGGTTTGGAAAAGGCTTCTCGGAACGCAACTTGTTGGCAATGCGCGAATTTTATCGGGCTTGGTCAATTCCGCAGACACTGTCTGCGAAATTGACTGGACCGGGAACAAGCGGAGACTCTCTTCGAATTCTGACCTGACCGGGGTTTTTTGTACCAGCGGGAGTGAGAGAGAATTCACTCTGGAGGGAAGCTGGTATGCCGATGAAGAAATACAAGCCGGAGCAGATTGTGACACTGCTGCGGCAGGTTGAAG
>Ga0181531_10000232_pt1 | contig 39994 bp, 38 predicted proteins | sample PEATcosm2014_Bin_38_FD_119743 | JGI IMG/M metagenome (GOLD analysis project Ga0181531, IMG submission 119743) | Peatland microbial communities from MTU Mesocosm Facility, Houghton, MI, USA - PEATcosm2014_Bin11_10_metaG | ecosystem: Environmental > Terrestrial > Soil > Wetlands > Peat | place...
GAAAAATTTCGACGTTATCGCCATCCACCAGATGCACGTGCCCTTCGGTATTCAGTCGCACCAGTTCCTGGGCGTCCTCCGGATCGATGCCGCCATGGTCTCCACCCGGCTGCCACGCATCCATCGTGTAATAGCGGTATTCCTGTTTCTGAATCCAGACATTTGCCTTTGGGAACAAGTCCATCCCGCCCATGTGATCCCAGTGTGCGTGGCTTATGACGATATCTGTGACGTCCTCGGGCTTCACGCCGGCGGTTTCCACTGCCTTGTCCGGTCGCAGATAATCCTTCATCGGATAATCCTTCACAAAAGTATCCCGATGAAAGCCGCTGTCGAACAGAATCGTATGTCCCGCGCCGCGAATCAGCCAAACCACCATGGCAATTTCGACTTTCTCGTCTTTCGGTCCGCCCACCACCAACTCCGACACCTGCACACCCGGCGAACTGGCGTAACGTATCGCTTGAATTGAGTACTCGGGCGTCGCAGGCGCTCCCAGCAGCGCAGCAAACAACGCCAAGATTAAAAGTGGTTTCATATCGGCATGATGATACGGCGAACCGCGCCCACTGCAAGAGGGAAATCAGAGGTTAAACGTAGAACTTCGGAACGCGCCGCCCCAGCGCGCACAACAAATCAGACGTCACAGTCCCAATCTCGTGCGCCACTTCAGAAACCTCGATCGAAGCGTCGCCGTCCTTACCGTAAATCGTTACCACGTCGCCCAGCACCGCTTCCGGCACGTCAGTCAAATCCAGCGTGGTCAAATCCATGGAAATCGTTCCCACCAGCGGCACGCGCCGCCCGCGCACCAGCGCCCATCCGCGGTTCGTCAATGCGCGCACCACGCCGTCGGCATACCCTGCGTTGATTACAGCAATCCGCGATGGCCGCTTGGTCACAAACCGCGCCGCGTAGCCGACGCCTTCTCCCACCGGCACATTGCGCAACGAAATGATGCGCGCCCGCAACGAGAGGCAAGGCTGCAGCGCCACCTGCCCCATCACTTCCTGTTTTTTCTGTGGCGGGTCAAACGACTGATAATATCCGTAAAGAATCGCGCCCGGACGCACCATGTCCGCCCAGGTGCTCGGTCGCGCGCAAATCGCTCCACTATTCGCCATGTGCACGATCCCAGGCGAGACGCCCAGCGCCCGCAAGCGCTCCAGGCAACCCAGAAAAACCTTCTCCTGCTCGTTGGTCTGCTGCGCCGTGAAATCCTCCGCGGACGCGAAGTGCGTGAAAGTCCCTTCCAGCTCGATGTGCTTGCACCCGGCCAGGGTTCGCGCGAAGCATTCCACTTCATCCGCCGCGATCCCCAACCGGTTCATGCCCGTATTAATCTTCAAATGAAATCGCAGCCGCGATTTGCCGCCTGCGGCTTTGGCGCTGTGCTCCAGATGCCCCAGATCATCCACGCGCGTCACCGTAGGCGTCAGATTATTCTGAATCAGGCGTCGTTCTTCCCCCGGCCAGAAGCCCGTCAATATCAAAATCCGTTTGCGGATGCCCGCCTCGCGCAGTTCCACACCTTCGTTCGCGCAGGTTACGCCGAACCACTCCGTCCCGGCCTTCTGCAAGGCCTTGGCCACCGGCACAGCGCCCAATCCATAGGCGTTGGACTTCACCACCGCCAGAATTTTTCGCTCTGCTCCCACTTGTTTGCGAATCACGCCCAGGTTATGCAGGACCGCCTTCAGCGAAATTTCCGCCCACACCGGGCGTCCCGAAAATCGAATTGTTTTCGCCATCGTCATTTAGAATGCCAGACTCCTCGCCGCGCGCGCGAACGAAATTGCCATTCGCAATTCGCTTCGCGCCGTTTAGGTAAACATCCAGATTGGAATCCTGCAGGAAGCCTGCCATCGGCAGGCGCGCCTTGGCGACAGGCTCGCGTCCACCGCAAGTGGCAGAAACAAGATAGCTTAAGGGAAGACTCACAACGCGGTATAGATGTCTCTAAGAAGGATCACATCCCAAGACCTGCGGTCATTCCAACACAAGCGTGGCCCGGTGCCTACGATTCGGGCAGCGATTACTCTTCCGGCTCGCCCCCAGCGCTCCAGGCATCCGGCGCTGCCTCTTCAAATCGCGTATGCCGCGCCAGAAAAACGAAATTCAGATTCCCCGTCGGACCGTTGCGCTGCTTGGCGATGATCAATTCTGCCTTTGCGCGATCCTCGTCCGGCAAATCCGTCTTGTAAAAATTCGGCCGGTTGATGAACAGCACCACGTCCGCGTCCTGTTCGATTGCGCCCGATTCGCGCAAATCCGCCAGTTGCGGCTTGCGCTCTTCGCGTTCCGGCGCGCGCGTCAACTGGCTCAGCACCACGATCGGCACCTTCAATTCCTTCGCGAGGCCCTTCAGCGCTCGCGACATGCCCGAAACCTCTTCCTGCCGGTTGCTCTGCCGCCCCATATTCGTCGGCACCACCAGTTGCAAGTAATCCACGATGATCAGCGAAAGCCCGCGGTCGCGCTTCAGTCGCCGCGCCTTCGCGCCCATTTCCATCACAGTCGAAGAAGCCGAATCATCAATCCACAGCGGCGCCTCCGCCAGGTTCGTCAACGCTCCGGTCACCTTGCCCCAGTCGTCGCGATTCATGTGCCCCGTGCGGAATTTGTGCGCATCCACCCGCGCCTCGGACGCCAGCAAGCGCAACAGCAGCGACTCCTTCGACATTTCCAGGCTGAAAATCGCCACTGGCTCGCGATGCCGCACCGCCACATTTTCCGCGATGTTCAGCGCCAGCGCCGTTTTTCCCATCGAAGGCCGCGCCGCCAGAATAATCAGCTCCGAAGGCTGCAACCCCGCCGTTTCGTTATCCAGGTTCGCGTAGCCGGTAGCAAGGCCGGTAATCCGCCGCCCCTCGCTGAATATTTTTTCCAGCCGCTCGAAATTGTCGCGAACCAGTTCTTTTACGCCGATCAGCCCGGCCTTGACGCGATCTTCCGCCAGCTGAAAAATCACCGACTCGGCGCGGTCCAGAATCACGTCCGCATCGTCGCCCGCCGCCAGCGCCTGCTCCTGAATCGCCGACGCCGAAAAAATCAGGTTGCGCAGCACCGATTTTTCTTTGACGATCCGCGCGTAATGCTCCACGTTTGTGATGCGCGGCAGTCCGTCCGCCAGTTGCGAAAGATAGGCGATTCCTCCCGCCGCTTCCAGCTCGCCGCGCCGCGACAAATCTTCCATCAGCGTCACGATATCGATCGCCTGCTGCTTTTCTCCCAGCTGCACCATGCGCTCGAATATCTGCCGGTGCTGCGGCAAAAAGAAATCGTCCGAGCGCACCTTCTCGATCGCCGCATTCAAAGCGTGGTTATCCAGCAGAATCGCGCCCAGAATGCTGCGCTCTGCCTCCAGATTGTGCGGTAAAGGTCTTTCGAGAGTTGCGTCGCCTGGCATTGTTTATTCTTTTGCTGCGTCGTCGACTATCTGATGATTTGCGGCTCGATCGATTTTGCACCTATGAGCACGTGGGCGCAAGCGCTCGACTTGGTGTCATGGGGGCACGGCATGCCGGGCCCGCGTATGATGATTCAAGCGCGCCGGCAGCGAGAGGGATTGTGCGCATTCAACGCGCGCGCGTCAACCGTACCCCCCTGTGCAATAAATCGGAAAAGTGGAAAAGCACAAGTCCAAAAAAAAGAGGGCGCCTCAGATTTTCGAGACGCCCCGCCATCTTACAATCCCTAAAATCCGTGCGCGCACCAAAGCGCACGTCACAAAAGTAGAGCTGCGTTACTCTTCCTTCTTCACCGCGACCTTCACATTCACGATCACTTCGCGGTGCAGTTTCACCGGAACCTCGTACTCGCCCATCACCTTGATCGGTTCGGCCAGCACAATCTTCTTGCGGTCGATCTCGAAGCCTTTGCCAGCCAGCGCCTCGGCCACATCCAGCGAAGTCACCGATCCGAACAGCTGGTCGTTCTCCCCAGCCTTGCGCGTGAATTCCAGCGACACCGCCGCGAGCTGTTCCCCTTGCTTCTGCGCCGCGTCCTTCTCGGTCGCTTCCTTCTTCGCGAAGTGCGCCCGCATTCGCTCCAGCCGCTTCAAATTGCCGGCCGTAGCTTCCAGCCCCAGCTTGCGCGGCAGCAGAAAATTGCGCGCGTAACCCTCGGCAACTTCCACCAATTCGCCGCGGTTTCCCAGCTTTTCCACGTCTTCCTGCAAGATGATTTGCATTGTGTGCGGACCTCGAATCCTTATCGTCGTTTCGCTCTCACTGCCACTGCTTCTGAAATTATCGCGTTGCTGTAGGGGCGGGTCTCAGACCCGCCCTTTCTAACTTATCGCGAACTACAATTCCGCCGCAAACGGCAACAACGCAATATTCTGCGCTCGCTTGATCGCCACGGTCAGCCATCGCTGATGTCGCGAACAGGTCCCGGTCATGCGCCGCGGCAGAATCTTCCCGCGCTCCTGAATGAACGGCGCCAGAATCTCAGCCTTCTTGTAATCAATGAAATCGGCCTTGTCCACGCAGAACCGGCAAACCTTCTTCTTGCGCACGAAATTCCGCTTCCCGCGCTTCGCTGGTCCCCCAGGCCGTCCCCCGCCCGGACCGCCCGGCCCGCCGCCCGGTCCCGAAGACCGCATCCCTCCCGAAGAGGGGCCGTGCGATTGCTGCTGTGGTGCGTTTTCTTCTGCCATTCGATTCTCCTGACTAATTTCCCGTTGGTGTCCATCGGGCTGACGGCCCGATTCGCTTGCTCGTGCGGAAATCCCTTCGCTCGTATGTCCTTGGATTCTGTCGGGGCGGGTCTGAGACCCGCCCCCTGCAACCAAAAACGTCTCGCCGCCTACGCCGTGGGCGCCGACTGCTCGCTCGGTGGTGCGATCGGTGCCACAGGCGTCGCCGGTGCAGCTACCGCCTTACGCGGACGCCGCGCCGCACGCCGCTCGCGGTGCCTCTTCAGTTTCTCCTGCCGCTTCAATTCTTCATCCAGCCGCACGGTTAGATACTTGATCACCGGATCCGCCACCTTCAACCGGCGCTCCAATTCCTTCACCACTTCGCCGTGCGTGGTCTTGATGACCATGTACACAAAGTATCCCTCGTGCAGTTTCTGCACGCGGTACGCCATGCGCTTCCGGCCCCACTTCGCGACGGACTCGATCTTCGAGCCCTTTTCCGTCGCCGTGCTCTCGAGGGTCGCAATCACCTTATCGATGTCCGCCTCCGGCGTATCCGGCCGGCAAATAAAAATCAGGTCGTACTGACGCTCTTCCATATGTCCTCGATTCCTCGTCTTCTCGTTCCGAAATCCCGAGCCCTGAAACTAAAAACCCTTTATTCCGAATCCTCTTCGTCGGTCTCGACGCGCCGGTTGAATTTCGCCATCGCCTTGCCCGCGCCCTCAGCCACAATCAATTCCACAACCTCAGCCGCATCCGCCGCCATCTGCGCCGCAATCTCGCGCTCCGGCTTCCGCATCGTGTGCAGCACATACTCCGCCATGTCCTCCAGCGGATACTCGGGCTTCACTCCCAGCCGCACCCGAATAAACTCATTCGACCCCACCGACGCAATGATCGACTTGAGTCCGTTGTGCCCGCCCGCGCTGCCTCGTTCCCGTATCCGCAGCATGCCCCATGGCAACGCCGCCTCATCGCTCAGCACGATCATTTCGGCGGCCTTGCACTGGTACCGCTCGAGTAGCATCCGCACCGCCGTGCCGCTCAGATTCATCATCGTCTGCGGCTTGGCCAGCACCACTTCATTTCCAGCGACGCTGCCTAGCCCGACGTACGATTTCGATTCGGGCCGCGTCACCCGAATTCCCGCGCGCCCGCCGAGGGCATCCACCGCCAGAAAGCCCATGTTATGCGGCGTAAACTCATATTCCGGTCCAGGGTTTCCGAGGCCAACAATAAGTCTCATTTTTACCCTGAGCGTTCGCCGCTAGCGCTGCAATCCAAAAACTACTTCTTCTTCTCGGACTTCTCAGCTTTCGCCGCGGGAGCTTCCGCGGCTTCGCCTTCTTCCCCTTCCACTTCCTTCTTGCCCTTCTTCATCACTTCCGGTTCCGCCGGCGCCGCATCCGCTGTCACCGCCGCATCCGCAGCCGGTTCCTCTTCCTTCTTCAGCACAACCACGTGCGCGATCACGCGAACCGGGTCCGTCAGCAATTTAATTTTCGCTGGGTCAAACGGCAAATCGGCCGCGCGCAGCTGCTTGCCGATCAGCATCTCCGTCACATCCACTCTGAATTCCTCAGGAATGTCCGCGGGCAAGCACTCAATCTCCACTTCGCGCGTAACCGTCTCGAACACGCCGCCCTGCATCTTCACGCCTTGCGGCTCACCAAACGTGTGCACCGGCACCATCACGCGCATGCGCACATCCATCGCGATGCGGTACAGATCCACGTGCAGCAGTTTGCCGCTCACCGGATCCACCTGCCAATCCTTCACCATCGCCTTCTCAGCTGCGCCGGACGCCACTTGCACCGTGAAAATCGTGTTGTGCCCCGTCTCCGACCGCAGAATCCGCGCCACCTGCTTCGCATTTACGGAAATGGAAATCGAATCCTTTTTCCCGCCGTACAGAATCGCCGGGACCATTCCGCTCAACCGCGTGCGCCGCGCAGGACCTTTCCCGCGCCCTTCGCGTACCTGCCCTTCGATTGTAAATGTCTCCATGACTCCCTCGTTGCGCCGGCTGCTCCACGCGACTTCTCACCGGCTAGCTTGTACCCATCAAAATCCGCCGGCGCGAAGCCGGCCCTGCCACCAGATAAATAAATTAAATGAATAGTTCGCTGATCGAAGTCTCTTCGTGAATCGACTGAATCCCGCGCGCCAACAAAGGCGCCACGCTCAACGCCTTGATCTTGTCCAGCTTCTGCGCCGCTTCGCTCAACGGAACCGAATCCGAGACCACTACAGCCTCGATCTTCGACTTCGCAATCCGCTCGACGGCCGGTCCCGAAAGCACCGGATGCGTGCACGCCGCAAACACTCTCGTCGCGCCGTGCTCCAGCAGCGCTTCCGCCGTTTTCACCAGCGTTCCCGCGGTGTCAATAATGTCGTCAATCACCAGCGCTGGCCGTCCGGCCACGTCGCCGATCAGATGCATCACTTCGCTGACGTTCACATCAATCCGCCGCTTGTCCACGATCGCCAGCGGCGCGCCAATTCTCTTCGCGAAAAATCGCGCCCGCTCCACTCCGCCCGCATCCGGCGAAACGACCGTGATCGGACCCAGGTTCATCTTCTGAAAATATTCCACCAGCACCGGCGACGCAAAAAGGTGATCCACGGGAATATTGAAATATCCCTGAATCTGCGGCGCATGCAGATCCAAAGTCAGCACGCGGCTCGCGCCCGCGGTTTCGAGCAGATCCGCCACCAACTTTGCCGAAATCGCCACTCGCGGCCGGTCCTTGCGATCCTGCCGCGCATACGGGTAATACGGCACCACCGCCGTTATGCGCCACGCCGAAGCCCGCTTGAAGGCATCAATCATCAGCAACAACTGCATCAGATGAAAATTCACCGGCGTGCTGCAGGGCTGCACCACGAAAACATCCGCCCCGCGCACATTCTCCAGTATCTGATAGCGCGTCTCACCGTCGCTGAACTGCCCGTGCTCGGCTTCGCCCAGCGGCACGCCCACGTACTTGCAAATCGCTTTCGCCAGCGCCGGATTCGCAGTACCGCAGAAAATTTTGAATTTATCGTCGGTCAAAAATATTCCCTCAGCCGCGCACACTCAAGCCCGCATGCGCATCCGCACGCCAGCCCAAAGCACGGCCATAGTCTTCCCTGGATAGGGTTTCAACGACGAAAACCGAATCTTCCGGGAACGCACGAGCGGCTCGGCGCGCACGCGCTGGGTTTCGGAATATTCCGAACACCGCCGACCCGCTACCCGCCAGCGCGGCATCTGCGGCTCCTCGCTTGAGCAATCCGTCCCGGATTTCTCCAAGGCGCGGATGACGGTGGAAGACCGGCCCCTCGAAATCATTCGAAAGGCCTGCCCCCTGCCGGCTCCAGCACAGAGCGCAGAACCCCCAAATTTTAGGGGGTTCCGGGCGTTTTGTCAATTCCGCAGAAATCCACTGGAAGGCGTCCTTGGTGCTCACTCCAATATCGCGCGGAGACACCACCAAAATCCTCTGCTTCGGCGCATTCGGCAAAGGGTAGATTTCATCGCCGCGATTTACCGCTAGCGCTCGTCCGCCAAACAAAAAGAACGGCACATCTGCGCCCAAACCCGCCGCAATTTCCATTAGCCGCGCTAGCGGCACCTTCGCACCGGTCAGCCGCAGCATCCCGATCAGGGTCGCAGCCGCGTCGCTCGACCCTCCGCCCATTCCGCGCGCCACCGGAATTTTCTTTTCCAGGCGCGCATGCACGTCGCCGCGGAATCCGATCTCGCCGCGCATCGCTGCCACCGCTCGCGACACTAAATTTTCCGGGCCAAGCGGCAATCCAGGATCGTTCGACTCCAAAGTGAAAGAATTGCTCAACGAGCTCGGTGTAATAGAAAGCTGAAGCGTATCGCGCAGCGAGATCGCCTGAAAAATTGTACGCAGTTCGTGATAACCGTCCGGCCGCTTGCCCACCACGTGCAAACACAAATTAATTTTCGCAAACGCCGGCAGGCGCACCGATTTTTTCTTGATTGTCGCGCGAGTCATGCGGGGGAGCTTACTGCGGTTTCGCCGAATCCGGCGTGGTTTTTTGTGCGGTGCGCCGTTTCAGATTTTTCAGTTGCGCGTCGAGCTCGTTCACTTTGTCCGTTTCGTAGTCCGCCGGCACGGCCTTCTGCCATTCGGCGAGCGCTCGTTCCCAATAAATCGCAGCCTGATCGCTCTGGCCCAGCTTGGCATACACATCGCCCAAGTGCCCCAAAATTGTCGGATCGTGCTTCTGCCGCTCGCTCGCCTTGCGCAGACTCTCTTCGGCTTCGGTCAACTTATTCTGCTTGTAATACGCCCACCCCAGGCTGTCCAGATAAGCCCCATTGCTCGGCTCCTGCGTCACGGCCTGCTTGATCATTGCCGTCGCCTCTTCCAGGCGCACTCCGCGGTCCGCCAGCATATAGCCATAGTAGTTCAGCACCGACGCATTCCCCGGGTTCACTTCCAGAGCTTTGCGGAATTCCTGCTCCGCCTGATCGAATTTCTTCTGCCGCTCGTAAATCGCTCCCAGCATGAACCACGCGGTCCCTTTATCATCGTTCCCGCGCGCCATCTGCTCGGCCTTCTGCGCCGATTGCTCCGCTTCCGCGTACTTTTTCCCGCGCTCCTGCACCTGCGCCAGATTCAAATAAACTTCCTGGTCGCTGTCGTTTCCTCTCAGCAATCCATCCAGCAGCTTCGTCGCTGAATCGGCATCCGATTTCTCGCCATACAGCATCGCCAGCGTTACGGTCAGGCTTGGATCGTGCGGCGCAGCTTCCAAAGCCTTCTTGGTTTCGACGATGGCGCGATCCAAATCGCGGCTTTCGCGGTAGGTGTCAATCAGCAGCATTTCCGCGCGCTTTTGTGCATCCGCACCCAGCTTGCCCATTTCCTGGTAGGTCTGAATCGCCGCCGAATAATTTTCCTCTTCGCGATACGCATGCCCCAGTTGCTCGTAAAGAATTGCCAGCGCGTTCGGACTGGTCTCACCGCTCGCCGCGCCCTCCGCACCTTCGCCCGCAGCGGAGTTCCCCGAATTCCGCGCACTGCTCGATTGGCTCTTCATCCCGGCGATTGCGTCGGTCAGCACCTTCACCGCGTCGTCGTATCGCCCCTGATCCTCGTACAACAGCGCTTCGTTATAGAGAACTTCCAGGCTGCCCGGTGCCAGCTGCTTCGCGCGCAGCAGGCTCGCCTCTGCCTGGTCGAATTTCCCCAGCCGGCGGTAAAGCTGCGCCATCCGCAAATAATTTTCCGACGTGCTCGGCTCGATTTCCGTCAACCGCTTGAACTGCTCCAGCGCATCCGCGTACTTGTCCTGCGCCATCAGCGCTTGCGCCAGCCCGTGCAAGTGACCTGGATCGTCCGGGTCTTCCTCCACGGCCTTGCGATACGCATCCTCCGCCTTCGCGTAATCCTTCGCTTGCGAATAAGCATCGCCCAGCAAATCGTAAACTTCCGGCGAGGAAGATTCCCCGGCCGCGTCCGAAAGCAGTTTCACCGCTTCTTGCGACCGCCCTTCGTCCATTAGCAGCTGGCTCAATTGTTCCAGCGCCGGACCGTTCCCGGCATCCCGCGCCAGCAATCCGCGCAGCACGGTTTCCGCTTCGCTGTGTTTGTTTTCAAAACGATAGAGCCGCGCCAGCCACAGCCCGGAATAAACGTCATCCGCCTGGATCTTCAGAATTTCCTGGAATTGCGCGATCGCCTTTTCCAGCGTTTCCTTTTGCACGTCGCCGGCGCTCATATCGCCCAGCTCGCGCACGTAAATGCGCGCCAGCAACCGGTGCGCGTCCACGTTGTTCGGATCGCCCTTCAGCGTTTCTTCCGCCTGCTCCACGGCTTCGCGCAGGCGTTGCGACTTCGCATAGATCTCCGCCAGCCGCTCGCGAATCACTGGGGAATTCGGCGCCAGTTCCAGCGCCTTCTTGTAAGATTCAATCGCTTGCGTGGCCAGGTCCGCGCGGCCCGTCAGCTCGTATTGCTGCTCGTCCACATGCCCCAGCGTGAAGTAGTAATACACATCGCCCCGCGCCCCCTGCTCATCCGGGTTCGGCGAGGTGGACGCTGAGTTCTTGGCAGGCTCCGCCGCTTTAGGAACGGCTGGCGTGGACGATGCAGGCGAGGAATTCTGCGCGCGCGCGGCGGGCGCCGCCGCGACAACCCCGATGAACGACAAAAATGCGATCCCTATTATTGTTTTCATGAGTCCGTCGCAAAACTCCATTATCGTACAGCGGCCCAAAGCGGTCAAAGCAATACGCTGTGCCCGTTCTTTACGGTATCGCACATTGTTTGGACGCAAAGAACGCGCCTTAGGATACCTCCGTGATAAAGTTCGCAGAGAAAATGCCTGGAATCAGCATAAAACGAATTAACGGCGTTATGAATCTTGTGGGAAAATCTGATCGCTGTATCTCTCGGAGGGCATGGGTGTTCCGCACCAAAATCGGTGTCCGCTTCCTTTTCGCGTTGGGTGCCGCGCTCATTTTCCTCGGCTCCTCGCCCGCACATTCCGCGCAACAGCCTGCCGGAGCAGGTTCGCAACCGAAGCCAGGCCCGGCCATGACCTCCGAAGCATCCATGTCGCAATCTTCGCCGCAAGCGCAGCCCGGCCCCAAGGTTTCAGACTTTGCCTGGCTCGAAGGCCGCTGGCGCGGCGAGTGGGGCCCGCGCGTAGCCGAGCAGGTCTGGATGGCGCCCAAAGCCGGCATGATGCTGGGCGATTTTCGCGTGATCGAAAACGACAAGGTTTTGGTGATTGAATTTTTCAGCCTGGTAGAAAAGCGGGGCGGCATCAATTTCTACTTCCGCCACTTCACGCCGGAACTGGTGCCGTGGGAAAAATCAGACGCCACGCTTCTGAAACTCACCACCGCCGATCCGAAAAAATCTGAATTCGAAAATCCCGCGAACGGCAAGCCCAAGCGCGTCGTCTTAACCAAGCTTGACGCCGATACCTACACCTGGCGCTCCGAAATAATTCCCGAAACCGGCGATACGCAAATCGTCGAAATCACGTACCATCGCCAACCGCTCGCCGCCATCGCCCCAAATTCCGCTGCCAACTCCCACCCCAAGAAAAAGTAGCCTCGCCAGCTAACAGGCGCGCCGCCGCGCAAAATAAAATCTGCTCCGCCGTTTTCACCAACCACCGCGCGCGCCCCAATCCTAAGGTAGGGGCGCTGCTTGCTGCGCCCCAGCTTGCCAAGATGTCAACCGGCGGTTCGCGCGCAGTTCCGTTTCTCACCGGCCTCCGCCTCTCCCCGCCCCCTCTAGTGCCGGAAGTGCCGCACACCCGAAAAAACCATCGCCATCCCCAATTTGTTGGCCGCCGCAATCACATCCGCATCACGCATCGAACCGCCCGGCTGTATCACAGCGACCGCTCCCGCCTTTCCCGCCTCCTCCACTCCATCAGGAAACGGAAAGAACGCATCCGATGCCACCACGCTGCCCTTCAAATCCAGCCCGTTCGTAGCCGCCTTGATCACCGCAATCTTTACCGAATCCACCCGGCTCATCTGCCCTGCGCCGACGCCCACCGTCTGCCCCTCGCGCGCAAACACAATCGCATTCGATTTCACATGCTTGCAGACTTTCCATCCGAAAAGCAGCGCGCGTGTTTCCGCCGGAGTCGGCGCGCGCTCCGTCACCACCTTCAAATCCGCTTCCGCCAATTCATGCCGGTCCGCTTCCTGTGCCAGCATCCCGCCCGAAATGCGCTTCAGATCAAGCTCTTCCACCGCTTCGCCGCTCTGCATTTCCAGCAGCCGCAAATTTTTCTTCGCGCCTAGTTTTTCCAGCGCCGCCGCCGCGTATCCTGGCGCCACGATGCACTCCACAAATAATTTCGCCACTTCCTCCGCCGTCGCCGCGTCCAGCGCGCGATTGAACGCCAGCACGCCGCCAAATGCCGACACCGGATCGCACTCGAGCGCTTTCAAATACGCATCGCTCAGCGATTCCCGCTCCGCCGCTCCGCATGGATTGTTGTGCTTGATGATTGCCACCGCCGGACGGTGAAATTCTTTCGCCAGCGCCCACGCCGAATCCAGATCCACCAGGTTGTTGTACGAAAGCTCCTTGCCCTGCCGTTGTTTCGCGCCCGCGAGGCCCGCCGCCGGATATCCCGCCGGAATGTACAGCGCCGCGGCCTGGTGCGGATTTTCTCCATAACGCATGGACTGTCTCCGCTCCAGCGCGAGGTGAATGCGCTGCGGCAGCTTTTCCAACGCGCCGATGGTAATCGCACCCGCCGCCCCGTCGCTCACGCTAAGCCGTTCGAGTTCCGTCGCAATCTCCCCATCGTAGCGAGCCGTCCGCGCATAAGCCTTGCGCGCCAGATTTAACCGCGTCGCCACACTCAGTTCGCCCCGCTCGCGCAACTCCGCCGCAATAGCCGCATAATCGCTCGGATCCGTCACCACTCCCACGCTCTGAAAATTTTTCGCAGCCGAACGCACCATCGCCGGCCCGCCAATATCAATATTCTCGATCAATTCCTCCGGCGTCACTCCCGACTTCGCCGCTGTCGCTGCAAACGGATACAAGTTCACCACCACCAGATCAATCGGCACGATCCCATGCTCGCCCACCTGCTTGCGATCCTCGGCTTTGCCGCGCTGAAATAAAATCCCGCCATGCACTTTCGGATGCAAAGTCTTCACTCGCCCGCCCAGCATTTCTGGCCACCCAGTCAGCTCCGCCACGTCGCGCACCTCGACGCCGCCCTCGCGCAGCAACCGCGCCGTGCCCCCGGTCGAAACAATCTCCACTCCCAGCGACGCCAGCTCCCGCGCGAATTCCACCACTCCCGTCTTGTCGAACACGCTGATCAGCGCCCGCGCTACCCCACGCTCCGCCCCACGTTCTCCCGTCACGATAATTCCTCCAGTCCAGAAAGCCTCGCCAGTGTATGCGTTTCGAAAAAAATTCGGAAGGGCATCGCTGCGCAAACCAGGATTCGTTCGAAGTGAACTGCAAGCCCAAGGTGTGAGGAACTAAATTGTTTTGTAGAATTCGCTGCGCTGAGGATCAAACTGGTCTGATCTGCAAAATTGTTCGCAACATCCACGTCACGACGAAAACGCTTAACTCGAAACTCTCGCCTTCAACTTCACGTGCCCGCCCTCAATACTGACGGTGTACTCAATCTCCCGCCCACCCTTCTCCTTCAAATCCTTCGTCTTCTGCCGCACGAACCGCTCGAAATCCTTCAGGCTAGGCACTCCAGCCTTCTCGCCCGTTTCCGTGCGCGCTTCCACCAGCCTCTGATAAAGCTTCTCCACCTTTTCGGTCTCGTGTTCCGGATCAGAAAGCGCCAGCGCAAAATCAGCAGCGTGCCGCACCTCCGCAGCGCGCGTCGCCGCATCCGCTGCAGCGTGCGCAATCGCGCTCGCCGAAGAAACTCCCGCGTCCTCCGTCGCCGCCTTCACCGCCGCTTCCGCCGCAATGCGCGTCCGCATCGCATCCTCGGCGGCCTTGCGCTGTCGCTCGCCTTCGATGGCCTTCGCCGCCGCGCCGTAATGATGTTGCGTGGTTCCAGATTCCTTCTGGATCAGCTTCTTCCGCCACATGTCCTGGTACTTCGCGTACGTCGACGCCAAATTGCTATAGCGAAATCGTTGCCCCGAAGAGAGCTCTCCGGCCCGGTCCGAGTAGCGCTTCAAGTTCGTCTCGAGCCGCCACTGCGTATCGGTAGGAGGCCGCGAACGTCCGCCGCCGAAATATTGCTCGAACTCTATCTTCAAGGTGCGGATGTCCCGCTCGATTTGTCCGAGTTCTTCGTCAATAGTTGCCATGATTTTTTGAGCCCTGGAGCGCTGCACCTGCAGAGCACATGCGTTTCAGCAAGTCGCCGTCGCGGCCAGCTCCCAGCTGCCTGTATCTCCAGCCTAGAGTGCGCACGCGACGGCGTCAATGTGACCGTCGGCCGATATGTCGCAAAGGGAAATGGCTCCTAACAAGCCTTCGATTGCCAGCCCTTATCATATTGTGTTCAAATGCCTTAGCGATGAACCCCGCACCAGAATCCGCGGCCAGATTGCAGCAGGATTCAAGCAAGCGCCTCCGCGCCATTCCTTCGGTCGACGACTTGCTTCTCCAGCCTAGCCTTGCTGCCCTGGCCGAAAAATCCGGTCGCGGCCTCGTCATCCAAGCTGTCCGCAACGTACTCGCCGAATTCCGGGCGTTCGTGAAAAACGAGTCATCGCAATCCGCTGTCCCGAGTCTCGAAGCGTTCGACCTGGCCCATTTCGAAGCTCGCGTCGCCGCCGACGTCGAGGCCGCCCTGGCGCCGTCTCTGCGCCGCGTCATCAACGCTACCGGCGTGGTCCTGCACACCAATCTCGGCCGCGCGCCACTCTCGCAAGCTGCCCGCGAACAGATCAACGCCACCGCCGCTACCTACTCGAACCTCGAATACGATGTCGCACGCGGTGAACGCGGCAAACGCGACGTTCACACCGGACGCCTCCTCGCCGCATTGCTGGGCGCCGAATCCGCTATCGTCGTCAACAACAACGCCGCCGCCGTCTTCCTCGTCCTCAACGCGCTCGCCAAAGGCGCCGAAGTCATCGTCTCCCGCGGCGAGCTGATTGAAATCGGCGATGGCTTCCGCATCCCGGACATCATGAACGAAAGCGGCGCGCTGCTGCGCGAAGTCGGCACCACCAATCGCACTCGCCTGCGCGATTACGAACGCGCCATCACCGATCGCACCCGCCTACTCCTGCGCGTGCATCCTTCGAATTTCCGCATCACCGGATTCACCGAACGCCCCTCGCTCGCGGAATTGGTCGCGCTCGGCGAACGCTTCCATCTCCCCGTCTACGAAGATCTCGGCTCCGGCTGCATCGCCGATCTCTCCGCCCAGGGAATCGCCGAACCCGTTGCGCGCGCTAGCTGCGAAGCCGGCGCATCCATCATCACTTTCAGCGGCGATAAATTGTTGGGCGGCCCTCAGGCGGGAATCATCGCGGGCAAAAAAGAAATCGTGGAACGCATTCGCGCGAACCCGTTGTTTCGCGCGCTGCGCGTGGACAAGCTCACCATCGCGGCTCTGGAAGCCACGCTGCAATCCTACCTGCGCGGCGCGCTCGACGAAATTCCTGCGCTGCGCATGATCCGCATTTCCCAACAAGAAATCGCCGCACGCGCGCAAAACTTCTGTGAAAAGCTGCGCTGCGAGCTAGCGAATGATGTGAAAGTAGAAATCCATCCAGGTTTTTCCGTGATCGGCGGTGGCTCCACGCCCGATCAGCAGCTGCCCACCACGCTGATCGCCATCTCCACGCCGCGCCACTCCGCCGCACAACTCGAAGAGCGTCTGCGCAAGCCGCAAGCCCTCAGCGGGCAAGCCGGAATCTCCTCGCCCTCAACGCCAGTCATCTCCCGCATCGAAGATAAACGCCTAATCATCGACCTCCGCACAGTCCATCCCAACGAAGAAACCGAAGTTGCATCCGCGCTAATAGCCGCCCTAGCCTAAAGAACTCCCGATTTTCTCTGCGTCCGCTGCGCTCCGACCTCTGCGCGCTCTGCGTTAAATCTTTTCGCCTTGCGCGGGCAACTAAAGCCGGTTGATTACACTGGCCACGCAACCAGCCCCGAATCCATTATCAATATTCACAACGCTCACATTCGAAGCGCAGCTATTCAACATCGCCAGCAGGGCGGTCAATCCTCCGAAACTCGATCCGTATCCCGTGCTCGTCGGGACCGCGATCAGCGGCGCCGCCACGAGCCCCGCCACGACGCTCGGCAGCGCCCCTTCCATTCCCGCCACGCAAATAATCACACGCGCCGCCGCCAATTTCTTCCGATGCTCTAGCAGCCGGTGCAGCCCGGCCACGCCCACGTCGTAAATCGCCTCGGCGTGATTTCCCATGATCTGCGCCGTCACCAGCGCTTCTTCTGCCACGGGAATGTCGCTCGTTCCCGCGGTCACCACCAGAATCAAGCCCTTCCCGTGATTCGCCGTGCTGCGCGAAATCGTGATCGCGCCCGAAAGCTCATGGAAACGCGCCGCGCGCGCCAGCTTCTTCACCGCCGTAAAAATCTTCTTGTCCGCGCGCGTGATCAGAATGTTGTGCGAGGCCTTCGCGCGCAGCATCCCCCGCGCGATCTCCGCCACCTGCTTCGCCGTTTTCTTGCGCGCGAAAATCACTTCCGGAAATCCCTGCCGCAACGCGCGATGGTGGTCAATCTTGGCGAAACCCAGATCCTCGTAAGGCCACTGGCGCAGCTGCTCGATGGCGCTTTCCACCGGTAAACTTCCGCGCTTCACCGCCTCTAGAAATTTCCGTACGTCCCGTTCATCCACGATGTTCCCTCAAGAAACCGGACGTGCGGGCGGCGCGCGCGTGCGAACCGCGCCGCTTTGCCAGTGCAGCATTGCTGCGAACCGGATTCGTGCTAGAGTGGCGCCCAGTCAATCGCCCGGGCCACAGTCTCTGCGGCGCACGGCCTACACACAAATCTTGCGGAGGTGCACACATGGGATTGCTTTGGGAAATCATCATCGGCATTCTCGCTGGTTTTTTGGCGGGAAAAATTGTGAAGGGTTCCGGCATGGGGATTTTGGTGGACCTCATCGTCGGAATCGTGGGATCGATTCTGGGCGGCTGGATATTCGGTTTGCTGGGGCTGGCGGCATACGGGCTGATCGGACAGCTGGTGATGGCAACTGTAGGGGCCATCGTATTGTTGCTGATTGTCCGTGCGATCAAAAGGACTTGATCTTCGCGCGAATGCGCTTCACAGGGGCGGCCCCCGCAGACGTGGGACCCGCCCCTGGTGTCAACGGCCGCCTGAGCCATAAATCTAGTTTTCAGCCTTTCCCGTAACGTCCACCACATTCACCGTGCCGTATTTCTTCAGCACGCTCTCAATTTGCTTGCGGTCTCCCACGCATATCCATTGCAGGTGATCCAGGTCCACGAATTTCTTCGCCGAGGCCTGCACCGCCGCTGCGTCAATCCCGCCGATGTGATCGGGATATTTATCCCAATAATCCACCGGCAACCCGTAATACTGCACGGTCAGCCAGTCATTCAAAATCTGGCTCGGCTGCTCCAGCGAAAGTGCAAAGCTCGCGATGATCGCCCGGTGCGCGTCGTCCATTTCATCTTGCGGCACCGGCTCATTGTTGATCTTCTTGAATTCATACAGGAACCGGTCGAACGCATCGCCTGTCACTGCGGTGCGCACCGGCGCGGAGGCCTGCCAGTCACCGGGATAAATCTCTGCGTTGAACCGGCTGTAGGATCCATAGGTCAGGCTGTGCTCTTCGCGCAGGTCCAGAAACAGGCGCGCTTGCGGCCCGCCTCCCACCACCTGGTTCATTACGGTCAATCCATAATATTCAGGATCCGTCCGGCGAATTCCCCGGTCGCCGACGATAATAAAGGTCTGCACCGAAGCAGGGCGATCCACCAGCGTGATTTTCGTCGGCTGTGGCGCGACGGCGGCCGCAAATTTTTCCTGCGCCTCGGCCGCGCCCGTCCACGCTCCGAAATATTTCTCGATCGTCGCGCGCATTTCACTCGCCGTGAAATCGCCGGTCACGCCCAAGATCGTATTTCCCGGCACGTAATGCTTCTCATGGAACCGCTTCAAATCCTCCACGCTAATTTTCTCGATCGATTCCTTCGTTGCGGACGCCACCGCCATCGGAGTGTCGCCATAAATCACTCGCTTGAACCCCTCTTGAGCGAGAAAGCCGGGATTCGAGAGCCGCTGTTCCAAGCTTGCTCCCTCGCTCTGCTTATATTTGGCAAGCTCGCTTGCTGGAAAACTCGGATGCAGCACCACATCGCTCATCAAGTCCAGAATTTTCGCAGTATCGGTGATCAGTCCCGACGCATTCACTGACGTATAGCTCACGCCAAACCGCGAACTCGCGTCCAGCGAAGCGCCCAGCGAATCCACTTCGCTTGCGATCTGCTCGCTCGTCCGTTTCTCGGTCCCTTCGCGCAACATTCCGGCCGTGAAGGAAGCCAAGCCGGGCAAGTCGCTTGGCTCCGCCAGCTGTCCCGGACGAATCCACATGGTGAACGCAACCGTCGGCAACTTGTGATCCTCTTCCAGTACGATCGTCAATCCGTTCTTCAGCTTTACCACCGTCGGCTTCGGCAGCTGCACGCGCAGCACTTCCTTGTTCACCGGCGCGCGCCCCAGCCGCTTCACTTGGCTTAGCGGCGCGCTCTTGTCTTGGCCTTGGCCCTGCGCAAACGTCGTTCCCGGCAACAGCAGGACTGCGAAAGCAGCCAATCCGACAAGCGTCGCCAGAGCAGCGAACGCTGCCCGCGAGCTCAGACGCACAATCCCGGCGATCCTCTTCATCGCGCTCTCTCTCATTGCGCCCCCTTTGACGATGCTTTCTCGTCCGCTGCTGGATACGTGATCACCACCGAGCGCTGGTCGCGCACCAGAAATTTCTTCGCCACCGCATTCACGTCTTCCACAGTCACCGCGCGTTCCTTATCCACAATCGTGTTGATCAGATTCGGGTCATTGAAATACACGGTGTAGTTCCCGATCAGAACCGCCGTGAACAACGCCGACCGTCGCCGCTCGATGAACTGCCGCAGCAACTGCGATTTCGCTTTCGCGAGTTCTTCCGGCGTCACTCCGCTCTTCACCACCGTCGCAATTTCCTCGTCAATCGCTTTTTCCAGGTCTTCCACTTTCACACCCGGCCGCGGATTTGCCGAAATGTAAAGCTGGCTGGTGCCGATCCGCGTGTCTGCTTGTACATTTACTTCCGAAGCGAGTTGCTTCTCCTTTACCAGGCGCTGGTAGAATCGCGAACTCTCTCCCTGGCCCAGCACGTAGGTCAATTGCTGCGCCGCGTAATTTTCCGGCGTGTTGCCCGCCGGAATGTGATAGGCCATATCAATTTCCGGCAGACGCGCCAGCGGATCGTAAACAATCTCGCGGCGCTCGCCGTAATGCGGCTCCTCGGACAAATCCACCTTCGGAGGCGTGGGCTGCGCCGGAATCGCGCCGAAATACTTTTTAATCTTGGCCAGCGCTTCATCCGGATCGAAATCGCCTACCAGCGTGAGCACCGCGTTATTCGGCGCGTAGTAAATCCGGAAAAAATCCTTCACGTCATCAATGCTGGCGGCGTTCAAATCCGTCATCGAGCCGATTACCGAATGTTTGTACGCGAAATTGTCATAGGAGAGATTGTCCACATCTAGCTGCGCGCGCCCGTAGGGCTGGTTATCAATTCCTTGGCGGCGCTCTTCCTGCACCGCGTTCCGCTGGTTGTCCAGATTCGCTTGCGTCACGTTCAGCGCCCGCATGCGGTCCGATTCCAGGAACAATGCCAAATCCAACTGGTTCTTCGGGAGTTCTTCGAAGTAGGTGGTGCGGTCTTCGTTCGTGGTGCCGTTCATATTGCCGCCGTTGTTGAATACCAGGACAAAGTGCTCGCCCTTGGCCACGTTTTCCGAGCCTTCAAACATCATGTGCTCGAACAAGTGAGCAAATCCGGTGCGACCCGGACGTTCGTTGCGCGCGCCCACGTTGTAGCAGACGTCAATTCCGAAAACCGGCGCCGAATGGTCGGGCACCAGAATGACGCGCAAGCCGTTCTCCAGCTTCAGGTCGCGAACATCCAGCTTCGGCACCTTCACGCTCGCGGCCTGATCTTGTGCGGACGCAGCGCTCCACACTCCGCCCAGGCCCAGCGCGAGACCCAGCCCCGCAAGCGCGGCTGCGCGCATCTTCCTCATCACACTCATTTCGAATCCTCCCGACGGCGGCAGGTATTCTCCACCTTTGGAGCATCTGACGCAAACGCGATGATTTAGGTAGTGGGGGAGTCGCGAGTGCATAGTGATCGGTGAGTAGTGATTGGCGATGCGTGATCCGCGCCACCTGTGACAGAGGCCTGCGTGCGGCGGGCGAGCCTGTGCCGCGAAAGAGCCCGAAAAAGTAGCGATTAGAAAATGTTTTCTCGTTCGTTGTGAGGGGCTTGGCTCGATTTCTAATTTTCGCCGAGTAGCGATCAGAAAAGGCAGCGATTAGTGGCGAGTGATTAGTGATGAGAGACGGGCTGGCGTACGGCTGACTGCCCTGTGCCGCGAAAAGGTCGGCCGCCTCGCGGCGTAACGGCAGAAAACACGACAAAAACTAGCGATTGATTTGGGTTCGTGGTGTTTGTTTTCAGTGAGTTGTGATGGCTTTCGATTATGTTTCGCTAGCGATTGATTCGGGGCGGGCGGGGTGGTCGCGCGTGCTGCGGAGGCGCGAGCAGCGTAGGCCATGTATCCCCCTTGTGATGATGAAATTGGCGCACGGCTGTTGATAACACAGGAGTTAAGGTGACGCAAGTGCAAACTGTGGGGTGGGGGGGGCGGCGCGGGTCCGGGTCGAGAGGCGCAAAAGTTTCAGGAATGTGCCCGGTTCAAAGTGTCCGGTATGTCGCCGGACGGGTTTCAGCCAGGGGCAACTTACGCGGTGGCCTGGGCGGCCTGCTTTTCTGCATAGAGCCGGTTGACCCGCGGCTGGATAAACCAGACGCCAATGATGCCAAAGATGAGGAGAAGAAACGTTCCGAGAAGGTCCAAGAAAGAAGGGCGCTCCCCAGTCTCTGCTGTTTCAAGGCCCTCCGCCACGAAATACAAGTTGCAGAACATACAAAATACGCCAAACAAATGCAGCGGGATCGTGACGATAAACAACATTCGGTCAATGCTCTGAAATACCGCGATGGACACCGGCATATAGATTGCTGAACAGACAATCGTAAACAAGAAGAATCTCTTCTTGAGCGCTCGTCCAGGCGGCACAACCGATGCCAGAAACGAGCCCAGAGCCCACAACCAAACCAGAAAACACCACACGACCATCGCTCCGACAACTTGCGCTAAAACCAGAAAGACTTCCTGATCTTCCGGCGATTTTGCGGCTACCGTGAAATTGCCGATGAGGGGGAGCTGGCCAACGGCAAAAACCGCCACAAACAGCAGAAAAATTTGCCAGTGCTTTGCGCGCACGAAAAGTCGTTCGATTCGATTCATACTTCCTCAAATGACTCGACAAAAATTAACGCGACCAGATACACGCTCAACGAATTCAGAATCAGGAATAGCGCGGTTCCCCCTATGCTGTCATTCCCGACGACGAGAAACCACGGAAAGCCGATGATAAGATAATCAAATATTCGGCCCTCCGAATCCGATTTCACGTTTGAGATTATCAAGAGCACGACGACGAGGGCGATGTACCCAACCGTGATTTTCATCGGCGTCTTGTGGTAGAGCGTCCGCATTGGCGGGAGTATAGCTCCGCACATCGCAGAACAGCCAATCTCAGCTGTTATGAAGCCGCGTGCTCGGAGATCGCGCGGTTACCCCGGCGTCGGCCGCCTTGACTCTGGCGCGGGGCGGCACCTAAACTTCATGATTCAGCAATCACCCATGGCGAAATCCAGCGGCATGATTATTACGGTCGGCATTACGGGTGCGAGCGGGGCGGCGTACGCGCAAACTGTTCTGCGGCTGCTTGATGCGGATCGGCGCGTGCAGCGCGTCTTTCTGGTTTCGACCGAGGCGGGGATGCGTTTGCTTGCTACGGAGCTTGACGTGGTGCCGACGGACGCGAAGAAACTCCCGTCGCTGCTCACTGGCACTGCGGCCAAAAAAATCGAATATCTGCCGAATAAGGATATTGGCGCGAGCATCGCCTCTGGCAGCGCCATCGTGGATGGCATGGTGGTCGTCCCGTGCTCGGCGGGCGCGCTGGGCTCGATCGCCGCCGGAACCGCCAGCGATCTGCTCACCCGCGCGGCGGACGTATGTTTGAAGGAGCGCCGGCCGCTGGTGTTGTGTCTGCGCGAAACGCCGTTGAATCGCATTCATCTGGAAAATATGTTGCGCGTGCATGACGCGGGCGCGACCGTGATGCCCGCGATGCCGGCCTTTTATTACGCGCCAAAAAAGATTGACGATCTGATCGAGCAGTTCGCTTTCCGCGTCCTCGCGCAGCTGGGTTTGCCGCAGGAAAAGCAGTATCGTTGGAAGGGTGGGAAAGAATAAAACTGTGTCGAAGAACCGCATCCGCGTCGTGCTCGAAATGATTAAGTTCGAGCACTCCATTTTTGCGCTGCCCTTCGCGCTGGTCGGTGCGTTACTTGCCGCCCGCGCTGGCGGCGCGTTGCCCACTTGGCGGCAACTCCTGTGGATCGTCGTTGCGATGGTGGGCGCACGTTCTGCCGCGATGACTATGAACCGCATCGCCGATCTCGAATTCGATCGCCGCAACCCCCGTACAGCCAATCGCGCGCTGCCCAAGGGCGAGCTTTCCGTGGCCTTCGCGGCCGTATTCACCGTAATTGCTTCCGCCGTGCTGGTCGTCGCCGCGTGGCAATTGAATCGGCTGGCGCTGAAGCTTTCTCCGGTCGCGCTCGCCGTCCTTTTCTTTTATTCGTTCACAAAACGATTCACGGCGTGGTCGCATTTCGTACTCGGCTTCGCGCTGGGCATCTCGCCGGCCGCCGCATGGATCGCCATCCGCGGCTCGCTTGACCCGCGCATGCTGATCCTCTGCGCCGCCGTCACACTCTGGGTCGGCGGATTCGATGTTCTCTATGCCTGCCAGGACGTCGAATTCGACAAAACCGCCGGCCTCCACTCCATCCCGAAAAAATTCGGCGTCGCGCGCGCGCTGCTGATCGCTCGCGCGATGCACTTGATTATGGTCGCGCTACTCGTGTGGCTCGCGCTCAGTTTCCAGCTCGCCTGGCCCGCCTGGATGGGCATTGCTGTGGTAGCGGCGCTATTGGCCTACGAACACTCGCTCGTCCACCCGCATGACCTGAGCAAAATGAATGCTGCGTTTTTCACCGTGAATGGCTATATTAGTTTGTTGTTCCTGCTCTTCTGGGGCGCTGCAACGTTTGTAAATCGCCCCTGAAAACGCGGCGAAGGAATCGTGAATCGTAAATGGGCCTGCAACTACACACTCTGCAAGTAAATGACGCGCGCCTGGAGTCGGTGGCCGCAAAAGTCCAGGCCGGCGAACGTCTGAACGCCGAAGACGGCCTCGCGCTGTATCAATCGCACGATCTTCTGGCGGTCGGCTGGCTCGCGAATTTCGTGCGCGAAAAAAAGCACGGCAACGTCACGTATTTCAACGTCAATCGCCACATCAATCCCACTAACGTTTGCGTCGCGCACTGCAAGCTTTGCGCCTTCGGCCGCTCGCCCGATTCACCGGGCGCCTACAACTTTGCTCTGGATGAGATTTACAAACGCGCGGGAGATGGCGTCGCGGAAGGCGCCACGGAATTTCACATTGTCGGCGGCCTGCATCCCGATTTGCCGTTCGAGTATTACCTCACGCTGATTCGCGGCCTGAAAGAGCGCTTCCCGCAAGTTCACCTGAAAGCGTTCACGATGGTGGAAGTCGGCTACTACGCGCGCATCTCCAAGCTCTCGATTCGGGATACGCTGCTTGCCATGAAAAATGCCGGAGTGGATTCGCTTCCCGGCGGCGGCGCGGAAATTTTTCATCCGCGCGTGCGCAAAATTATTTGCGATCACAAAGTCAGCGGGCAGCGCTGGCTGGAAATCGCGCGCACCGCGCACGAGCTGGGGCTGCGCTCGAACGCGACGATGCTGTATGGCCACATCGAAACGGCGGAAGAGCGCGTGGATCATTTGCTGCAGCTGCGCGCGACGCAGGACATCACGCACGGCTTCGTCACCTTCATTCCACTGGCGTTTCATCCTGCGAATACGGGGCTCTCGCATCTTCCGGGGCCTACCGGCATGGACGATCTGAAAGCCATCGCCGTCTCGCGCCTGCTGCTCGATAATTTCGATCACATCAAGGCCTACTGGATCATGCTGACGCCGCGCATCGCGCAAGTAGCGCTGCGCTTCGGCGCGAATGATTTGGACGGAACTGTGGTCGAAGAAAAGATTTATCACGATGCCGGCGCTACCACGCCCGAATTCATGACGCGCGCCGAACTCGAGCGCCTGATTCGCGCCGCTGGGCGTGTGCCCGTCGAGCGCGACACGCTCTACAATCCAGTGGACCGCGTGAAAAATCCGATGCCGCCGCCGCGCGTTTCGCCACGCCGCAGCGACGGTTTCGTGCCGGAAACATCGCTGACTCTCAACGTTTAGTTTTCTCCATCATGGCGCAAAACCCTCAGATCCCTGGGGAGACCGTTCCGAAACCGGCGGACCCCGCTGCAATTTCTGCGAGAGTTTGCCAGGCACTGATTTCAGCGCCGCGCGCGCGAGCAGGCTCGATGGCGGAATGGCGCGCGCGTTGCCTTCGTCCTCTTCACCGTTGCGTGATTAAAAATTGAATCGGTAACCGACGATTGCTTTCAGGATCAGGTGATCGGTCGTGCCAGTCAGGCCGACGCCCAAGCCGAAGTTGATTTCCCACTGCGGCGCCAGATTCAGATCGATTGCGGGAAAAATTTGCTGCTGTTGCTGATGGATCGGTAAAAAGTCGGTGGCCGGCCCGACGGAACCGTAATATTCCAATCCGCCGGCGATTTTTGGCGTGAAGTCGTAGCTGAATTTGAAATTCGGCGAAAATACGAATCCTTGATTCTGGCTCAGGCCGTGCATCGAATAATCAAATGTGGGATTGACAGCCCAGTACCAGCGGCCGATTTTCTGGTCCACGATGGGGCGCATCTCCCAAGTCCAAGTGTCGGTCGAAAATTGCCGCCGCTGATAGCCCACTTCGTTCGAGAGGCTTACGCCCACCGGCCAATGCCATTTTTCCGGAACGCGAAAGCGCGGTCGGATATGATCGCCCACCCATTGCCATCCCTGGCCGGAATGCGCCGAGGTAAAAATGTAAAAGCCTACCTCGAACCAATCGTTGAAGCCGTGAGTGATTTCCACGGTTTCGTGTTCGGCGTGATTGGTGGGATAGACGCCCTCGGTGATTTGCTTCGTGCCCTCAATGGTGAAATTGCTGTGCAGCTCCACCATGGTGTGCCCGGGCTCGACGAGGTCCGAGCCATAAACCTGGATTTCATAATTGTCCTGCGCGCTGACGGGCGCGGCACAGAGCAGCAGGCCGGCCAGGATTGCAAGGGCTAACACGGCGCTGAAGCGATGCAACAGAAGATATTCCTGCATCCCGGTTTGCACACCCGCAGAGTAACCCAGGAATCCTAAACATTGGATAAAAGAGGAAACAATTCTCAGGCGTGCGGGTGGGATTTATCGTAGACGGCCGTCAACTGACGAATGCTCGTTTGCGTATACCTCTGCGTGGTGGAAAGGGAAGCGTGCCCCAAAAGTTCCTGAATGGCGCGCAGATCGGCGCCGTCGTTCAGCAAGTGCGTGGCAAACGCATGCCGCAAGGAGTGCGGATGTAGATCGAGATTACTTCCCGCCAGCAGGCAATATTTTTTTAGGATGTAGCGAACCGCGCGGTCCGTGAGCCGTCCACCCCGAGGATTCAAAAATACGGCTTCAGCACTGGGCGTTCCGCGCGCTTGTTCCAGAATGCTGTCGCGCACCGGCCAGTAAGCTTCCAGCGCTTCCTGCGCTTTCGCGCCGTAGGGCACCACACGCTCCTTGCGCCCCTTGCCGAGCACTCGCAGCATTTGCCCGGCCTTATCGAAGCTGCCCAGATTCAAGCCCACCAACTCGCTCACGCGCAGTCCGCAGGCATACAGCAATTCAAACATGGCGCGGTCGCGGCGGGGCATCAACTGCGCCTTGGCGTTGGCTTTAGGGGATATGTTTTTCCCGCGCGCAGGCGCGGGCTTCGCCGTTGGGCCGCCCGGCAGCCCATCTAGAAAATTGCTAATTTCCTCCGCGGTTTGCACCCGCGGCACTAGTTTGGGAAGTTTCGGCGTGCTCACCAGCGCTGCCGGATTCGAGCGCGTGTATTTCTCACGCACACAAAACTTGAAAAAAGTCCTTAGCGCGGAAAGTTTGCGCGCCACGCTCACCTTTTGCAGTTTCCGGTCGTACAGCCAACTCACGAATTCGCGAATCACGCGGTGGTCCACTTCCGCCAGTGGCAGCGTCGCAGCGCCCGGCGGAGTCAGGAATTGCTGAAAGAGCCGCACGTCCGCGCCGTAATCGTCCACGGTTTCCGGTGACGCGTTGCGCTCGTAGCGCAGATAGGCGATAAATCTTTCGATGATATCTTTCATGGAAGCTTCACAGGGCCGCTGCAATCATAGTGCGCCGGCCGTCATGCGCTGCGAAAGAATTGGCGCAAGGGCGCCTGAGCGATAACCGGTAAACTGCGACGTGCAATTCTCGCAACACGTGCAATCTTGTTACCACGTTTTTACATTCACTCTTAGCCGCCTTAGGCTATATCAACACAGGTGGTCAATCGAATCGGGCCACGTAATTTTACGGAAGCTGCGGCCATCTGGCTCCGCCAGCAGCAATAGCCGCTGCGCTAGCTTCGGCTTCGCCGTCGCATGGCTAGACCGAGACAGCCGAATTCGCAATGGGAGGCGTTTGGCGCCATGAGAGAAAACCTGCTGTTAGCTTTTGCAAGTCTGCTGCTCGTTTCGCAGGCGGGCTCCGGGCCAACTACTCTGAAATCAGCGACCTATCGCTTCGATGATCTGGTCGCCCAGAAGGAGGCGAACGCCACGTTCCGCCCGATCCTCGACGGGCTGACGCACGGCGGTTACCACATTGACGTCCACGAAGTATTTCTGTTGCCCGGCAGCACGCCGCATCACGGCCATCGTCATCAGCAGGAAGTGCTGTTCCTGGTCAGCGAAGGCGAGTTGCAGGTGAATGTCGCCGGCAAGACCGCCGTACTCGGCCCGGGCTCGGCCGCGTTCGTCGCGTCCGGTGACGAGCACGACATCCAGAACGCCAGCAACCGGCCCGCGCAATATTTTGAAGTGATCCTCGACGCGGGCGCAAAATCTCAGCATTAGCTCGGCGTTGCCTGCGAGCGATGGCGTCCGCCGTTACGAAGGCGGATCCGAACCAACGGCAGAAATGTAGAGGGCCGCCTCGTCCCATGCCTTACGTGACGAAGCGGCCGCCAGAAATTCAAGCGCAAAGTCCAAGTCAAATTCAAGGGCAGGAGAGCCGGCGGGACGCCGGCGCTACAAAGTCAAAATCGCAACGCGCGTGCCTTACTTGTGCGCGAAACGGTGGCGCTGCGTGGAGTTCACTTGGAACTCGCTCGGTTCCATTACCGGAGTCGCCGCCGTCACATAGGTCTGCGAGATGCGGTCCTGCCATGTGAAGCGATCTTCATCCCACAGCGACCACAGGAATCCCAGCATCATCGTCGCGCCGGAAAGAAGATAACCAAAACTGCGCCACAGCAGCTGTCGCGTGTCCGGCAGGCTGCCATCCAGGCGCACGATGGTCAATCCGCAAAGTTGCATTCCCGGCGTCGCTCCCGCAAAAGTGGTGAACAGAAAGAAATATTGCGCGTAGAAAAGATAGAAAGTGGCCACGTATACGATCGCGTCCACTTTTTCCATTACCAGTTGTCCCCCGAGTGACCGGAACAAGCCCAGAAATCCCGCGTACGTCAGCGCAAGGAACAGAACGTCCAGAGCGCCTGCATGCCGCCGTTCGGCCAGACTCGCTACAGGCACGAGCGCTGTTTGGGGATGTGCGCGGTCGTCGGGAAAACTCGTGAAATCGAGCTCGGGCTGAATATTGATCTCGACGCGTTCATTTTGCGTTTTTCTTGGCGCCGGCCGCTGCACAGGACGCGCACGCTGCCGCTCGTAAAGCTCGATCTCTTCGATTTCGCGATCGTCTTCCTGCAGTGCGGTGGCCGCGCGCGTGAAGGGCAGCCCTGATTGCGAATCGTCCGGCCGATTACGCCCTCGGCGCACACGATAGGCTTCCAACCGGCGCGAAACTTCGCGTCGCCATTCGGGTTCAGCGGAGCCGGCTTTGTCGGGATCGTCGTCCGTGTCCGGCTCGCCGTGAAAAGTTTCTGGCGTGGACACACTTACTGCCAGGGGCTCGGAGCGGTCGCCGCGTTCGGCGAGCGGCGCCTCACAGAAGGAACAATTTTCGACGTCCTCGAGCAAGAGGGCGCCGCAATGCCTGCAAATTTGTATCACTGGTCCGTTTTGCGCTGCGGTATTCCAGTGACGGAACGGACACATGGTAGCACGCGCTTACTGCTCGAGCCTTCTGACGGCGCAGCTAACCGCGCAAGTGTTGCGTATAAGGCAACCCGTGACCACTCGCCCCGCTCTGAATGAATTGGAAATGCACCCACCGGCATCACCGTGAGTGCGCTCCTTTGCGGCGGGCAAGACGAAGCTTTGGAGTGATCTCAGAACAATGCCGCGTGCGCATTCAGCGGGCGCTTTCACGCCTCGCTGATTGCGACGCTGCGTCACGCGTGTTAGGCTCGAATTTCTTTTTTCATGGCAGGAATGCAATTCTCACGAGGCATGCCGAAAGCAACGGTCTTGCAACCTCTGCGCAGATACGTTCTTCGCCTATTGCTGCTGCCGATTCTGCTTGTTAGCCCGTGCCTGGCGCGCCCGCAAAACTCCGCCAACGCTCCACAGCAATCCACGACAAAGAAACAGACCAAGCCAGTCGCCAAGAACGCTCCGGGAGCCCCTGGCGCTGAAGCCACGCTCGAAGCAAAACAGCAACGACAGGTCGGCCAAATCTATTACGCCGATGGCGACGTGGATGTCCGCTACGAGAACACCCGCCTGCGCGCCGATCACGTCGAGTACAACGAAGACACGCGCGTGGTCATCGCGCGCGGACACGTGCAGCTCGATTACCTGACGCAGCACCTGGAAGCGACGGACGCTCGCTATGAGCTCGCCACCGGGCGCGGCACCTTCCACAACGTGCGCGCCACGTTCGCAGTGCAGCGCCGCCCACCCGCGCCCCAGCGCGAAGTCAACGCCATGGAACGCCAGCCCGCGCAGACTCTGCTCATCAGTCCCAATCCAATTTATTTTGAGGCGCAGGAAGCGGAGCGCATTGACGAGGACACCTACATCGTCCACCGCTCGTGGATGACCGTCTGCGATCCCGACCGCCCAACCTGGAAATTCTACGCGCCCAAAGCCACCGTTCGCCTGAAGACCTCGCTGCGCATGGAGAACGGCAACTTCCGCCTGTTTTCGGTTCCGGTCTTGTATTTGCCCTACGCCACGTTTCCCGCGGAAAAGCAGCGCGCTTCCGGATTCTTGCTTCCTGATTTCGGTGAGAGCTCCAGCAAGGGCTATATTTTTGGCGACGCTGTCTATTGGGCGCCTTTTGATTGGGCGGACCTAACTCTCGGTGCGTACTATTACAGCCGCCGCGGTTGGGCCCAGCGCGGGTTACTGCGCATGCGTCCTTGGGAGAACGCCGCACTGGAAGTCAGCTATTCCGGCGTAGTTGACCGCGGGCTTCCGCAACCCACGGGTCCTCCGATCAATCAGGGCGGGCACGAAGCGCGCCTGCTCTTCACCGCGCTCCTGCCCGATGGCTGGCGTGCTGTCGCCGATCTCGATAACTTGTCCTCGCTAACCTACCGCCTGGCTTGGAGCGAGACGTACGTGCAAGCGGTCAACTCCGAAGTCCGCAACAGCGCTTTCCTCACCAAGAATTTCCGCGGATTCAGCCTCAATCTCGCGGCCCTGAGCTATCAAAACTATGTGAACGCCACGCCCGCCGAATACGTTTCGCTGCGCACTGCGCCCGAAGTGCGTTTCGGCTCGGTGGACCAGGCGCCATGGGAGAAGTTGCCGTTCTATTTTTCCTTCGAGGCATTTTCGGACGCGGCGCATCGTTCGGACACCGTAACCAACTTCGGCACCGGAAATTTCGTCGAGCGCAGCGAGATTGCGCCCAGCGTGACCATGCCTTTCCACTGGGGTGCGTGGCTTGGCGTTACTCCCACGTTTACCCTGCGCTCCACGTACTACGGCGGACAAATTCAGAACGGCTCCTTCGTCAATCAGGGTTTCTTTCGCAACACCGAAGAACTCTCCGTGGATATCCGCCCGCCCACCCTTGACCGTGTTTGGGGCTCTTCGGATTCCGGCACGAAATGGAAGCACGTCATCGAGCCGGAAATTGTCTACAGCTACGTCAACGGCGTCACTGATTTCAGCCGCTTCGTCCGTTTCGACGAAGACGAGACGCTCACCGACACCAACGAGTTCGAATACGGAGTTACGCAGCGCCTCTACCGCCGCAAGAAGGACGGCACCGCCGAGGAAATCCTCAGTTGGAAGATTGCGCAGAAATATTTCTTTGATCGCACTTTTGGCGGCGCGCTCGTGACTGGACAACGCAACGTGTTTCAAACCACCGATGCGCTGAGCCCATTTGCCTTCGCCAGTCAGCCCTACCAGTTTTCGCCGATCGTCAGCGACCTGCGTTTTGAGCCGGGAAAACATTTCGATACGCAGTTCATCGTCAATTTCGATCCTCGGCACGGGCAATTGACTGCAGTCGGCACGTTGCTGAAGCTGAAGCCTTACAAGGAATCGTTCTTGACCCTGGCGCATTTTTCCGCGGTGAATTTGCCGACGCCCCCGCAGTTCAATCCGCCTGATTTTATTTTCGAGCCGCGCTCCAACCAGGTCCGCGCGCTCATCGGCTACGGCGACCTCACGCGCCGCGGCTGGAACGCGACCTTCGGCGCCAGCTACGACCTGATGCAGCATCAATTTCAAAACCAGGTCGCCGAAGTCATCTACAACGGTTCCTGCTGCGGCGTCGGCGTCGGCTACCGCAAATTTTCGTTTGGCAACATCCGCAGTGAAAATCAATATCTGTGGGTCTTCCGCATCTCCAATCTCGGCTCCGTTGGCACCCTGCTGCGTCCGGAAAAAATATTTTGAGCCTCGAAGATCTGACTCCGCAGCAGTGCTGCGAAAGCAAATTGTCGGTTAAACCGTTGACGTAGCAAACAACAGAGCGGTGCGATCATCGGTGTTCAGCGGTGAGCCAGCCTTAATCCCAGAAAAGCTCAATTCTTCGAAGTACAGTCAGCCGCCTTGCAAAAATCACTAATTCTCCGGTGTTAGCAGTATTCGAGAACTTCGCCTTGCCGCGATTGTTTTCTGCGACTGCGCCTTTAGCTAAGACTTGATCAATCGGCACCCTCGAGCTGGAGCAGATAACGGAAGAGCGACAACTGAGCCAAGGACGGCCGCCAGGGAGGGGATCGGGAAGATGGAAAACCGCGACGCCAGCGTCATTCGTTTCTACACTTGGTAACTGTGGAACTTTCGACCACCCGAGCCACAGCCGTATGTGCCTCAATGGTTTACCGTTCCTCGCGTCGAGGACTCTGACCGTGAGGATGTGTCCTGATTGACAAAAGCTTGCCGACGGAACAGCTGCGATAAGCAAGCAGATGGCGCTGAAGATCCGCAAGATTCTCGACGTCATGGGATCTCCCTCGTACCGGATTCGGCAAGACGACCCAATCAAGTCGGGATGAATTCGGCGTCAACTGTTTTCTGGAACTGCGCCCGTGCGTTGGGTGATCCATTGCCCGACCGCCCAGCCAGTCGCGCCGACCGCAATTCCAGCCAGCACGTCCGCTATGTAGTGGTAACGCCCATAAACGGTCGCGACGCACATGCTCAAGAAGAATGGCAAACAAATCCAGAACAGCCACGGCTTATACCGCCGTGCTGCCAGCAGCGCCACCATTGACCCCGTCACATGCGCCGAAGGAAACGCCGCGCCGTGCACGCGCCCAAATCGCTCGATGAACTCAATGGTGGTTGTGAACGCACCGCCGCGGAGCTGCGGAAGATTCAGCGAAGCCAGCGCAAAGTAGGGACTCTCGACGGGAAACAAAACAGCGATCACATACACTGAATAATGCGCGATAGCTGTCGCAACCATCACAGTCCAGAACGCCGTGCGCTTTCCCTCCGCATACAAAATCGCCGGCAGAATTACCAGGTACAAGAAATAAGTCATGTAGGAAAATTGCATGAAATCGTTCAGCGCAGGCGTCGCGAATCGCGCCATCCAGGCCGCCGGATGCACTCCAGCAAAGTTGAAATCGAACAAAATGAGCCAGCGATCGCACCACCCGGGATGAATCGCATGTACTAGGCCTTGCAGCTCCTCGAAAAAGAAAATGTAGATCGCCAAGGGATACCAATGCCGCGCAAATTGCGCGACGCGATTCTCAGAGCGCGCGCCCGTCCACGCAAGCCACACAATTCCCACCGCAATCGCACCGTGAATCGCAACGTAGGGGCCCGCCTGTGGAATGTTGCGGTGGAATACGCACAACAGCACAAGCGTCCAGCCTAAATAGCTGATCGTCACCCACTCGAACGCTCCGCAGGCGCGCCACACCTCAGCGACTCGCCGCGATGGCAGTTCCAGTTGCGGGCTCTCCGCCGCCAGGGCCAGCGTTTCTGCACAGCTTGTGGTGGATCCGTAGGGGCGGGTCTGAGACCCGCCCCTACAAATTAAGGCGCCGCGCACCATTCTCATCGGATCGCCTTCGATGCCAACTGCCGCGCCGCCGCGTTTGAAATCTCGCCGAGCGTTTTCTGCCACGCGCACGTCTGCCAGCCGCGCTTCCGTGCCTCGCGTGCGAGTCTGCGCGCGGGATTCACGGCGATGGAATGTCCGACGGCGTCGAGCATCTGCAGATCGGCCGCGCTATCGCCGTAGGCGTGACTGCGCGCAAGATCGAGGCCGTAGCGTCCAGCAATTACCTGCACCGCGCGCAATTTCGCGCCGCCGCTCACATGTTCACCGGCAATCTCTCCGCTCCAGACCCGTTCAGAGCCGGGCACGACCGCGAGCTCGGTGCCGCATACTTCAATATCCGCCGAAATGCACGCGGCAAGACCGCGGGCTAGGACACGAGCCAATGGCGCCAAAGTTCCGGAAACGAGAAACACGCGATGACCTTGCGCGCGGTGCCAAGCAATCCGCCGCAGCGCTTCGTCGAAGAACGGCAGGGAATCCACGCGAGAAGACACCGGTGTGAGTGATTTTTCCCAGTCATTCACCAACGTTTCGCTGAGTCGGCGGAGAAAAAGTTTGTTGCCGAGGGTCGCCCCGTGCGGATCGTGCCAAAAAGTTGTGGCAAATCGTGCAAGCCACCGGACTCGGTGCCCGCTGGAAATCTCGTTGCGCTCCAGCAAATATCCGATGAAGCGCCATTCCAACGATGGCGCCGGAAGCAGCGTGCCGTCGATATCGAAGAACGCGCCGGCTGTTTCGGAATGCGTAGCCGCGCAGCTCATCGTATCCCCGTGATCGCCGCGGCTCTTCGCGTCGGAATTTTCCGTTCGACGGCAGCAAGATAACGGCGGCCTTCCCACACCACCGGCACAGCCCTCAGCACGCAGAAAGCTGCCGCCGCAACAGCCAGTAGCTGCCCGGTCAGCAAAAGCCAATGACGAACGCCGGCGTCCAGCCAATCCGCCTGCCAACGCGCTACCGGCAGCAGCAACCCCAGATAACAAAAACACACGCACTTCAGAATCGCGTAAGCCGCGCGGCTGGCGCGTGACGCCACTAGCATCCGCCCCCACCACGATTCCAGCATCGAACGGTCTCCGAATCCGCTGCGTCCGGCGCGGCTCGCGACTCCGCGCAGAAAATCAGTCAGCGTGCCGCGCACAAAAAATAGAATTGGCAGCCACAACGAAACCAGTCCGGCCACCGCAAAAAATGTGAAGAATAAATTTTCCACCACGCGATCGCCCAAAATATCCAGTTGCGCCCCAAGCGGCGTCGCCATGCCGCGTGTCCGCGCGATGTACCCGTCCACCCCGTCTAAAGCGATTGCCGCCACAGTCAGCAGCACGGCCGCGAGGTCCGCAACGAGCGCGTCGCCGAAAAACGTAAAAAGAGCTACCGCCGCAAACGCCGCACCCACTCGTGTGGCTGTCACTTGATTGGGTGTCATCGCGCCCCCCCGCAATCTCGCGCAAGAATTTGTGGGCCCGTCACCGCGAACGGCAAATTCCCGCCACTCCCGGCTCCAGCGGACGGGCCCGTGCCTACTGCAATTGCACTTGCCGCGCCACCGTCATGATGGCGTTTAGTCGTGTTTTGTCAGATACTTAGCGTGGGCAGCAGATGGCTGGGCAGTCTGGGAATCGCTGGATTGCGACGACACTTGGCGGGTTTTCCTTGTGCGTCCGCGAAAGCGCGAAAATCCGCGCGCACACGTCCAACGAATGTGGGAAAATTGCAGGTCACGAGAGCATCGTCGCCGCGTCTGACACATCCAACGATTCGGCGCCGCAAGGAAGCGAACTAACCGCATGGACGTCTCTATATTTGCCGCGTTCGTCGCTGGCCTCGTGTCGTTTCTCTCGCCGTGCGTTCTCCCGCTCGTGCCCGGCTACATTTCCATGCTCTCCGGGATCGGCGTCGAGCAGCTTAAAGAAGGCAAGACGCCCCGCGCGGGTTTGCTCGCTTCCGCGCTGGCGTTCGTCACTGGGTTTTCCGTCGTCTTTATTTCTTTCGGAGCTTCGGCAAGCGCCGTAGGCTCCTTCCTGCTGCGTAATCGCGCGTCGCTTGCGCCGATTGCCGGCGCGCTGATCGTCCTGTTCGGCCTACACCTCACAGGGCTGCTCGCGAAAATTTCCGTGCGCGCGGGATTGCTGGTTGGCGGCGCGCTGGTTGCTGCAGGAATAGCGCTTAGCTTCCGCGCAGGCCTTCTCCCCGTCTGGCTGAAGCCGATACACTTCATCGCCATCGCCCTGATTTTTTTGCTGGGTCCTTCGCTCACGCGCTGGCTCAATCGCGATGTTCGGTTTCAAAATCTGGGTGGCCAGCCCGGAGCCGCCAGCGGTTTCCTGATGGGTTTCGCATTCGCGTTCGGTTGGACGCCTTGTATCGGCCCGATTCTAGCCAGCGTTCTCGCGGTGGCCGCGACGCGCGACACGGTGTGGCAGGGAATTTTTCTGCTCGCCGTGTATTCCGCAGGACTGGCGATTCCGTTCTTGATCACCGCGCTGGGTATTGGCGGCTTCCTGCGCTTCTACCAAAAATTTCGCCGGCACTTGCACACCGTGGAAGTTTTCAGCGGCGTGCTGCTGCTCGCCGTTGGCGGCCTGGTATTTCTGAACCGGCTAACCTGGCTCTCCGGGAAGCTCGCGTTTCTCAACAAGTTTTCGCTATAATGAGGTTGTTGCCTATGCGCGTATCTCTGAAATTTTCGATGATCGTGATCGTTCTGGCGGCCGTCGCCGCGGCCTTTTCAGGCTGCAATTCCAGCGGCAGCCAGGCGGCCGGCCTCGGCACCCCGAAATCTTTGCCCACCGAACCGGAGGTGACCTTCAAGGATCTCCAGGGCAAAGATGTCTCCCTCGCAGGCCTCAAGGGAAAGGTGGTCATCGTCAATTTCTGGGCCACCTGGTGCGAGCCCTGCCAGGCGGAAATTCCCTGGATGATCGGCTTCCAGAAAAAATACGCCGACAAGGGTTTCACACTTCTAGGCGTCGCGATGGACGAGGAAGGCAAGAGCGTTGTCGATCCGTACGTGCAGAAGACCCAATTCGATGTGGAAGGCCACTCGATGACCATGAATTATCCCATCGTGCTGGGCGACGACGACCTCGCCGCAAAATTCGGCGGTTTGCTCGGTTTGCCGACAACGTACGTGATCTCGCGCGAAGGTAAAATCGCCAAGCGCTACATCGGCCTCGCCAGCGAAGGCGATCTCGACAAACTCATCCAGTCGTTGCTCTAACATTTTGCAAGCGGGTACGCTGCTTTCATCCCGAGCCCGCAGAAACCAAGCGCCGTACGCCGGTCGCGCCGTGGAGCGAACGCGGGAGCAAGCTTCGGCTAGAAAAAGCGGCGGCAAGCTGCCGCACTCCAAGATGAGCTCGGCTCGCGAGTTGAATTTGCTTATCGCCTGACGTTGCGTTCCTTGCTCCGACTCTGGGAACTGCGGTAACCTGCCTTTGCCATGTTGAGTGAACACGAATTCACGAAAAAATGTGACGCGACGTTCGAAGCTTTGCGCAATCGCCTGCTTGAACTTGGCGACGCGAACGATTTCGAAGTGGAAGGCGGCAGCGGCAAGCTGGAAATCGAATTTGAGGATGAAGACGAGACGCGCTTCGTCATCAGCCCCAACACGCCTGTGCGGCAAATTTGGATTTCCGCGCTGACCACCAGCTTCAAACTGGGCTGGTCGGACGCCGCGCAAGCCTTCGTGCAGGAAAAAACCGGCGAAACCCTGAATCAGGTGATGAGCCGCATCCTGACTGAGAAACTAGGCACGCCCATTGAGGTTTAACGGAACGATGCGAATCAGGGGAGCCATCGTTTCTTGCGCGTTGTTGGTAGTGTTTGCCGTAGGCAATTTTGCGCCGCAGGTACTCTCAGCAGCGGCCCAAAGTTCAACTGATGTCCCCAATTCCGCGGCAATCGTAAAACCTCGCGCTTTCGTTTCGCTCGCGCCCGTTCCGCGCGGAAAAGAATTTCAAGTGGCTGTCGCGGTGGAAATCGCCCACGGCTACCACATGAATTCGCACCACCCCACCGATCCATATCTGATCCCGACGACGCTCACGCCCAAGCTTCCCACGGGGTTTGAAGTTCTGGATACCCTCTACCCCGCTGGCCATGTCGAGAAATTTTCATTCGCGCCCAAAGGCCTCGACGTATATTCCGGAAGCGTAACTCTGAAGCTCCGCTTGATCGCGCACAACGACGCGCCCATCGGCGCCGTAACTTTTCCCGTCACGCTTCGCTACCAGGCCTGCAACGACACCACCTGCCTGCCGCCGGTGAAGGTTCCCGTGGACGTCCGCGTGGATGTAGCCGCAGCGGGCACACCCACGCACACAGCCCATCCTGAAATATTCTCGGCTTCGGCCACGAAGTAAGCTCCGCGAATCCGTCGCAGATTCTCGCCGCAGCATCCTGTCGAAGGGACTTTCCTTGATGGCTTTCCGGAGACTAACGTGAAGCGAGGAAGGCCGAAGCACGCCGGAGGCGCGCGATTACACGATCCTTGCCCAGCACCACCATCGTGTCAAAAAGCGGCGGCGCCACGGCGCGGCCCACAATCGCCACGCGCGTCGCATTGATCAGCAACCCCGCCTTCACGCCTTCGGCCGCAGCGACTCCGCGCAACGCCGCATCGCAAGCGTCATGATTCCAATCCGGCAGCGCCGCCAGCGCCTCGGTCAACTTCGCCAGCAGCGCCGGCAGTTTTTCGTCCTTCCAGAATTTATCGCGCGCTTCCTGCTCGTAATCAAACTCATCGCTGAAAAACGCCCGCGCCCAGCCTGTGAAGTCCGTCAGCAAACGCGTGCGCGGCCGAATCAAATCCACCGCATGCGCGAACCACGCGCGCTCGGTCGTGGCCCATTCGTCCTTCCACAATCCCGCGCGCCGCAATTCCGCTTCCACGTTTGGCAAAAGCTCCTCAACCGGCGGCTTCTGCAAATATTGCGTGTTGTACCATTCCAATTTCGCGCGATCGAAAATCGCATTCGTGCGGCTCACGCCCGAAAGTTGAAAGCGCTCGATCAGTTCGGTTGTGCGCATATACTCGCTGTCGTCGCCCGTGGACCATCCCAGCAGCGCCAGAAAATTTCGGAACGCTTCCGGCAAAAATCCTTCGTCCGCATAGGATCCCACGCTGGTCGCACCGTGCCGCTTCGAAAGGCGCGTGCGATCCGGTCCCAGAATCAGCGGCACATGCGCGAAAATCGGCGGCGCCGCGCCGAGCGCGTGATAAATCAGCACCTGCTTCGGCGTATTCGACAAATGATCGGCGCCGCGAATGATGTGCGTGATGCGCATGTCAATGTCGTCCACCACCACGCTCAGCTGGTAAGTGGGCACGCCGCTGGAACGCAGCAGCACAAAATCCTCAATGTCCGCGTTCTGGATCTCGCGCGGCCCAAAAACGGCATCCTCGAATTTGGTCACGCCGGTGCGCGGAGTCTTGAAGCGAATCGCGCGCGCAATACCTTCCTTTTCTTTCCCGGCGCGCTCCGCATCCGAATAATCACGGCACGGGCAAGCCACCGCTTTCAAAGTTTTCGGACCTTCGTCGTCTCCTTCGCCTTCGTGATCCTCATTTTCCGTCGCGGAATAATCCCCGCCGGCGTAGGCGGTCGCCTTGCAGTAGCACGCGTAGCCGGCGCCGCTCGCCAGAATGCGCTCCGCCGCCGCGCGATACATTTCCCCACGCTGCGACTGGAAGAATGGTCCTTCGTTCCACTCGATTCCCAGCCACTTCAGCGCCACCAGGATTCCGTCCACCAGTTCGGGCTTGTTGCGCTCGACGTCCGTGTCTTCCACGCGCAGCAGCAGAGTCCCGCCCTCGTGTTTCGCGAAAAGCCAATTGAACAAAGCGGTGCGCGCACCGCCCACATGCAAATAACCGGTCGGAGAAGGCGCAAAACGCACGCGCGGTTTTTGTGCGGCAGACATTCTGTCGGAGTCCTTCCTCGTATGAGAGCCATTCATCTTATCGAAACGCCGCGCCAAAATCGAGCTGCCCACGTATCGTGGGTGCAGGGCGATGCGGAAAATACCGGGAACCTTTTCCGCGTTCGTGCGTATCTAAGGATGAAACTTATGCGCATACGTCTGCTTACGGCGCGGTTCGTCTTCCTGCTCGTTTGCGTCGTGATTCCCGCGCAGGCGCAAGACGTCGCGAAAATCTTGAACCAATACGTGAAGGCCTCAGGCGGCGCGCACGCTCTCGCGAAAATCCAAACCATCGCGCTGGAAGGCACCGTCACAGCCCAGAACGGGGGCAAACCCGGCGCCTACACTTTCGACGTGAAATTGCCCAACCGCTATTACTCCGAACTGGTGAGCGGTGACCAGACCTTGATCGAATCCTTCAACGGCAAGTCCGCCTGGCATCAGAACGCCAGCGGCGAAATCTCCACGCTGGTCGGCCCCGAAGGGCTGCAACTGGAAGCAGCCGCGCGCTATTACAATTCGCATCTGCTGAATCCGAAAAAGAACAAGCTGGTCATCACCTACGTCGGCGCCGCGCAAGTACGCGGCAAGGATGCCTACCAACTCGAGGTCGCGACGCCCTCAGGCGTGAGCTGGCAAGTGTTCTTTGGCGCGCAATCGCATCTGATCGTAAGAGAATCCGCACAAGTAGGCGGCATAAACCAGGAGATTCTCTACGACGACTACCGCCCGGAGAATGGCGTCGAACTGCCGCACAAGATCGAGCTGCACCGCGATGCAAGCGTCTTCTCCATCGAGGTAACCCGCGCCGCGGTCAACGATCCCGTCGGCGAACGCGTCTTCGATTTTCCCCGGAAATCGCAAGTGGAACTCCCCGACCTGAAAGCTCTGTTCAAGCAGATTGACGCCAACCAGCAAGCCGTCGACAAAATCAAAGAAAACTACGCCGGCACCAAGGTCGAAGAAGAAACAGA
>Ga0181531_10000233_pt1 | contig 39947 bp, 37 predicted proteins | sample PEATcosm2014_Bin_38_FD_119743 | JGI IMG/M metagenome (GOLD analysis project Ga0181531, IMG submission 119743) | Peatland microbial communities from MTU Mesocosm Facility, Houghton, MI, USA - PEATcosm2014_Bin11_10_metaG | ecosystem: Environmental > Terrestrial > Soil > Wetlands > Peat | place...
CGCGTGGTCGGCCTCAAATCGCGCGAGACCTACGAGTGCCCGGGCAGCGTCACGCTGATCGAAGCGCACAAGGCACTCGAACGACTCGTGCTCACCCGCGACGAGTTGCGCCTCAAGGCGAACCTCGATCAGAAGTACGCCGAACTGATCTACGATGCGCTGTGGTCCTCGCCGCTGCGTGAGGCGCTCGACGCGTTCAACCGGAAGATCGCTGAGCGGCTTACGGGCGAGACCCGGGTGAAGCTGCTGCGCGGGCGCGCGGTCGTCACCGGCTCGCGCTCGCCGTTCGCGCTCTACGACGAGTCGCTCGCGACCTACGGCGCCGGCGACCGCTTCCGTCACGACGCGGCCGGGGGGTTCATCGAAATCTACGGTTTGCCCGTCGCTGCCGGAGCCGCCAAGGCCGCCGAAGCGGCCGAGCGCGCGACCCCGCAGCCCGTCTGACGCCGCCGTGAGTTCGCTGCAATGGGGCGGGCGGTTTGCGTCGGCTCCCGACGCCGCGCTGCTCGCCTTCGGCTCCTCGCTCGAGGACGACCTCGTCCTCGCACCGTTCGACGTGCGCTGTTCGCTCGCGCACGTCACCGCGCTGCGGCGCGTGCTCGCGCCGCAGGACGCGGCTGCGCTGCGCGCCGCGTTGGAACAGGTCGCCGGCGAGATCGACGACGGCTCGTTCGCCGCCTGGGCGACCACCCACAACTTCGAAGACGTCCACGGCGCGATCGACGCGCGCGTGCGCGAGCACGCCGGGCCGCCCGGCGAACGGCTGCACGCCGGCCGTTCGCGCAACGACCAGGTGGCAACGACGCTGCTCCTCTACGCGCGCGATCGCGCCACCCGCGGCGCGAAGCTCGCGCTCGACGTCGCCGCGCTGTGCGAGGACCGCGCGCAGAGCGCGCTCGAACGCCGCACGCTGCTGGCCGCGACGACCCACTGGCAGCCGGCCCAGCCGGTGTTGCTGGCGTTTTGGCTCGACGCGTGCGCGCAAGGTTTCGTGCGCACGGCCGAACGCTTCACCCGCGTCGCCGCCGATGCCTCACGCTTCTGCCCGCTCGGCAGCGCCGCGCTGGCCGGCACCTCGCTCCCGCTGGACCGGGTCGCGGCCGCGCACGAGCTCGGCTTCGCCGCGCCCACCCGCAACGCGCTCGATTCCGTCGGCGACCGCGACGTCGCGCTCGACCTGCTGCACGCCGCCGCGCGTGCCGCCGTCGCCGCCTCGCGGCCGAGCGAAGAGCTGGTCATCTGGGCCACCCCCGCGTTCGGCTACGTACGGCTCGACGACGCCGCCTCGACCGGCTCGAGCTTGATGCCGCAAAAGCGCAACCCCGATCCCTTCGAGCTCTGCCGCGCCGCCGGCGCCCGCGCGATCGGCACCTACACCGGCGCCCTCGCGTCGGTCAACGGCATCGCACTCTCCTACCACCGCGACCTGCAAGAGACGAAGGCGCAGGTCATCACCGGGACCGAGCAGGCGCTGGCGGCACTCGATGCCTTCCGCCGCGCCTTTGCGCACGTTCACTTCCAAGATGCGACCACCAGCGCCCACGCCGGCGACGGGTACACGGTCGCGACCGATCTGGCCGACGCGGTGATCCTGGCCGGGGCGACCGCGCGCGAGGCGCATCGTGCCGTCGGCGAACGGGTCGTGCGCGCCGAGACCGAGGGCCGTGCGCTCGACGCGAGCGACGCCGACGCGCTGGGCGTCCCCGGCGCGCCACTCGACGCCGCGGCCTCGGTGCTGGGCAAGCACACTCTCGGCTCGACCAACCCAGACGCCGTCGCGACCGCAATCGGCCAGACGCGCGAGGCGATCGCAGCACTGGCCACGCAGTTGGACGCGGCAGGGTGAGCGAAGAACGGATGGAGACGCCCACGCCATGATCACCGCCCACGTCCTCGGCGCCAGCGGGTACGCCGCCGCCGAGCTCATTCGCCTGATCGACCGGCACCCGTCGGTTGCGCTGGGCGTGCTGGAGAGCCGTTCGAGCGCCGGCAGCCCCGTCTCGGAGATCTTCCCGTGGTTGCCCCACGTCCACGTCGCGTTCGAAGAGACCGGGACGGTCCTCGCGCGCGTCCGCGAGGACGACGTCGTGTTCGTCGCCGGCGGTCGCGAGCAGGCGCGCGAGATGGTGCCGCAACTGCTCGCGCGCGGCGCGCGCGTCATCGATCTCTCCGACGCGTTCCGGCTCGACGAGCACGCCGGCGAGGCTGTCTTCGGGCTGCCCGAACGCTATCGCGACCAGATCGCGACCGCACGGCTCGTCGCCAATCCCGGCTGCTACGTCACCGCCTCGCTGCTCGCGCTGATCCCGCTCGGCCCGCTCGCCGACCGGATCGCGAGCGTCGTCATCGACGCCAAGAGCGGGATCACCGGCGCCGGCCGCACGCCCAACGTCTCCTCGATGTTCGCCGAGGTGTACGGCGACGTGCGCGCCTATGGTCTCGAAGGCCACCGCCATGGCCCCGAGATCGTACAGGAAGCGCGCGCCGCCGGCATCGGCGCGCCGATCGTCTTCTCGCCCCACGTCGTGCCGCTGCCGCGCGGTATCCTGGCCGACGTGTACCTCATCCCACGCGCCCCGATCGCGCGCGAGGACGTGCTCGCGCTCTACCACCGCTTCTACGCCGCCAGCCCGTTCGTGACGGTGTTTCACGACGTGCGCGCGCCGCATCTGCCGGCGCTGCAGGGCACCAACGACGCGCACCTCGCGGTCGCGCAGCGCGAGGGGATCATCCAGGTCCTCTCGGCGCTGGACAACCTGGGCAAAGGCGCGGCCGGTCAGGCCGTGCAGAACATGAACATCATGCTCGGTCTACCGGAGGAGCTCGGCCTCGATGCTCGCACCCACGCCAACTGACGGCGCGTCGGAATCCATCCGCCTGGTCAAGGTCCGCGGCGGCCTGGGCGCGGTCCCGGGCGTGCGGATGGCCGGCGTCCACGCCGGCATCAAGAAGCGCAAGACCGACCTGGCGCTGATCGCGCTGCCCGGTCCGCACATCTGCGCCGAAGTCATCACCACCAACGAGATCAAGGCGGCGCCGCTGCTCGCGAGCAGCGCCAACCTCGCGGCCGACGGTGACGCCATCGTGGCGATCGTCGCCAACGCCGGCTGCGCCAACGCCTGCACCGGCGAGCGCGGCTTGCGCGACGCGCACACGACGGCGCGCCACGCGGCGACGCTGCTCGGCGTGCGGCCGACCCAGATCGTCGTCGCGTCGACCGGCGTCATCGGCGTCACCCTGCCGATGGACCGGCTCGCCAAGGGACTCGACCGTGCGGTCAAGCAGCTCGAAACCGGTCCCGAAGCCGCCAACGAAGCGGCCGAGGCGATCATGACGACCGATCACGTCCCCAAGCTCGCCGGCTACGCGTGGCACGAAAACGGCAAGCGGTACGCGATCGGCGGCATCGCCAAAGGCTCGGGAATGATCTCTCCCAAGATGGCGACGATGCTGGCGTTTCTCGTCACCGACGCCGAGTGCTCGCGCGCGAGCCTGACCGAGGCGCTGCGCGAAGCGGCCGACGGGACCTTCAACATGATCTCGGTCGACGGCGACATGTCGACCAACGATGCCGTCTACTGCTGCGCCAAGCCCGGCAGCGAACCGGCGTCTCCCGGGTTGCGGACCGCACTGACCGCGCTGTGCCGCGACCTCGCGATGGCGATGGTGCGCGACGGCGAGGGCGCGACCAAGCTGCTGACCTTCCGCGTCACCGGTGCGCGCGACGAACAGCAAGCACGCACGATCGCGCGCGCGGTCATCAACTCGAGCCTGGTCAAGACGGCGCTCTACGGCGAGGACCCCAACTGGGGCCGCGTCATCGCGGCCGCCGGCAGCGTCGGCGCGGGGATGGACCCGACCTCGTGGTCGCTCTACCTCGGCGGCAACACGTGGGTCGAACGCGGCGCGATCGAAGCGATGAGTGAAGCCGAAGCGCACGAAGTGCTGGAGGACTCCTCGGTCGAGGTGCGCTTGGACCTGGGCATGGGGGACGCCACCGCGACCGGTTGGGGCTGCGATCTGACCGGCGACTACGTACGCATCAACGCCCACTACCGGACGTGACACACATGCTCCAAGCGAATCGCGGAGCGCGTCTGGTGACGCAGCATCCGCATCTGATGGCCAACTACGGGCGGCTCGCGCTGAACATCGTGCGCGGCGAAGGCTGCTGGTTGTTCGACGAGTCGGGCAACGCGTATCTGGACCTGGTGGCCGGGATCGCGGTATGTGCGCTCGGCCACGCGCACCCGCGGATCGCGCGCGCGATCGCCGAGCAGGCAGCGACGCTCGTGCACGTCTCGAACCTCGTGCACCATGAGCCGGCCGGCATGCTGGCCGATCGCCTGGCGGCACTCTCGGGCTTCGACACCGTCTTCTTCTGCAACAGCGGCTCGGAGGCCAACGAGGCGGCGATCAAACTCGCCCGCAAGCACGCCTACCGCCGCGGCGAACCGCAGCGCAACGTGATCCTCGCCGCGCGCGGCGCGTTCCACGGTCGCACGATGGGCTCGCTGACCGCGACCGACAACCCGAAGTACCACGAAGGCTTCCAGCCGTTGCCGGCCGGGTTCGCGCACGTCGCGTTCAACGACGTCGACGCACTCGACGCCGCGATCGACGAGACGACCGCGTGCTTCCTGGTCGAACCGGTGCAAGGCGAGAGCGGCGTCGTCCCGGCGACGCAAGCGTATCTCGAAGCGGCGCGGCGGCTGTGTGACGAGCGCGGTGCGCTCTTGATCTTCGACGAAGTGCAGTGCGGGATGGGACGCCTGGGGCGGCTATTCGCGCATCAGGTCTACGACGTGCGACCGGACGCGTTCACGCTGGCGAAGTCGCTGGCCAACGGTCTACCGATCGGTGCGCTGCTGGTGCGCGGCGAGGCCGCGACGGCACTGCGGCCCGGCGACCACGGCACGACCTTCGGCGGCTCGTGCGTCCCTGCTGCAGCCGCGCTCGAGCACCTTGCGATTCGCGACGTCATCGATCTCGACGCGCAGGTCACCGCCGTCGGCGGGCTGCTGCGCGACGAACTGGCAGCGATCGCCGCCGATTTCCCGACCGTCTTCGAGCCGCCGCGCGGACTCGGTCTGATGCTCGGCCTGCCGGTGCGCGAGCCGTACGCCGCGGGCGACTTCGTCGCGCCGGCGCTGGATCAGAACCTCTTCATCAACGCGGCCGGGCGCAACACCCTGCGCTTCATCCCGCCGCTGATCATCACGGCCGACGAGGTGCGCGAAGGCATGCAACGCTTGCGCGCAACGATCGCCGCAACGCTGCCGCGGTAGGCTAGGGCGCGGCGGCGTGCGCGCCGTGCATGAAGACCCACACGATCGCGACGACTGCGACGACGAGCAGAACCGCTGCCACGCGTGTCGCGAGATCACCGCGTGAGTACTGAACATCGTGCTCGGCGGTACGCAGTTCGGGTTCGTGGTCGCCGACGATCTCTCGTAGCGACCGGTGATCAAACCCCGACCCAGGTCCCCTGATGCCCACACGCGCCTCTACGAGAAAAGGCCGCCTCACGCCTCGGCGGCCTCGTCCACCACTTGCGACGCCCGGTGGAGCCGGCGGGTGGGTGGATCGTCCTGATGTCTACACTACGTATCGACCGGCCCAAAAGATTCTTGACGACCGGTGAAGGTTCCGTAACGCATTCCGAAGAGCTGGCTGGGAGCGCTACGAGGACGAACCGCCGTTCCGCTTGGGCTTGGCACCGGCGAGGCGGACGTTGACCAAGCGGGAGAGCAACTCGAACCAGAACGGCGCGCCGAGCGCGGCCGCCGCCGCGGTGATCAGCAAGCCGAGGATGTGGAGCGCCTGCCGCTGGAAGGCGCCCGGGCCCGCAAACGACCAGCCGCTGGCGGGGCCCGGCATGACGACTTCGGCGAGCTGCTCGGTGGAGATCCCGTCGAAGGCGTGCAGCACGGCGCTGGCCTGATCGGTGGCGGCCGAACCGGGAGAGGGCGTCGTGCCCGGTGACGGCGTCGCGACCGGCGCCGCCGATTCGTACGCGGCGACGATCTTGTCGGCGACGGCGCCGCTGAGCGCCGGTTGCGCTTGCAGCGCGCCGACGATGCGAATGGAGTCGATGTTGAGCACGCCGACGATGACGACCCCCAGCACGATGAGAATCGTTTGCGCCCAGCGCTTGTACCAGCCCGAGACGCGATCCATCTGCCGGTTGAACCAGGCGTCGGTCGCCGCCAGCAGCTTGTCGTAATCGTTCTCCGCCTGCAAGAGCAGCGTCGAGAGCTGCCGAGCCAGGGGACTGGAGGCAAACGAGGTCGCGTTGCCGTTCGCGTCGGTCGCGGTAACGATGCGTTGCAGCGCCCCGAGCAACTCGTCCGGCGTCTTGACGATGGTCGTGATGGCGTTGTAGGCCGGGGCTGCGCCGGGCACCAGCGTGCCGGCATTGGTGGCGGCGACGACGTCGGTGTTGGCGAGGATGTCGTGGAACGCGAGCGTGAAGGTGCGCGCGTCCAAGTACGAGGGCCGGTAGTTGCTGTCGTTGGGGCGCGTGCGCTGCGCGCCGCCCGAGGTTCCCGTCTTGTCGTAGCTGGCGCTGGTGACCAGCGGGTGCTGATAGATCGCGGCGACGACCGGAGCCGCGCCCGAGAGCAGGTTCAGCACGCCGCGAAAGAGCGTCTCACCGCGCCAGCGGGTGATGCTCGCGATCTGCTCTTGCAGGAACGAGCACGCCGTCGCCAGTGCGAAATAGACGGCAACCAGAACGATCAGCGTGTCGAGGAATGCCAACGCGTGCCCCTCCCGATAGGCTGTGGCGACCATAGCGTCCGGCCGTTCGCTTGTCAAGGCGAGCGCCGGTTCGCGCGCCATGAACATTGTCTTCACGATCGTTGGCTTCGCGCAAAGGTGCGCTCGTGACGTAGGCCTGCTTGTGTATCCCGTCACAGAGAGGGGCGGGACTGAGCAAGTCGTCTGATGTAGAGGTACCGGTCGCTCGGTAGAACTGCACGGCGCCTTCGAAGACGTCCCCTCGTTCCCCGCCGTCCGGAGAAGTGCCGTGCCGCTCTTGTCCCGGGCAACGCTTACCGTTGCCCCCTTGCTTCTCGTGTGCGCCGCCGTGGCGGTCGGGTGCGGACCCAGCACCAGCGTGCCGGGCCTCGTCGCACCGACCGCCACGCCCACCCCCAAGCCGACGGCCACGCCGACCGCCGGCCCTTCGAACACCCAGACGATTCAGACGTCGACGACGAGCCCGGTTACCTTACCGCCGCTCTCGGACGGCACGGTTTCGGTGTCGGGAACGATACCGACCGCCAACGTGGTGGCGACGTTGACCGAAACCATCACGGCGACGGAGCCGAGTGGCATCGCGACGTTTAGCTCGGTCGCGCGTGCAGCGGCCTCGCGCCACACCGCGAGCATCGCGCCGCCGATCGTCTACGTCGAGTTCACGGCAGGGCAGAGCGTCACGCTCAACGGCGTGCCCGCCTTCTCGTTCACCGATCCGAGCGCGGCGGCCGGCGATTCGTACGAGCTGGCGCTGTACGCGCAGCAAACCGACGGCTCGTGGGACAACCTCTATGACGGCCCCGGCACCGTGAGCGGCACGACGATCGCATTCGCCGCGGCCGCGGGGAGCCTAACCGTTGCATCGGGCGAACCCGTCGTGCTGGCGCTCTGGGATGAAGGTCCGGCAGCGACACCGACTCCGACACCGACACCGACACCGACACCGACACCGGTTCCGGCAATCACGCCGGTCGCGAACCCCAGCAGCGTGAACTTCGATCTGGCGTCGAGCCCCACACCCGCGGCCGTCGCCGTCAGCGAAGCGAACTACAGCGGCACCTTCACGGCGGCGATCGCGTGCACGCCGGCGTCCGGCCAAAGCGGGACCGCGGTGGCGACGCTCACCGGCCCAACGACCGGGACGACGTTCACGGTAGCGCCCGGCGATGAGCTCGGGACGTGCAACCTGACCGTCACCGACACGAACGACGCGTCGGCGGTGGTGCCGGTGACGAGTTCCGAGGCGAACGTCGGCGTCTTCAGCACGAAACGAATCCAGAAATAAAGGAGCACGAGTCCATGCGTACGACACTCACGCGCCTCGGGGCTCCGGCACTCGCGGCACTGATTCTCGCGGCGTGCAGCGGTGGGGGCGGCGGCACCAGCGTGCCGCGCACCAGCCCGCTGACCTCGCCGTCCACCACGCCGACATCGGCGCCGACGACGGGCTCGCAAGCGCGCCTCGTCGTGAAGATCCCGCGCTCGACCTCGAAGAGCGGCTACGGCGTGAAGGCGTCGGCGAGACGCTCGCCCCGCTACGTCTCCGTGCAGGCCGAAGGGCTGCAGATCACCGTCACCGCCGGCGCGACGACGAAAACGTCGTACGTCGACATCTCGTCGACGAACGCGGCGACCTGCACGACGACGACGACAACGCCCGCACTTCCCGCCACGATCCTCGAGTCGTGCACGGTGACGATCCCATGGCTGGCCGCGTCCGAGTCGATTTCGGTGATCGAAACGGACGAGACGCCGACCGACGAAAATCAATCTACCGGCCTTGGCGACGGCTTCCCGAGCGGTACGAACATCCTGGCGATGGGGTCGACGCAAGCGACGCTCACCCCGGGTGTGCTTACCAGCATCAGCCTGGGGCTCTCGCCGATCGTCGACAACCTCTTCGACGTCACGTTCCTCGTCGCGCTTTACTTCGGCACCTACTACCCCGGCTTGGACTCGGTCGCGCTCGCCACGCCGACGTTCCAGGACGACGGAAGCATCTTCAATCCGGGTGTTTCCGGCCGCATCGTCGTGACCTCGGGCACGCCGGTGCAGGGAGTCCTCGCCACGTCCTTCGAGGACGCTGAGGGGTCGGACCTGGACGTCGACACGACCGCGCTGCCGTTCGTGAACCTCGCCGGGGCAGCAGCACCGCTGACCGTGACGTCGAGCGCGTCGGACGTCACGATCGACCCGTATGTCAATACGGGTTTCGCCAATACCTTCAGCGCACTGCCGCAGGCGTCGGCATCGACCGCACCGTCAACGCCGATCGGATACGCGCAAACGGCGACGATCCCGACCGACGGCTACCAGTGGATACAGTACTTCTTCTTGACCGGGTTCTACTACGACGGCAGCACGACCGCCGCTTCCACGCTGACGTTCGCGACGGCCGCCTCCACGGCGACGGCGACGGCGACGCTCGTCGCCAACGGCAGCACGACGCCCACGCCGTTCACCGTCGGTCCGTACAGCGGGAGCTATCAGTACACCGTCGCACCCGTCTCGGCCGCACCGACGACGGCGACGACCAGCCTCACGTCGGGGACGCCGGTCACCGTCACCGGCGGCGATCCCGGTGCCCCCAGTGCGATGTACGCGAGCAACTCCTGTGCCGGAACCGGTGCGGCGACCATCGCGCGGAACGGTTCGTCGAACGCGTTCACGGTCACGCCGGTCGTCGCCGGAACCTGCACGCTGCAGCTCTTCGACAGCGACACGAACGTCCCGAGCAATACGGTCACCATCACGATCGGCGGCTACACCACGCCCGGCGGCTTCACGTCGAACCCCAGCTCGCTGGCCTTCGATCTCGTCACGAACGACAATCCCGCGACGCTGACGATCGCGGATAGCGCCGGATCCTTGACCACCGGGTCGGCGAGCATCGCGTGCGTCGCCAACCCTGCCAGCGGGAACGCGGTCGCGACCGTGGCGTTCGCCGACAACAGCGCATCGAGCGCGACGGTGACCGTAACGCCGGGAACGGCAACCGGACTCTGCGAGGTGACGATCAACGACGGCTCCGGCAACAAGCTGGGCGTACCGATGTCGGTCACCGAGAACGCCATCGGCGTCTTTGCCAAGCACCGGAACACGAAGTAGAGGAGCAGCGAGACATGCAACGATCCACACTCGCGTTCGGGACGGCAACGATCGCCGGCGCGCTGCTCCTGGCTGCGTGCGGCGGAGGCGGCGGCAGCAGCAGCACGACGCGCTCGGGACTCCCGAGCGTCACCCCCACGGGCGCACCGTCGTCCTCGCCGGTCAGCCCGACCGGGAAGACCACGAAGCTGACCTTCACCATCAACCGCAAGCCACATACGGCGAAGCTGCCGTGGGCGATGAGCGCGAAGGCAACGGCGACGAAGCGCACGCCGAAGTACATTTCGTATGCCGCCAACGGTATGCGCATCGTGATCACCGCGGGCGCGCAGACGTCGACGCTCTACGCGGACCTCGCCAACGGGCCATACAACCCGCTGTGCGCAGAAGGTACGGCGGCCAACAACTACTCGGAGACGTGCACCATCGCGATCCCGATGCTCGCCGCGTCGGAATCGATTGCCGTGACCGAGGTGGACCAAGACCCGCAGAACATCACCAACGGCTACGGCACCGGGTTCGCAACGAACGCCAACGTGCTCGCCGTCGGCAGCGCGACCGCGACGGCGGCGAGCGTAGGCACCACCGGCGTGACGCTGATCGGCCTCTCGCCCGTCATCGGCGGCCTGATGAGTGAGGACGCCGGTCCCTTCAACGCATTCGTTGCGCAAGACGGTCTCGCTGGGCGCATCGTCGTCGCTGCAGGTCAACCGCAACTCGACATCGCGGCGGTAGTGTTCTACGACGAAGACGGCTACAGTGATGACGGCGACCAGACGCCGCTTTCGTTCGCCGACATCAACGGGACGGCAGTCGCGCCCACCGTCGAGGCCCTCGACGGCTCCGGCGCGCCGACCCAACACGTGCTCGTGTATCCCTACCGAAACGTGAACTTCGAGAACGACCCGTATATATACGCGCAGGTGAACGGCACGCCGGTCGTGCCACCGACCGGGGGACTGGTCCAAAGCGCTCCCATGCCGACGGACGATTACCTCTGGGAAGGTTCGGAGTTCATCACGGCGTTCTCGTACGACGGTTCGACGCCGCCGGCGGCGACCCCGTACTACCAGATCGGCGTCGCGAACAACCTCACCGTCAGTCCGGCGTCCGTCGGCTTTTCCGCCAGCAACGGCGGCGATCCGTACACGACCTCATCGTTCATGATGATTGCGCCGATGTCGCAGGCGATCGCGAGCACCTCGCTGACGGTCAACTCCGTCTCGCAAACGACGGTCACCGACTACGGTTCGGTCGACGGTATCGCCGCCGCGCCGTGCGAGGACGCGAACGGCAACGTCGGCGTCGCCGCCATCGCACCCAACCCCGCATACGATCCGACCAGCGGCACGGAATCGTTCGCGATCGTTCCCGTCGCGGCGGGCAGTTGCACGTTCAACTTTAGCGACGGCGACACCGGGCTGCCACTCCCCGCAGTGACCCTCACCGTCGCGGCAGCGCCGACGTCACCGATCGCGGCATCGCCGAGCTCGGTCTCACTCGGGGCCTCCGGGGCGCCGGCCACGGTCAGCGTGACGGAATCCGGGTACGGCGGGACGTTCTCCCCGATTCTTACCTGCCAAGACACCTCGCCATCGCCGACCGGCACGGTGCCGGCGCTCGCCTCGAGCGCGGCGGCGACGTCCTTCACGATCGACGCCGGAAGCGATAGCGCGGTCTGTGCGCTGTTGCTGTCCGACACGTCCGGCCACATCCTGACGGTCCCTGTCCTCGAGTCGGCGCTCGACGCCGGCCTCACCAGCAAGCACCGGAAGTCCAAGTAGGAGCACCGCGAGCAATGAACAGATCGATACTGGTTCGTCTCGGGGCGCCCTCGCTCGCCGCACTGCTGCTCGCCGCGTGCAGCGGCGGCGGCAGCAGCGCCGTCCGCACCGCGGTACCGTCGACCCCATCGACGGCACCCTCAACCTCGCCGTCGGCAGCACCGGCCGGATCCGGCTTGCGCCTGAAGTTCACCATCCACCGCGCGTCCTCGACGAAGACGAGCGTGGCTGCTCGCAGCGGCGCGGCGAAGCGCTCGCCAAAGTACATCTCCGAGTATGTTCAGGGCATGCAGATCACGGCGACGAGCGGGGCGACCTCGCAGTCGGCGTACCTCGACGTCTCGACCGACAACACCGCCGACTGCAGCGACGTCAACGGGCTGCAGTCATGCACGGTGTCGGTGCCCGATCTCGGCGCGTCGGAGACGCTCACCGCGATCGAGACCGACGAACTTCCCACCGACGAGAACCAGACGACCTTCACCGGCGACGGGTTTCCCGACGGCACCTATCCTGCCGGCACGCCGAAGACGAATATCCTCGCCATCGGCAGCAATACGGTCACGCCGACACCCGGCCTGACGACCACCGTCTCCATCGTGCTCGACCCGGTCATCTTCGGGTGGACCGTCAGCGAGGGCCCAAACGAGAACGGGGACGCCGTGTGGATTCCGCAAGTCGGGATCGGCATCGACGCGTGCTCGTCGACGGTCACGGCGATGAACATCCAGAACGGCTACCAACAGTATTGCAGCTATCCATTGACCAACACGATCCGCGTTCCCGTGATGGCGGGAACGCCGCAGCTCGCCGGCCTCGAACCGATGTTCGTGGACGCGACGCAGGCCGACCTCGACGAAGACGGTAACAGCGGCACCGTCGCGCCTTTCGTCGACGTCGACGGAACGGCAACGCCAGCGACGATCGCCACGACGTCCTCGCACCTGAGCTTCCTGGCGAACCCGAACACCGGTTACGCCAACAGCGCACCGTCGTTCCCGGCGGGTTCGTCGAGCACGCCGAGCGGCTATGCCGGCTCGGTGCAGATCCCGAACGACGGCTACGTCTTCGAAAACGCGTTCTTCGTCGACAACCTCAACTACGACGGTAGCACGCCGGCGCTGGGCGGTCAGCTCTACTACCCGGCGACGATCTCCAACGCCCTCTCGCGCACGACGAACGCCCTCTACAACCCGCAGGACGGCAGCTTCACGGTCGGACCGTACTCGGCGTCGACCGCGATCGACGTCGTCCCCATCCAAGCCGTGCCGAGCTCGCAGACGATCAGCCTCACGGGCACCGGCGCTCCGGCGGCCGGGACCCTCACGGGGTACGACTGGGGTGGGTCGTTCAACCAGTACGTGACCTTCAACTGCTCGAACGGCGCCTCGATCACCTACGGCTACGCGAACCAGAGCTCGCTCGGCGGCGGAGGGTTCGACGAAGTCCAGTTCTCGATCACGCCGACGGGGTCGACGGGAACTTGCAGCGTGTCTGCCGTGGACGGCTACACGGGCGTGCGGTCGAACCCGACCACGATCACGATCATCCCGTAAGCTGCGGGGGCCGGCGCGAGCCGATCTGCGTCGCCGCCTCGAAGGCGGCGGCGACGCGCAGCAAGCCACGCTCGTCGCGGTAGCGCCCGACGATCTGGATCCCGACCGGTAAGCCATCAGGCGTGAAGCCGGCCGGGACCGAGATCGCCGGATGGCCGGTCACTGTGATGCGCGAGCACGAGCGCATCCAGTCGATGTACGTCTCCATCTGGACGCCGTCGACCGCGGTCGGGTGCGGCACGTCGACCGAAAACGGCGCCACCTGGTTGACCGGCGCGACCAGGTAGTCGTAGCGCTCGAAGAACGCGTACGTGCGCGCGAAGAGGCGCGTGCGGGCGGCATCGGCGGCGACGATCTGCTCGCCGGTCAACGCGAGGCCCACCCCCGCGTTCCAACGCACCGTCTCCTTGACGAGTTCGCCGTACTTCTCGATGAGCGGTGCGTAGCCGGCGAACAGCAAGCCGCGCAACACGACGAAGATCTCGTCGGCGTCGGAAAAGTTCGGCTCGTCGTCCTCGACCCGGCAGCCGAGTTGCTCGAAGACCGTCCGCTGCGCCGCGACGACGTTACGCACGCCGCGATCGACCGGCAGACCGCCGAGCGTCGGGCTCCACGCGACGCGCGTTCCGCGCACGTCGGTGTCCAACGGCTCGCGAAAGATCGCGCCGTCCCCGCCGATGCTCTGCGGCGCACGCGCATCGGGACCCGCGAGCACGCTGAGCAGCAACGCCACGTCGCCGACGGTACGCCCCATCGGACCCGGCACGCTGAGCGGATTCCACGCGTTCTCGGCCGGCCACGCCGGCACGCGCCCCAGTGAGGGCCGCAAGCCGACCACGTTGCAGAAATTGGCCGGGTTGCGCAGCGAGCCGCCCACGTCGGTGCCGTCGGCGAGCGCAACCATCCCGGTCGCGAGTGCGACCGCGGCGCCGCCGCTGCTCCCGCCGCACGTCTTCTGGAGGTCGTACGGGTTGCGCGTCGCGCCGAAGACCGGGTTGAACGTCTGCGAACCGGCGGCGAACTCCGGCACGTTGGTTTTGCCGATCGCGATCGCGCCGGCCGCGCGCTGGCGCTCGACGATGACCGCGTCGACGTCGGGGACGAAGTCGGCGAAGATCGGCGAACCGAACGTCGTGCGCATCCCGCGGGTGACGACGGTGTCCTTGTGCGCGACCGGCAAGCCGTGCAACGGGCCGGGTTCGGCACCGCGCGCGAGCGCGTCGTCGGCGCGCTGCGCCGCAGCGAGCGCGCCGTCGGCGTCGAGGGTGACGATCGCGTTCAGCCGCGGGTTGTCTCGCTCGATGCGCGCGAGGTGCGCACGCATCACCTCGCGCGCGGAGAGTTCCTTGGCGCGCAGCCGGCGCGCGAGTTCGGTGGCCGGGAGGAAACAGAGGTCGTCCACCCGGCCTCTTACGCGACCGCTACGCCGCGTGCCCTCCGTCGACGATTACCAGCCGGGCGGGCCCGCGCAGCGCCTGCGTGCGCGTATCGCCGGTGCGGAAGCCTTCGAGCAGCTGCTCGAGCGAACGCGCCCGCTCGCGGGTGGCCTTGGTCGATCCGTCAACGTGCGCGAGCTCGGCGACGATCTGCTCGGTGGCGGCGCTGATCTGCTCCATCGCCGCCAGCGACCGGCTCGCCTCGCCGGCGATCGCGGTCAGGAAGTTCGCCAGCTCGCCGCTGGTACGTTGCTGACCCTCGGCGTGCGCCGCGTTGCGCTGCGCGTCCTCGTCGAGCGCGACGATGCGCCCGGCCAACTCGCCCGAGGTGCGGCGCATGTGTGCGGCGCGGCGGGCGACGTCGTCGGCAACCTGGGCGGTACCGTCGATCGCGAGGCGGATCCCACCCAGCGCCTCAGCGGCGCTGCGAGCGAGGTCTGCGCCGCCGGTGGTCGCGGCGGAGGCTTGGCGCATCGCGCCGGCCGCGCGCGCCGCGTCGCTGCGCGTCGCCGCCAGACTCGACTCGATCTCGCGGGTCGCGCCGCGCGAACGCTCGGCCAGCACGCGCACCTCGGCAGCGACGACCGCGAAACCGCGGCCGTGCTCGCCGGCGCGCGCCGCCTCGATCGCGGCGTTGAGGGCCAGCAGGTTCGTCTGGTCGGCCAGCTCTTCGATGAGCGAGACGACCTGCAGGATCGTCGTCGAGCGGTGCTCGAGCGCGTCGACGACGTCGGCCGCCTCGGCGCTGAGCGTGCCGATCGCGGTCATCGCCGCGACGGCGCGCTCCACCGCAGCGTCGCCGTCGGCGGCCTGCGCCCGCGCATCGGCGGCCGCGCCGGCGAGTTGCGTGCCCAGCGTATCGAAGGCGGCGATCTCGGCGTCGAGCAAGCCGACCCCGCTGGCGCCGGCGGCAGCGGCCTGCGCCTGGCGCCGCGAGGCCTCGGCGATCGCGGCGGCGCCGTCGGCGAGTGCCGCAGTCCGCGCATGGGCTTGGGCGAGTTGCCGTGCGTGGCCGGCCGACGAGGCGGTCGCGTCGCGAACGGCGGCCAGGATCTGGCGGCCGGCCGAGGCCGATTCGCCGCTGCTCTTGGCGACGGCGTCGCTCTCGAGTGCCAGGTCGGTCGAGACGCTCGCGATGCGGCGCACGACGTGCTGCAGTCCGTCGACCATGGCGTCGAAGGCGTGCGCGATTGCCTGCAGCCCGGCCACCAAGTCGTCGTAGCTGTGCGAGAGGATGCCGATCTCGTCGGCCGAGCGCGAGGCCAGCGGCGCGCGGTCGGTGGCGTACTGCGCGGTCAGGTCGCCGCCGGCGAGCGCGTTGAACGCCTGCACCAGCCGTTCGACGTCTTCGCCGGCGACGCGGCCCAGTGCGCCGGTCACGCGGCCCAGCCGCACCGCCACCGATCGGCCGATCGCGAACGCGCCGAACGCAAAGGCGAGCACCGCGCCCAGCGTGCTGAAGATCAAATTCATGATGACGGCGCGCGCGGCGGCTTTGCCCTGCGCGTCGGCGATGGCGGCCTGTGCCGCGACGTAGGCGTAGAGCTTCTCGGCTTGCGTGCGCACCGCGCCGAAGGTCAGCTTCGTCGTGTGCAGACCGCGCACTGCGTCGGCACGGTGACCGTTGGTCACCTGCGCGACGCGCAGCGCATACGTCTTGTCGAGCGCGGTGACGCCGTCTGCAATCTCCTGCTGGAAGACGTCGATCTGTTCGAGGCTCGTATCGGGGATGGCACTGGTCTGATCGCTGTTGCGCAGCACGGCCAGCCGCGCCGCCAGGTCGCGGCTGGCCTCGTGCACGCCGGTGACGTAGACGGGATCGCCGGTCGCGATGAGGCCGCGCACGGCGCTCTGCTCGGCGAGTCCCGCAGTGATGACGTCGCGAATCTCCGTCGCGACGTTCTGCAAGGCTTGGCCGCGCGCCGTTGCGGCGGTCATCGCGACGACGCCCTGCTGCGTCACGACGGCCACCACGACCATCAGGACGATCGCGAGAACCGAAGCGAGCGCGATCTGGGTCCCGACGGGAAAGCGCGCGCGCACGTCAGCTCGCCTTTGCCAGCCCGCAACTCGCGATCGTCGCGATGTCGTCGAGCGAGTGGTGAACGTTGACCACGAGGCTGCCGTCGGTCAGCTTCGCGATCGGCATGTCGAGCACGGTCGAGGACATGCCCTTCTCCACCGGGTGCAACGGGTAGAGCGGACGCGGACCGTAGTTGGTGCAGGTTCCGGTGTGGAAATGCGCGGGCTGCGGCCCGTCCGGCGCGCCCGCGAGCTTGAGCACGACCAGCGTCTTGTCGCCTTGGGCGGTGAGCGTGGCGGTGCCGCTCTCGCCCGATCCGTTCATGGCGTTCATCTTGAACACGACGGGAGCGGGCGTATCGGCCGCCAGCACCGGTGAGGAAAACGCACACAGCACGACGAGTGCAGTGCCGAGCGACGCGCGGGTGGGGAACGTCGACATGGGAACTTCCCTCCTGGATGGTAGCACGTAACGAAGTACGTTGCGGGTAGGCTAGGTGGATCACATGAAAAAGGTGTGAGGCAGCGGAAGGTTACGGAGCATGAACATTTCTGGAGTAGCAGCAGTGGTGAGCGGCGGCGCGTCGGGCCTGGGGGCCGCGAGCGCGCGCCGCCTGGCGGCGCACGGTGCGAAGGTCACCGTCCTCGACGTCTCGCTCGAGCGCGCCGAGGCGGTGGCGAACGAGATCGGTGGGCTCGCCGTCCACTGCGACGTCGCCAGCGCCGAGGGCGCCGCCGAGGCGATCGCGTTCGCGAACGCACGCCACGGCACCGCGCGCATCCTGGTCAACTGCGCGGGGATCGGCACCGCGCGACGCATGCTGGGCCGCGAGGGCCCGATGCCGCTCGACGAGTTCGAGCGCGTGATCCGGGTGAACTTGATCGGAACGTTCAATCTTACCAGGCTCGCGAGCGCCGCGATGAGTACGCTGCCGCCGCTCGAGGACGGCGAGCGCGGCGTCCTCGTCTCGACCGCATCGGTCGCGGCGTTCGACGGACAAGTCGGACAAGCGGCGTATGCCGCTTCGAAGGGTGGCATCGCCGCGCTGACGTTGCCGCTGGCCCGTGAGCTCGCACAATTCGGCATCCGCGTGCTGACCATCGCACCGGGCTTGTTCCAAACGCCACTCCTTGGCCAGTTGCCGCCCGACGTGCAGACCTCGCTGGGCGCCTCGATCCCGTTCCCCAAGCGGCTGGGAACGGCGGACGAGTTCGCGCAGCTCGTCGTTGCGTGCTGCGAGAACGTCTATCTCAACGGCGAGACCATCCGTTTGGATGGAGCGTTGCGGCTGCCCCCGCGCTAGGCCTACGTCGCTTCGTGCAAGATTTCCAGCGCTTCGCCGATCACGATCGCGTCGCGCAATGCCAGCAACTCCGCCAGTGCCGACGCAATGCGCGGATCCTCCCCGTCGATAAATGCTTCGCGGAGCGGATCAAGCGCGACGTGCAGCGCGTCCAAGACGGAGCGCGCCGAGAGCGGGGACGGCATAGAAGCCTCCTCGGAAGAGAACCTCCCGCGACGATAGCAAACGCCGCGTGCGCGGTCGAGAGGCACCCGGCTGCTTCGTCCCCACCCTACACGACCCGTTCGAGCAGGGTGGCGTTCGCCATCCCGCCCCCCTCGCACATCGTCTGCAGACCGTAGCGACCGCCGGTGCGCTCGAGTTCGTGCAGGAGGGTCGTCATCAGCCGCGCACCCGACGCACCCACCGGGTGGCCGAGCGCGATCGCGCCGCCGTTGACGTTGCTGCGCTCGGGCGCGATGGCCAGCTCGCGCTGCCAAGCGAGCACCGGGCTCGCGAACGCCTCGCTGACCTCGAAGAGGTCGATGTCGGCGAGCGTCAGGTTGGCGCGCTCCAGTACCTTCCGGGTGGCCGGGATCGTTGCGGTCAGCATGGCGATGGGATCGTCGCCGCAGACCGAAAACGCCCGCAGGCGCGCCCGCACCGGCAAGCCGAGCTCGGTCGCCGTGTCGGCACCGGCGATCAGGACCGCGGCGGCGCCGTCACTGATCTGCGAGGCGTTGCCGGCCGTCACCACGCCGCCCTCCGGCTTGAACGCCGCCCGCAGCGCACCGAGCTTCTCGAGGTCCGTATCGCGTCGGATGCCCTCGTCCGCCGCCACCATCCGACCGTCCTCGAGCGGAACCGGCACGATCTCGCGGGCAAAGCGGCCCTCGTCCTGAGCGCGGGCAGCGCGGGCGTGGCTCTCCAGGCTATAGGCGTCCAGCTCCCGCCGCGAGAGTTCGAAGCGCTCGGCGATCAGCTCGGCGCTGATCCCTTGATGGACCAGGCCGCCCTCGTAGCGCCGCGAGATCGCCGGCCCATAGGGGCGTCCCGGCCCCTCGGCCGAGCTGCCCAGCGGGACCCGGCTCATCACTTCGACCCCGCAGGCGATCGCGAGGTCGTAGGCGCCGCTCATGACCCCCTGGGCCGCGAAATGTACCGCCTGCTGGCTCGAACCGCACTGGCGGTCGATGGTGGTGCCGGGGACGGATTCGGGGAACCCGGCGGCCAGCACGGCGTTGCGGGCGACGTTGATGCTCTGCTCCCCGACTTGGCTGACGCAGCCGGCGATGACGTCGTCGATCCGCGCGGGGTCGAGGTGTACACGGTATACCAACTCCCGCAGCAGAAAGCCCAGCAGGTCGACGGGGTGCCACGCCCCAAGATTTCCGCCGCGTCGACCGATCGGAGTCCGCAACGCTTCGACGATCACCGCTTCTCGCATCACGCCGCGAATTTCGGTGCCTCGCTCCGGTTTCCGGCAGGTTTCGAGCGAGCGGACACCTGGAAATAGGCGGTTCAATGGAGATTCACGCGCTCGAGTACTCCTTCGTTCGGGCGACCGAGGCGGCGGCGATCGCGTCGGGCCGGCTGGTCGGCCTCGGCGACAAGAACGCCGTCGACGGAGCCGCCGTCGAAGCGATGCGGACGGCCTTACGGGATGCCCGGCTGGCCGGCGTCGTGGTCATCGGCGAGGGCGAGAAGGACGAAGCCCCGATGCTCTACCACGGCGAGGAGGTCGGCACCGGCGAAGGCCCTTCGCTCGACATCGCGGTCGATCCGATCGACGGCACGACGCTGGCTTCGCGCGGCGGCCCGGGCGCGATCTCGGTCATCGCGGCGGCGCCGCGCGGCGCGCTCTTCCGCACCCGCGTGCCGTACATGGAGAAGCTCGTCACCGGTCCGGCCGGCCGCGGCGTGGTCGACATCGAGGCGCCGCTCGAAGAGAACCTGCGCCGGCTCGCGACCGCCCGCGGTCGCGAAGTCTCCGACCTGATCGTGGCGCTGCTCGAACGCCCGCGCAACGAACATTTGATGAAAGCGGTCCGCGCCGCCGGCGCGCGCGTGCGCGTGTTCGGTGACGGCGACGTCGCCAACGCCGTGTACGCCGTGCTCGAAGACCGGGCGCGTGTCGACATGCTGGCCGGGATCGGCGGCTCGCCGGAAGGCGTCATCTCGGCCTGCGCGGTGCGCGCGCTGGGCGGCGAGATGCAGGGCCGCCTGTGGGCACGCGACGAGCGCGACGAGCAAATCGCGCACGACGAAGGGTTGACGATCGGCAAGAAGCTCACGCTCGACGACCTGTGCGCGTCGCCCGATGCGATCTTCGCCGCGACCGGTGTCACCGACGGCGAGTTTCTCGACGGCGTGCGCTACCGCCGCGGCTCGGCGTTCACGCAGTCGACGGTCATCTCGACCTATACCGCGTCGGTTCGCACGATCGAAGCGCGCCACGACCTGCGCCCGCGCGGTTCGCAGGTCGACGCGACCATCTCGGCCAGCGTCAAGGCCGCGAGCAAGAGCTGAGCGGCGCGCTCAGCGGCGATAGAAGGCGATCGTCTCGCGCGTTCCCTCGAGCAGCGAGGTGCGCGCAAGACCGGGGAGCGCGGCGTGCAGCGGTGCTTCGTCCACCTGCGCGGCGAACATCAGCTCGGGGCCGTCCGCGTCGACGACCGCGTCGGGGACGATCTCTTTGATTGCGGCAAGGACCTCGGCGACGGTCGCGAGCTGGCCTTGCAGGCTGAAGGCGTGCGCACCGTCGGGCGTCTCGGTGGCGGCGCGAGCGAAGATCGTCGCGACGTCGCGGGCGAAATCCATCCCGGTCGCGCCGGTGAAGCGGATGGTATACGGCGTCCCTTCGGCGGCGGCGCGCATCGCGAGCGTCGGGTCGGCGGTGACGCCGAGCGAGCGGCCGGGGCCGTAGACGGTCGATGGCCGCAGGCCGATGCTGGGCACCCCGGCGTCCTCCCAGTACGCACGCGCGCTGCCCTCGTTGCAGAGCTTGAAGGCGCCGTACTGCGTGATCGGCTCGGGGTGAACGCCGTCGTGCGGGCCGAACACCGCCGCGCTCGACGCGTAGGCAATCCCGCGCACACCGTGCTGTTTTGCCGCTTCGAAGACGTGCAGCGTTCCGAGCACGTTGACGCGCGCCCCGAGCAGCGGGTCTTTGCGCGCGGTCGGAACCAGCACCGCAGCCAGGTGGACGACCGCCTCGCAGCCCTCCATCGCCCGCAGCACCGCGTCCGGGTCGGTGATGTCGCCGGTCACTACTTCGACGGCGTGGGCGCTCGGGCCGACCAACTGATCGAACAGCACACGGTCGGCGTGGACGTCGAAGACGCGCACCGTGTGCCCGCCCTCGAGCAGCACGCGCGCCGTCCAGGCGCCGATGAATCCCAAGCCGCCGGTTACCACCACTCGCATTGCGCGAGAGGAGTTGCGCGGCGACCTTCGGATTCCTAGCCATCATGCCGCTCTCGCTCGATGGCGCCGCGCTGCTCCTACGGGACGACGATGACGTCGCCGTCGCGTTACGCCCGCTCGAGCCGGGCGTGGCAGTCCGCTTTCCGGACACCGACGTGACGCCGCTCGTGACGATCCCGACCGGTCACAAAGTCGCCGTACGCGCGGTGGCGCCGGGCGCGCTGGTGCGCAAGTACGGCCAGCCGATCGGCCGAGCGTCGGCCGCGATCGCCCCGGGCGAACACGTCCACGTCCACAACGTCGAAGGCGTGCGTGGCCGTGGCGATCTGGCGGAGGCCACACCATGACGTTTCAAGGGTACCGCCGCGCCAACGGGAGCGTCGGCGTGCGCAATCACGTGCTGGTGATGCCGTCGGTCATGTGCGCCAACCACGTCGTCGACCGGATCGGGCGCACCGTTCCCGAGGTGGTGACGATCACCCATCCCACCGGCTGCGGACAAGTCGGCGCCGACTTCGAGCAGACGAAGCGCACCATGGCCGGTTTCGCCAGCAACCCGAATGTGGCGGCCGTGCTCGTCGTCGGCTTGGGCTGCGAGACCAACGAGTCCAAGGCGCTGGCGGCGGAGATCGCGGCGCGCGGGCAACGAGTCGAGGTGATCGGCATTCAGGAGACCGGCAACACGACCGAGACGATCGCGCGCGGCATCGAGGTCGCCCGCACGCTGCTACGCGAGGTGGCGGGCAACGAACGCACGACCTGCTCGCTCTCGGAACTGATCCTCGGGACCGAGTGCGGTGGGAGCGACGGCTTCTCCGGGATCACCGCGAACCCGGCGCTCGGCCACGCCGCCGACAAGCTGGTTGCGGCCGGTGGCACGGTGCTGCTCGCCGAGGTGCCGGAGTTGGTCGGCGCCGAGCATCTGTTGGCGCAGCGCGCCAGCCCCGCGGTCGCCGCCAAGCTCTACGAACTGATCGAACGGGTGGAAGACCGCGCTCGCGCGATGCACGTCGACATGCGGTACGGCAACCCCTCACAAGGTAACATCGCCGGCGGCATCACGACGATCGAAGAGAAGTCGCTGGGCGCCGCGTACAAGGGCGGATCGACGGAGCTGCGCGAGGTCGTCGAGTACGCCGAGCGCCCGGCGCAACGCGGCTTGGTGGTGATGGACACGCCCGGCCAGGACATCGAGCAGATGACCGGGATGGTCGCCGGCGGCGCACAGGTGGTGGTCTTCACCACCGGCCGCGGAACGCCGACCGGTTCGCCGATCGCACCCGTCATCAAGGTCGCGACGAACAGCGCGCTGTTCGCGCGGATGCGCGAGAACATGGATGTGGACGCCGGCACGATCGTCGGCGGCACGCGCACGCTCGAGGAGGTGGGCGAGGAGATCTTCGCCTGGATCGTCGACGCCGCCAACGGGCGCGAGACGGCTGCGGAGACGCTCGGCTTTCACGACTTCGCGATCACCCGCATCGGCCCGTCCTTCTAAACCGGCGCGACGCGCTCAGGCCGTGATGCGCACTCGGCGCTCGCTCAGCCAGCCCGCGAACACCGACTCGGGCATCGGCCGAGCGTACACGAAGCCCTGGCCGTACGTGCAGCCGCCGGCGGCCAGGAACGCGACCTGCGGGAACGTCTCGACGCCTTCGGCGACCGTCTCGAAGCCGTAGCGCTTGGCGATCGAGATGACCGCTTCGACGATCGCGATGTCGTGCGTGTCGGCCGGGATGCCGGCGACGAACGAGCGATCGATCTTCACCAGATCGAGTTGCAGCCGCTTGAGGTGCGCCAGCGAAGAATAGCCGGTGCCGAAGTCGTCGAGCGCGATCGCGAGGCCAGCCTCGCGCAGCGCGTCGATCGCGTAGACGGTACGGTCGACATCGCGCATGGCGGCCGTCTCGGTGACCTCGACCCCGACGCACGTCAGGTCGCCCTCGATGCGGCGCAAGCGCGCCAACATCGCAGGGTCACTGAGTTCTTCGGCCGACAGGTTGAACCAGATCCGGAAGCCCGGCGCGAGCTCGCGCACGCGCTGCGCGACCCGTACCGTCTCGCGCAGCACCCACTCGCCGATCAATCCGGCCAAACCGTGCGATTCGGCGAACGGGATGAACTCCGCCGGCGGTAAGAAACCCCGCACCGGGTGGTTCCAACGAATCAGCGCCTCGGCCCCGGCGACCCGTCCCGAGTCCAGCTCCACGTGCGGCTGGAAGTAGAGCACGAACTCGTTGCGTTCGACCGCCTCGACGATCTCGTTGCGCAGGCCGCGCGCCAGCGCGAATTGCGTTTCGACCCGCGACTCGAAGAATGCCCACCGAGCGCGGCCTTGTTCCTTGGCGACGAAGACCGCCGTGTCGGCGCGCGCGAGCAACTGCTCGAAGTTCGTCCCGTCGGCCGGTGCGACGGCGACGCCGAAGCTGGCGGTCACGGCGACGTGCTCTTCGCTGCGCACGCCGGTCGCGAGCGGCCGGCTGAACGCGCTCAAGAAGCGCAGCAGACGGGCTTCGAGCGCGGCGCGGTCCTCGCCGTCGGGGACGAGGACGCCGAACGAATCGCCGCCCAAGCGCGCGACGATCTCGTCGCTGCTCGCCGCTTCCGCCAGCGCCGCGCCGGCCTGCCGCAGGATCGTGTCGCCGACCTTGTGGCCGAGCGTGTCGTTGAGCTCGCGGAAACGGTCGACGTCGACGACGACGACCGCCAGCGGGCGGCCCTCACGCAGCCAGCGCTCACCTTGCGCGCGAAACGCGACCCGATTCGGCAGCCCGGTGACCGCGTCGTGTTCGGAGTGATACCGCAAGCGGTCGTCTTGCGCGCGTTCGTGCAGCCGCGAGGCACACAGCGAGGCCAACAGCTCGACGTAGGCACGGTCGCTCTCGCCGAACGGTTCCGCGAGCGGATCGAACGAGACGAAGGCGACGAAATAGTGGACGCCGCCGGCATGGAACGGTGAGGCGATGAACGCGCGCCAATCGTGCGCACGCACCCGCGGCACGCGCGCCAAGCGGCGCTCCGCCTTCACGTCGGCCCAACCGATCGTGCCGCCGTGGCGCCGCGCTTCGGCCATCAGCGTTCCAGCCAGCGGATAGCGCGAACCCTCGGCCGGCACATCGGTCCCGATCGCGGAGATGGTCGTCGCGTCGACGACGAGATCGTGCTCGTCGACGTGCGCGAGCAGGCCGTGGAACGACGCGCCGTCGCGCACGACGTGCGCCGCCTCGCCGAGCAGCGTGCGCAGCCACGATGCGTCGTCATCCGCCTCGGTGGCGGCCAAGCGCCAGAGCATCTCCAACCGGCGGCTGTGCCGTTCGGCCGCGCTCGCGTCCGGCGTCGTCTCTTCGGCGTACAGCGGGAGCGCTTGCAGTTCGCGGAAGACCGCGATCAACATGACGAGGATCGCCCCGAGCCACGCCGCGCGCGCCAGGTACCATGCACCATCGAAGCGGTGTGCTTCGGCGATCCAGGCGAGGACGCCGAGCGTCACGATCGCGATCGCCCAACGCCCACCCAGGTCGACGGTGTCGCGCAGCGGCGCGCGCATCATCGCGAACGTGCCGAGCACGCAGAGGGCAGCGATCGTCGGCGCGAGCAGACGTCCGCGCAGCCCGGCGAGGCTCGTTGCGTCCGGCACCTGCGCACGCAGGAGCACCGTCGCCGCCAGGGCGAGCAGCACGACGCCCAGCACGACCACGACGGCCAGCCGCAACGTTCGCTGCGCCGCGACCGGCGCCCGCGGTTGCTCCTCTCGCAGGCGAGCGTAGACCAGGGCGCCGATCGCCGCGCCGGTCGTCCAGAGCGCGTTCCGCCAAACCTCGGCGGCTGCACCGCCGAGCACGACCAGCACCGCTGCCCCCCCACCGGACGCGCTCGGGAGCGAGATGCCGGAGACGAGCGAGATCACCGTGCCGCCGGCAAACATCGCCGCCAAGATTGCGCGCGCACGCCGCGGTGAACGGCGATAGACGACGGCAAGGAGGGCGAAGGTCGCGAACTGGGCCGCTGCACCGAGCAGGAAGAAGGTCGGCACGAGCGGTCCGAACGAGGGCATGGGTAGCCTCGCAAGGAGCTCGCTGGCGATCAACGGTGGCCCATCCTGTGTCAGGCGACCCCCGCCGCCCGCCTCCCATCGACCTCGTTCGGTCGCTCTCCGATGCCGTACCTCCCCGCCCCCGACCGCTGGTCCGGATCGTGACGCAAGCGATACGAACGCCGGTTCGACGGGAACGAGGGCCGTGAGGCGCTTGACGTCCTCGCCTTCGTTTCGCTCGGAAAGGACCCCCATGATTGCCGTTCGCAAGACGCGGCTGGTCGCCGCGTCGTTCGTCCTTGCCCTCGCTACCGCGCTGCTGCCGACGGCCGTTCCGGCCGACACCGTCGGCGACTCGATCGCACCGCTCGGCGGCACGACGATCGCCGCGCACCGCCACTGCTGGTGGACCTGGCGCCACCATCACCGCGTGCGCGTCTGCCGCTGGAACTGATCCCTTCGGCGGATCGGGGCGTAGCCCCGAACGCGACGGCTTCGGGGCCTCACGGCCCCGAAGCCACTAGCCGAGGCGTTCCAGGAAGTAGCCCGCCAGCGCGTCGGCGGCAACACGGTCTTGGCGCATCGTGTCACGGTCGCGGATCGTGACGGTCCCGTCCTCGAGCGACTGATAGTCGACCATGACGCAGAACGGCGTCCCGATCTCGTCCTGACGGCGGTAGAGCTGCCCGACGTTGCCTTCGTCGTACTGCGTGCGGAAGAAACCGCGCAGCGCGCCTTCGATCGTCTGCGCGCGCTCGACCAGGTCGGCTTTGTTGCGCGCCAGCGGGAAGACGCCGACCTGCACCGGTGCGATCTTCGGGTGGAAGCGCAGCACCGTGCGCTCCGTCTGCTTCTCGCCCTCGACGATCGTCTCGCGCTCGTAGGCGTCGATCAGCATCGTCAACGTCGTGCGGTCCATCCCGGCTGAACTCTCGATCAGGATCGGGACGTACTTCTGTTTCGTCGCCTCGTCGAAGAAGGTGAGGTCCTTGCCGGAGTACTCGATGTGACGATCGAGGTCGTAGGTGCCGCGATGCGCGATCGACTCGAGCTCACCCCAGCCCCACGGGAAGAGGTACTCGACGTCGATCCCGGCCTTGGCGTAGAACGGCCGCTCCTCGGGCGTGAGCTCGTAGAAACGCAGCCGGTCGGCGCGCACGCCGTAGTCGCTGTACCACTGCTTGCGCGCGTTCACCCAACGGTCGAACCACTCGAGATCCTTGCCGTCCTGCGGCACGAAGAACTCCAGCTCGGCCTGCTCGAACTCACGGATGCGGAAGGTGAAGTTCCCCGGCGTGATCTCGTTGCGGAACGACTTCCCGATCTGCGCGATCCCGAACGGCGGCTTCTTGCGCGCACTCTGGTAGATGTTCTTGAAGTTGACGAAGATGCCCTGAGCGGTCTCCGGCCGCAGATACGTCGCCGCGGAGGTGTCTTCCATCGGGCCGATGGCGGTCTTCATCATCAGGTTGAAGTTGCGCGGCTCGGTCAGCGTCCCGCTCATCCCGCAATCCGGACACTTGTCGAGCGTCGGCAAATGGTCGGCGCGGAAGCGGTGCTTGCAGTTGCGACAATCGACCAGCTTATCGTGGAAGGCCGCGACGTGGCCCGAGGCTTCCCACGTCCGCGGGTGCATGATGATCGAGGAGTCGAACGCGACGACGTCGTCGCGCAACTGCACGTTCTCGCGCCACCACGCGTCCTTGACGTTGCGCTTGAGGATCGCGCCGAGCGGACCGTAGTCGAAGAACCCACCGATCCCGCCGTAGATCTCGGAGGACTGGAAGATGAACCCGCGCCGCTTTGCAAGCGCGGTGATCTCGTCCATCGTCACGCGGGGCTTCTCGTCCATCGTCTCCGTCGCTATCGTCATGGGAGCTGGATGGTTTCCCCGTGTGAGGGCGCCGGTCCCCGTCCGCGGCTCGGCGGTCGCGAGCGTGCGACTTCCGTCGCAGTGCCATTAGAAGGTGCGCTTTCGGCGCCCCGGCTGAGAGCGTTCGGCGGCGATTTCGGCCGACGAGACGGCCGCGACGAACGCGACGCCGCCGATGATGTTGCCCAGCAGCGTCGGGATTGCAAAATGCACGTAGTCGGCCCAGCTGGTCGCGCCGCTCCACGCCCCGTAGAACGCTTCGACCGAGCCGGCGATGATATGGGCCAGACCGGCCGCCGAGACCAGCCAGGTCAAGATCAGAATGATGACGGTCGCGAACGTATCGGCCAGCGGCAGCAGCCACACCATGAGCGCGATGATCCAACCCGCGATCACGCCCTTGGCCACCAGCGCGGCGAAGGTCGGCGCCACCGTCTCGCGCGCGATCGCCGCGAACGCCGCTCGCGGCCCCTCGCCGAATGCCGGCGTGAACGCGACGACGGCCGAGGCGATCAAAGCCCCGACGAGGTTTCCGGCCAGCACCGTCAGCCACAACGTGCCCAGCGCGCGGATGCGCCAGGTCTTCGGGTCGTTGAGGACCGGCAAGATCGGCGTGAGCGTGTTCTCGGTGAACAACTGCTGGCGTCCGAGGATGACGATCAAGAAGCCGATCGCGTAGCCGAATGCCGTGATCAGCGGACGCCACGGCGCATCGGGCAGCGCTGCCCGCAGCGTACCGCTCGCGATCAGCGAGAACATCATCGAGAGGCCGGCCGCGAGCGCCGAGAAGAACAATGCCGGAATGGCGCGCTCGAGTTCGTCGGCGCCCTCTTGGCGGATCGTCTCGAAGATGACCGCCGAGCGGGGCCGGCGGCGTTCGACCGCTTCCCGGGCCTCCTCTTCGGTGACCGTTGCTTCGGAGTTCATGCCCTGGGATACCCGTGCGGGGGTGGCCCGAAGCCGCCCGCGCGAGGCGGGGCGGCGGCGGACGGCCAAGGGCCGAGCATGCAGGCATGGTCCGAACCATGGATCCCGACCCCGGGCGTGCCCCTGGCGATCGTCCGCGGGCGTTACGGGCTGATGGCCTACAATCCCAACGATCTCTACGTCGGCCGCTCCGTCGAACGCTATGGCGAATTCGGCGAACAGGAGCTGGACGTCATGCGCGGCGCGCTGCCCGAGGGCGGCATCGCCTTCGACGTCGGCGCGAACATCGGCACCCACGCGGTGGCGTTCGCGCGGCACGTCGGACCGAACGGGAGCGTGTTCGCGTTCGAGCCGCAGCGCGTCGTCCACGGCTTCCTCGCCACCAACGCCACACTCAACGGCCTGGCGTGGATCCATCCGGTCCACGCGGCGGTCGGTGCCGGGCCGGGCGAGATGTTGATGCCCGACTACGCCTACACCAACGAGGCCAACTACGGCGCGATCGCCATGAGCGCCGCGGAACAGGGTTGGCCGGTACGGGTGGTGACCCTCGACGACTACTGCTGGCTCCCGCGCGTCGATCTGGTGAAGATCGACGTCGAAGGGATGGAGGCGCAGGTCCTGGACGGCGCGCGTCGATTCCTCGACCGCTTTCGGCCGGTGCTGTTCGTCGAGAACGATCGCAGCAGCACCGCCGTCGGAATTCTCGAGCGGCTGCTCGCCGCGCGTTATCGCGTCTACTGGCACGCGGTGCCGCTCTTTCGCGAGAACAACTGGCGCGGTGAGCGCGAGAACGTCTTCGGCAACACCGGCACCATCAACGTCCTGTGCATCCCGGTCGAGCGCCCGCAGAGCGTCGGGCTCGCCGAATGCACCGACCCGCACGCGAAGCCGCCGGTGCGCCTGGCCCCCTTTTAGCGGTTCGAGCGCCCGCTGTAGCGGCGCCCACGCCAGGTCACACCGCGACCGCTGAGCACGCGCACCGTCGAATTGAGGGCGATCGCCGCGCACGCTGCGTAGCCCAGCGGCGCAAACCAGGCCAGCCGCCGCGGCAGCCGCACGTGCCGCATCCCCACGTCCTGGATGGCGATGCCGGCGGCGAGCACGAGGCCGGCTTCGAGCGCGCGCAGCGGCCGGCGTCGCGCGAGCGCGTCCAGCGCGAGTGCGGCGGGCGCCACCGAGAGCAACAGCAGCGCGGAGGTCCCCGCCGCGAGGGCGCGCAGATCGCCGCCCGCGCCGAGGAACAGGTTCTTGGTGAAGCCTTCCCAGATCGCGCGTAACGAGTCGTACATCCGCACCCGCACGAGGTGCTCGCCGCCGGCGAGCAGCAGCCGAAAGCGCCCGTCGGCCTTGAGCGTGCGCGCGAACGCGAGGTCTTCGACGATTGCGTCGTGGAGCGCCGCGTGACCGCCCAGTGCGTCGTACGCGTGCCGCGCGACGAGCAGATATTGTCCGTTCGCGAGCGCGTGCTCGCGATCGGTGGGGTCGTTGAGCTCCGCCAGCGATCCTGATGCCACCAACACGAGACCGAGCATCGTCGGGAGGATCGCGCGCTCGGGCAGCGTCTCCAGCTCCTGATACGTCGCGAGCGAGAGCGCCTGGACGTTGCGCGCGCGTGCGAACGCGACCGACGACGCGCACGCGTTCGGCGCGTGCCAGGTGTCGGCATCGGTGAAGAGGAGCCACTCGCCGTGGGCGTGCGCCGTCCCCTGCACCAGCGCCCACGGCTTGCCGACCCAGCCCTCGGGGAGCGCCGCGCCGCGGACGACGTGCACCCGCGCATCCTCGCGCGCGAGAGCCTCCAGGAGCGTGCCGGTGCGGTCGGTCGACCGGTCGTCGACGACGATCACCTCGAGGCGCGCATAGCGCTGCGCGAGCAGCGAGCGCACACAGCGTTCGATCGTGCGCTCTTCGTTACGCGCCGGAACGATGACCGAAAGCAGCGGCGCATCCTCGAGGGCGGCGACCGCCGGGACACGCACCCAGCCGCGGGTCACCATCGCCGCGCGCGCGGCGAAGCCCAGTGCCGCGAAGGCACAGACGTGCGTGGCTGCCCGGCGCAAGCGCTCGCTCAGCGAATCGTTCGCCACGGTTCCGGCGAGCGGGCGACGAAGGCGCGATGAACTTCCGGCAACACGCGCCGCTGCGCGGCGAACGTCAGCAGTTCCTCCGCCTCGGCGAAGGTGACCCAACGGTGCGCATCGTGTGCGGCGTCGACGCGGACCTCGCCGTCCTCGACCCGTGCGACGAAGAACGGCACGACGACGATGCGATCGCGGACGGGATCGTAGAACGCGTCCAGCTCGCCGGCCGTGAAGAGCGTGGTCACGTCCAGGCCGGTTTCTTCGTGCACCTCGCGGCGAGCCGTCTCCGGCGCCCGCTCGCCGCCCTCGATCCCGCCCATGACGACCGTCCACGCACCCGCAAACGCGCCACGCGCGCGCCGCAGCACCAGAACGCGTGTCGCTGCGCCCTCGCCGCGAAGCACGACGACGGCGACCGCATCAGGCCGCAGTGCGCTCACCGCGCCTCCCAAAGCGGCACTTCGACGGCTCGGCTTGTCATGCGCCGTCGTGCGTGGGATGGAGATTCGCTGGGGCGCATCGATGGTGTCGACTGCTGGCGTGATACCCCAAGCAGCTCCGGGTTCGATTCCCGGGCGCTCCAGCCCCAACAGTGCCGCGCTGCCTGTTGCGGAGTCGTTCGAGATGTGCTATCGTCGAGCGCGCTTGGGGTATCACCCGACGACCACATCGAGGCGCACGAGGCGTCGCAGCAATGCGGCGCCTTCGTCTTTTGAGCGGCGCCAGCGGCACGGCCAGGCCGCGAATCGCTCACCGCTTCGGCCGCGCCGTCGCGAGGTACGTGTCGACGAGCTTTTGCGGCGCGCGTGCGAGCCACGCTTCCACGATCACGTCCTTCAACTCCGCGATGCGAATGGCGGCGAGCCGGACGAGCACGGCCGGATACCCGTCGAAGTGCGGCGTCGTGAAGTAGACCGCAGGGTCACTCGCGAGCAGCGCCTCTTTCATCTCCAGGTCGGCCGTCCGAACGCCCAGGATCGCGCCCGTCGGGGCGTCCTTGCCGAGCGCGGCGAGGTCCGCCTTTCGCAAGGGTCGCTCCCACACGAAGCCCTTGTCCTTCACCCGCCAACTCGCGGTGCCGTGGCTGGTCGCCTCGGTCGTCTCCGGCAGCGCCAGCGCGATCCGCCGCACATCACGCCAGCTCGCCATACGAGATCGTTCACAGACCCCGACGAGCAGCCCTTGTCATGGAGATCGTACCGCGTGATGGCACCCCGCTGGGGTGCTTCGATGGTGACGACCGCAGGTCCGATACGCCTCGCGGTCCCGGGTTCGATTCCCGAGCGCTTCAGCCACGACCGCCGCACGGCGGTTGCGAAGCCGTCTTCGCTATGATACCGTAGTCTGCGTATCGGGCCTGCGGAACACATCGAGGCGCGCGAGGCGCCACAGTAATGCGGCGCCTCGTACTTTTGCGGTCCCGGAACCACGTTGACAGGCACGCAAAACGATCTCCCGAATGCAGGGGTATGCCACGCGCTAAGGTGCTGGTTGGAGTATCGCGCGACATCGGGCATTCGTTCACGAGCCTCATGAACTATGCCGGCGATGACTATGTCATGGGCCACCTCCTTCGGCACGCACGGGCAACGGGCTACGAGGCGCTGACGATCGACTTCGTTCAGCGCGAAGCGCATCCAGCCGAACTCCTCGCACCACCGATCTCGAACGTTCCTGCGTGGTACATCGAAAAGTTCTGGGAGCTCGTACTTGCGTACGGCGCCGATGCTTCACTGGTGCGAAGTGCGACACTGGTCCTGCGATACGACATTGCAACAACGCGTCGGAACCCCGCGGGGTTCATCGAAAGTCCTTACACGTGCGACGTGCTCATCACCGACACGGCCGGGAAGACCTATCCGGCGCACTACTCCGGGTGGTGGTACCCGGAAGTCTGACAACTGCGCTGTAAACCGACCTTTTGGTTTGCTAGCCGACGACGACGGGGTCTTTGTGGGCCTTCGGTTGGGTTTCGGCGCGGAGTTGGCCGCAGGCGGCGGCGATGTCGCGGCCCATCGGGGTGCGCACGGTGACGGCCGCGCCCGCTTCTTCGAGCAGCTTGGCGAAGGCCCAGATGCGCTGGTCGTCGCTGCCGCGCAGCGCGGCGTCGGGCGTGCTGTTGTAGGGGATCAGGTTGATGTGGTACAGCGGGCCGCGCATGCGGCGCGCCAGCGCTTTCGCGTCCTCGTCGCTGTCGTTGACGCCGGCCAACATGACGTACTCGAAGAAGACCTTGCGCTTCGTCGCGCCCACGTAGCGCTCGACGGCGGCCATCAGCTCGTCGGTCGAGAACTTGCGGTTGACCGGCATGATGCGTGAGCGGGTCGCGTCGGTCGGTGCGTGCAGCGAGATCGCCAGGTTCACCTGGGTGTGCTCGCTCGCGAAGCGATCGATCTTGTCGACCAGCCCGACCGTCGAGATCGTGATGTGACGGTGGCCCAGGTTGAAGCCCTGCGGGTCGTGCAGCAGCGCGACCGCATCCATCACGGCCTCGTAGTTGGCGAACGGCTCGCCCATCCCCATGAAGACGACGTTGGTGATCTTCTTGCCGCGCGCCGCCAGCTCGCGCGCGAAGTAGCGTGCCTGGTCGAAGATCTCGGTCGCGCTCAGGTTCCGCGTGAAGCCGGCCTGCCCGGTCGAGCAGAACGCGCAGGCGTAGGCGCAGCCGGCCTGCGAGGAGATGCAGACGGTCGTGCGCTCGCGGTGGTGCTCCATCAGCACCGCCTCGACCTCGTTGCCGTCGTGCAGACGGAAGAGCGCCTTGGTCGTCTGACCGTCGTTCGAACGCTGCACGACGCTGGGCGTCACGCACTCGAGCGCGAACCCTTCGCCGGCCAGCGTCGCGCGCAGCGGCGTCGGCAGCGTCGTGATCGCGTCGAGGTCGGGCGCCAGCTCTTTGGTCGCGGCGCGGTAGAGCTGGTCCAGGCGGTACGATTTGAGGCCGTGCGCCGCGGCAAACGCGACCGCGTCGGCATGGCCGGCGGGTCGCGCCTTCTCGGCGATCCACAGGTCCCGGGGCGTGGGCATGACGATCTAGTGTACCACGCCCCGGAGCGTAGGCTACGAGGCGGCGGCCCCGCCGGGGGCCAGCACCTTGGCGATCACGCAGATTTGGCCGTTGCCGGCCTTGAGCGAGCGGGCGACCGGCACGCCGTCGACCGTCGTCCCGCGACCGTTCACCACGATTTGGACGTTGTTGCCTGCTTCGGTCGGGGCGGCGAGCTTCTGCTCCATGGCGCCGTCGAGATCGAAGTCGATCACATCGGCCACGATGTGGCGCTGGAGCATCGTGCGCAGCGCGGCGGGCGACTGGGCACGGAGGAACGCGGCCGCGTCGCCGCCACCGTAGGCGGCAAAGGCGGCGTCGGAGGGCGCGAAGAGGGTGAACGGGCCGGGCCCGTTCAGCGTTGTGGCGAGATCGGAGGCCTGGACGGCGGCCACGAAGGTCGAGAGCTGCGGGTCGGCCGCGGCGACATCGAGGACGCTGCTGCGGTGGCCCTCGACGGCGAGCGCGCGACTGGCGACCAGCGGGGTGGCGCCCAGGGCGAACAACGCCGCCGCCATCGAGCGGCAAGCGGCGGCACGGGTCAGCGACATGGAACCTCTCCAGGGGTGAAGGTGCGAGGGCGACCGGTCGCACTTCATACTACTATGAATCTAAGTGGAAGGTTCCGCCGAAAGATTAAATTTCTAGGTGTTCGCTCGAGGTGCCCCTTCGAACAGCGAGTCCTGGCTCGCAGCAGGCTCCGCCGCGGCCTCGTCGATGCGGACGATGCGGTCGCGGACCTGCTTGAGATCGTTCCAGACCAGTCGCTTCACCTCGTTCATCGCGCCGCCGGTTTGGCGCAGCACGTAGGCGGGGTGAAAGGTGGCGATGATCGGGATCCCCAGGGGACCCTCGTGCCATTGGCCGCGTTGGCGGCTGATCGAGAAGCGCTCGCCGAGAAACGACTTGGCCGCCGGGGCACCCAGCGCCAGGATCACGCGCGGCCGGATCAACGCGATCTGCTCGTCGAGGTATGGGCGGCAGTTGCGCATCTCGTCGGGCGTCGGTGCGCGATTTGCCAGCCGGTGCCCCACGTCGATCGTCGGGCGGCATTTGACCGTGTTGCAGATGAACACGTCTTCGCGCGGCAAGCCGATCGCCAGCAGCATCTTGTCGAGTAGCTCGCCGGCGCGGCCGACGAACGGACGCCCGAGCTTGTCCTCGGTCTCGCCGGGACCTTCGCCGACGACCATCAACGCCGCGCACGGATCGCCCTCGCCGAACACGCTGTTGCGCCGGGTCGAGCCGATCTCGCACCTGCGGCAGGCGGCAACGATCGCGATCATGCGCGCGATCTCGGCCTCGCGACGCGCACGTTCGGCGATGTTCATCGGCGCGTACCGCCCGGCTCGGGGTCGAGCAGCACCGCCTGCCCGAAGGCCAGCACGCGTGTGGCGCCGTCCGGCTCTTCGGTGGCCTGGAACTGCACGCCGATGACACCGTTCGCACCCAGGTCGGCGGCCTTGTGCAGGAGCGCATCGAGCGATTCGCCGCGCGCACGTTCCGCGTCGGTGAGATATTCGATCGGTGCCAGACCGATCAGCACGCCGATGGTGCGGAAGGTATGCCGCAAGAGATTGCGCGGCCGGCTGGCCTGGCCGTATGCGTAGCCGAACGAGCGCACGATGCGATAGCCGTCGATACGTTCGAACGTCGTCACCGCTTCCGGCGCGATCACCGCAGCAATCGCCGGCCGATTGCGACCGCTCCGAGGACCACGCCGACGCCGAGCGCGTAGCGCCCGACCAGCGCTCCGACCAGTCCGTAGTACCAGACACGACCGTGGTGCTTGACCCAGTACGCGCGGCGCGAGCGCTGCTTGCGGCGCTCGACGTTGTACTGGCCGCGCGCGCTGCCCATCCCTTCATGGACCGCTTCGCTGGCCGGAACGAACCACGTCTCCCAGCCCGCGTCGGCCGCCCGTTTGGCAAAGTCGACCTCTTCGTGATAGAGGAAGAATCGCTCGTCGAACGGCCCGATCTCCGTGATCAGCGCACGCCGGATCGCCAGCGCCGCCCCGATGGCGAGGTCGACCCGCCGCGGCGCGTCGTAGCTGAAGTCGCGCAACGCCGCGCCGTTGGCGTAGCGGCGGAACACCGGCCACTCGCCCCACGCGCTCGAGCGCAGAAACGCGCCCGTCCAGGTATCGAACTCGCCGACCGACTGTTGGATCGTGCCGTCGTAGTTGTAGATCCGCGACCCGGCGATCCCGCAGCGCGGGTGCGTGTCGAGAAACCCGACCAGCGCCGCCAGCGCGCCGTCTTTCAGTTCCGCGTCCGGGTTCAACAGGAAGACGTACTCCGAGCCGGTCACCGCGAACGCCCGGTTGCAGGCGGCCCCGAAGCCCAGGTTGGCACCGTTCTCGACGATCCGCACCGCGTTGCCGTAGCGCTCCCGCAGGTACTCGCGCGAACCGTCGGTCGACCCGTTGTCGGAGACGACGACTTGCGCGAACGCGGGATCGGCCCGCACCTCGGAGAGCGCGAACACCGAGTCGAGCGCGGTCGCGATCTTGTCGCGGTCGTTCCAGCAGACGACGATGACGTCGATGCGGGCCATCAGCCGGCGACCGGTGCGAAGCGGTTGCGATTTTGCAAGTACGGCCAGATGAATCCGTCGAGATCGCCTTCGAGGACGTTGGCCGCGCTGCCGGTCTCGACGTTGGTGCGCAGATCCTTCACCAACTGATACGGGTGGAGGACGTACGAACGGATCTGCGAGCCCCACTCGTTGGCGCGGCGTTCGCCGCGCAGATCGGACAGCTTCTGCTCCTGCTCTTCCCGCGCGCGCTGCACCAGCTTCGCCCGCAGGATGCCCAGCGCCACGTCGCGGTTCTGCATCTGTGAGCGCTCCTGCTGCGAGGCGACGACGATCCCGGTCGGCAGATGATAGATGCGGATCGCCGACTCGGTCTTGTTGACGTACTGGCCGCCGGCGCCGCTGGCCTTGAACGTCTCGACCTTGAGGTCGTCCGGCTTGATCTCGATGTCGCTGGCGTCGCCGTCTTCCATCTCCGGGACGACGTCGACCTCGGCGAACGAGGTCTGGCGGCGTCCTTGGTTGTCGAACGGCGAGATGCGCACCAGGCGATGCACGCCGCGCTCGGACTCGAGCATCCCGTACGCGTTCTTGCCGCGGATGATGAAGGTGATCGAACGCAAGCCGGCTTCGTCGCCCGGCGCTTCCTCGACGACGTGTCCTTCGTAGCGATGGTTCTCGGCCCAGCGCAGGTACATGCGGCCGAGCATCTGCGTCCAGTCGGCCGCGTCGGTGCCCCCCGCGCCGGCGCGGATGGTCACGATTGCGCCGTGCGAGTCGTACGGCCGGTCGAAGTTGGCGGCCATCTCCAGCTCGTCGAGCGCGGTCTGCGCGCGCGCGATCATCGCGTCGGCCTCGCCTTCGGCGCCCTCTTCGTCGCCGAGGATCTCGAGCGTCTCGGCGGCGTCGTTCAGCGCCGCGTCCACGGCGTCGATCGCTTCGACGTCGGAGCGCAGGTCGGCGATCCGCTTCATGACCCCGCGCGCGTTCTCGGAGTCGTTCCAGAAGTCGTCGGCACGCGAGCGCGCCTCGAGCTCGGCTACGGTGCGGCGCTTGGTGGCATCGTCAAAGACGCTCCTTGAGCGCGCTCAGGCGCTCGCGGGCACGATCGATGGCGACGAGTTGGGCATCCGACACGGGGAACCGGGCTTCCGCCGCCGCCCGGGCCCTCCTGCCGAGGCCGTCGAAGCGCCCGCCGATGCCTCCGCTGCTGCTCCGCCCGGCTGCCGTCTTCGACGGCGCCGCCCGCCACGTGGGCTGGTCGGTTCTGGTCGACGGTGAGCGCATCGTCGCGGCCGGCCCTCATCTCGCCGCCCCCGAGGGAGCACGGACGGTCGAGCTGCCCGGCACGACGCTGCTGCCCGGGCTCATCGACCTGCACACCCACGTCCTGCTGCGGCCCTACGACGAGCGGGCCTGGGACGACCAGGTCCTGCGCGACCACCAGGCGCTGCGGGTCGCGCGCGCGGTCCCGGCGCTGGCGCGCACGCTGGCGGCCGGCTTCACCACGATCCGCGACCTCGGAACAGAAGGCGCCGGCGAAGCCGACGTCGGCCTGCGCCGCGCGATCGAGGAAGGGGCGATTCCCGGACCCCGCCTCTTCGCCGTGACCCGCGCGATCGTCGCGCGTGGCCTGTACGGCCCGAGCGGGTTCGTCCCGGAGTGCTGCGTCCTCCAGGGCGCGCAAGAGGTCGACGGCCCCGAGTCGATCTACCGAGCGGTGCGCGAGCAGATCGCGCGGGGTGCCGACTGGATCAAAGTCTACGCCGATTCGCGCCACGGCCCCGGCGGCATCTCGCGCCCGTCGTTCTCGCACGCCGACCTGGCGCTGATCGTGCGTATCGCCGCCGACTCCGGTCTGCGCGTCGCGGCGCACGCCAATACCGCCGAGGGAATGGTGCGCGCCGCGCGCGCGGGCGTCGCGACCATCGAGCACGGCAACGAGGGGACGCTCGAGGTCTTCTCGATCCTGGCCGAACACGAGGTCGCCTACGTCCCGACGATCGCCGCCTACGAGGCGATCTACCGCTATCGCGGCCTGGCCGCCGACGATCCCGCCTACGCGCAGAAACGCCGCTCGTTCGCCGCCGCCCGCGAGAGCGGCGTCACGATCGCCAACGGCAGCGACATCGGCGTCTTCCCCCACGGCGAAAACGCCCGCGAGCTGGAGCTGCTGGTCGACAACGGCCTCTCGGCGACCGAAGCGCTCATCGCGGCGACCTCGACCGCTGCACAAGTGCTGCGCCGCGACGATCTCGGCGTCATCCGTGCCGGCGCAACCGCCGATCTCGTCGCGCTCGACGGCGACCCGACCACCGACATCGCCGCGCTCCGCCGTGTGCGTAGCGTGTGGAAGGCCGGCAGCGTGGTCGCGTCATGACCGGCATCCACTGGCTGCAATGGAACGACGAGACGCTCGACGTGTTCGCGCGGCAGCGTCGGCCGATCGTCGTGCTGGTCGACGATCGCGATCAAGCCGTCGCGGCGCGCGTCGGCGCGCTGCGCGCGGCAATGTCGGAGCACGGGCAGCTTTGCGCGCTCATGGCCGACCACTTCCACGGCGTCTTCGTCGACGCCGACGCCATCCCCGAACATCTCGCCTGGCTCGACGCCGGCACCGCCTTTCACCTCGCGGTGCTCTCCCCCATCGGCTGGACGCCCATCGCCACCATCGACCTCACGCACGACGATACCGGCGTCCTCGTCGAGCTGGTCGCCCAGACACTCGCCGCGCTCGAGGGCATCTGGACGTAGGCTGATAGCGGGCCAGCATCTCGCCCCGTGGTGGCCTTTCCAGGAGAACGATTCGTCGCATGAGTCCTGGGCGTGGGACGCCTGGCGATCTTCTGGACGAAACATGCTCGTCGACGAATGCTTCAGCGCCGAGTCTCGGAAGCGGAGGTGTTGGCGATCATCGGGACGGGACGACGTGTCGCTTCACCGAATACCGGAAACGCGTACTATTTCGGCCGCGCGAACGATGGGCGACCGGTCGAGGTCGTCGTTGCCGAGCGAACCCGGATGCGGACGGTCGTTACCGTGAAAGCCGATCCGTGAGGATGCCTGTCATGAAGCCTCCCACCACCGTGGACATCGACCTGGAACATGGCGTCGGCTATGTTCGGTATCGTGACCTGGCCGACGGCGAAACGCTCGGCAGCTCGCAAGAACTTGCCGCCGGCTCGGGGCTCGAACTCGAGGTTGTGATCGACCGCGATCGCGCTGGCGCGGTTGTAGGAATCGAATTGACGTCGCTCGATGCAACGACGATCGGCAATGCGCAGGGCTTCGCAGAATCCGAAGGCCTGGTATTTCCGCACGCTGCGATAGGCGCGCTCGCGGCGCTCGTCTCCTAGGCGCGTTCCGCCGCGGCTAGGCCGCGGCGCCGTGGCACTTCTTGTACTTCTTGCCGCTGCCGCAGGGGCAGAGGTCGTTGCGGCCGACCTTGTCGGCCTGCGCCGCGACGGCCGCGGGCTTCGCCTTCGCGCCGCCCTCGTCGCCGAGGTTGGTGCGCACGTTGGTCGCTTCGTACTTCGGGGCGGGGCCCAATAGCCGTTCCGCGGTGGTCGGGTCCATACGCGGCGCGGACGGCACCGGGGCTGGTGCGGCGGCCAACGGTTGCGGGGCGATCTCGCCGCCGGGGACTTGCGCGAACTGCGGCGTCGCGTAGCCGTCGCCGGGCGGCGGGCCGCCGAGGGGCACGCCGTCGGGCCCGACGCCGTCCGGCGGCGGTCCGATCTCGACGCGCATTGCGAAGACCGCCTTGATCGCTTCGTCGGCGATGTTGTTCTTGAGGTCCTCGAAGATCTCGTAGGCTTCTTGTTCGTACTCGACGCGCGGGTCTTTCTGACCGTACCCGCGCAGGCCGATCCCGCTCTTGAGCGCGTCCATGATGTAGAGATGGTCGACCCACAAGCGGTCGATGATCGGCAGCATGATGTACTGCGATTCGACCATCCGCATCAGCTCGGCGCCGATCTCGGCTTCCTTCGCTTCGTACGCCGCGAGGGCGAGCGCGAACATGCGCTCCTTCATCCCGTCGCGGTCGAGTTTCTCGAGATCGTCGACC
>Ga0181531_10000236_pt1 | contig 39724 bp, 33 predicted proteins | sample PEATcosm2014_Bin_38_FD_119743 | JGI IMG/M metagenome (GOLD analysis project Ga0181531, IMG submission 119743) | Peatland microbial communities from MTU Mesocosm Facility, Houghton, MI, USA - PEATcosm2014_Bin11_10_metaG | ecosystem: Environmental > Terrestrial > Soil > Wetlands > Peat | place...
AGCTGCTGTGTCGCCAGGTCGAGCAGCCAGATGTCCAGATTGCCGCCGCTGCCCGAGAGCGTCAGCGCCAGGCGGGTGCCGTCGGGCGAGAAGGCGGGCGCCTGGTTGACGCCGGCGCGCTGCGATACCAGCCGGCGCTCGCCGGTGCGCACGCGCTGAATGTAGATACCGGAGAGCCGGTTCTCGAACGAGACATAGGCCAGCCATTGGTCATCGGGTGACCAGGCGGGCGACATGATCGGCTGCGATGACTCGAGAATCACTTTGGGGGATTCGCCGTCGGAATCGGCCACGATCAGCTGGAAGTGCTGACTGGGAGCCTGACCCTGCACCGCGATGTAGGCGATGCGCGTGGCGAACGCACCCCGCACCCCGAGGATCGATTCGTAGACGAAGTCGCTGACCATATGCGCGGCATTGCGCAGGCTGGAACCGTTGGCCACGAAGCGCTTGCCGCCGATGCGCTGCCCGGTCAGCGTGTTGACCAGGTCGCATTCGATGTCCAGTTCACTGGCATTGGGTGCGCTCACGCGGCCTACCAGCACGTAGTCGTTGCCGGCCGCCTTCCAATCCGCGGGCTGTACATCCGCCGGGCGCGTGGGCGTGGAGAGCATGTCGCGCCGCTGCATGGCGCGAAAACGGCCGCTGCTTTCGAGGTCGCGCTGCACGATACCGGCGACATCCATCCCGCCATCCGCCGGCACGGCGCGCGCAAAGGGCACGATCGCGATCGGGATCGGATCGGTCACTCCCTGGGTGACATTCACCTGCAACTCGGCGCGCGCAGGCACGGATCCGAGCCCCATGAGCGCGAGCAGCGCAGCGGCAATGCGAGCCGGGTGCGTCCATCGTCTGGCGGTATGGCTATTCATGGGGAGCGAAGGTAACAACCACGTCGCGGTCGAACAAGGCCGGGTCCGGTGGGGCCGGCAGCGGCGAGGCCCGATAGGCCGCATCTGCAATCGACTGGCGCACGGCATCGTCGCCATTGCAGCTGCCGACCTGCACCGCCGTGACCGCCCCTCCGGGCACCTGCGTGATCCGGACCTGGCAGTTGATTCCGGCATGCGCACTGGGCGGGCGTATCCAGGCGCGCTCGATGCGCGCGGCGATCATGGCCTGATACTGGGCGAGAGCTCCATTGGTGCGGGCCTGATCGAGATGCTCCTCGGCCTTCAGTTGCGCGCGCAGATCCGCCTCGCGCTGTTCCCGCTCCTGCTCGGCCTTTTGCTGTTGCGCCAGCTGCTGTGCCTTGCGATCCGCGTCCGCCTTGGCCGCTGCCGCCGCCTGGGCTTTGGCCTTGGCTTCGGCGTCCGCCTTCGCCTTGGCCGCCGCCGCCGCGGCGGCGGCCTCCTCCGCCTCGGCTCGCGCTTTCGCATCGGCGTCCGCCTTGGCCTTGGCCGCGACGGCTGCCTTGGCGTCCGCTTCCGCCTGCGCCTGCCGCTCGGCTTCGGCCTTGGCGGCAGCCTCTTTTTCGGCCTGCTGACGCTGTTCTTCGGCCTTCTGCTCCGCGGCACGCTGTTCGGCCTGTGGGTCGGGGAGGGGCGGCGTCGGTGCGGGCGGCGCGGGGGGCGCAGGGGGCGCAGGCGCACTCGGCTGCGCCTCGTGAACCACGGTCGCTTCGATGGCAAGAGTCTGGGGCGGGGGCGTCGGCGCGCGGTACTGCCACCATCCCCAAACCAACGCGCCGACGATGGCCGCGTGAATGAGGATCGACAGCACGACCGGCAGGACGCGATCGCCGCGGGGCTCGCTCATGGGGCGTTGGGAGACTTCCGCGGCGGATCGGTCTGGAATCCCACCTTGTGTGCGCCTGCCTGCTGCAGCAGCACCATCGCCTGCACCACGCGGCCGTAGCTCACCGACAGATCGCCGTTGACCAGCACGGCGCGATCGGGTGCGCGCCGCAGTGCGGCTGTCGCGCGCACCAGCACGGTCTGATCGTCCAGCGCCTGCCTGGGCGTGGCGCCGACATTCAGGTAAAGATGCCCTTGTGCATCGATCGACAGCACCAGGGGCGGCTCGTTCTGCCGCACGTCCAGCGGTTCGGCTGCGGCCTTGGGCAGCTCCACCTTGATGCCCTGGGTCAACAACGGCGCCGTGATCATGAAGATGATCAGCAGCACCAGCATCACATCGATATAGGGCACGACATTGATCTCGCCCATAAGGCGGCGCTTGCCCTTGCCAGCCGCGGCCATGTCAGCCTCCCCGCGCGCCCGAGGGCGCGACCGGCGCGCCGGTCGGTCCGCGTCCGGCGTAGCGCTGCAGGATGGTTGAGAGCTCCTCCATGAACCCGTCGTAGCGCGTCTCGAGTCGACTCACCAGATCGGCATAACGGTTGTAGGCCACGACCGCGGGAATTGCCGCGAACAGGCCCATGGCGGTGGTGACCAGCGCCTCGGAGATGCCCGGCGCCACCATCGCCAGGGTTGCCTGCTGCACGTTACCGAGCGAGCTGAAGGCATTCATGATGCCCCAGACTGTTCCAAACAGACCCACATAGGGACTGGTTGAGCCCACGGTCGCAAGCGTTGCCAGGCTTTGCTCGAGACGTTCAATTTCCTTCAGCTGTGCGACTCGCATCGCGCGGCGCGAGCCCTCCAGCAGCATGTCCGCCGCCACGCCGCCCTGCGCCCGCAGGCGCGCGAATTCGCGGAACCCGAACTCGAAGATGCTCTCCATGCCGGAGGTCTTGCCGCGCGCTTCCACTGACCGATAGAGCGTGCTCAGATCGCCGCCCGACCAGAAGCTATTCTCGAAGCGATCGGCATCGCGCCGTGCGCGATTGACCACCATGCGCTTGCGAAAAATGATGGCCCAGGAACTGACCGAAGCGATCAACAATATGCCGAGCACGATCTGCACGACCAGGCTCGCCTGGGTGACCAGCCGGACAATTGACAATTCACCGCCCATTCACCACTCCTTTGGCTATGCCCCCGGGACCGGGAGCTCACGCAATATGACTTCCGGCAGGCGCCTGGGTTTCAGGCTGCGCGCATCCAGGCAGGCGATGCGCACGCGGGCCTGCAGCAGCTGCTCGCGATGGCCGCCGTCGCGCCAGATGCGCTGACCGAACGCGACCGTGGCTCCGCCATCGCGGACGGGCTCGCAGCTGATCAACAGCACATCATCGAGCCGCGCCGGCCGCTGATACTGTGCTTCGACCGCCACCACCGAGAACAGGATCCCCGGATCGAGCGCCAGCGCGCTTTGCGATACCCCGCGCGAGCGCAGCCATTCGCTGCGCGCACGCTCGAGGAATTTCAGATAGTTCGCATAATAAACTATTCCGCCGGCGTCGGTGTCCTCCCAGTAAACACGCGACTGCCAGGTGAAAGCGGTCAAGTTTCCTCGCCGAACAGCGACAGGTTGGCCGCGACCCGATCGGGCATCTTCAAGCTGAAATGCCGCCACGCCAGGCGCGTCGCGATCCGCCCTCGCGCGGTGCGCGCCAGCAGCCCCTGCTGGATCAGGAAGGGTTCGATGACATCCTCGAGCGTACCGCGCTCCTCGCCGATCGCCGCTGCAAGGCTTTCGATGCCCACCGGGCCGCCGTCGAATTTCTCGATGATGGTCAGCAGCAGTTTGCGATCCAGCGTATCCAGCCCCTCCGGATCCACCTGCAGCAGATTGAGCGCAGCCTGGGCTGCGGCATCATTGATGCGGCCATCGGCCTTGACCTGGGCATAGTCGCGCACCCGGCGCAGCAGCCGGTTGGCGATGCGCGGCGTGCCGCGCGAGCGCTGCGCGATGCGCTGCGCGCCCGCCTCATCGATCTCGACATTCAGGATCCGCGATGAACGCTGCACGATGCGCTCGATCTCGGCGATCGAATAGAACTCCAGTCGCTGCACGATGCCGAAGCGATCGCGCAGCGGCGAGGTCAGCAGACCCGCGCGCGTGGTGGCGCCAACGAGCGTAAAGGGCGGCAGATTGAGCTTGATCGAGCGCGCCGCCGGCCCCTCACCGATCATGATGTCGAGCTGATAGTCCTCCATCGCCGGGTAGAGAATCTCCTCGACCACGGGGCTCAGGCGGTGGATTTCATCGACGAACAGCACATCCTTGGGCTGCAGATTGGTGAGTATCGCCGCGAGGTCTCCGGGCCGTTCCAGCACCGGCCCGGAAGTCTGGCGCAGATTGACCTGCAATTCGGTGGCGATCACATGCGCCAGCGTGGTCTTTCCCAGCCCCGGCGGCCCGAAGATCAGCACGTGATCGAGCGCCTCGGCGCGCATGCGGGCAGCGCCGATGAAAATCGACAGCTGCGATTTGACGTGCTCCTGGCCGATGTAGTCAGCCAGGGCGCGCGGCCGGATCGCGCGATCGATAGCGTCTTCCGGCGCGCTGGCGCTCGCGCTGACCAGCCGATCGGCCTCCAGCGCGCTCATTCCCGCACCGCATTCTGCAGCGCGCGGCGGATCAGCTCCTCCGTCGATAACCCGGCGAGCTCGCGGCCCAGCGACTTGAGCAGACGCGTCGCCTCGACCGGCTTGTAGCCCAGTGCCACCAGCGCGCCATAGGCTTCGGCCTGTGCGCCGGACTCGACCGGCTGCGCATCCGGCCCCATGGCCGCCAACGGCAGCATGCCGGGCTCCTCGAGCCGATCGCGCATTTCGATGATCAGGCGCTCGGCGATCTTGCGCCCCACACCCGGGATGCGCGTCAGCGTGGCGGCATCCTCCGCGCGCACGGCCTGCGCGAAGGCCGCGGATGTCACGCCGGAGAGAATCGCCAGCGCGATGCGAGGTCCGACGCCCGAGACCTTCAGCAGATTGCGGAACAGCGCCCGCTCCTGCGCGGTCGCAAAACCGTACAGCACATGGGCGTCCTCGCGCACCACCAGGTGGGTCAGCAGTCGCGTGGTCTGGCCGACCGCCGGCAGGGAGTAAAACGTCGACATGGGCGCCTCGACTTCATAGCCCACCCCACCGACATCGAGCAGCAGGTGCGGTGGCGACCGGTATGCCAGCACTCCGGCCAGGGAGCCGATCATGTCGAGCCCAGGGCCCCGAGTCGGCGGGTCTGCGAGTGGCACAGAGCCGCCGCCAGGGCATCGGCCGCGTCGGCGGCGAGAGCCGTATCGAGTCGCAGCAGCGTGCGCACCATCTGTGCCACCTGCGGCTTGGCGGCCGCGCCATACCCGGTGACGGCCATCTTGATGGCCCGGGGTGCGTACTCATGCACGCTGGCACCGAGCGAGGCTGCCGCGCAGATCGCCACACCGCGCGCCTGCCCGAGTTTCAGGGCGCTGTCGGGATTGCGGTGCAGGAAGACGCGCTCGATCGCGATCATGTCCGGGCGATGCTCGCTGACCAGCGTGTTCAGGTCCGCAAAGATCCGTTGCAGCCGCACGACCATGTCCCGTCCGGCCACATCGATGCAGCCGCTGGCGACGTGCCGTTCGCCTCCGGCATCACAATCGATAATCCCGAAACCGGTGCGCTGCGATCCCGGATCAATGCCGAGCACGCGGCATTCACTGACGACCAGCGTGATTGAAGCGAGGCTGTCGTTGGGGCTCTGGCGCGGTTGGAAAGCGCGCCAGGACCTGGTCGGGTATCGCGCCATGAATTGATGTCCTCAACCGCACTTGCTGTGGCCGACCATACCCTGAATGATAGCCGGAACACACCGACCTCACAGCATGGAAACCGCCAGTCACGCCACGCCCGCCGCCACCGCGAATCTCGATGCGGCGCGTACGGCCCTGCTGGAACTCGGTGCCGATCCGTCCACGCTTGCCGCGGGTATTGAAGCGGCCGAACTGGTGTCGGCACTGACGCAGGACTTCGATCTCACCGTGGCGACCACGCTGCATTGGGCGCGTCTGCATGGACTGCGCGGCGAGCCTGCTGCGGATGATGCGCGCCTGACCGCTGCCGCCCTGCACCTCGCCAATGCGCTCGGCCGCCTCGGCGAGCTGAGCCTGCCTGCCGACTGGTCGGCATCGCATCGGCTCAACTCCCAGCAGGCCGAGACGCTGCGCAAGATGCTGCTGGCGGTGGCGGACGATCCGCGACTGGTGGTGGCGCGACTGGCCGAACAGCTGGTGAGGCTGCGGCATGCGCGCGATCTGGAGGAGGAGCCCAGGCGACGCCTGGCGTTCGAGACCCGCGAAATCCTGGCGCCGCTGGCCAATCGCCTGGGTGTCTGGAATCTCAAATGGGAGCTCGAGGACCTCGCGTTCCGCTACCTGGAGCCCGAGGAATACCATCTCATCGCGCGCGCACTGGCCGAACGGCGCGTGGATCGGGAGCAATACATCGTCTCGGTCTGCGCGCTGCTCAAGCGCGAGCTGCGCGATGCCGGCGTGGCCGCGCAGGTATTTGGTCGCCCCAAACACATCTACAGCATCGCCCGCAAGATGCGCCGCAAGCACGTGGGGTTCGAGGAGCTGTTCGACGTGCGCGCGGTGCGCGTCGTGGTCGAGTCGATCGCCGACTGCTATGCGGCGCTCGGCGTGGTGCACGGACTTTGGCACTACATCCCCGGGGAATTCGACGATTACATTGCGACTCCCAAGGACAACGAATATCGCTCCATCCACACGGCGGTGATCGGACCGGAAGGCAAGTCGCTCGAAGTGCAGATCCGCTCGAACGATATGCATGCGCAGGCCGAACTCGGCGTCGCCGCGCACTGGCGCTACAAGGAAGGCGGCGCGCGCGATGCGCGCTACGAACGCAAAATCGAATGGGTGCGCCGGGTACTGGACCCCACTCAGACCGCGGACGCGGACGGCGATCCGATCGAGCGATTGAAGAGCGAGCTGTTCGCCGATCGTATATATGCGATGACTCCCAAAGGGGAAGTGGTGGATCTGCCGCGCGGCGCAACACCGCTCGACTTCGCCTACCACGTGCATACCGATCTTGGTCACCGCTGCCGGGGCGCCAAGATCAACGGCCGCATCGTGCCGCTGAACCAGCCGCTTGCGAACGGCCAGGTGGTGGAAATCATCACCGGCAAGCAGCTGGCTCCCAGCCGCGACTGGCTGTCCCCCGACCAGGGCTTCCTGGCTGCGCCGCGCAGCCGTGCCAAGGTGCGCGCCTGGTTCCGCCGCATCGACGAGCCCGAGCACCGCGTGAGCGGGCGCGACAGCCTCGAGCGGGAATTGAAAAAAGCCGGTGCCGGCAGCCAACTGATCGCCCCGCTGGTGCGCGAGCTCAAGGCGGATGGGGCCGAGGATCTGCACCGCATGATCGGCGAAGGCGAGGTCGGCGCCGCGGCGCTATCCGCGGCCATCGCCCGCGTGCGCGCGCCCGCGGAGCCCGCGCTGACCCCCGCGCGCAAGCGGCCGCAGCGCCGCAGCAGCCGCTCGCCGGTCGAAATCGAAGGGGTCGGTGACCTGCCGATCACCATGGCCCGCTGCTGCGGCCCGGTGCCGCCGGAGCCGATCGCGGGCTACGTGACCCTGGGACGCGGTGTGACCATCCACCAGGCGCGCTGCGCGAGCCTGCTGCGAATGCGTTCCGTAAAGCCCGAACGCGTGCTCAAAGTCGAATGGACGCTGGACTCCGACAGCGTCATGCCGGTGCGCATCCGAGTGCAGGCTTTCGACCGCCGCGGGCTGTTGCGCGACGTCTCCGACGTCATGGCGCTCGAGAAGCTCAGCATCGAGGGGGTCAATTCCGACACCGATCCGGTGGATCGCATGGCCACCATTGTCATGCGCACCGCGGTACGCGACCATGCGCAGCTCGGCCGGGTGCTGCAGCGATTGAGCGCGGTGCCCAATGTGTTGCGCGCCGAGCGCGTTCCCTGAAGGAGTTGCCCATGCATCAGCGCCGCCTGGGAAATCAGGGACCGCAAGTCTCGGCGCTGGGACTGGGCTGCATGAGCCTCGGTCTGGCCGACGCCTACTCCAGCGCCATCGACAGCGATCAGGCAGCCGTGACGCTCATTCATCGCGCGCTGGATCTGGGCATCACGCTGCTGGATACGGCCAACATCTACGGCGACTCGGAACTCAAGGTGGGCCAGGCACTGCGCGGCCGGCGCTCGCAGGCAATCCTTGCCACCAAGTTCGGCATCCAGACCGGTCACGTGAATGCAGCCGAACGCGGTATCAACGGTCGGCCGGAGTACGTGCGCACCTGCTGCGATGAATCGCTCATGCGGCTGGATGTCGATTACATCGATATCTATTACCAGCATCGCATCGATCCGACCGTGCCCATCGAGGAGACCGTGGGCGCCATGGCAGGCCTGGTTCGATCCGGCAAGGTGCGGTATCTGGGGCTCTCGGAGGCTGCCCCCGCGACCATCCGCCGCGCGCACAAGGTGCATCCGATCGCGGTCGTGCAGACCGAGTACTCGATCTGGACCCGGGATGTGGAAGAGCTGGTGCTGCCCACGCTGCGCGAGCTGGGCATCGCGCTGGTGGCCTACAGCCCCCTAGGCCGCGGCTTCCTGGCCGGACGCTTCCTTGCTGTCGAGGAACTGGCCGCCAATGACTGGCGGCGCGGCAACCCGCGCTTCCAGACCGATAACTTCGCCCGCAACCTGGCGCTCGTGGAACATCTCCAGGCGCTCAGCCGCAAGAAAGGCTGCACCCCATCGCAGCTCGCTCTCGCCTGGTTGCTCAGCCAGGGGACCGACATCGTGCCCATTCCGGGCACGAGCAATCTGTCGCGGCTGGAAGAAAACGCCGCCGCCGCGGATGTGCAATTGACGCCGGCAGAAAGCGCCGGGATCGAGCAGATCGCACCGCCCGGCGTCGCCGCCGGCGCGCGCTACGCCCCGGCCGGCATGGAATCGCTGAACCACTGAGGAGCCGTTCGTATGATCGTCTTTGTCACGGGCGCTACTTCCGGCTTCGGTGCCGCGATCGCGCGCCGATTTGCCGCCGAGGGCCACCACATCATCGCCGCCGGCCGAAGGCAGGATCGACTTGAAGCGCTTCGCCAGGAATTCGGCGCCGCCAGCATCCATCCGCTGAGGCTGGATGTGCGCGACCGCGCTGCCGTCGATGCGGCCGTCGCGGCGCTGCCGGCGGAACTGACCGCCATCGATATCCTGGTCAACAACGCGGGACTGGCGCTCGGGCTCGAGCCGGCGCAGCGAACCGATCCGGACCAGTGGGAACAGATGGTGGATACCAACGTCAAGGGCGTGATGTATGTGACACGCGCCGTGCTGCCCGGCATGGTCGAGCGCCGGCGCGGACATATCATCAATCTCGGCTCGATTGCCGGCACCTATGCCTATCCCGGCGGTAATGTCTACGGCGCCACCAAGGCCTTCGTGCGCCAATTCTCGATGGGACTGCGTGCGGATCTATTCGGCACGCCGATACGTGTCACGAGCGTGGAGCCGGGACTGGTCGGCGGCACGGAATTCTCGGCCGTGCGCTTCGGCGGCGATGCGCAGAAGGCATCCAGGATCTACGATGGCGCCGATGCCTTGACGCCCGGGGATGTGGCCGAGGCCGTGCACTGGGTGGCAAGCCTGCCGGCGCGCGTGAATATCAATGCCCTCGAGATGATGCCCGTCACGCAGTCATTTGGACCGCTGCCCGTGCATCGCACCGTCAGCGGTTGAGGTTGTCGATCGCCCGCTTGTCGACCGCGAGTGCAGCCTCGTGCAGCGCCTCGGCGAGCGTCGGATGCGCATGTATCGTGCGCTGCAGGTCTTCGGCGCTGGCCTGGAACTCCATCGCCAGCGTCGCCTCGGCAATCAGCTCTCCGGCCATCGGCCCGATGATGTGGACGCCCACGATGCGGTCGCTGTCGCGTGCCGCGAGAATCTTGGCAAAGCCCGCCGTGGCCTGCATGGCGCGCGCGCGGCCGCTGGCGGCAAAAGGGAACACGCCACTTTTGTAATCGATGCCGGAAGCCTTGAGCTGTTCCTCGGTCTTTCCGACCCATGCGATCTCAGGAGCCGTGTAGATGACGGAGGGGATGACCTCGTAGTTGACGTGGGCGTAACGCCCGGCGATGCGATCGGCGACCGCGATCCCCTCTTCCTTGCCCTTGTGCGCCAGCATCGGTCCGCGCACGCAATCGCCGATAGCCCACACACCCGGGACCCCGGTCTGGCACGCCTCGTCGACCTGGATGAAGCCGCGTTGATCCAGCGCAACGCCACTGTCGGCAGCGAACAGATTCTCGGTGTAAGGCCGGCGCCCGACCGCGACGATGACCTGATCGGCGGTGGCGGACAGCGATTTACCGGCCGCGTCGCCGTACTGCACGGTGACGCTGCCGTCGGCGGTCGCGGCACCGGTGACCCTGGCGCCAAGCCGGATATCCAGGCCCTGCTTTTTGAAGTGCCGCAGCGCCTCCTGTGCCAGCTGCTGATCGGCCACTGCGAGAAAGGTCTCGAGCGCCTCGAGCACGATGACTTCGGCTCCCAACCGGCGCCAGACGCTGCCGAGTTCCAGCCCGATGATGCCGGCGCCTATGACGATGAGCGTCCTGGGCACGGCGCTGAGCTCGAGCGCGTCCCAGGAGTCGATGATGAAGCGATGATCGAACGGCATCGATTTGAGCTCGGTTGGAATCGAGCCGCTGGCCAGCACCACGTGACGCGCGGAGAGTTCGCTGCGGGTGCCGTCCGCCGCCACGACCTCGACACGACGATCCCGCAGCAGCCGCGCCGATCCGTGAATGGCGGTCGCACCCGCGCCCTTGAGCAGCGAGGCGACGCCGCCGGTCATGGTGCGGACGATGCCCGCTCGCCGCTTCTGCATGGTTGCCAGATCGAGCGCCAGGGAGCCGGTCTGAATGCCGTGCACCGCAAATTCCGAGCGCGCGCGCTCGAGCAATTCCGAGGACTCGAGCAATGCCTTGGAGGGAATGCAGCCCGCATTGAGGCAGGTACCGCCGAAAGCGCCGCTGCCATCGCGATTCTTCCACGCATCGACGCAGGCGACTTTCAGGCCGTTCTGTGCCGCGCGTATGGCGGCAGGATAACCGGCCGGCCCGGCGCCAATGACCACCACATCGAAGGCATCGGCCATGGAGGTCAGACTCCGAGCAGCAGCCGACCGGGGTCTTCCAGGCTTTCCTTGACGGCGACCAGGAACTGCACGGCTTCGCGCCCGTCGATGATCCGATGATCGTAGGTGAGCGCGACGTACATCATGGGACGTATCACGACCGCGCCCTTCACCGCCATGGGACGATCCTGGATCTTGTGCATGCCGAGGATAGCGCTCTGCGGCGCGTTGACGATCGGAGTCGACAGCAGCGAACCGAAGGTGCCGCCATTGGTGATGCTGAAGGTACCGCCCGTGAGTTCCTCGAGCTTGATCGAGCCGCTGCGCGCGCGCGCTGCAAATTCGCCGATCTGCCGCTCGATGCTGGCGAAGCTTAAGGAGTCGGCATCACGCAGGATCGGAACCATGAGCCCGCGCTCGGTCGACACCGCGACCCCGACGTCGAAATATTCGTGGTAAACGATGTCGTTGTCCTCGACCGAGGCGTTGACCACCGGGAAGCGCTTGAGCGCCTCGGTCACCGCCCAGACGAAGAACGACATGAAGCCCAGCTTCACGCCGTGCTTCTTCTCGAAGGCTTCCTTGTAGCGCGCGCGCAGTTCCTGCACCGCGCCCAGGTCGACCTCGTTGAAAGTGGTGAGTAGTGCCTGCGTCGCCTGCGCCTGCACCAGCCGCTCGGCGATGCGGGCGCGCAATCGCGTCATCGGTACGCGCTGATCGGTGCGCGCACCGCGCACGGCAATGGTCGGTGCGGCAGGTGCCGGCGATGGTGCCGGCGATGGTGCCGGCGAAGGCGCAGCTCCGGCGCGTGCCGCCGCCTCCGCATCCTGCTTGGTCACATGCCCACCGGGCGCGGATGCGGTGATGTTGCCTGCGACCAGATGATTTTCCTCGATCACGCGCCGCGCCGCCGGGCCGGTCTTGGGCGCAGCCGTCGTCGTCGCTCCTGCTGCTGCTGCGGCGGGCGCAGCCTTACCGTTGGCCGGGGGGACGGCAGCCGCAGCCGTGGGCGCCGCAGTAGCGGCGGCACCCTCATCGAAGATTGCCAGCACGTCCCCGGCTTTGACCGACTGGCCGGCCGGAACCTTGATTTCCCGCAGCACGCCATTCACCGGCGCAGGCACATCGAGCACGACTTTATCGGTTTCCAGGTCCGCCAGATTTTCATCGCGGCCCACCGCTTCGCCAGGCTGCTTGCGCCACGCCATGAGTGTGGCATCCGCCACGGATTCGGGAAGCTGCGGGACTCGAATCTCGATGCTCATAAGCTTTTCTTCCTTGGAGCACGATCGGCTGCCGTCTCTACGCCGGCAGCCACGAGTTCCGCGGCGCTCAACGTCAGTCGCGGCGTGCTGCGCGTCTGCTCGATCGATACGGCCTTGAGCGCGGTCTCGACCAGGCGGCGCTGTTCGGACTCATGCTGCTTGGTCACGCCGGTGGCCGGCGCTGCGGCGGCGCCGCGGCCCGCATAGTAGACCGTGCGCGTCTGCGCGAGGTCCTGCAGGCGGTGACGAATCTGAAACCAGGCGCCCTGGTTCTGCGGCTCTTCCTGGCACCAGACCAGTTCGGTGGCATTGGCGTAGCGCGCGAGCACAGCCTGGTACTCCTCCACGGGGAACGGATAGAGCTGCTCTATGCGCACGATCGCGACATCGTGCAATGCCTCCTGGCGGCGCGCCTTCAGCAAGTCGAAATAAACCTTGCCGCTGCAAAACACCACCCGCCGTGTCAGCCCCGGCTCGATCTCATCGATCTCATCGATGATGTTCGCGAAGTTGTTGTGAGTGAGATCAGCCAACGAGGACACCGACAGCTCGTGGCGCAGCAGACTCTTGGGCGTCATCAGGATGAGCGGCTTGCGAAATTGCCGCAGCATCTGCCGCCGCAGCACATGAAACATCTGCGCGGGCGTCGATGGCACGCACACCTGCATGTTGTTCTCGGCGCACAATTGCAGAAACCGCTCCAGGCGCGCGGAGGAATGTTCCGGCCCCTGACCCTCGTAACCGTGCGGCAGGAACATGGTCAGGCCGCAGAGCCGTCCCCACTTGGCCTCGCCCGAAGAAATGAACTGGTCGATGACGACTTGCGCGCCATTGACGAAATCGCCGAACTGCGCCTCCCAGATCACGAGGTAATCGGGACTGGTGGTCGAGAAACCGTACTCGAATCCGACCACGGCCTCCTCCGACAACACCGAGTCGACGATGGCAAATCGCGGCTGGCCCTCGCGAACGTGCTGCAGCGGGATATAGCGCCGTCCTGTGGTCTGATCGTGCAACACCGCATGGCGGTGGAAGAAAGTGCCTCGTCCCGAATCCTGGCCCGATATGCGAACCGGGTAGCCATCCTCCAGCAGTGAGGCATAGGCGAGCGTCTCGGCAGCACCCCAGTCCAGCGGCAGCTCCCCTGCCATCATGCGCGCGCGATTGGTCATCACCTGCGCGACGCGCGGGTGCAGCTCCAGGTCCGCAGGCAGCTGCGACAGCCGGGCACCGAGCGCGCTGAGCCGATCGGCCGGAATGCCGGTGCGCGGCCGCTCCGACCAATCGACCTGCGTGAAGCGCGACCAGTCGATTGTGTGCTTGTTGCCGATCAGTCCGAGCGCGGCAGACATTTCCAGCCGGCCCGAATCGAGCGCATGGCGATACTGCTCGATCATCTGGTCGGCATCGGCAGCGCTCAATACCCCTTCGGCGGCCAGTTGCGAGGCGTACAGCTTGCGGGCAGTCGGGTGCTGGCGAATCGCCCGGTACATGACCGGCTGGGTCGCTGCCGGCTCGTCGGCTTCGTTGTGACCGAGGCGCCTATAGCACACCAGGTCGATCACGACATCTTTGTGAAAGCGCTGTCGATAGCGCAGTGCCAGCCGGGTGGAGAAGACCACGGCCTCCGGATCGTCGCCGTTGACATGCAGGATCGGCGCCTCCAGCATTTTGGCCACATCGCTGCTATAGGTGGTGGAGCGCAGATCGCACGGATCGGAGGTGGTGAAGCCGATCTGATTGTTGATGATGATATGAATGGTGCCGCCGGTGCGGAAGCCGCGTGCCTGCGAGAGCTGCAGCGTCTCCATGACCACGCCTTGCCCGGAAAAGGCCGAGTCGCCGTGCATGAGCACCGGCACCACGCGATTGCCCTCGGCGTCATTGCGTCGCTCCTGCCGGGCCCGGACCGAACCTTCGACGACCGGATTGACGATCTCCAGATGCGAGGGATTGAAAGCCAATGCCACGTGCACATTGCCCGCGGCGGTGCGCAGGTCTGCCGAGAACCCCTTGTGATACTTGACGTCGCCCGAGCCCTGCATATGGGCCTGGTCGTACTTGCCCTCGAATTCCGAAAACAATTGCGCCGGCGATTTGCCGAGCACATTGACCAGCACGTTGAGCCGGCCGCGGTGCGCCATTCCGAGCACGAACTCCTCGATACCAGCGGCGCCGCCCTGCTGGATCAGATCGTTCAGCGAGGCGATCAGCGCATCGGCGCCCTCCAGCGAAAAGCGCTTCTGGCCGACATACTTGGTATGCAGGTAGCGTTCCAGCCCCTCGGCGGCCGTCAGCTGCCAGAGCAGATTGCGCTGCTCCTCGATCGAGAAGCGATGCTGCATGCGTCCGAGCTGAAATTCGTCCTGCAGCCAGAGCCGCTCGTCGGTATTCGAGACATGCGCAAATTCCGCGCCGATGTGTCCGCAGTAAACAGTCTCGAGCCGGGCAATGATTTCGCGCAGCGTCGCGCGCCGCTCGATCCAGGCGTTGCGGGTGGCGGTATAGAACTCGGTATCCAGGTCCGCAGCGCTCAAGCCGGCGTAATCCAGATCGAGCACTCGGGGGCGCGGTCGCTGCAGCAGTCCCAGCGGATCAATTTGCGCGATCAGGTGACCGCGGTTGCTGTAAATCTGCATCAGCCGCGATACCGCGGCCTGCTTTTCGCTGGCAGCCCCTCCAGACCCCGCGGGAGCCGTTCCTGCCGAGGACGGAGCCTGTGCCGGTGCGGGTCCTGCCTGGGTACGGGCCGCGACGGCCGCGATGATCGGGCCATGCGCGCGCTCCTGCGCGCCCGCCCCGGGCAGGGCATCGAAATAACACCGCCACTCAGGGTCGACCCGCGTCGGATCCCCAAGGTACTGCTCGTAGAGCGCTTCGACGTAATCCGCGTTGGCACCGGACAGCGGCGTGGTGGCGAGCTGCTCGGACAAAGATGGCGAGTTGGGGGGTCCTGGCACGACTGGAATCAACCTAAAAAAGCGGAAAAATCCTGTCCGCTCAAAGAGCTAGACGCGTATTTACGTTCAGTATTCTATCGGATCAGGCTTTCCATTGAAACGATCAGATCTAAGTGCGGCACACGCTATTGAAATACAAGCCGCGCCCGGAGCCGCTGTTTTCCATCACATTCCTGGCAAGCGCCCCGACGAGGGGCGTCCCGGCGACTTTTTGGTGTCATGGCAACTACTTTTTCCTTCACTGCGGCGCAGGTCCCTGCGAGACCCGCACCAGGTCGTCCGGCCGCATCCATTTCTGAAACGCGTCCTGCACATTGGCCGGGGTCATGTCGATGTAGCGCTGCGCGGCGCGGGCGGGCTCATCCAGCGGCAGATCGTACTCACGCCGATCGATCAGGCCGTGGGCGATGCCATCGACGCTGGCCTCCGCCAGCGGAATTTGCCGCAGCAGCAAGGCCTTGGCGCGCAGCAGCTCATCGGCGGCCACCGCCGTGCTCTGCATGCTGCGCAGTTCCTGCACGGCGATGTTCGCTGCCTTGCCGACGTTCTGCGGATCGCAGGCGTACTGGATGTAGTAGGCGCCGCGCGTTCGCCCGGCCTGCAGTGTGGAGCCCACCGAATACACCAGCCCGGTGTTCTTGCGCAGCTCGATGCTCAGGCGGGTCGAATAGAACCCGCCGCCGAGTACCGCACTGCCCAACTCCAGGGCATAGAAGTCCGGGTCGGATCGCGTCAGAGCGAGGTTCTGCGCCAGGATCACATTATCCTGCACCCGGCTGGCGTCGGGCACCGCGACATTGCCCGGCTTGTTCGGCGGAGCCACCGGCAGGTCGATGTCGGGCGTGGGACCGGAGGCACTCCAGCCGCCGAAGTATTTCTCGATGGTGGAGCGTGCCTGTTCCGCCGAAACGTGCCCCACGACCACGATTGTGGCCAGATCGGGGCGAAATACCTTGTGATAGTACGCGCGCACGTCATCCAGCGTCAGCGCGCGAACGCCTTCGGGCGTCGCCTCGCGCAGGCTCGGATCATCCGGCGGGAACAGCGCCGAACGCAGCGAACGTTGCGTCAGGTAGCCCGGACTGTGAATGCGGGCGGCGATGATCTGCACCAGCTGCTTGCCGACCACGCTCATGGCGGCCGCGGGCAGCGCCGGGTGCAGCTCATTATCGGCCAGCAGCTGGGCGCCGCGATCGAAATTCTGCGACAGCACCTCGAGGTCGAAATCCGTTCCGGCATGTTCATCGGCGCCGATCTCATCCAGGGCGCCCTGAAAGGCGAGCCGGTCCAGCGATTCACTGCCATAAGAGAGCAACGGATCGAGCAGCTGCCCCACGCCCTGCTGCGCCACGTCGGCCTCGACCTCGGGCCGATTACGGATTCGCCCGAACACGCTGACCGTATCGCTGACATCCACGCTCTGCACGATGAGCGTCAGCCCATTCGGCAACGTGGATACCACCGGCTGCACGCTCGATGGCTTCACATCGAGACGTTCGAGCGCCGCACGCGCCCAATCCGGCAATTGCGTCGCGTGCGCTTCGCCGAGCGAGATGTTCTCCTGCCCGCCAAAACCGCCGCCGCCGGCCACCGGCCGGCCGCCGCCCTGCGGAATCATCACTGCCGAAACCGCGTGCGCGAGATCCAGGTACTTGCGCGCCACGCGATTGACGTCCTCGACGCCGACTTTCTCGATGCGCTGCAAGTCGGCATCCGGTGAATCGAGCCCATAGAGGGCCACCGCGTCCGCCCACACCGAAGCCAGGCCCTCGATGGAATTCTTCTGGAACTCGGCCTGCCTGCGCTCCTGCAGCTTGGCCGCGCGAACCAGCTCGGGCGGCACGCCGTGATCGACGACGCGCTGTAGAATCGCGCGCACCTCCGCTTCCAGCGCCTTGGGATCCTGGCCCTTCGGAAACACCACCTCCGCATAGGCCACGCCGGCCTGCGGCAGCGGATCCAGCGAGAAGCCGGCGTTGATGGCCTTGCCCTGCGGCACCAATCCATAGAGATCGAATCGCTGGTTGCTCAGCACATCGGAGAGCACCTCGAGCGCGGGGAAATCCGGACTGTTCAGGCCCGGCACGCGCAGCGCGAGCATCTGGGTACCCGTAGGCCGATCGGTATCGACCTGGATACTCGCCGCATGCACCGGCTGGAGTCTCACCAGATGCCGCTTGGGCAACGCCTTCGAGGGGATATCGCCGAACAGCGCGCGAATCTTCTCCAGTGTCGCGGTGGGATCGAGATCGCCCACGACAATCAGGATGGCATTGTTCGGCACGTACCAGCCGTCGTGGAACTGCCGCAGCATGTCCACGCGCGTGGCGTCGAAGGAGGGGCGCGTTCCGAGCGCATCATGCGCATAGGGCGTGCCGGCGAACATCGCGGCGCGTAATTTCGCGTAGAGCTTGTAGCCGGGATTGGACAGATCCTGCGCCACCTCCTGTTCGATGGCGCCGCGTTCCTGGTCCCAGTCCTTGGCGCTGTCCAGCACGCCGCGCATGCGCGTCGACTCGATATGCAGCGCGACGTCGAGATCCTCCGCGGGCACGGTGAACAGGTACTGGGTCAGGCTCTCGCGGGTATTGGCGTTGAAGTTTCCGCCCATGACGCTGCCGATATCGGCCAGCTGATCCGCCGTCAGTCCGGGACTGCCGCGGAACATCATGTGTTCCTGCGCGTGCGCGGTGCCGGGGAAACCCACCGGTGCTTCATCCGATCCGACCAGATAGTTGATCGACGTAGCCACCACCGGCGCCAGCGTGTTGCGCACGATGATGACCCGCAGTCCATTCGGCAGCGTCGCGCGCAATATCGGCGCGGTCTGGCTCATCGCACGCACCGGCAGGACCGCAACCGCGATCAGCGCCAGCACGCGTACCCATGAAGCATTCAATGTGATCGGTCTCATGACGTCCTTATTTCAATCCCAGTATCAGCGCGCCGGCAGTGACCAGCGCGATGCCACACCAATCCCGCGGCAGCGGCCGCTCGCCCAGAAACAGCACCGCGAACACCGCGACCAGCACCACGCTGAGTTTGTCCACCGGCGCCACCCTGGAGGCCTCGCCGAGTTTCAGCGCACGGAAGTAGCACACCCACGAGGCGCCCGTGGCAAGAGCCGACAGCACCAGGAACAGCAGCGCCCTACCGCTCAGGCGCACCGGGTTGAACCATTTGCCGGTTGCCACCACGAATGCGCCGAGTACCAGCACGATGACCATGGTGCGAAGCAGGGTCGCCAGGTCCGAGTCGATACCTGTGAGCCCGAGCTTGGCGAAGATCGCCGTCAGCGCCGCAAAGGCCGCCGACATCAGGGCCCAGTAGAACCATGTGGATTCGGTCACAGTTTTGCGAGCATACACTGCGACACGCGGACGCGGTGCAACGCAATACAGGTCAACGCTCCGGCTGCTGGCGCGCTGTAGTTGCACGGGATTTGATCAACCAGTCTTGATCGAGGAGAGCGCCTTGAGCCTCGAGGTCGCAGCCGCCATCGCTGCCAATCGTTTCGGCCTGGGGGCGCGCCCGGGTGATCTTGCCACCATAGGCACCGATCCTCGCGGCTGGCTGCGCACTCAACTGAGCGTTCAGCCATTGCTCGCCGCGGACGGACTTCAGAGCACCGCGCAGATCCTCTCCGGCGCCGAGCCCATCGTGCAGGCACGGCGTCAGGCCCGGCGTGCGCGCACCGATGCGGCCGCGGCGGATTCGCCTGCCACCGCCGAACTGGCGATGCGACTGCCGCAGTACCTGCGCCCCATCTACCTGAGCGAGAGCCGCGCGCGATTGCAGGCGGCGTTGCGCACTGATCGGCCGTTCGCGGAAAGACTGGTTTATTTCTGGAGCAATCACTTCGCAGTGTCGGTGGACAAGTTCGCGGTACTCGGCATTGCCGGCAGTTTCGAGCGTGAAGCGATCCGGCCGCATGTCATGGGACGGTTTCACGATCTGCTGCTGGCGGTTGAAACCCACCCCGCAATGCTGCTGTACCTGGATAATCAACAATCCATCGGGCCCGATTCGATGGTCGCGCGTCGCGCGGCCAATCGTGGGCGCAAGGTCGGACTCAACGAGAATCTCGCACGCGAGATTCTCGAACTACACACCCTCGGCGTTGATGGCGGTTACACGCAGGCCGATGTCACGAGCTTCGCCAAAGTGCTGACCGGCTGGTCGATCGGCGGCGGCGAGGGTCGCCTCGCGCGCGGGGCCGTCGGCACTTTCGTCTTCCGGCCTGAAGTGCACGAGCCCGGCGCGCAGACGGTGATGCGGCGCCGATATGCGGAAGATGACCAGGCACAGGGACTCGCGACGCTGGCCGACCTCGCGATCGCGCCTGCCACCGCGCATCACGTTGCGACCAAACTCGCGCGCCACTTCATCAGCGACGATCCGCCTGCGGCAGCGATTGCGCGCATCGCGCAGGTGTTTGAGCGCACGCATGGGGACCTGCCGGCCGTCTACACCGCGGTGATCGACTCGCCCGAAGCCTGGGACGGCGCATCGCCAAAATTCAAAAGCCCGCAGGACTACGTGCTGTCGCTGGGCCGCGGATTGTCACTGCCGGCCGAGAACGAGCCGCGCATCCTCTCGGCTTTTGATCTGCTCGGGCAACGGCCTTTCTCACCGGGTTCGCCAGCGGGCTGGCCTGATCGCAGCTCGGATTGGGATGGCGCTTCGGCGCTCATGAAGCGCATCGAGCTGTCGGATTCCGTAGCGCAGAAGCTTGGCGACCGACGCGATGCGCAGCAGCTTGCCCCGGAAATTCTCGGCGACTCGCTGAGCGCGGCGACCCGCCAGAGCGTGGCGCGCGCCGCTAGCCCCGCTCAGGCGCTGGCGTTGCTATTGACTTCCCCCGAGTTCCTGCGCCGCTGAAGCGCGGAGGTTCCATGTCATCGAACGATTCGCGCCGCCGCTTCCTGCAACTCGGACTTGCCGCCGGCAGCAGTGCACTGTGCGCCCGCTTCGCCTTCGCAGCCCCGGCCGCGGGCGATGCGCGCTTCGTGTTCATCATTCTGCGCGGCGCACTCGATGGCCTTGCGGCCGTGCCTCCCTACGCCGATCCCGACTACGCGCGGTTGCGCGAGCAGCTTGCGATCGGCGCGCCGGGAGCCGCCGATGGGGCACTGGCACTGGATGCTCATTTTGGTCTCAATCCGGGCCTGAGCTTCGTGCACGAGGCCTATGAGGCACACGAAGCGCTGGTATTTCACGCCCTCGCGACGCCCTATCGCGAGCGCTCCCACTTCGACGGCCAGGACGTACTCGAGAGCGGACTGGTACTGCCACATGCGAGCCAGGTGGGCTGGCTCAATCGCACCGCAGCCGCACTGCCTCCGGGCGCGGTTCACGGTGCGGAACTGGGCGTTGCGCTCGGACAGAATGTGCCGCTGGTGCTGCGCGGCCCGGCGCCGATCGCCTCCTGGTCGCCCTCGAAGCTGCCCGATATCGACGATGACACCTTGCAGCGAATTGCCGACCGCTATGCCAGCGACCCCATCCTGTCGCAACGCCTGGCGCAAGCACTTGCCACCGATCGCATGGCCGCAGAATCCTCCGACATGGCCTCGATGCAACCATCATCGGCAATCCCGCGGCCGGGCGCCGCGCGCTACATCGAGACCGTGCAGACCGCGGCCAGCTTTCTCAGGCGCGAGGACGGACCTGCCGTCGCCGTGTTCGACACCACCGGATGGGATACCCATTTCAATGAAGGCGGCGGGCAGGGCCAGCTTACCCAGCGCCTCGCGGCCCTCGATGCCGCCTTGCGCGCACTCAAGGATTCTCTCGGCGCCACCTGGCAGCGCACCGCCGTGCTGATCGCCACGGAGTTCGGACGCACGGCGGCCGCCAACGGCACGCGCGGCACCGACCACGGGACAGCAGCCGCCGCGCTGCTGCTGGGCGGCGCGGTGCAAGGCGGACGTGTGATCTGTGACTGGCCGGGGCTGTCCGCGCGCGCACTCTACGAGGGACGCGACCTCAAGCCGACGCTCGATATGCGATCGGTGATCAAGAGCGTGTTACGCGATCATCTGAACATCAGTCCGCGTAAACTGGATGCGGACGTATTTCCCAACAACGCACAGCCCTACCTGGCCGATCTGATCAGAGCTTGAGACCAAGCGATCCCTCGCCTGCTACGCGACCGCTGCAGGCACTCACGCCCGCGGCGCTCGCGCAGCGCTTCGGCGCGGCATTGCAGCAGGCAGACGGCCTGGCCGGCGCGCATTGCGTGCACGAGCTGTGCATGCGCGCGGCGATGCCCGCGAGCATAGAGGCGGCCAGCGAGCAGCTGTGGAATTGTGCCGCCAGCTCAATCCCTGATTGGCTGCCGATGCGCTACATCCACTTCCTGCCGCAGCTCTATGCCACCTCGGCGCGCTTTCGCAGCGTGCGGCGGGGCCGCAGCAATATTTACCTGGTGCTGCTCGACTATGCCGATCGTGGTGGCGATCCCTACGGCATCTACGTGGGGATGAGCGAGTACACCCCCGCGCAGCGCTTCGATCAGCATAAGGCTGGCATCCGCGCTGCCGGCTGCGTCCTCAAACGCGGACTGGAAGTACTGACTGGCCCGACCCTGCACCTGCAGCGCATCGCCCGCGCGGAGGCCGCGCGCATCGAGGCGGCACTCGCAACGGCATTGGCCGAGGAAGGGCTACGGGTCGAGGGCGGCCACTAGCCTAGCCTCTGCCGACAGCACCGAGGAAGTCCGGCTTGCCGAGCTTGACTCCGTTGTGGCGCAGGATGTCGTAGCTGGTGGTGCTGTGGAAGTAGATGTTGGGCAGCACGAAGGCCAGCAGATAGTTCCAGCCGCTCGGAAATCTCAGCGTATTGCTGGGGAACTTCAGCTCGATCGGGCGGCTGTCGGCGGCCTCGAACTTGCCCTTGTCGAGTCCCTTCAGAAATGTCGCAGTCTTCTCGAGCCGCGTCTTCAGCTCGGCAAATGAGGCTTCGGTGTCCTCAAACTTGGGTGCCTCCACGCCGGCGAGGCGCGCCGCCCCGCCCTTGGCGTTGTCCGAGACGATCTGCACCTGCCGAGTCAGCGCGAACATATCGGGATACAGCCGCGCACTCAGCAGCGCGCTCGGATCGATCTTCTCCTTCTCGCAGTGCAGGCTGCCCTTCTCCAGCACACCGGTCAGGTTGTCGAGGGCGAGCAGTATCCATGGAATCGAAGCGTCATAGATTGACAGGCTCATTGGATGTTCCTTGTCGGTTGATCGGAGAAAGGGCCGGCATTCTACACTGCATGCCTCTCGATCGCGGAGCATGCCCATGAGTGAAGCCGCACGGCTGGAGTCGATTCGCACCCGCGGCTACGCGCGCATTGCCACCGAGGAGGCCTTCGCCCCGAAAGCCATGCTCGAGCGCTATCGCCGCCTGCTCGACCGCCACGAGTACGACGATCCGGGCTTCCGCAGTCTCTGGGGCTTCTACCTGGGCAGTCCGAGTCCACGTGCCAGGCAGATCATTGCCAAATTGCAGGATCTGGGACCGCAGCGGTTGGCCGACATGGATGCCACCGGCATCGATCGACAGATCATTTCCCTGACCGGCCCGGGCGTGCAGGTATTCGATGCCGCCACCGCAGTGTCGATGGCGCACGATGCCAATGATGAACTGGCCGAGGCGGTGCGCCGGCTCCCGGCGCGATTCTCAGGACTCACGGCGGTTGCGCCCCAAAATCCTCGCGCTGCCGCGGCCGAGATCGAGCGCGGCAAGCGGCAGCTCGGCATGAAGGGCGTCATCATCAACTCTCACACTCACGGCGAATACCTCGACCATCCGAAGTTTTCCGATTTGCTGGCGGCGGCCGAGGCTGAGAACACGCCCATCTACCTTCATCCCCAATCGCCCTCGAAAGGCCTGATCGCACCGCTGCTCGAAAGCGGGCTTGATGGCGCCATCTACGGTTTCAGTGTCGAGACCGGCATGCACATGCTGCGCATGATCGTCAGCGGCGTGTTCGACCGTTATCCGCGCCTGCAGGTGGTGCTGGGACACCTGGGCGAAGCGCTGCCGTTCTGGCTGTTTCGGCTCGACTACATGCATCGCGCCACGGTGGCAGCGGCGCGCTATCCCAACATGCAACCCTTGCAGCGGCGCATCAGCGATTACCTGCGCGAGAATGTTTATGTGACCAGCAGCGGCATGGCATGGGCGCCTGCCATCCGCTTTTGCCAGGATGTGCTCGGCATGGACCGCGTGCTCTATGCGATGGACTATCCGTACCAGTTCGTGGCCGAAGAGGTAACCGCCAGCGATGCGGTGCCGCTCAGCGATCAGGAGCGCCGCCAGTTTTTCCAGACCAACGCCGAACGCGTGTTTTCCCTGCAGGGCGCTTAAGGCAGCGCCTTGACGGGCACCGCGCTGGACGTAGCGCCCCGCGCGGGCATGCGCAGCACGATCAGCATCAGGCCGCCCACGAGGCACCACAGGGCCAGGAAGTAGAAGCTGCCGCCATAGCCGTAGCCGGCATCATGGCGCCAGCCGGCGATGTAGGGTGTCAGGGCGCTGAGGGTGGTATTGATGGCCACGGCCAGGCCCGACAGGGAGGCGAAAGCGCGCGTTCCAAAATAGTTGCTCAGTGTTGCCATGAGGCACACCAGGCCGCCGCCGAACCCTATCCCCAGACAGCTGGCGAATACGAGCACGCTGGCGTGGCCGCGCGCGTTCACGACCACGATGAGACCGACTCCGAAGCTGATCTGGAACAACGCCCACAGAAAGCGCGGATCGATGCGGTCGCCGCAGAGTGCGATCACGAGCTTCGCCGCCAGCCCCGACACGGCCAGCAGCGAAATCGCCTGCCACGCCTCCGATGGCGTATGGCCCAGATCGCGCAAATGCACGAAACCGTGCGCCAGGTAGAGCGTGTAGCCGCAACTGACCCCCAGCAGCGCAAACACCATGAGCCAGTAGGCGGGCGAGCGCAGCGCCTCCCGGTAGCTCCAGTTCTCCGAGGTTCGGAACAGCGCGCGGCGCGCGGCGGCCGAAGGCACCGCGGCGACCGTGGTTGAGTCGCCATCGGGCTGCTGGCCCAGCTCTGCCGGGGATTCCCTGACGAATATGGCGGCTACGATGCAGGCGACACCCGACAGGGCGGCGATGACCCACCAGCCCGCCCGCCAATTCCCGCCCGCCAGCGTGACGACTCGATCGAGCAGCCGGCCCGACACGAATCCGCCTACCGCGCCCGCTGAATAGAGAATCGACAGCACCATCCCGCGTCTGCGCACGAACCAGCGGGCCAGTCCCGCCTGCGCGGCCAGCGCAGCGCCCGTCGCGACTCCTCCGCCCACGAGCAGCCCAAAGGCGATCAGGGCGAAGCCGAACGAGTCGACCACGGTGCCCATGAGCAGCGCGCCGGCGATCAGCAGCAGGCTGCCGAGCATGAGCGTGCGGCGCACCCCCATTTTATTGACCGAGATCGCCACCAGCGGCCCCGGCAATCCCGACATGACCATGTAGGCGCTGAACAGCAGTCCCAGCGCGCCGCGGTCCATGTGCATCGAAGGGGCCATGAGCGCGTTGAGTCCGCTCGCCCCGTAGACCGGGATCCCGAGATTGAGAAACATGATGACCCAGCAGGCGGCCAACAGCTTCCAGCCATAGAAGCCGCGCTGGCTCACGGGGAAGCTATCCCCATCGCGAGGATTCAGGCCCTGGTACGAAGGCGTGCGCGGGGCGGCCGGTACGCGTCAAGGCGAGCGCGGCGCGCACCGCGGGTCGCGCATGCATGCGCGCCAGGAAGGCCGCGATGTGCGGCGTCACGCTGGCATTGACCAGCTCCGGCGCCAGCTCCGGCAGTGGCGCAAGCATCGCGAAGGCATCGATATCGGCGATGGAATATTCCGTGCCCGCCAGCCAGGGCGTGCTGGTCAGGGCCGCCTCGATGCGTCGTAGGGGTGCCGCCAGCTGGCCGCGCGCTGCGACGGCGGCATCGGCCTCGGTGCGCTCGAGAACCGCGCTCCACGCAAGGCGCCGCTCCAGCGGCTCGATGCCCGCGAGCCGCGCCTTGAGGTCTTGCGATGGCCGCGAATGCAATGTGGGGGCCAGATGTCGCGCGCAGCCCAGCATGGCCACGGCGTTCGCCACCGACAGTGCAATGGTCTGCCCCCAGGCGTGCACCAGATAACGCCCGTAAGGGGTCTGTGGCATCAGCGCCGGACCGGCGAAGGCCTCGGCGATGTATTCAAGCATGAAAAACGAACTGGCGATGACGGTGCCGTCATCGACCAGCACCGGACCCTCGCGCTCCAGCTGCAGGCTCGACTCGTCGGTGGCCGGAAAGTCGGGCTCGAACTGCTGAAAACTGGTTGGATCGAAGTAGTGCGCCGTATAGGGCTCGCCCTTTTCCGCCAGCGCGACCAGCGGCTTGAGGAAGAAGATATTCGGTTCCCAGTGGTAGAGCTCGAGCATGCGCGGCTCACCTATGCTTTGACGCCGCGTTCGAGCATCTTCACGCGCGAAGCCATCTGCGTGCGTCCCCTGGCCCAGGTGGCGCGCGTCGCGGGGCGCTCGTAGATCTTGCGCAGCCATTCCATTATGTGCGGCGTGCGCTCATCGTTGCAGCGTTCCGGCTGCGACAGCGGCAAGGCGTAGCCGAGATTGAAGCCGTTGATGTCACCGAGCGTATACGCATCGCCGCAGATCCAGGTATTGCGACGCAGATGCGACTCGAGCACATCGGTGGCAAAGACCACGCGACGCCTCGATTCGGCCAGCTCCTGTTCGGAGAATTCGTTGTAGATGGCCTTGCGCCAGGCGATGCGGCGCGACTCGAGCGGAATGCGATCGATCGCCGCCCGTAGTTCCTCCGGATCGCGTTGGCGGACGGCGGGCCCGATGAAGATGCTCCAGCCGATCATGCTCAAAGACGGCGCGAAGTAGGAATCGAAAAAGCGCATCCACCAGCGCATGCGCCAGCGCAGGCGCGGATCGCTCGGCCGCAGCGGCGGTCCCGGAAACGCATCGTCGATGTACTCCATCATGGGTGTGGATTCGGTCAGCACTAACTCGCCGTGGACCAGCGCGGGGATGGTGCCATCCGGATTGATGCGCAGATACTCGGGCTGGTGCTGATCGAACTTCAGCAGATCGAGGTAGCGGCTCTGGTACTCGACGCCCTTTTCCGCCAGCGTGAGCATCGGCTTGCCCGAATTTGCATTCGGTTCCCAGTGGTAGAGCGTGACCATCGCGGACACGGAGCCTCCGCCGAATGGCTGCCCGCGACTCGACCATCAGCGAACGCTAAACCGCCGGGCAGTGTACGCAAGGTCCACCGGAGGGGACGCCCGGCCGGCGTGTGTGTCGCAGCTAATTGATTTTATTGGGAACAATGGCCTCCGGGCGGGTGGCAGGAGGCCTGACCCGCGGTGCCCTGACTGACAAATGGGACCTATAAGCGGAAAATATTGGTGCGAAGAATTCTTCACCCGTATAAAAAGCCCGGCAGACAAGAACAGCCGATGTGATCTGTTGGGGGGTACCAGATGACGCAGATTGTGTCGTTCTCCACCGCTGGGCTCGACCCGCGGCAGAAGCTCACCAGCTGGAACGAACGTGCCAGCGAAAGCTTCTCGCCGCTCGTGTCCGATCCGGTCGACATTCATACTTTTAATGGCGCCATCGCGCGCACGGCGATCGGCGATCTGACGCTGGCCGATGTCTACTCGGAGGCGCAGATCGTGCGCCACTCGCGGGTACACGTGACCCGCACGCGCAGCCCGCTGTTCTTTCTGCATCTGCAGCTGCAGGGCGAAAGCATCAGCCGCCAGGACGGTCGCGAGGCGCACCTGAAAGCCGGCGACTTCACGCTCTGCGACAGCACGCGCCAGTACGAGATCATCTTTCCGGGCAGCAACCGCATGCTGGTGCTCGGCATACCCGAGGCGCAACTGCGCCGCCAGATCGCCACGCCCGAGTGCATGGTGGCGATCCCGATGCAGGCCTCCTGCGGCGTGCGCGGCCTGTTCTCGCGCTTCCTGCGCAGCTATTGGGTCGAATGCCGCCGCGAGCTGGACGACACTTCGGCCGAGCGCGTCACGACGGCGATCATGGATCTGCTGGGCGCGGCCTATGCCGACACGCCCTGCCCGCGCTCCAGCCGCTCCTCGCTGGCGACGGCGCACCGGCTGCGCATCATCAACTACATCGAAACCCACCTGCACGATCCTGAGCTCACCCCCACGCGCATCGCGGCGGCCTGCAAGATGACACCGCGCTATCTCTACCATCTCTCGTCCGATCAGGAAGAGACCGTGGCGCGCTACATCCTGCGACGCCGGCTCGAGATCTGCTCGCGCGCGCTGGTGTCGGAGGCGCAGCGGGGACGCACGGTCACCGAAATCGCCTTCGATCACGGCTTCAACAGCCCGACGCATTTCGGTCGTGTGTTCCGCGCCAAGTACGGCCTGACACCGCGCGAATATCGGCGCCGGAATAACGCCGTCGGTTAAGACGCAGCGGCGGCGTCGCGGCGGCGGCGGCACCTGCCCTGCGCAGGCCGCGCGCCTGTTCCAACCGTGTGGGCGATGTGCTGTAGGCTGTCGCACCCCGTGCGGTCTTCGGAGAAGCCCTGAGCATGCGTCCTCCTTCGTTTCAGCGTCTCGGACTCTGGGTCGCGGCGCATCCGCGCCCCATCCTCGTGGCCTGGGTCGCGGCCATCGCTCTCGGCGCCTGGGGTGCGCACAAGCTGCCCGAAGCAGCCGTTGGCGGCGTCAGCGGTATCGCCGGCAGCCCCTCCAAGGCAGCCAGCGATGCATTACACAACGAGTTCGACAATCCGTTGCTTGATCCGCTGGTGATCGCCGTGTCGGCGCCGGACCTGCGCGTCGATGCCGAGCCGTATCGTGGTTGGGTACAGCGCACGGCAGCCCGGCTCAGCGGCATGAGCGAGATCCGGCGGGTACACAGCGTCGCGGACAGCAGCGATCCCAAACTGCGCTCAACCGACGGTCACGTCACCATGCTGATTGCGGGCCTTGCGGCCCACGATATCCCGACCCGCGAGCGCGCCGTAGTGACGGTGCGCGCCGCGCTGGCGCCCCTGCGCGATGAGCTGGTGCGGCTCGACCCTGCCGCGCGGCTGGCTGTCACCGGAGGACCGGCCGTCGATGTGGATATCAACACCTGGAGTGCGAGCGGCGGCGATCACGCCGAGAAGCGCGCGCTGCCGCTGACGCTCGCTATCCTGGCCGTGGTGTTCGGCACGGTGATCGCCGCCAGCCTGCCCTTCCTGATGGGACTGACGACCACGACCATCGCACTGGGCCTGGCTTTCGTGCTCGCCCGGCTGATGCCGGTCTCCAATCTGCTGAGCAACGTGGTCACAATGGTGGGCCTCGCGATCGGCATCGACTATTCGCTGCTGATGGTGACGCACTATCGCGAGCACTCGCATCAGGCCGATGTCAGAAAGGCCGTCGCCACCACGATCGAGCAGGCCGGCCGCACGATTTCCTGGTCGGGCCTCACGGTCATGATCGGCCTGCTCGGACTGCTGTGGAGCCCCATCCTCGAGACCCGCTGCGTCGGCATCGGCGGCGCGCTGGTGGTGTGCGTCTCGGTGCTCGCCGCCTTGACGCTGCTGCCCGCGGCACTGGTACTGCTGGGGCGGTACGTCGATCGCTGGCCGATCTTCCCGCGCCGCCTGCTTCGCCTGGACGCGAATGCCTTCTGGTACAGGCTCGGCGCGCGTATCGTGCGCCATCCGCTGGCGGTGCTGCTGGTCTCGGGCGCGGTGGTGATCGCACTGGCCTCGCCGGTGCTGCACGCGCGCAGCGGTTTCACCAGCGAGCCCTGGTTCCTGGCCCGCGGCATGGAGGCGCGCATCGGCGTCGACATGCTGGCCGGCCTGCGCGGCGGCAACGCGCCGCAGCCCATTTACGCGATCGTGCGCGCCACCGATGGCGCGGAAATCCTCGAATCACAGCATCTGCCCTTGCTGATCGACTACGCGAAACGCCTGGCCGCCGATGCCCGCATCGCCGACATCGCATCGCCCGTGACCCTGCAGCAGGGCATGGGCCTGACCGAATACATGATGTTGTATCTGAATCCCGAGCAGGCTCTGAGTGCTCACCCCGAGATCGCCGAGTCTTTCATCAGTCGCGATCGCCGCAGTGCGCTGTTCAACCTCACGCCGGCCAACGGAATGTCTGCCAGGGATGTCGAGCAACTTGCACACGATCTGGCCAGCATCGTACCGCCCGGTCCCTTCACGGTGCTGATTGGTGGCGATCCGGCCGATCACAACGACTTCAGCGATGCGATGTTCCACAGCTTTCCGCATGTGTTCGGCTTCGTCATCGGCGCAACGCTGCTGTTGCTCTTCAGCGCGTTTCGCTCCTACCTGCTGCCGTTCGCGGCCGTCATCACCAATCTGTTGGCGGTAGCGGCGGGCTATGGGGCGGTGGTGGCGATCTTTCAGTTCGGCTGGCTCAACGGCCTGGTCGGGCTCGAGCGGCCCTTTATCGCCATCCCGCTCGAAGTGCCGCTGATGGTGTTTTGCCTGAGCTTCGGATTGTCGATGGATTACGAACTGTTCCTGCTGTTTCGCATTCAGCAGGAATACGCCATCGATCGCAACAACACGCGCGCGACCATCACCGGCCTTGCGGCCGTCGCACCCGTGATCACCGGCGCCGGCCTGATCATGGCGGTGGTGTTCGGCGCCTTCATCGGCGCGGATCTGCCCGTGCTGAAGATGATTGGTGTTGGACTGTGCGTCTCGGTGCTGGTGGACGCGACGCTGATCCGTGCCTTCGTGGTGCCCGCGGCGATGGCCCTCGCCGGCCGCTGGAATTGGTACCCGGGGCGTGGCCCGGCCGTGCGCAGCGCCTAGCCCCGCGCGCGCAGCAAGCCCTGCGCATCGGCCCAGGCGAGTGCATCCTGGAACGCCACGATCGGCTCGCGCCACGTATAACCGAGTTCGCGCTGCGCCTTCTGGCTCGAGAAGAACATGCGCTTACCGGCCATGCGCAGACCCTCGACCGTCATGCGCGTGCTGCCGCCCGTGAGTCGCGCGAACAGCTCCGCCACGAATGCCAGCGGTATCAGCGGTGCGCGCGGCAGTCGGATGCGCGGCGGCGCACGGCCGGTCAGCTGTGCAATCTGGACCAGGATTTCACGCAGCGTCATGTCCTGCCCGCCCAGGATGTAGCGCTCGCCGATGCGGCCGCGGGCATGCGCCAGCACATGACCGGCGGCGACATCATCCACGTGCACCACGTTCAGTCCGGTGTCCACAAATGCCGGCATCCGTCCATTGGCGGCATCGAGCACCATCTGCCCGGTCGGTGTCGGTTTAACGTCGCCGGGCCCAATGGGGGTCGATGGGTTGACGATAATCACGGGCGCGCCGGCGCCGGCCGCTTCCAGTACCCGCCGCTCGGCCAGAAACTTCGAGCGTTTGTAATGGCCGATCATGTCGGCGAGGCCCACTGCGGTGTCTTCATTGCCGGGGGTCGCGTCCTTCGGAATGCCGATGGTCGCGACACTGCTGGTATAGACGATGCGCGCCACCCCGGCCGCGCACGCGGCATCGATGATGCGAGCCGTTCCATCGACATTGGTGCGATAAAGCTGCGCCGAGTCGCGCGCACCGAGCCGGTAATCCGCCGCCACGTGAAACAACGCCTGGCAGCCTTGCAGCGCACGATCGAGCGAGGCGCGATCATCAAGATCACCGGTGACGACTTCAGCCGCGAGCGCGGCGAGGTTGCGGCGATCCGAACCTGCGCGCGCCAGCGCCCGCACCTGCCAGTTCCCCTGCAGCAGCGCCCTGGCAACGGCCGCACCCACGAAGCCCGTAGCACCGGTCACCAGTGCCTTCATGTTCAGAACGCCTGGCGCGCCCACGCGCCGGCAGCGGCCACGGCGCTGAGCGATCGGCTCGCGGCACGGTAGCGGCTGCCCAGACGCATCAGCGGCGCAAGCTCAGCCGGCGCGCGCGCGAGAGCGCCCAGCAGCCGCCAGATATGCAGGTGTCCCGCCTGATCGGCCGCCGCCGCGACCGCGCGCGGCAGATTGTCGGCCGCGCCATCGACGATGACGCGGATGGCAATGAAGGGCAGTCCGTGGGCGCTGGCCACCTGCGCTATGCCCAGGCTCTCCATATCGACGGCGACGGCTGCAGTCGAGCGATGCAGCGCGGCCTTTTCTTCAACGCTGGCGATGGCACGATCGGCGCTCAGGAGTTTTCCGCTCGCCACCGGAAAGCGCGCCGACAGCGCGGACTCGACCCGTGACCGCCACGGGGTGCTCGTGGCCAGGGCGGTGCCGTCCAGGCCGACAATCGCGCAGGGCAGGCAGATAGCGCCGGGGCGCAGCGAAACATCGAGTCCACCGGCGAGGCCAAAACTCGCCAGCGCCCTGGCGCCGGCCTCGATCAGAAGGCGCGCACCGGCGGCCGCTGCGACCCCACCCATCCCGCTGACGATCAGTAACGAGCCGTCGGCAAGCACCGCACAAGGTGCGCCCGGACGGGTGGTCGGCTTTAGTGGGCGCGCCTCGGCTGCCAGTGCGCAGACGATGCCGGCGAGGGGAGCGCCGGCCGCGTTATCAATGACCCGCTCCCGAGCGCAGAAAATCGCGATAGGCCGCCAGTGCCCAGAACGGGAAATAGGCGCAGTAGCCGTGATACTTGAGATAGAACACGCGCGGAAAGCCCGGCGCCGTGTAGGTCGGATCGCTCCAGAGGCCATCGCTCTGCTGGGTACGCCAGAGATATTCGATGCCGCCGCGCACCGCGTCCGAACGGCCGCCGCCCGCCGCCAGCAAGGCGAGCAACGCCCAGGCGGTCTGATACGGATTGCTGGCAGTACGGTCATCGTCAGCCGGCTCACCCGCCACCGGCGGATGCAGATACGTGTCGTTGCTTTCGCCCCAGCCGCCATCGACGTTCTGGTGCGCCTCCAGCCAGCCCACGGCGCGTTGCACGGCCGCATCGTCCGGCCCGATACCCGCGTGTGCAAAGGCGACCAGCACCGACCAGGTGCCATAAATATAGTTGGTGCCCCAGCGTCCGAACCAGCAGCCTTCGGCAGTCTGCTCGGCACGCAGGAAAGCAATCGCACGTTCGAGCGCGTGAACATCCTGCGGCCGCTTTGCCACCGCCAGGGCCGTGACTACGCGGGCGGTGACATCACTGGTCGGAGGATCCAGCAGCGCGCCGTGATCGGCGAAGGGAATGTAGTTGAGGTTGTAGTGGGTGTTGTCGGCATCGAACGCGGCGAAGCCGCCGTTTCGGCTCTGCATCCCGACCAGCCAGTCCAGCGCGCGCGTGAGCCGTACGGCATAGCGCGCAGAATCGCTGGCGCGGCACATCGCCCAGGCGATGACCGCCGTGTCGTCGAGGTCGGGGTAGTGGCCGTTGCCAAACTGAAACGCCCAGCCGCCACCCGGCAGTCCCGGTCGATTGATCTGCCAATCGCCGGGCTCATCGAGCAATTGCCGCTCCATGAGCCAGTCGAGCGAACGGTCCGCGGCCGCCATCGCACTCTTCTCGCCGCTGTACTGCATCGCCAGCGCGGCCAGCGCCGTATCCCAGATCGGCGACACGCAGGGCTGGCAGTAGGCACTGGAATCGTTGTCTACGAGCAGCTTCTGCAGCGCGCGTTTCGCCGTGACGCGGCGCGGGTCGTCCACGGCAACGCCGCGCAGTACCATCGACTCGAGCGCATTGACCATGGCGGGAAAAATCGCGCCCAGGCCGTCCTCGCCATTCAATCGTTCGGCCACCCACTGCTCGGCGCGGCGCGTGGCCCGCTCACGCATGGACCGCGGCACCAGCGGATCGATGGCGCGCCCGATGTGGTCGAGCAGCCGGAAGCACTTGGCGAGCCAGCCATCGCGATCGGGCGGCAGGCGGAAATAGTGTCGCTCCTGCTCCGGCGGCGTGGTGAACAGCTCGCGGATATCGATGCCGCGCGGATTGCGGGCGCGCGCGCGGTGCGTGCACAGAATGAACAGCGGCACCATGACCGTACGCGACCAGTAGGAGACGCGGTCGATATGAAACGGGAACCACCGCGGCAGCAGCATGATCTCGACCGGGATATAAGGCACGGCACGCCAGGGCACCTGCCCGAACTGCGCCAGCGCGATGCGCGTAAAGACATTGGAGCGCGCGGCGCCGCCATGCTCGAGAATCGCCCGGCGCGCCCGCGCCATGTGCGGCGCATCCGGATCATCGCCCGCCAGCTTGAGCGCGTAGTAGGCTTTGACGCTGCAGCTCATATCGAAGGCGCCGCCGTAGTACAACGGCCAGCCGCCGTGCTCGGCCTGATGAGTGCGCAGGTAGACGGCGATCTTCGCCGAGAGCTGCGCGTCGATCTCATCCAGGAAGTGCATCATCATGATGTACTCGGCCGGGATGGTGCAGTCCGCCTCGAGCTCGAACAGCCAGTAGCCGGCGTCGGTCTGCAGACCGATCAATGCCTCCCGGGCGGCATCGATGGCGCGATCGATGGCGCGATCGAGCGCATGCTGCTCGGTGAATTCCGTGCCGGCGGCGGCCCGCCGCCGCGACGGCGAGCGCAGCGAAGGCGCGATGGCGTCACGTGCAGAAGCGTTCAATGCGCAGATCTCCCTTCGGTTCGACGTGCGCCATGTGCGTAGTCGGACTCATACTCATGACTATACTCGGGCGCACTGACCGTCTCAGCGGTGCGTCGCACGGGTCGTGCGCGGCGCCGAAGCTGTGAGGCCGGCGCCAGCGGCAGTCCGCGCGCCGCGAAGTTGAACAGCGCCCTGAGCAGCGAGTCGTTGCCGACCGAGGCGCTGGTCAGGATTCGCGTCATGGCCACTGCCGAATGCGACACCTTCACCTGGGCACCGCTGGTGAACCCGGGCGTGGCGTCGATTCGTCGCAGCGTCAGCACCGCAAGGCCAATGGCCCAGAGGCAGAAGCGACGGATGCCGGTTTCATGCGCTGGAATGACAAGCGTGAAAGCCAGCGCGTTGCGCAGGTGGGCGTGTGCGACACCGACCAGCTCGCGCATGCCGGCATCGAAACGCGCATCCCGCTGGCCCGGTGCAATCCGGGCCAGGTTGACCTCATGGCGGGAGAATACTTCCTGCGGCAGCCAGCAGGCCCCGCGGCTGCGGTCCTCCCAGACATCCTTGAGGATATTGGTCATCTGCAGGCCCTGCGCAAACGAGACCGCAAACTCATCCAGTTCGGCGCGCCGCAGCGCAATCGTCGGCGAGTAGTCGCAGAATAGCTCGGTCAGCATCTCACCGACGACGCCTGCCACGTAGTAACAATAATCATCGAGGTCGGTGGACAGCGGCAGCCCGAGCAGGCTGGCGGTGCACTGGAACTTGTGCATGCCGCCGCACATGGTCTCAAGACAGCGCTGGATCGCCACGCGTTGCCCCGAGCGCAGGCCGAATGTGATCCGCACTACGCGCTCCAGGTTCAGCGCCAGCTCGCGCTCGGCGGGCAGGGTCGGTCCATCCAGCCGCGGCGCCAGTTCGCGCGCCAGCGCCGCGCCGTCCTCCCGGCCGTGGAGCACCGCCACGAAGCGGCGCAGCAAAATCAGGGTCTCATCCGCCGACAGCCCCGGCTCATCCTCGATGGTGTCGGCAATTCGGCACAGCAGGTAGGCGTTCGTCACCGGTGTGCGCAGAGAGGGCGGCAACTGCGGAATGGTCAGCGCAAAGGTGCGCGACACATGCGGCAGAATGTGATCCTGGTATGCCTCATCGGGAAGGCCGGCAACGGTTGGCTGGAAGTCTCGCGGCATCGTACGGATCACACCGGTTCAATGGGTTACGCGGGCGACTCCGCCGCCCGAGGGGACTCTACCACGCAGGACGCCCATCGCTTAAGGGTATACTGATGCGCGATGACCGGCCCTTCGGATAATGCGCCGCTGCTTGCGAGCCTCGAATCCCCGGCGGACCTGCGCCGCCTGCCCGTATCGAAGCTGCCGGCCGTTGCGGCGGAATTACGTCAGTTTCTGATCCAGAGTGTCAGCACCCGCGGCGGCCATTTTGCGGCCGGTCTCGGCACGGTCGAGCTGACCGTCGCACTGCACTATGTGTTCGATACCCCGCGTGACCGGCTGGTCTGGGATGTCGGACACCAGGCGTATCCGCACAAGGTCCTGACCGGCCGGCGTGAACGGCTGCCCTCCATCAAGCAGCCAGGGGGACTCGCACCCTTTCCCAGCCGCGCCGAAAGCGAATACGACACTTTTGGCGTGGGTCACTCGAGCACTTCGATCAGCGCCGCGCTTGGCATGGCGATCGCGGCCGCGCAACGCAAGGAAGATCGTCGCGCGGTCGCCATCATCGGCGATGGGGCGCTGACCGCGGGCATGGCCTTCGAGGCCCTGAACCACGCCGGATCCCTGCCCACTGACCTGCTGGTGGTGCTCAACGACAACGAGATGTCGATCTCCGAAAACGTCGGCGCTCTTTCCAATCGCTTTGCCCAGGCGCTCTCGGGCCGCATGTACTCACACCTGCGCGAGGGCGGCAAGAAGATGCTGAGCCAGATGCCGCAGGTCAGGGAACTCGCACGCCGCTCAGAGGAACACCTCAAGGGCATGGTGCTCCCCGGGACGCTGTTCGAGGAAATGGGCTTCAATTACATCGGGCCCGTCGACGGGCACGATGTCACGGGCCTGGTACGGACCCTGCGCAACCTGCGCCAGCTGCGCGGCCCGCAATTCCTGCACGTGGTCACCCGCAAGGGCAAGGGCTACGCCCCGGCGGAGGCCGACCCCATCACCTGGCACGGACCGGGCCCGTTCGATCCGGCGAGTGGCATGATTTTCAAGGAAAAGAGCGCGGGGCCGACCTTTTCCCAGATCTTCGGCCAGTGGCTCTGTGACATGGCCGCCGCGGATCCGCGGATCGTCGGCATCACCCCGGCCATGCGCGAAGGTTCAGGGCTGGTCGGCTTTTCCAGGCAGTTTCCGGATCGCTACTTCGACGTCGCCATCGCCGAGCAGCACGCCGTGACCTTCGCCGCCGGCCTTGCCACCGAGGGGCTGCGGCCCGTGGTCGCCATCTATTCGACCTTCCTGCAGCGCGCCTACGATCAGCTTATTCACGATGTTGCACTGCAAAATCTACCGGTGGTGTTCGCCATCGACCGCGCCGGGCTGGTGGGGAGCGATGGCGCCACCCACCAAGGTAGTTATGATCTCAGCTACTTACGCTGTATTCCTAATATGGTTGTAATGGCGCCGGCCGACGAGAACGAATGTCGGCAGATGCTCTACACCGCCACGACGCTGGATGCCCCCTCGGCGGTGCGCTACCCGCGCGGCACCGGTCCCGGGGTGCCGCTGGCCGCGCAGATGACCGCCCTGCCGGTGGGTCGCGCCCAGGTCCGGCGCGAGGGACGCAGCGGTCTCGCGCTGCTGGTGTTTGGCACCCTGCTCGATGCGGTCCAGAAGATCGCTGAGCGCCTCGATGCCACCCTGATCAACATGCGTTTCATCAAACCGCTCGATGAGGCCCTGGTCATCGATCTCTCAGGCCAGCACCGTGCCTTCGTGACCATCGAGGAGAACTCGGTGGCCGGCGGAGCCGGTTCGGCCGTGGCCGAACTGCTCACCGCGCAGGGCTTGCAGCTGCCGCTGTTGCAGATTGGCATCCCGGATCGATTCATCGAGCACGGCTCGCGCGACAGTTGCCTCATCGCAGCCGGCCTGGATGCGGCTTCCCTGAACACCACGATCGAGCACTGGTGGGCCGCGCAGGGACAGCAGGAACGCTTGCGGTCGGCCGGCGGCGCCTGAGGGCCCCGGCAGCCGCTCAGTAGCTGCGCGACAGCAGCCAGTCGGCCAGGCTGCGCAGCGCGTCGGCCCGGGCCCCGAATGGCACCAGGGCACTGAGCGCCTGCGTATGCAACAGGCGAACCCGCTCCTGGGAGGGTTGGATGCCGATCACGGCCGGGTGGGTGGGCTTGGCGCGCTCACTGTCCGCCCCGGTGGCTTTGCCCAGCGTCGAGGTATCCCCGAGCACATCGAGCAGGTCATCCTGGATCTGGAAGGCCAGGCCGATCGGCGTCGCAAATGCGGCCAGGGCCTCGTGCAGGCGCGGATCGAGGGTCGGTGCGCACAACGCCGCCATGAGCACGCTGGCCTGGATCAGGGCCCCGGTCTTGCGGGCATGCATTTCCTCGACCTGCGCCACGTTCAGGCGCTGGCCCTGCACCGAGAGGTCAATGGCCTGACCGCCTGCCATGCCGAAGGTACCGCTGGCCTCGGCCAGCAGCCCGATCAGCCGCAGCCGTACGGCGGGGTCCGCCGGCAAGGCCGCATCGCAGGCGAGCAGCTGGAACGCCAGCGGCTGCAGTGCATCACCGACCAATATCGCGGTGGCTTCATCGTAGGCCTTATGGCAGGTCGGCCGACCGCGCCGCAGATCGTCGTTGTCCATGGCGGGCAGGTCGTCGTGCACCAGCGAATAGACGTGTACGAGTTCGATGGCACAGGCGGCCGCCTCCACCTCCTCCTCGCGCAGTCCCACCGCCCGGCCGGTGGCGAAGACCAGCGCCGGGCGCACCCGTTTGCCGCCGCCCAGTACGCTGTAGCGCATCGCTTCGTGCAATCGCGCCGGCATCACATCCGCGGCCGGGAGCCGCGCAGCAAGCGCCTGCTCGGTGCGGATACGCCAGCTTTCCAGCAGAGCGGCGAAAGCCGCGCGCCGCGCCGCCTCATCCGGCGTGACCTGCCGTATGTCGACTGCGGAATTCACGCGCGCCTTTGAGACTAGCGGGGGGTGACGGTTTGGCCGCCGTCGGTATCCCGGGCGGCGCGCTTGATGGAATCGACCGACACGGTCGCTACCGTGCCGGCACGCATGCGATCGCCATAGAGAATCGGCAGTTCGGGTGCCATCGGCCCCTTGACGCGTGGTCCGCGCAGCGAGGTCAGCAGCGCCTTGATGGGGTGGGCGAAGGCATCATCCACCGCTGTGCCCTCATAGCCGCAGTGGGCCATGCAGTTGTCGCAGGCCGGGTTGCGCCCGACCCCGTACTGTTCCCAGGCCGTGTCCTGCATCAGGGACTTGAAGCTGGGGGCGTACCCCTCATCGGTCAGCAGGTAGCAGGGCCGCTGCCAGCCGAAAATATTGTAGGTCGGTGTGCTCCAGGGCGTGCACTGGTAGGATTGATTGCCCGCCAGGAAGTCCAGAAACAGACTGGAATGATTGAACGACCAGCGGCGCGGGCGGTTCTCGCCGGGCATGGCGCGCGGGCCGCGCTTGAAGATCTCCCGGAACAGCCGCTTGCTGGCGCTGCGTCCGAGGAAGACATCCTGGCGCGGCGCATGGTTATAGCTGTACCCGGGCGACACCATGATGCCTTCGATCCCCAGGCCCATGGCTTCGTCGAAGAACTCGGCCACCTCCTCGGGATTCTCGCCGCTGAAAAGGGTGCAGTTGATGGTGACGCGAAAGCCCTTGCTGCGCGCCAGGCGGATGGCCGCCACAGCCTTGTCATAGACCCCCTCCTGGCAGACCGACTCGTCATGACGCTCGCGTTTGCCGTCCAGGTGAATCGAAAAGGTCAGGTAGGGGGAGGGCTGGTACTCATGGATGTGCTTGGGCAGCAAAATGGCATTGGTGCACAGGTAAACGAACTTCTTGCGCTCCACGATGCCGGCCACGATCTGCGGCAAACCCTTATGAATCAGGGGCTCACCGCCCGGAATGGACACCATTGGCGCGCCGCACTCGTCCACCGCCTTGAGCGCGTCCTCCACCGAGAGCCGCTTCTGCAGGATCTCCTTGGAGTGGTCGATCTTGCCGCAGCCCGAGCAGGCCAGGTTGCACTGGAACAGCGGCTCGAGCATCAAAACCAGCGGATATCGCTTGATGCCGCGGATCTTCCTGCCGGCGATGTAACGTCCGACCTTGTAGGCCTGTAGCAGCGGAATAGACAAATCCGTAACTCCTATTGCAGAGCGAGCAGCGCCGCGCGGTGATCGCGCCAGACACGTCTCCACTCCAGTTTAAACCAGGGCGTGAATTTTGCAGAATCGCTGCCCGACATCGCAGCCGTAAGCGCCTTTGGTGCGATCCAGCGCCAGGACTGGATCTCCTGCTGGTCCGGCCGTACCGCCTGGTCAGTCCTTCCCAGGTAGACCGAGCACAGTTCGTGCTCCGCGCCCGCCTCGTCGAATTGCGCCTGGTACTCGAACTTATACAGAAACTGCAGCGGACATTGCAGTCCGAGCTCTTCGCGCAGGCGCCGCCGGGTAGCTGACTCCATGGTCTCGGAGCGCCGCGGATGACTGCAGCAGCTATTGGACCAGTACAGCGGCCAGAGCCGCTTTGAGGCCGAGCGCTGCTGCAGCAGCAACTCACCGGCGGGATTGAAGATCAGCAGCGAGAAAGCCCGGTGCAGCGTGCCGCGTCCCTGGTGACACTCGGCCTTGCTCATGTGCCCGACTTCGCGGTCGGTCTGATCCACGAGTATCAGCGATTCAGAATCCATCATTGCTGGCATCATATCCGCATGTGACTGCAAATATTACAAGCTTCTCACACCCGCCGCTTCGCATCCC
>Ga0181531_10000237_pt1 | contig 39602 bp, 30 predicted proteins | sample PEATcosm2014_Bin_38_FD_119743 | JGI IMG/M metagenome (GOLD analysis project Ga0181531, IMG submission 119743) | Peatland microbial communities from MTU Mesocosm Facility, Houghton, MI, USA - PEATcosm2014_Bin11_10_metaG | ecosystem: Environmental > Terrestrial > Soil > Wetlands > Peat | place...
ATCAGGCGGCCGGCATGAGCGATAGCGGATCATCTTGCGATCGGCGGCAACGATGCTGCAGGCCCGCCGCTCGCTCATCTCCAGCACGCCACGCAGATGAGCCACAGCCTCGCGCTTGGCGACAGCAAACCTCGGACGCAGAGAAGCGTCGCGGGAGCAATTTCCATTGCGTCATTGCCGGGCTTGACCCGGCAATCCGTGCGGCGAGGAGGTTTCCTAGTCTTGTCCGATAGATTCTCTGAGCCACACGTCAGCATGGACCACCGGGTCAAGCCCGGTGGTGACGAGGAGTATGATTTCCCCTCCCGCCCGCGCGCGCAGCGCGTGGTGGCGAGGGGTCAGGCGTGGGGGGACTTTTAGATCGCCCCCACCCCGCCGCTCACGGTGTTCGCGGCGACCCTCCCCACCGCAAGCGGGGGGAGGGGAAGTGCCGCGCGGGGAGAGGAGAGCCGCGTTGATTCTTTCACTCACTCAAGGACAGGGATGACGCTGACCGTCGTAACCGAGAAACGTGCCGCTCGCCGCGTCGTAAGAGTGAAAGCGCGCCGCGCAGGCGGCGACTGCGTCTTGCATCGCGGACTGTTCCACCGGTTGTCCGGCAATAGGCGCCTGCATCGGCGGCTGGCCGATCGGGCCGGGCGCGAAATTATAAAGCGGCCCGCCGGGCTGCTCGGCGCCGGCGGTCTCAGCGCCGGTGCGTTGCGCGACCCAGGTGCCGGCGCAGGCGCCGGCATTGCCCTGCCCGTCCCAAACGCCGCTGCCGCGCCTGGGATCGAGGCGACCGGAGCCGCTGGCCCACTGGCCACCCGATTGCAGGTTGACCTGGACCATCCCGTTCCGAGTAACGCGCCCCTGGATGTCGACGTTGCCGCCGCCGTTGTTGAGCACCTGGCCGTTGGAAATCTGCAGGCCGTAGCGGAGACTAGGATCGCACGCGCCGCTTTGCGTCATAATGACGACGCTCCAGTTGCCGTCGAATGCATCGCGGGCCGAGCGCGCCGAGGCCGGGCCGACAACAACGACGCAGGCCGCTGCTACAAGCCCGGCTTGCATGGCGGTCCGAAGCCGCCGATCGATCGTGCGCCCACCGCTTTCTTGCTGGTGTAGCAGACGGATGGTCTTGCTGAACATGTCGCATCTCCTGGTGTCTGTCGCGGCGGCCGCGCCGCCCAACGATCAAACCGCGCCGACGCTGACCGGTTCCTGTTAACAATGCGCACGCGCGAAAAGAACATTCTGGCTGCAATTTTCGTCGATTGCGTTTGTGTGCAAAACCGCGCGAAAAAAGGTAGTTTCGATGGCAAAAGAACCGATCATGACCGGATAGCCGCAACCCCCGGTCCGGCGCAGGGAGGAAAACGATGAAAAAGCTTGCAGCCGCCGTGGTGGCGGGCGCCGCGTTGTCGCTCGCTTGCATGGGCCTTGCGCAGGCCAAGGGCAAAACCATCGGGGTGTCCTGGTCGAACTTCCAGGAAGAGCGCTGGAAGACCGACGAAGCAGCGATCAAGGCCGCGATCGCCGCGAGCGGCGACAAATATATTTCCGCCGACGCGCAATCCTCGGCGCAAAAGCAATTGACCGACATCGAAAGCCTGATCGCGCAGGGCGCAAACGCGCTGATCGTGCTGGCGCAGGATTCCTCGGCCATCGCGCCGGCGGTGGCGAAAGCGATCGACGAAGGGATTCCTGTGATCGGCTACGACCGGCTGATCGAGAATCCGAACGCGTTCTACATCACCTTCGACAACAAAGAGGTCGGGCGCATGCAGGCGCGCGGCGTTTTGGCCGTCAAGCCGACGGGGAATTACGTCTTCATCAAGGGCTCCGCCGCCGATCCCAACGCCGATTTTCTGTTCTCCGGGCAGATCGAGGTGCTCAAAGAATTAATCGACTCCGGCAAGATCAAGAATGTCGGCGAGGCCTATACCGACGGCTGGCTGCCGGCGAATGCGCAGAAGAACATGGAGCAGATCCTGACCAAGACCAACAACAAGGTCGATGCGGTCGTCGCCTCGAACGACGGCACCGCCGGCGGCGCCATTGCGGCGCTCGCCGCGCAGGGCCTTGCGGGCGCGGTGGCGGTGTCCGGCCAGGACGGCGATCACGCGGCTTTGAACCGCATCGCGCTGGGCGCGCAAACCGTCTCCGTGTGGAAAGACGCGCGCCAGCTCGGCCGGCAGGCGGCCGAGATCGCGTCGCTTCTCGCCAGTGGGAAAAAGATGAGCGAGGTGCCGGGCGTGGTGAAGTTTTCCGGCGGCCCGAAGAAGGTCGAGATGAATTCGGTGTTCCTCAAACCGATCCCGATCACATCGAACAATCTCGACGTCGTCATCGACGCCGGCTGGGTGAAGAAGGACGAAATCTGCCGCGGCGTGAAACCGGGCACGGTCAAGGTCTGCGGGTGACGATGCCGGCAGCCAAGAATGCGCCCTCTCCCCTTGCGGGAGAGGGCTGCTCGGCGGCTCGACAACAAGAATGGGTTAGGGGTTGGACCCCTCATCCACTTGAGCGTGCTCAACGTCCGGCGTTGCCTTCTCCCGCAAGGGGAGAAGGCACGGATTGGAGCGCGGCGCTTCCACTGGGCTGGCGATGAAGCAAAGTTTGCCGCCTCCCCTCGCCCGCTTCCTCACAGCCACCGAACTCGACACGCGCCTGCTCGGCATGATCGGCGCGCTACTGCTGATCTGGATCGGCTTTCATCTAGCGTCCGGTGGATTGTTCCTGACCCCGCGCAATCTGTGGAATTTGTCGGTGCAGTCCGCGCCGGTCGCGATCATGGCGACCGGCATGGTGCTGGTCATCGTCACCCGCAACATCGATCTGTCGGTGGGCTCGATGCTCGGCTTTCTCGGCATGATCATGGGTGTCGTCCAGACCGATCTGCTGCCGCAACTGCTCGGCTACGACTGCCCGGCGATCTGGATGCTCGCGCTCGCCGCCGGGCTCGTGCTGGGCGCTGCGCTCGGCGCGCTGCAAGGCTTTATCATCGCCTATCTCGGCATCCCCTCTTTCATCGCCACGCTCGGCGGGCTTCTGGTCTGGCGCGGCGGCGCCTGGTGGGTGACGCATGGGCAGACCGTCGCGCCGCTTGACGCGACTTTTCGGTTGATGGGCGGCGGGCCGGAGGGTGCGATCGGCGCGACCTGGAGCTGGGTGGTCGGCGCGCTCGCCTGCGCTGCCGTGGTGTTCTTATTGATGCACGGGCGTGCCCGCCGCCGGACGTTTGCATTTACGCCGCGGCCGCTTGCCGCTGAAATCTTTATCGGCGGCGTCGCCTGCGCGCTGATCCTTGTCGCCGTTGCCGTCGCCAACGCTTATCCGTGGCCGATCGGCAGCGTGCGCCGCTACGCGCAGGCGCAAGGCATGGCGCTCCCGGACGGCGGTTTGTTCATCGCGCATGGCGTCGCCATTCCGGTGTTGATCGCCATCGGCGTCGGCGTCGTCGTGACGTTTCTCGCGACGCGTACGCGCTTTGGCCGCTATGTCTATGCCATCGGCGGCAATCCGGAAGCAGCCGAACTTGCCGGTATCGACACCCGGGCGGTGATCCTGAAAGTGTTCATGCTGATGGGAATTCTCGCCGCCATCAGCGGCGCCATCTCGATCGCCCGGCTGAACGCCGCAACCAATTCCGAGGGCACGCTCGACGAACTTCTGGTCATTGCTGCAACCGTCATCGGCGGCACCTCGCTTGCCGGCGGCACCGGCAGCGTCGCCGGCGCGATGCTCGGCGCCGTGCTGATGCAATCGCTGCAATCGGGCATGGTGCTCTTGGGCGTCGACACGCCGCTGCAGAGCATTGTCGTCGGCATCGTCTTGGTGATCGCAGTCGGGCTCGATGCGCTTTACCGCAGGCGGCGCGAATGACCAACGCCGCCGGCACGCCGCTTGTCGAGATGCGCGATGTCTCGCTCGCCTTCGGCGGCGTTCATGCCGTCGATCGCGCCTCGATCGACCTTTACGCCGGCGAAGTGGTGGCGCTGCTCGGTCACAACGGCGCCGGCAAATCGACGGTGGTCAAGATTCTGTCAGGCGCCTATGCGCGCGACGCCGGCCGCATCTTCGTCCGCGGCGCCGAAGCGACCATCGCCAATCCGCGCGACGCCAAGGCTTTGGGTATCGAAACGATCTATCAGACGTTGGCGTTGGCGGACAACATCGACACCGCCGCCAACCTGTTTCTCGGCCGCGAATTGCGCACGCGCTTCGGCACGCTCGACGACATCGCCATGGAAGCGCGGGCGCGCGCGGTGATGGGTCGGCTCAATCCGCACTTCCATCGTTTCAAGGAGCCGGTCGCGGCGCTCTCCGGCGGGCAGCGCCAGTCGGTAGCGATCGCGCGCGCGATTTTGTTCAATGCGCAAATCCTGATCATGGACGAACCGACCGCGGCGCTCGGCCCGCAGGAAACCGCGCAGGTCGGCGCGCTGGTGCGCAAACTGAAAAGCGAGGGCATCGGCATTTTTCTGATCAGCCACGACATCGCCGACGTCTTCGATCTGGCGGACCGGATCTGCGTGATGAAAAACGGCCACGTGGTCGGCACCGCGCGCACGGCCGACGTCGGCAAGGACGACGTTCTCGGCATGATCATTCTGGGAAAGTGCCCGCCCGGCGCAATCCCCGGCCCCGGCGCAACGGCTTAAAGATGCGGATCGGGCCTGGCCAACACGCCACCGCAGAGCGGCCGCGGCGCGCCGGTCGTAGTCGGCAGGCTGATCGGCTCGCCGCGCAGACTGCGCACCGCCAGGTAAGCGAAGGCTTGCGCCTCGAGCGCATCGATCGACCAGCCGACATCGTCCGCGGTCTCGACGCGCGCCGGCGCCAAACGCTCGGCGAGCATGCGCATCAGCGTGGGATTGCGCGCGCCGCCGCCGCTGACGATGAAGCTTTTCGGCACCCGGGGCAGCAGCGGCACGATGCGCGCGACCGAAGCGGCGGTGAGCGCAGTCAGCGTTGCGGCGCCGTCTTCGACGCTGCAACCGTCGAGGCCATTGCCGACAAAATCGCGGAAATCGTTGCGATCGAGCGATTTTGGCGGCGGCTTGGCAAAAAAGGGATGGGTCAGCAAGCGCGCGATGGCGGCCTCGTCAACCGCGCCGGCTTGCGCCATGCGGCCGTCGGTGTCGAGGAGCTTGTCGGCGCGCTGCCGCAAGAAGTCATCGAGCAGCGCGTTGCCGGGTCCGGTGTCGCAGGCGATGAGGTCGTCGCCGTCGATGTAGGTGATGTTGGCGACGCCGCCGACATTGAGCACCGCGACCGGCGGCGCGCGATCGAGCCGGTGCACCAGCGCCCGGTGATACATCGGCGCCAGCGGCGCGCCCTCGCCGCCTGCGGCAACGTCAGCGGCGCGAAAATCGTAGACCACGGGAATGCCGAGCCGCGCCGAGAGCGCGCGACCGTCGCCGATCTGAACGGTGAGCCCGCGCTCGGGTCGATGCAGCAAAGTCTGGCCGTGGAAGCCGACCACGGTGACGTCGCCCGCCTTGATGTCGTTGGCGGCGAGAAAAGTCTCTACCGCTTCGGCATGGGCTTCATTCACCCGCGCCTCGGCTTGCGCGATAATGTCGGGCCGCGCGTTGCGCTCGGTGATGCCGGCGGCGGCCGTTGTGGCGTCGCGCAACAGCGCGCGCTCGGCCTTGGAATAGGTGCGGTAGGCGGTCGGGCCGAACCGGGTGATCACGTCGCCGTCGGTCTCGATCAGCGCGACATCGACGCCGTCCTGCGATGTGCCGCTCATCAGCCCGATCGCCAACATCGGAGCAAAGGGTTTTGCCGCCGGCGACGGCGCTGGTTTCGGCGATTTGCTGGATAGGGCCATGCGCGAGGTCTTTGCAATGTCTTTGGTTGAATCGGTCGGCGAACCTGTTACACCAGCGCGGCTGCGGCGGCGAGCGGCAGTTTGATGGCCGCGGAACCCATGAATAGCAACAAATCCGGCGCCGATAAATCGGGCACCTACAAATCCGACTTTCTCAACGTCCTGTCGGAACGCGGCTTCATTCATCAGGTCTCCGAGCCGGAGGCGCTGGACGCGTTGGCCCAGTCGTCGACCATCACCGCCTATATCGGGTTCGACTGCACGGCGGCGTCGCTGCATGTCGGCTCGCTGTTGCCGATCATGCTGCTGTACTGGCTGCAGCAGACCGGGCATCGGCCGATCGCATTGATGGGCGGCGGCACCAGCCGCGTCGGCGATCCGTCCGGCAAGGACGAGAGCCGCAGGCTTTTGACCGACGATGCGATCAACGAGAATCTCAAAGGCATCCGCGCGGTTTTCGACAAGTTTCTGAAATTCGAAAATGCCGGCGGCAATGCCGTCATGGCCAACAATGCCGACTGGCTCAATACGCTCAACTACATCGATTTTTTGCGCGACGTCGGCCGGCACTTTTCCATCAACCGCATGCTCTCCTTCGATTCGGTGAAACTGCGGCTCGAGCGGCAGCAGGAATTGTCGTTCCTGGAATTCAACTACATGATCCTGCAGGCTTACGATTTCGTCGAGCTCTACCGGCGCTATGGCTGCGTGCTGCAGATGGGCGGCTCCGATCAGTGGGGCAACATCGTCAACGGCATCGACCTCGGGCGCCGCCTGCACAACGCGCAATTCTTCGCGCTGACCGCGCCGCTGATCACAACGTCCTCGGGCGCCAAGATGGGCAAGACCGCGGCCGGCGCGGTTTGGCTCAATGGCGACCTGGTGAGTCCCTACGAGTATTGGCAATATTGGCGCAACACCGAAGACGCCGACGTCGAGCGCTTCCTGAAACTATTTACGGTGCTGCCGCTGGCCGACATCACGCGGCTTGCTGCGCTCCAGGGCGCGGAGATCAATGAAGCGAAGAAGGTGCTCGCCACCGAGGCGACGGCTTTCGTGCACGGCCGCCCCGCCGCCGAAGAGGCCGCGGCAGCCGCGCGCACGACGTTTGAAGAAGGCGGGTTAAGCACTGACCTGCCAACGGTTGAATTGCCGCGCGGCGAGTTGAGCGCGGGGCTCGGCGTGCTGGCCGCTTTCGTCAAGGCCGGGCTCGCTGCCTCGAACGGCGAAGTGCGCCGCGCCATCGCCAACAACGCCATCATGGTCAATGACGTCCGCGTCACCAGCGATAAGGCCGCGATCGGCGAAGCCGATGTGACCGCACAAGGTGTCGTGAAACTCTCGCTCGGCCGGAAGCGCCACGTCCTGCTCAAGCCGGTTTAGCGATAGTTCTGGAACCGGTCGGTAACATTGCCGTCGCCGCCGTTGACCGGGAATTCGAACACCTTGCGCAACAGCCCCGGTGCCAGCGCCGAGATTGGATTAAAGCGCAGGACCGGACTGCTGGGCCGGCCGACCACTTCATAAGTGAGGCCGAACAGGCCTTCCTTGTCGCCGCCCATGAACAGCCCGACCAGCGGGATCTGTCCGAGCAGATTGTTGGGACCGTAGAGCGGCACCAGCGTGCCACGCAGATGCACTTCGTCGCGCGCGTAATCGGCTACGCCGTCGATGGTGCCGCCGAGCAACGGACCGCGCACCACGCCGTCGCGCAGCGCGACGCGCCCGGGCATGCGGGTGAACTCGACGCGCATGCCCCAGAAATCGATGGAGTTGCGCCGCGCCTGGGTGCCGTTGTTGACCGCGCGCTCGAGCTGGGTCTCGTCATGCACCGCGAAATTTTTGACGTTGAGCGTCCCCTGCTGCGGGTTGTCGCCAGACGGCGGGTCCATCGCGATCCAGGTCTGGCCGCCGGTCATGCGCGTGTAAATGTCGGTAAAGCGGAAAAAGGCGCCGGCATCGCTGCTTTCCAGATAGATCACCGGTTGCCCACCGGCGCGGCTGCGCAAATCGCCGGTCAGCGTCGCGTCGCGGCCGATCTTGGCATTAAAGCCGTAGCTGCGAATTTCCCCGGCGCGGCGCGACATTTTCAGGTCGACGCTGCGCAATGCCTCGCCATTGAACCCGACCACGGCGCCCAGCTTCATGTCGAGGTCGACGTCGGCCGGGCGGCGTTTGGCATGCCCGGTTGCCGCGGTGGCGCCGGCGGCGCTCTTGACGAAGCCGCGCCCGTCATAGACGTCGCCGCGCATGATCACGCGCAGCGTTCCGTCGTTTTCGCGCTCGACTTTGAGGCTGGCGCGGTCGCCGTCGGCGAAGCCGTAGCTTGTGAAGTTGGCGAGCTGCACCTCGCCTCCGTCGAATTCGATCACCCCTTTGACGTTGGCGCCGGCGCCGTCGATGACAAGGTCTTCGACGCGGACCGCTTGCGCTTTGGTGGAAAGCGTAAAGGTCGCGCGCCCCGGCTTGCCCGACGGCTTGTTCCAGCCGGGCAGCAATCCATCGATCTGTGCCGGCATCAGATCGGCTTCGACCGCAAAACGGCCGTCACGTTCGGATGACGGGGCCATGCGGCCGGACAACTTGATCGGTACCGCGCCGGAAATGGTGTCGCCGAAATCAAAGCCGAGGTTGTTGCGCGCCGCCTCGTCGAGCGTGCCCTGCAAATGTACTTCGGCCTCGGCGTCGCCGCGCGCCTTGCGGTATTCGAGAGCGAACGGCGCGCCGCCGATCTTGACGTCGCCTTTGAACTGGAAACCTTGTGGTGTGGCGGTCGCGCGCAACACCGCTGCTTCGAGCTTTTGCCCCATGATCATGCGGTCGGCCGAGAAATTCGTGGCTTCGACGTTGACCGTGTAATTGGTCGATCCGGTCGGCAGGTCCGCCTTGAGCGGCATTCCGAGCGTCACCATCGCGCTGATGTTGCCGCGAATGGCCGAGGCCTCGAACGGAACATCGGCAACGTCGCGCAGACGATCCATACGCAGCAATTCGGCGGCCGCCTGCAGCGGTCCTTCGACTTTGAACCGCACCCGAGCCGGCGGCGCGCGCAGCGAGGTATCGGCCACCTCAAATGCGCCGGCCGACAAGTTCAGCTTCTTGCCCGACGGCAGGTCGGACGCAGCCTTGCCGACCGATACGACGGCGTCGCGCCCGACGACGTGGAGGTTCATATCCGCATCGCGCAGCACCGGCAGGCCATCCACCGGACGAATGACGCAGCCGGTCGCCACCGCATCGATCGAAAGACCGTCGTCGGCAACCGGCGGGCCGTTATCTTTGAGGTTTTCAATCGGCGAATTGACCGCGATGACGATGCGCTCGAGAGTGCCGCTGAGCACGCGCTCGTTGAACCAGTTACGGACTTTCGGGTTGACGAAGCTCGGCCAGATCCGCTTTAGCGCGTCGAGCGGCATGCGTGTGCCGGCAAGTCCGGCCGTAAGGCGCGGGGCGCCGCCGCTGAAATCGACGCTGCCGGACATCGCAAGCCCAACGCTGGTGTTGCCGATATCGCCCTCGTCGAGGACAATCCGCTGCTTGGCCCCCTCATAATGGCCGCTAAAGGCGATGCGGTTGAGGACCAGCGGCTCGCCGGCCGGATTGGGTGCGCCGAGCACGACCGTGCCGCCGCCGACCTTGAACGACCAGGTGCCGTTCGCTTCTTGCGGCGCTTCCACCTGCCCCAACAGCGTGATCCGGTCCGGCCCGGAGAGAATCTGGAACGGCACAGACAGAACACGGCTTTCGGCGTCCCAATTCAGTTTGAATTCGGCGCGCTCGATTGGGATCCGGTTGTCGTCATCGTCGGCTTGGCTGATCACGCCGGCGTCGGCGACGACGCGGCCGGTGAAATTCTGCGGCTGTCCATCGGGACCGATTTCGCCGCTCATGCTGGCCGAGAGCGGCATGTCCATGCGGAGATCACCGCCGTCGAGCCGCGCGGCGAGAAAAATATCGCTCATCGACACGCGGCGCGCTTCGAGCTGGACCTTGCGGTAGCCTTGGCGCGTCGGCGTCACGGCGGCGGTAACCGCCCATGGGCGAGCCGGATTGGCCGAACCGATCGTCACCTCGACGCCGCCGTGAATGCGCTCGGCGCTCACGCTGATGTCGCGAAAAGTCCAGTGCTTGCCGTTGCGCGTATCGTCGACGGTGAGGTTGCCGTTTTTCAGTCCGAGTTCGCGCAGATCATGGCCGTCGAGGCCGGTTTCGCTGATGCCGTCGATCCAGGACAGAAAGGCCGCGAATGCATCACGGGCGCGGCGCGAGGCCGCTTGCGCATCGCCGACCGGCACCGAGGCGGTTTTCGATTGCGCATCTTCGCGTTTTTCTTGCGCCGAACGCAACAGCGCCGCCGCAGCGGTCGCCGGCACGGAGGCCGTCGCAATCGGATGTTTGTCGGCGCCGGCAAAGATTGTGACGCCGCCATCCTGCTCGATGCGCAACGCCATTTCCGCGCCCACGAGGTTGAGGCTTTCGGCGCGCATATGGCCGCTGAGGAGGCTCGCGCCGGAAACGCGCACTTCGGCCTTTGGCGCGCTCGCGACGATGGTGCCGTCGATGTCGCGCACCACGATGTCGCGGATGCGCACGGCGGTGCCGCCGTCTTCGGTGCGCTCGATCTGCGTGCCCCCGACTTCGACGCGACGGCCGTTGCCAAAATTCTCCTCGATGGCGGACGCGAGCCACGGCGTCGCGATGTCGAGCTGAATCGGACCCGATGCAAGCCGCAACCAAAGCCCGAGGCAGGCCAAGCCGAGCACCGCGGCGACGGCGCCGAGCCCGATCGCCGAGCGGCGGATCGAGCGCGTGTGGCTTGCAAGGAACGATCGCAGGTGCGGTAGCCAGTCGACGGCATCTTCGCGCCGGGTATTGTCGATCGCACCAAGACGGGCCGGCCGACGCAACGGTACGACCGATCGCCATCGCGGAAGCGCTGCGCGCTGCCTGTCTTGGTTCGTCATTCCTTTAAGGAATCCCCGCCTATGACGTCAGGACGCGAGCAACACTGGCAAATTGTCAGTTCCCGCCGCTCTGGCCCGAGTCCCCCAGCTCGAACCTCGGCCAGCCTACCGACTCCGTGACCACCAGGCCAGCCGGCGCGCCGCAAACGCCGTACGTGTCGACGGCTCCGGCAGCGACGCTATTATGGGCCAAAATGCCGCTTCGAAAGCGTCGAAAGGAAGGCGCGAAGGAAACCGCGATGGCTCGCGAGCTGAACGAAGGCGCCAAGGCGCCGGCATTTAACCTGCCCCGCGACGGCGGCGGAACCGTCTCCCTCGCCGACTTCGCCGGCCGCAAGCTGGTGCTCTACTTCTACCCGCGAGCCGATACGCCCGGATGCACCAAGGAAGCGATCGACTTTTCCCGGCTGAAAACTGCTTTCGGCAAAGCGGACACTGAGGTGCTCGGCGTATCGGCCGATCCGGTGGTGGCGCAGGACAAGTTCAAAGCCAAGCACAAGCTTTCGATCGCTCTTGCCTCGGACGAGAAACGTCGGATGCTCGAGGCTTACGGCGTGTGGCAAGAGAAATCGATGTATGGGCGCACGTTCATGGGCATCGCGCGTATGACGTTTTTGATCGACCGCGAAGGCCGCGTTGCCAAGGCGTGGCCAAAAGTGTCGGTCAACGGCCACGCCGACGAAGTCCTAGCCGTCGCGAAAGCGCTCTGAAGGGGCGCTTCGCCGGTCGTATTCAGCCGTAAGTGGGCTTGCGGATCGGCAAAGTTGCCGAAGCATTTACCCAAGCCGACAAAATGTCGGTGGCAGTTTCCACAAAATTAACCATACCCGGCTCAAATCCGCTCTCTGCGTGGCCAAGAACGGCGTTGGTGGGAGCGTTAATGTCGGGCTGGAGAGCGGCTCAACCGCGGCAGATTGTGCGCTACGGCGGGCAGGCTGCGGTGCGCGAGCGGACCGGAAGCTTGGCGACGGCCGCCACCGGCTACACGCTGGCGCATGCGGGAAGACAAATCAGATTCGGGCCGGTCGCGTTTTGGATCTTCGTCGGCACGGTCGTGATCATGGCCGGCTGGTCGATTGCAACGGCGACTTACTTCGCTTTTCGTGACGACGTGCTTAAAGGCCTCGTAGCGCGACAAGCCGCTCAGCAATACGCCTACGAAGACCGCATTGCCGAATTGCGCGCCCGTATCGACCGTACCACCAGCCGGCAATTGCTCGACCAGGAGCAGTTCGAACAAAAGCTCGATGATATGGTCCGCCGTCAGTCGGCGCTGGAGACGCGCGCGGCGGCTTTGGCTGGGGTCGTCGATTCGCCGACCGGCTCGATCCGGCCGTCCGTGAATGCTGCGCCGTCGCCGACTTCGCTGCCGGGTCGCGACCGCCGCTCTGCTCTTGAGCCCGAGCGCATGCCGTCGAACCGCAAGGCCGATAAGGAAAGCGATCTAGGCGCAAAATTCTCACGGCTCGAGGCCTCGCTCGATCGCGTCGAGCGGCGGCAAGCCACGGTGGTCGCGGCGATGCAGCAGAGCTATGAGGACAAGGCGCGCAAGCTGCGCAACGTACTCACTGATCTCGGCTTAAAGCCCGACGGCGCAGCGCCGACCGCGCAAGGCGGTCCGTTTGTGCCGATCAAACTGCCGGGGGATGCCAACGGCTTCGAACGCGCGCTCACACGCGTCAAAATCGCCCGTTTGCAGACCGAGCAACTCAACCGCACGCTGGTTTACGTCCCGTTCCGCAAACCGGTGAGCGGCGACATCGATCTGAGCTCCACCTTCGGCGTGCGCATGGATCCGTTCCTGCGAATCCCGGCGATGCACACCGGCCTCGATTTCCGCGGCGACGCCGGAGACCCGGTGCGTGCGACCGCCGCCGGCACGGTGTCCAATGCCGGCTGGAGCGGCGGCTATGGGCGAATGGTCGAGATCGATCATGGCAACGGGCTGTCGACCCGTTACGGTCACCTCTCGCAAATCGACGTCAGCGTCGGCGACGAAATTCGCATCGGCCAGGTGGTCGGCCGCATGGGCTCGACCGGCCGTTCGACCGGACCGCATCTGCACTATGAGACGCGCATCGACGGCGAAGCGGTCGACCCGCAAAAATTCCTCAATGCCGGGGCGAAGCTCGAAGGAGTGAACAGGCAATAGCGAGTAGCCGCTCGCTATCGCGTTCCTCTCCGCTTACTATTCGCCATTCTCTAGCCCCTGTTCGCGCAAACCATGATCCGCGTCCATCACCTCAACAATTCGCGCAGCCAGCGCGTCTTGTGGCTGTTGGAAGAACTCGGCCAGCCCTACGAAATCGTCCGTTATCAGCGCAAACCGAACATGCTGGCGCCTTCGGAACTTCGAGGAGTTCATCCGCTCGGCAAATCGCCGGTGATCGAAGACGACGGCAAAAAATTCGCCGAGACCGGATTGATCGTTGAATACCTGGTCGAACGCCACGGGCGCGATCTGGCGCCGGCCCGGGAGACCGACCTTTATTGGCGGTACAAATATTGGCTGCACTACGCCGAAGGCTCGCTGATGCCGCCGCTTTTGCTCAAGCTCGTCATCGACCGCCTTGGCCTCCTCGGCTATCCGGCGCGCGCCTTTGTGCAATCGCAGCTGAAATTGCATCTGAATTTTCTGGAAGCTGAATTGACCAATGCGCCGTGGTTTGTCGGCGATCGTTTCTCGGCCGCCGACGTCATGATGAGTTTTCCGCTGGAGGCGGCAAGTGACCGCGCCGGGTTAAACGACACGCGTCCGCGGCTGATGGATTTCCTGGCCCGCATTCACGCTCGGCCGGCCTACCGGCGGGCGCTGGAGAAAGGCGGCGCGTATCGCTACGCCAAGGCGTAGCGCGCCCTACTCCACGTCCTCGACTTGTGCCACGACGCCGCCAAAGGCCTTCTGCGCCAGTGCCGCGGCCATGAACTGATCGATATCGCCGTCGAGCACACTGCCGGTGTCGGAGGTCGATACGCCGGTACGCAGGTCCTTCACCATCTGATAGGGCTGCAGCACGTAGGACCGGATCTGGTGGCCCCAGCCGATATCGGTCTTGGCGGCCTGATCGGCGGCGGCTTGTTTCTCGCGCTTCTTCAACTCGGCCTCGTAAAGCTTGGCGCGCAGCATCTGCCAGGCCTGAGCGCGGTTGCGGTGCTGCGAGCGGTCGTTCTGGCAGACGACGACGATGTTGGTCGGAATATGCGTCAGCCGCACCGCCGATTCCGTCTTGTTTACGTGCTGGCCGCCGGCGCCGCCGGCGCGCATGGTGTCGACGCGGACATCCGCCTCCTTGATGTTGATGTTGATGCGGTCGTCGACCACCGGGTAGACGGTGACACTGGCAAACGACGTGTGCCGCCGGGCGTTGGAGTCGAACGGCGAAATGCGCACCAGCCGGTGGACGCCGTTTTCGGTCTTGAGCCGGCCATAGGCGTTGCGGCCCTTGACCTCGATGGTGGCCGACTTGATGCCGGCCTCTTCGCCCGCGGTTTCTTCGATATAGTCGACCTTTAACCCACGCTGCTCGGCCCAGCGCACATACATGCGCAACAGCATGCTCGCCCAGTCCTGGCTTTCGGTGCCGCCGGCGCCGGCATGGACTTCCAGATAGCAGTCGTTGGCGTCGGCCTCGCCCGACAGCAGCGCTTCAAGCTCGCGGCGCGCGACTTCGGCACGCAGCTTGCGCAGCGCTGCTTCCGCCTCCGTGACCACCTTGGCATCGTCCTCGGCTTCGCCGAGCTCAATCATGGTCTGCTGATCGTCGAGTTCCTGCTCGATGCGCGCGATCGCGGTCAGCTGGTCTTCCAGTGCGGTGCGCTCCCGCATCACCCGGCTGGCGCGCGGCGGATCGTTCCAAAGCTCGGGGTCTTCGGCCTGCCGGTTCAGTTCGGCAAGCCGGGAGCGCGCCTTGTCGACGTCAAAGATGCCTCCTCAGCAGTCCGATCGACTGCTTGATCTCGACGACGATGGTTGCGATTTCAGCGCGCATGGATGGCAGATGTCGGATGTCGGATGTCGGATGTCAATCGTGGCGGGCAGCTCGCTTGCGGCCGCGATCTCCGTCCGCGATCAATTCAATAAAGCCCGCCGGTGCCGCCGCGCAGGGCATCGGGCGACACCGAAACTGGACTGCTGCCGCCTGCGGCTTCTGAGCCGACCACCGAGTAATTGTCCGGCGGCGCGGTGCCGGGCTTGAACGCTTCGAGGATGACCTTGGTGTCTCCGGGGCCGGCACGCATGCCGGTCTTGGCGTTGACGCGGATGAGCTTGATGCCGGGGGGCACACGAAACGGGATCGGCGGCTTGTCGGCGAGCGCCACTTTGAGAAAATCGCGCACCACCGGTGCGGCCAAGTGGCCGCCGGTGGCAAGGCGCGCGATGTGGCGCGGTTTGTCGAATCCCATATAGACACCGCAGACGATGTCGGGTGAGAAGCCAATGAACCAGACGTCCTTCTCCTCGTTGGTGGTGCCGGTTTTGCCGGCGATCGGCTTGCCGACGTCGCGCAACACGGTCGCCGTGCCGCGCTGGACGACGCCTTCCATCATCGAGGTGATCTGGTAAGCGGTCATCGGATCGATCACCTGCTCGCGGTGATCGATCAGCGTCGGCTCGGCCTGATTGGCCCATTTATCGGCATCGCAGCCGACGCATTCGCGCTGGTCGTGCTTATAGACGGTGTGACCGTAGCGGTCCTGGATGCGGTCGATCAGCGTCGGCTTCACCCGGCGGCCGCCATTGTCGAGCATCGAATAAGCGGTGACCATGCGCAGCACCGTAGTCTCGCCGGCGCCGAGCGCGTAGGACAGATAAGGTGGCAAATCGTCGTAGATGCCAAAGCGCTTGGCGTATTCGGCGATCAGCGGCATGCCGATGTCTTGCGCGAGCCGCACCGTCATCACGTTGCGTGATTGCTCGAGACCGAAACGCAGCGTCGAGGGACCGAAGAATTTGCCGCCGTAATTTTCTGGCCGCCAAACAGCGCCCGCACCGGTGTCGATTTCGATCGGCGCGTCGAGCTCGATGGACGACGGCGTATAGCCGTTGTCGATTGCGGTCGCGTAGACGATCGGCTTGAACGATGACCCCGGCTGCCGCAGCGCCTGCGTGGCGCGGTTGAATTGACTTTGATCGTAGGAAAAGCCGCCGACCATCGCCAGCACGCGACCGGTGCGCGGGTCCATCACCATCATAGCGCCGGAGATTTCCGGAATTTGGCGCAAGCGATACTGGCCCTTCTCGCCTGTGGGCTCGACATAGATCACGTCGCCGGGCGCAAACAGCTGGGTCATCGAGCGCTGCGCCGGCTTCGCCGGACCCGGCTGTGCATTGAGCGGCTTCGCCCATTTGACTCCGTCCGGGCTCAGGAGGCCGATTTCGCGGGCTTTGACGACGGCGCCGCCCGGATCGCGCGGCGGCTGCAAGCCGACGCGTGCCGACTGATCGTTGACGTCGAGCACCACGGCCAACCGCCAGGGGTCGATGTCGGAAAGCGATTTCTGGTCGGCGAGCCTCACACCCCAATCGCCCTCCACATCAATCTTGGCAATCGGGCCGCGCCAGCCGCCCTGCGTCTCGTCGAAATTGACGAGGCCGTCGATCATGGCCTTGCGCGCCATAACCTGTAATTTTGGATCGAGCGTGGTGCGCACCGAGAGCCCGCCTTCGTACAGCTTCTTCTCGCCGTAATTGTCAAAAATGTAGCGGCGCACTTCTTCGGCAAAATATTCGGCGGCGAAAATGTGCGCGCCGGTCGGCCGCACGGTGACAGTGAGCGGCTCCTTCTTGGCTTTGTCTCCAGCTGCGGCGGGAATAAAGCCGTCCTCGACCATGCGGTCGATCACGTAATTACGCCGCGCGATCGCCTCGTCCTTGTGGCGGAACGGATTGTAATTGTTCGGACCCTTTGGCAGCGCGGCGAGGTAGGCGGCTTCCGCAATGTCGAGTTCATGGACCGACTTGTCGAAATAAAGCAGCGAAGCCGCCGCCACGCCGTAAGCGCCCAATCCGAGATAAATCTGATTCAGGTAGAGCTCGAGGATCCGGTCCTTGGAATAAGCGTGCTCGATGCGCATGGCGAGCAGCGCTTCCTTGATCTTGCGGGTAACCGACAGCTCATTGGTCAAGAGGAAGTTCTTGGCGACCTGCTGGGTGATAGTTGAGGCGCCCTGCGGCCGCCGACTGCTGCCGTAATTCTGCACGTAAAGCAGCGCTGCGCGGCCGATGCCGTAAATGTCGACGCCGGGGTGCTGGTAGAAGTTCTTGTCCTCGGCGGCGATAAAGGCGTTTGTGACGAGCTTGGGTATCGCCTGGATCGGCAGATAAAGACGACGCTCATTGGCGTATTCGGCGAGTAGGGATCCGTCGGCCGCGTGCACACGCGTCATCACCGGCGGTTCGTAATTCTGCAATTGCGAATAGTCCGGCAGGTCCTTGGAGAAATGCCACAACAGGCCGGCGGCCGCGGCAATCCCGGCAAGGAAAAAGACGGTGCCGGCCGCAAACAGGAAACCCAAGAACCGCAGCAGGATTTTCATCGGCGGCGCCTCGCCGGAGCCGAACGCCCACCGCGGCGCCGCGCGCGCTGCCGCGCCGCCGACGCCCGTTCCGCCGCAATCGGCCTCAACCGCCCGAGAAACCCGCTGTGCATCGCGTGTCGTCGCTCCGATTTTTGTTCAAACTGAGGCCTCAATTCGTACCCGTCCGCGTGCCCGCTACATGGGCTGCGAAGTAAGCCTCGATCGCTTGCGCGATCGAACCTGCCGTGCGCTCCTGCCAGTTGTCCGACAGCAACAGCTGCAGGTCCTCGCGATTGGAGACATAGCCCAGCTCGACCAGCACCGATGGTACATCGGGCGCGCGCAAAACGCGAAAACCGGCGGACTTCAGCGGCGTTTTGTGCAGGCGCGCCACCCCCTTCATTTCGCCGAGGAGCTTATGCGCAAACTGCACCGAAAAGCTCTTGGTTTCGCGCTCGGCGAGGTCGATCAGGATGCCGGCGACGTCGTCGGGCTCGCTTTTGAGGTCGACGCCAGCGACCACATCGGACCGGTTTTCCTTCTCCGCCAGCCGCGCGGCTTCGGAGTCGGTCGCGGTGTCGGAGAGCGTGTAGATGCTCGCACCTTGTGCGTCGCCCTCGCCGTGCGGCAGCGCGTCGGCGTGAATCGACATCAACAGCGCGGCACCGGCGTCGCGCGCGATGCGGACGCGGTCGGCAAGCGGCACGAAAGTGTCGTCGGCGCGCGTCAATAGCACGCGATATTTGCCGCTTTTCTCCAGCCGATCGCGCAGCCGCTGCGCGAAATTTAAGACAATGTCCTTTTCTTCCTCGCCATGCGGGCCTTTGGTGCCGGTATCGATGCCGCCGTGGCCGGGATCGAGAACAATCAGCGGCCGCGGGTCGCTGCTCTTCGATTGCGGACCGTCGGCACGGGGCAAATCGGGGCGTGAAGCGCTGTTGTCGTTGGCGACCCGGCGCAGGAAGGTGTCGCGGTCTGTCGGCGCAAGGTCGAGCACGACCCGCGCCGGAGCCCCGTCGGTGGCGTCGACGACGAACGCCTTGTCGATCCGCACGGGTTTGGTGACGTCGAAGACGATCCGCGAACCGCCCTGCATGACTAGGCCGAAGCGGAAGGCCTTGATCAGCCCGCGCCCACTCTCGCCGGCCTTGGCCGGCAGCTGGAACGCTACCTGGGGTATGTCGATCACCACGCGGTACGGGTCGGCCAGTGTGAAGGCGTGCAGGTCGATTTTGCGGGTGAAATCCATGACGAACCGCGTTTGCGATTCGTCACCGCCCAACCGGGCGTCGGTCGCCACTGGAAGCGAATCGGCCCCGGCGGCCGGTGCCATAGCCCGTTCCGCGGCTGATGCCCCAAGGGCGAAGAGCAGACCGAGGAGAGCCCAGCTTGCTGCCCGGACGGCCATCGGTTTTTCCACGTTGTGCGCCTGTCTTACTGCATTAGGCAGGTGTGGTTAACCGAAACTTGCGTACCTACATAGGGTTTTGGGACCTGCGGCTCGGCGCGCCGAAAGGGCGCTGTCCCGGGTCAATTTCACCGGCGGCTTGCCAATTCCGTGCCCGGGGCCGTAAGAAGAGGTCGCTGACGGTCATATGTTACGGTTGTGTCCCGTCAGGGCATGCGGCTCGGCCGCGGTGGCTCTCCAACCGATAGCGGGGGTCGCGGCTGACAGGCTTCGATCGGTTGCGGCGCCGAACCGGCGCCGACGAAGGAGCAGCCCAGTGCCCTTAAAGGAACAGGGCAACCGGAACCTACCAGGCGGCGCCCGTGCCGGCGGCGGTCAAGCGGCCGAAGCGGGGTCGAGCAAACCGTAAGCACCCAAGGCAATTACGGCGGCGCAGACGCTGCCGTTCACTGCGGTTTGGAGTTCATGTACGAAGCGCAACAAGTTCGATTGGATCGGTTCGGCGGCGTCCACGAGGCGTCTGCCGGCCGGCGGGCGAATGCTTGCTTGCTGCGCTCACTCTTCCCGATCCGTCACTTTAACCGACAAACAGGCCGCACGCCGTCCTCCGTTGCCGCTTCGGCACGGAGCGCGCGATACGCCGGCCGTTACGAGACTTTCAATGGCCAACAAAATGCTCATCGATGCGACCCATCCGGAAGAAACCCGGGTGGTCGTCCTGCGCGGCAATCGCATCGAGGAATTCGACTTCGAGTCCGCGCAGCGTAAGCAGCTCCGGGGTAACATTTATCTGGCGAAAGTGACGCGCGTTGAACCGTCGCTGCAGGCCGCCTTCGTCGATTACGGCGGCAACCGCCACGGCTTTCTCGCGTTTAGCGAAATTCATCCGGACTATTACCAAATCCCGGTCGCCGACCGGCAGGCGCTGATCGACGAAGAGGGCCGCGCGCAGCGGGCCGCCGACGACGACGAAGACGACCGGCGTTCGCGGCGGCACCGCGATCACGGCCGAAACCTTGCCGCGCGGCGGCAAGAGGAAACCGTTCAAAGCGGGCTTGCTGAAAGCTCGCCGGAACTTGTCGCCGACGAATCGCCGATGCCCGCCGCCGAAGCTCACGAGCTTCTGCCGGCGGCAGAAGCAAGCCCCGAGCGATTGGAGGAAGACGCGGAATCCGAAGAAGCGCGTGCCGAGATTGTCGAAACCGAGGAAACGGACCTTGACGTAGAAGAGCCGCCGCCGGCGACCGAGCCGGAATTGGCGGCTGTGGCTGAAGTCGCGGAACCGACGGTGGTAGACGCAGCCGAGGAGGCAAGTGAATCCTTTGCGGCCGCTGCGGAAACGGTCGGCGGCGAAGCAGCGGTCGAAACGATCGAGCCGGCGAACGGCACGCCGGAGCCGGCCGAGGCCGGCGATCGGGCCGGACCGGCCGAACACGGCGAAGACGATGAGGCGGCCGAAGAGATCGTTGAATCCGTCGGCGGCGCCGATGCGCTGGAAGAAGTGCCCGATCGCGCCCCGCGCTATCGCCGTCAATACAAAATCCAGGAAGTGATCAAGCGCCGCCAAGTCATGCTGGTGCAGGTGGTCAAGGAAGAACGCGGCACCAAAGGCGCGGCGCTCACGACTTACCTGTCGCTTGCCGGTCGCTACTCGGTGCTAATGCCGAACACCGCGCGCGGCGGCGGCATCAGCCGCAAGATCACCAGCGGCGAAGACCGCTCGCGGCTCAAGGAAATCGCCCAGGAACTGGAAGTGCCGGAAGGCATGGGCGTGATCGTGCGCACCGCGGGCGCCAGCCGCACCAAGACCGAGATCAAGCGCGATTTCGAATATCTGCTGCGGCTATGGGAGACCGTGCGCGACTTGACGCTGAAATCGACCGCGCCGAAGCTCGTCTACGAAGAGGGCTCGCTGGTCAAACGCTCGATCCGCGACCTTTATTCTAAAGAGATCGACGAGATCGTCGTCGCCGGGCAGGACGCCTACCAGGAAGCCAAAGACTTCATGCGCATGCTCATGCCGAGCCATGCCAAGAACGTGAAGCTTTACACCGAAACCCAGCCGCTGTTGTCACGCTATGGCGTGGAGAACCAGCTCGACGGCATGTTCTCGCCCGTCGTGCAGCTGCGCTCGGGCGGTTACATCGTGCTCAACCAAGCCGAAGCGCTGGTCGCCATCGACGTCAACTCCGGCCGCGCGACGCGCGAGCATCATATCGAGGACACGGCGCTCAAGACCAATCTCGAGGCCGCCGACGAGATCGCGCGGCAGCTGCGGCTACGCGACCTCGCCGGGCTGATCGTCATCGATTTCATCGACATGGACGAGAAGCGCAACAACCGTTCGGTCGAGCGCCGCTTGAAGGAATGCCTGAAGCAGGATCGCGCGCGCATCCAAGTCGGGCGCATCTCGCATTTCGGCCTCCTCGAAATGTCGCGCCAGCGCATCCGCACCAGCGTTCTGGAGAGCTCGACCGACAAATGTCCTTATTGCGGCGGCAGCGGTCATGTCCGCTCAGTGTCGTCGCTCGCTTTGCAGGTGCTGCGCGCGCTTGAAGAGCAATTGATGAAAGGCGCTACGCACAATCTGATCGTGCGTACCCGGCCGGACGTGGCGCAATATCTGCTCAACCAAAAACGCGCCCATCTGCGCGGGCTGGAAGAGCGCTTCGCCATCACCATCATGATTCTCGCCGACGCGACGCTGACCGCGCCGCAAACCCATGCGATCGATCGCGGCGAGCAGGTGCATACGCCGGAAGCCGCCAAGGCGCTGGCGCAGCAGAGCGAAGCCGCCACTGCGCCGCTGGAAGACGAGGACGATCTGGAAGAGCCGGCGCTCGTCGAAGCCGATGAAGACGAAGCGCCAGCGTCGGAAGCGGTTCATGAGAACGGCGAAGGCGGTGGACGCCGTCGCCGTCGCCGGCGCCGGCGCGGCCGCAACGGCGGCGGCGAGGCGCCAGCCCACGAGCCGCCCGACCACGAAGAAACAGCCGAGGCAGCCAGCGAAGGCGGCGACGACACCGAAGAATCGATCGGCGATGTGGCTGCGGACGACGTCGCCGAGGAAGCCGACGCGACGACCGCGGCCGGCCACGATGAACAACATGCGCGCAACGGCGAGCGCCGGCGACGCCGGCGCGGCCGCCGCGGCGGCCGTCGCAACCGCATGGAACGCGACGGCGCCCCGGACCTCAATGATCGCGACACGCTGCATGAGCCAGAACGTCCGCTCGCCTCGCCTGAAGCCTTGACGGAACCGCAGGTGAGTGAACAGACGCTCAGCGTTGCCGTTACCGACCTCGATGCCGCACCGCCAGCGCCCGCCGAAACGGCGGCAGTGGAAGCGGTACAGCCATCGCCACCGGCTCAACCCGAGCCGCCGCGCCGGCGCTCGACGGTACGCGAGCGGGCGCCGCTCGTGAGCGGCGCCGAACCGGCGCCGCCGCCCGCGCAGCCGCAATCCCCTGCTCCGCAGCCGGTGGTCACAGAAGTCGGCGAGGGCGAAAACACCGAGCGGCCGCGCCGCAGCGGGTGGTGGTCGCGGCGTTTCGCCGGCGGTTGACGGAACGGTCACTAGGCCATGCAGAGCCGCTGGGTCGACCGCGACGCCGAAGCCTTGGTCGCGGACGGCGCCAAGGCCGGCGTCGGCCGCGATGTCGCGCAGTGCGTCTACGCCACGCGCCTCCTTGGGTGCGAGCGCAAGCTCGTCCTGCACGGCGGCGGCAACACCTCGGTGAAAACCAAGGCGCACGACCTCTTTGATGAAGAGGTCGAGGTGTTGTGCGTCAAAGCGTCTGGCGCCGATATGGCGGCGATCGAGCCTGAAGGCTTGCCGGCGGTGCGGTTAAAGCCGCTGCGACAACTGCGCGCGCTGCAAGCGATCGCCGACGAGGAGCTGGTCGCCATTGAACGCGCCAATCTGCTCGAGCCGGCGGCGGCCAATCCGTCGGTCGAGGTCATGCTGCACGCGTTCCTGCCGCACAAATTCGTCGACCACACTCATGCGCGAGCGGTCTTGAGCGTCATCGATCAGCCGGACGGCGAGAAAAAATGCGCCGATGCCTTCGGCGGCCGGCTGGCCTTCGTGCCTTATCTGATGCCGGGCTTCGGCCTCGCCAAGAAGGCCATCGAAGTCTTTGAGCGCTTAAAGCCGAGCGATGGGCTCATTTTGAGCAAGCACGGCATTGTCACCTTCGGCGAGAACGCGCGCGATGCTTACGAGCGCATGATCGAGATGGTGACGCTCGCCGAGGAATTTCTGGATCGCAATTGCAAACCTCGCGTTATCGCGACCCAATGGCGCGAACCTGCGGCCGTCACCGCCGTTGCACCGATCGTGCGCGGTGCTTGCAGCCAGCGAGACGAAAAAAGCGAAGGCGCGTGGCGCCGTCTGGTGATGGAGTTTCGTGCCGGGAAGACTGTTTTAAGTTTGCTGCAGTCGGATTTGCAAAGGTTGAGCGAGGGCGGCGTGGTAACACCCGACCACACCATTCGCACCAAAAACCGGCCGCTGGTATTGCCGCATGCCGAAGAGGGCAAACTCGACGCCTTCGCAACAGCGGCTCGCGAAGCGGTCGGCGAATTCGTCGGGCATTACGGCGACTATTTCGCCCGCAACAATCAACGCGCGGGCGGTGGCAAAAAGGAACTCGATCCTCTACCCCGCGTGGTTTTAGTGCCCGGCGTCGGCTTGTTTGGTCTCGGCCGCAGCAAACAAGACGCCGTCATCGCCGCCGATATCGCCGAGGAGTGGATGGCCGTTATTTACAACGCTGAACTCACCGGCTCGTTCGAATCCATTTCCGAGGCCGAGATGTTCGACGTCGAATACTGGCCGCTGGAGCAAGCCAAACTCGGCACTCGCGAAGAACCCCCGCTCGCCGGCCAGATCGCCGTCGTCACCGGCGCCGCCGGCGCCATCGGCGCCGCTACGGCGAAAACTTTTGCCGCCGCCGGAGCGGAAGTCGCACTCCTCGACGTCAACCTCGCCGCCGCCCGCGACGTGGCGCAATCCATCGCGGCGACCGCGCTTGCGGTGCCGTGCGATGTGACCGACGCAGCTTCCGTACGAGCCGCCTTCGATGGCGTGGTGGAAAACTTCGGCGGCGTCGATCTCGTTGTCTCGAACGCCGGCGCCGCGTGGCAGGGCCGCATCGGCGAAGTCGACGAAGCGATTTTGCGCAAAAGCTTCGAATTGAATTTCTACGGCCATCAGCGGGTGGCGCAAGCCGCTGTCAAGATCATGCTGGCACAAGGCACCGGCGGGTGCCTGTTGTTCAATGTCTCCAAGCAAGCGGTCAATCCGGGGCTGAATTTCGGCCCGTATGGACTGCCGAAGGCAGCGTTGCTGGCATTGGTGCGCCAATATGCGCTCGATTACGGCGCCGACGGCATCCGTGCCAACGCGGTCAACGCCGACCGCATCCGCTCCGGCTTACTCACCGACGATTTCATCGCTTCGCGCGCCAAGTCGCGCGGCGTCAGCGAGAAAGATTACATGACCGGCAATCTGCTAGGCCGCGAAGTGACCGCCGACGACGTGGCGCAGGCGTTCTTGCACCAGGCGCTGGCGCTCAAAACCACGGCCGACGTCACAACCGTCGACGGCGGCAACATCGCCGCCGCGATGCGGTAAGCCGAGCGGGCTCAATCGCTCGACAGGATCACGTTCTTGACGATGGGATAGACTTGGTTCTCCCAGCGTCTGCCCGAGAACACGCCGTAATGGCCGACGCCGGCCTGCATGTGGTGGCGCTTGCGATACGGGCGAAGCTTGCTGCACATGTCGTGCGCGGCGACCGTCTGGCCGACCGCGCAGATGTCGTCACGCTCGCCTTCGACCGTCAGCAGTGTGGTGCGGCGGATGGCGCTTGGGTCGACGGTCTCCCCGCGCCATTTGAGTTTGCCGAGCGGCAGCGCGTATTCCTGGAAAATATAACGCACGGTTTCCAGATAGAACTCGGCGGTAAGATCGAGCACGGCGAAATATTCGTCGTAGAAGGCCTTGGTACTCGCCGCCTTCTCGACTTCGCCGTTCGCGATGTCCTCGTAGAGTTGCTTATGCGCCTTGACGTGCCGCTCGATGTTCATGGTCATAAAAGCGGCGAGCTGGACGAAGCCCGGATACACCCGGCGGAACGCGCCGGGAAAGCGGATCGGCACCGAGGCGGTCAACATTCGCTCGAACCAGCCGATGTCGCGTTTGTTGGCGAGCTCGTTGACCTTGGTCGGATTGACGCGGCAATCGATCGGACCGGCCATTAACGTCATGCTTTTCGGCTGGGCCGGATGGCCGTCCTGCGCCATCACCGCAGCCGCCGACAGCACGGCGACGCAAGGCTGACAGACCCCGAGAATGTGCGAACCCGGTCCCATCGTGTCGAGGAACTGGATCAGATGCTCGACATATTCGTCGATGCCGAACCGCCCTAAAGTGATCGGGACATCGCGGGCGTTGTGCCAGTCGGTAATAAAAACATCGTGGTCGGGCAGCATGGTGCGCACGGTGGCGCGCAAGAGCGTCGCGAAGTGACCCGATAGCGGCGCCACCAGGAGCACGCGCGGCTGCGTTGCCGTGATGTCCTTCTTAAAGTGCAGCAGTGTTCCGAACGGGGTCTTGGCGGCGGTCTCTTCGCGCACCTCGACTTCGCGATTGCCGACAGTGACTGAAGTGATGCCAAAAGGCGGCCGGGTATGGGTCAGACCGGCGCGCGAAATAAGCGCATACGCGGCGGTCAGATTGCGCAGGACCCCATGTTCGTTGACGATCGGCTGACCCCCGGCAGCCATCGCCATGGTTGCCCAGGCACGGATGGGGGTCATCATGTCGGTTTGCGTCTGATAAGCGAGGTACAGCATCCCGTTACCCACGGGTGCCGCAAGGTCCACCAGCGACGGCGATGAACCCTCTCGACCCCCAAGCCATCGAAAACTAGTGCATTTTTTGTTGCGCTGCGACAAGATTGTGAACATCTTGCACACAGGCGCGGGGCAGGCTTGGCTAAATTGAAGGCAGGTAACCGGCTTCGCTTGATCGAGAATACGCTCTCGGTCAGCAAACCTTTGAATATACGTCGATTTTTGACGAGATAACAACGATGTCCAAGGCCGTCCTCACCATTGCCAGCAAGAATTACGGCTCATGGTCGCTGCGGGGCTGGTTGCTCTGCAAAATGGCGGGCATTGATTTTGACGAGCGGCATGTCGGGAGCGACGACCCTTCGACGCGCGCGGAATTGCTGCTGCTGTCGCCGTCCTTCCTGGTACCGCGGCTCAGCCACAACGGCCTCGACGTATGGGACACGCTGGCGATCGTCGAATATCTGCACGAGATCGCGCCGCAGGCAGGCTTATTGCCGGTCGACCAGGCGCAACGCGCGCATTGCCGCTCGATTTGCGGCGAAATGCATTCGGGCTTTTCCAATCTGCGCTCGGCGTTACCGATGAATCTGAAAGCGCGTTTCCCGGGCTTTAAATCATGGGCCGGTGCGCGCGGCGACATCGAGCGCATCACCGAAATCTGGCGCGAATGCATCGCCAAGTATCAGGGCCCGTTCTTGTTCGGCGAGAAGCCCTGCTCGGCCGACGCCATGTACGCGCCGGTCTGCACCCGTTTCCTCACCTACGACGTCGCCGTCGATCCGGTATCGGCGCAATACTGCAAGACCATCATGGCGCTGCCGTTGATGCAGGAATGGATCGCCGCCGCCAAGGTCGAACCTGACGAGCTTGAAGAATTGGACGTCGAGTTTTAGCCGGCGGGCGGGCAGCGAGCCAAATCTCAGTCCCACTTCGGATCGCCGGAAAAGGCGAAGTCGACGATGCGGCCGCCGCGGCTGGCCAGCGCAGCGATCTCCGCCATTTCCCCGGCACTCAGCGTGAAATCGAAAATCGCGGCATTTTCCGACAGCCGTTCGACCTTGCTGGTGCGCGGAATGACCACGATCGATTGCTGCACCAGGTACCGCAGACAGATTTGCGCTGCGGTCTTCTTGTGGGTCGCGCCGATGCGGCGCAGCACTTCGTCGTTGCGCACATTACCGCGCGCGATTGGGCTATAGGCGACAACGGCCATGCCGTGCTCGCGGCAGGCGGCGATCACCTTCGACTGGTCGAGATAGGGATGGCATTCGATCTGGTTGCACACTAGCGGCTCGCTGCTGAGCGCCGTCGCCTGTTCGATCAGCGCCACGGTGAAATTCGACACTCCGATGTGGCGGGCAAGGCCGTCGCGTTTGACCTTGCCGAGCGCGCCTAGCGTCTCGGCCAGCGGTATCTGCGGGTTGGGCCAGTGCAGCAGGAGAAGATCGACTTCGCTCAAGCGCAGCCGCACCAGACAGTCGCGCGCGGCGCGCTCGAGTTCGCGGGGAGCGAAATGCGACGGCCAGATCTTAGTGGTGACAAAGACGGCGTTGCGTTTGACGCCGGAAGCATGCAGGCCTTCGCCGACTTCACGCTCGTTGTCGTACATTTCGGCGGTGTCGATGTGCCGGTAGCCAAGCCGCAAGGCCTGTTCGACCACGCGCGCGCAGGCGCGGCCGCGCAGATCCCAGGTACCGAGGCCGATGAGCGGAATGCTCGCGTCTTTGGCTTCGACGGAAGGGATGGGTTGGGTGTTTCTGCTTACTTCGGTCATGCGCGCGCCTTAGATCGTGATCCGGATCCGATCAAGATAGAATCCGATCACGATATGTGGCGCATGATCTTTTCGGAAAACCGGTTCCCACTTTAGCGCTAAGGGCGCGCCTTCACCGGTGCTTAGCGCCCAGCACGGCGAACGCGGCCTCGGGCGCACCTTCGATGATCTTGAGGAGCGCACGGGCGGGTCCGCGCGGCGAACGTTTGCCCTGCTCCCAGTTTCGCACCGTCTCAACCGGTACGCCAATCTGGGCGGCAAAGGCGGTCTGGGTCAGACCGGTCTGGCCGCGCACATTGCGGGCGTAAGCGGCGTCGACGAAGCGGCCATTTGCCACCGGGCCTGCGCCGTTGACGTGTGACGAAGCATGCCTATCGGCAAAGGAGATCGCCTGTTCGCTGCCATCGGGCAGCACTTTGACCAACCGTCCATCTGCTTTAAGTCGCACGCGCAGCATGCGCTCGCTCCGGTTTTTCCGGCCGCTGGCACCATAGCTGATTCGCACTAGTTTCAATGAGTTAGTAATGCAATCTCGGTAGTACGCCAAAGCGCGATAAGGCCATTGGCCGACATCGGCCAATGTCTGACATGGGACCCGTTCATAGCCGGTCGAAGAACTTCAGCAGCAAAGCCCGGTGCGCGGTCTCTCGGGCGAGGCAGGCTTCCCGCATAGGAATGGCCATCGAGCCGTTAATCTTGACGTCATAGAAGCCGCACGTGCTGTCCCGCGACGCGATCCAGGCACGCTGCATGTCGCGCAACGAGCCGGCCTGCCCGTCGTCGATGTCGGCGCGCAGTTTCTTGTAGTTGTCGTTGAGCAGATCGTCCCAGATCATTGTCTCGACCCGGAAACAGTCGGCCGTGCCGAGATTTGATTGGCCTTCCGGCGTCTTTTGACACGGCGTCGCGACCAGATTGAAAAGACAACGGCGTTCGGCTTCGGCGATATCGTCCTGGTTCTTTTCGGCGCAGCTGCGGACGGCCGCGACTTGTTGTGCTGTGGGCTTGTCGGACTGTGCCCATCCCGCCTCCACCAAAGCAAAAAGAACAAAAATAGCCAGCGCCGCGCGAATGGCGTGCCCCAGTACCGACGCTGTGCCACGCCGACGTCGGCAGCCGACCATGCGCAGCTGAACCGCGACCAACTTTCGTGAGCCTTCTTTAGCTCTTCGGCGGCACCACTTGCCCGCGGATTTCCCCCTTGGGGTTGGCCGCAGTATGGACGTTGACGTACCACATGCCCGAGGTGAACTGCTCGGCCTGCTCTGGGGTCAGCGTCGCCTCGCCCTTGATCGGTCCGGTGACCGCGGCGCCCTTCTCCGTCAACCAGATCACCGGCGGCGCCACATTCCCGGAAGCCGCCGGACCGTGAAGGTGCGCCATGGTCGGCTGTCCTGAAAGCCCGTTATAGGTGACATTCCATGTTACCACGCGCGTCGCCGAGTCATAGGTAATCTCGGCCGTTCCGGTGGCTGCAGTGTCCACCGGCGGCACCTGTTGCGGGCCGGTCAAGACGACCTTGAACGTCACCGGAGCCGCCAGCGACGGCGCCGCCCAGACGGCGAGGCCGACCAACCCTAGAATGACAGGGAAAGCGCGACGCGTAAGCGAAATCCTCATGACCTGCCTCCTTGTAAAAGGGGTGCTTAGCAACGATCGAAGCTTATCGGTCCTGCCGGCAGCGGTCGATTGGCGCGCAGCCGAAATACCGGTAACCCGGCAATCAACTAGTTTTGACGAAGCCATCGCAACACGACAAAAATACAAAACGAAGCCACCAGCGCCACCGGCCACCGTCACAAACCGTAGCTTCGGCGCCAGCCGTTAGGTCTTCCTGCATGCAGAACCTGCAGATCAACTCCCAGCGCCTTTGGGATACGCTGATGGAGACAGCCAAGATCGGCGCCACCTCGAAGGGCGGCATTTGCCGGCTGACGCTCACCGATCTCGACCGGCAGGTGCGCGATTGGTTCAAGGCGCGCTGCGAGGCGCTCGGCTGCACGGTCATGGTCGACGAAGTCGGCAATATGTTCGCCCGCCGTGCCGGCAAGAACGACAAGCTGGCGCCGATCGCCATGGGCTCGCATCTCGATACCCAGCCGACCGGCGGCAAATTCGATGGTGTGCTTGGCGTGCTCGGCGCGCTCGAAGCGATGCGGACATTGCACGAGACCGGCTACGAGACCAACGCTCCGATCGAGATCGTTAACTGGACCAATGAAGAGGGCTCGCGCTACGCGCCGGCGATGCTGGCCTCGGGCGTCTTTGCCGGGGCGTTCACGCCGGAATTCGCCTATTCGCGCACGGACCGCGACGGCAAGGCTTTCGGCGATGAATTGGCGCGGATCGGCTACAAGGGCGGCGAGAAAGCCGGCGCGCACAAATTTGCCGCGATGTTTGAACTGCACATCGAGCAGGGCCCGATCCTGGAAGCCGAAAACCGCATGATCGGCATCGTTCAAGGCGTGCAGGGCATGCGCTGGTACGAGGTCACGGTGACGGGTGCGGAGGCCCACACCGGCGCGACACCGATGCGGTTGCGCAAGAACGCACTCCTTGGCGCAGCCCGCATGATCGAGCGCATTGATGCGATCGCGCTGGAACATACGCCGAACGCCGTCGGCGCCGTCGGCCTGATCGAGAACCGGCCGAACAGCCGCAACGTCGTTCCCGGCGAAGTGTTCTTCACCGTCGATTTCCGCCATCCCGACGACAATGTCCTTGACGTCATGGAGGCCAAGCTCCGCGCATCGCTGACCGATATCCTGCAGCCGCTGAAGCTCAGCTACAAAGAGACGCGGATATGGGATTCGCCGGCGGTTAAATTCGCGCCGGAATTGATCAAATGCGTGCGCATCGGCACCCAAAAGGCGGGATTTACGTCACGCGATATTATCTCCGGCGCCGGCCACGACGCCGCCTACATCGCCCGTGTCGCGCCAACGACCATGATATTCGTGCCCTGCCTCGGCGGCGTTTCCCACAATGAAGCTGAATCGTCGACTCTTGAGGAGTGCGCGGCCGGCGCGCAGGTTCTGCTCAACGCGGTTCTGGAATACGACCGGCGGCTAGGCTGAAGCGCGGGCCGCGCGCACCGCGCTTTTCCAATCGAAGTCTGTAGCGCGACCTTCGACGATGGCGTAAGCGCGCTCAGTGGTCGCGTTCAGCCGCTCTTCGACCAAGCGCCGCATGGTTTCGACCGTTTCGTCGTCGGCTTCCGCCGGCACCCGGATCGGCTCTCCGACCGCAACCGCCAGGCGCCCGAGCGGGAGATTGATGGCGGATCGATCCCAGTTATTCAATTGGATGCGGCGGCTCGACGCCACCGCCAAGGGAATGATCGGCCGCCCGGATGTGCGCGCCAACAGCACAATTCCGCGGCCGGCAATGCGCGACACTTTCGGAATATCGGCGGTAAGGGCCATGTTGTAGCCCTGCGCCAGCGCTTCGAGCATCGCTTTGAAACCGCTGACGCCGCCCTTGCGATGAAAATCGCGACCGCTCGTTCCCGAGCCGCGGATCGCGTCGACGCCGAGCCGCTTGGCGGCGATGGCATTGATCTCGCCGTCGCGATGACGCGAGATCAGAACCTTCGCGCGATGCTCGTCGCGCCGAAAGAACGGCACCATGAAATGCTGGCCGTGCCACAAGGCGATGATCACCGGAAGATCTGGCGCGATGCGGCTATAGAAATCCGGCGGATCGATTGCGACAGAATTCGTCTTCCACACCAGGCGCAGATATTCGGCCGCCAAGAAGCCGACCGATTTTTGCACCCACGGAATAGTCCCCAAACGCCGCAGTTTCTTCATTCGTTGCCCGGCCGCCGACGCTGTTTCTACTCGTCATCCCCATGCCGATCAGGCGTGTTTTGGCGCCTTTCCCGCGGCACGGCAAGACGGCAGGTTGCGCGCACACTGCGCGGATAATCAGCGCGTTTTCTCGAAAATTTCGCGACCGATCAGCATGCGGCGGATTTCGCTCGTGCCGGCGCCGATTTCATAAAGCTTGGCGTCGCGAAGGAGCCGCCCGGCCGGAAAGTCGTTGATGTAGCCGTTGCCGCCGAGGCATTGAATGGTTTCGAGCGCCATCCAGGTTGCGCGCTCCCCAGCGTAAAGAATGGCGCCGGCGGCATCTTCGCGCGTGGTCTCGCCGCGATCGCAGGCCCGCGCAACCGCATAGACATACGCCTTGCTCGCACTGAGCGTGACATACATGTCCGCAAGTTTGGCTTGGATCAGCTGGAAGCGGCCGATCGGCTGGCCGAACTGGCTGCGCTGGTGCACATAAGGGATCACCAAATCGAGGCAGGCCTGCATCACGCCGATCGGCCCCGCGGCCAACACCGTGCGCTCATAATCCAGGCCCGACATCAGGACATTGACACCGTTGCCGACGACGCCGAGCACATTCTCGGCCGGCACCTCGCAATCGGTGAAGACGAGTTCGCCGGTGTCGGAACCGCGCATGCCGAGCTTGTCGAGCTTCTGTCCGGTGGAAAATCCCTTAAACGACTTCTCCACGATGAACGCGGTGATGCCGCGCGCGCCGGCGGTCGGATCGGTCTTGGCATAAACCACGATTGTTTCCGCGAGCGGGCCGTTGGTGATCCACATCTTCGCGCCGTTGAGCACATAACGGTCGCCGCGCCGATCCGCGCGCGTGCGCATGGACACCGCGTCGGAGCCGGCATTCGGCTCCGACATTGCCAGCGCCCCGACATGCTCGCCGGAGATCAACTTGGGGAGATAGCGTTTTTTTTGCTCCGCGCTGCCGTTGCGCCTGATCTGGTTGACGCAGAGGTTGGAATGCGCGCCATAGGACAGGCCGACCGCGGCCGATGCGCGCGAAATCTCCTCCATGGCGACGCAGTGGGCGAGATAACCAAGCCCGGTGCCGCCCCAGTCCTCTTCCACAGTGATGCCGAGAAGCCCAAGAGCGCCGAATTGCGGCCACAACTCCCGCGGAAATTCGTTCGACCGGTCGATGTCGGCGGCGCGCGGCGCGATCTTTTCCTGCGCGAACGAAGACACCGTGTCGCGCAACATGTTGATGTCGCTGCCGAGGCCAAAGTCGAGGCCCGGAAGGCTGTTCGGAATCATCGCAACGCTCCATCCCGGGATCGCCGTAGCGACCGACGGGCGTCGTGCTGACGATAGCGGTTAGCCGAAGCTCTGTCAGCGTCGCCAGGGAGGTCAGGCGACCGCGGCCGGCGCAGGCGCCAGCATCCGATCGATCGCCGCGGCGGGACCGGGCCTACCGAACAGGTAACCCTGCATCTCGTCGCATCCGGCAAGCCGCAGCAGCACCCGTTGCTCCTCGTTTTCCACCCCTTCAGCCAGAACCTTCATGCCCAGTGCGTGCCCGAGCGTCACGATCGACTGGACGATGGCGCCCGCGTTATTGGAACGGCCAAGCGAGGTGGCGAAAGAACGATCAATCTTGAGCCGGTCGAAGGGAAACTTCTGCAGATAGTTTAGGCTCGAATAGCCGGTACCGAAGTCATCGAGGGCGAGCCGCACGCCAAGCGCTTTCAATGCCGTTAGCCGGGCTTGCGCTTCCTGTGGATCGTCAATCAAAAGCCCTTCGGTCACTTCCAGCACCACCCGCGACGAACTGATCCCGATTTCCGCCATGACCGCGCCGACCAGATCCACCAGCCAGCGGTCGCGGATCTGCAGCGGCGAAATATTGATCGCTACCGACAAATTCGGCCAGCGCACGGCGTCTGCGAGCGCGCGGCGCAAGACGATTTCGCCGAGCTGAGACATCAAGTTGTTTTGCTCGGCGAGCGGAATGAAGACCGAAGGCGGAATGGGTCCGCGGGTCGGATGGGTCCAGCGCGCCAACGCTTCGACGCCGACAATGGCGCCGCCATCGGCGGCGACGATCGGCTGATACGCGAGGTCGAACGCCTGCAGCTCAATCGCGGCTTTGAGCTCGCGCAACAAAAACCGCCGTTCAACGGAATCGGTTTCGACACGCGGCTCGAAACGGCGCGCTTGGCCGCGGCCGTTGCGCTTGGCGGCGCGCATCGCCAGGCTGGCGCGCCGCGCGATCTCCTCGCCGCTTGCTCCATCCTCGGGGGCCTGGGCGACACCGATGCTGGCGGTCAATTGCCACATGCGGTCGGTGAAGATCGGGCGCGACAACGAAGCCCGTAATGCCTCGACGAGAGTGGCGGCGACGTTCGCGTCGCCGCCGGCCATGATCGCGGCGAACTGGTCCTCTTCGAACCGTCCGAGCCAGGCGCCGGCCGGCAGCCCGACCGTGAGATGCCCAGCGACCCGGACCAAAACCGCATCGCCGCCGGCCCGTCCCAGCGTGTCGTTGACTTCGCGAAATCCGTCCAGACCGATGACCGCGAAGGCGACGTTCGCAGCACCGCGGCCTGCCAGCGCTTCGCCGAGCTTTTTGAGAACGACGTGATGGTTGGGCAGCCCAGTCAGCGTGTCTTGGTCCTGCAGCTTGCGAACCATTTCGGAGCTGCGATCAAGCAAGCGCGACAGCTGACTTGCGGCGCGGAGCACGAGGAGGCCGCACAACGCCAGCAAAAACCCGACGATCGCCAGGACGCCCCAAAAGCGCTCCATGGCGCCGACGATTCCGCGGTTGCCGATCCAGCTGAACCAGCCGACGATGCGGCCGCGGTCGTCGTGCAACGATTGAAATTGGCGACCGGCCTCGCCTATCGGATTGGCATCGAAGCGAAGATCGGCGAGACCCGAGCGCCGTGCGATCGACCGCAACTGTACGTCGTCGGGGGCGTCGACGTTGCCGAACTGTGCATGGAACTCGTCGAGCGCCACGGTTAGCGCCGTATGCTGCTCGGCCTCAATGCGGCTTTCGCTGATGCGCGTAAACGTAAAGCCGACCGCCGCGCACAACATGAATGCGCAGGAAATGAACAGCGGCAGAAACCAAGCAACGTGCGCGATGGTCAGCCGAGCTCCGCCGCCGTCAAGCGCGGACACGCCGTTGCGCAATCGTCTTGCCGCCCATCCGCGCCGGGCCGCCGCAACGACCGCCATACGCCCGCCCCATACTAACGCTACCAGAAGCCTCGGTTTTAAAGACCGCTGATTAACAGCGAGGAAAAACGCATAGCGCGTCGCGGTGCGGGGTTTTCAACAGTCCGCCGAGCGTTCGCGCCAACGTTAACATTGCATTAAACCGCGCAAGCCGTATTTTGCTGCTCGGGGGCGGTCCGCCGGACCGAATTTCAGCATGCGAAGCCTTCGGGCATCGAACAGTTGTCGCGCTTCGGTCGCTTTTGCCATGACCGCCGGTTTTGTCGCGGCAACCTTGGCTGCGCCGGTGTGGGCGCAGGACTGCCCGGGCAATCCGGATGCGCTCGGTACGAGCCGCGTGCAGACCCTTGAACCTGGCACCCTTACGCGGGTGGGCGTGATGCAATACCCGCAAACGTTGCCGCTCTCCGACAAAGAAGTGGTTTTGACCTTCGACGACGGACCGCTGCCGCGCTACTCCAATGCTGTGCTCGATATTCTCGCCGCGCAATGCGTCAAAGCCACGTATTTCCTCGTCGGCGAGATGGCGCGCGCCTACCCGGCCGCCGTACGCCGCATCTATGAGGCCGGCCACACTGTCGGCACCCACACAGAGCATCATCCGTCGCGGATGCAAAAGTTGCCGATCGAGAAGGTGCGCGCGGAGATCGACGACGGCATTGCCGACGTCGGCACCGCTCTCGGCGATCCCAAGGAGCTCGCGCCATTCTTCCGCATCCCGGGGTTAGCGCGTTCGGACGCGATCGAAGAGGAACTGGCGGCGCGTTCGCTGGTGGTGTTCAGTGCCGATGTCGTCGCCGACGATTGGTACCGCCGCATCAAGCCGGCCGAACTCGTCCGCCGCGCAATCAGCCGGCTCGAAGCCCGCGGCAAGGGCGTTTTGCTCCTGCACGACATTCATTCGGCCACGGTTGCCGCACTACCCGATCTCTTGAAGAAGCTGAAAGAAGGCGGTTTCCACATCGTTCACGTGATACCGGGCGCCGGCGATCGTATCGAGATTGCCGCCGATCCCGCGCCGGCAGACAATAGCGATCCGCCCTGGCTGGCGGCGCTCGCGGCGCTGGTCGAGGATCGCGTCGATCTGCCGGCACCCGACGAGAATTTGTTCGCAGCCGATTACAGTCCGTGGCGCGCGGTGGTCCTGGCCGATGATTCGGCGAGCGCAGTGTCGCTGGCGCTGCCGGCGGTTCCGCAATGGATCGAGCCGCCGGCATTCGAACTGGCGGCCGACGAGCCGCAATTGCCGGCGCCGGCACTGCCGGTTTATTTCGGCGCGTCTGACGCGTCCGGGTCGAATTGAGCCCGGCCGCGGCCGTTTAGTCGCGCGACGCCATGTAATGCGCCAACGCCTGCATGTCGGCGTCGGTCAATTCGTACGTGACATCCGACATCGACGCCACGCCGGAGCTTATGCGGGCGCCGGATTTATAGTCGCCCAGCGCCTTGAGCAAAACATCTTCGCGCTGGCCGGAGAGCCGCGCCGCGGCGCGGAAACCATTGTAGTCGTCGCCGTGACAAGACTTGCAGCGGTGCGAAATCGCAAGCTTCTCGCCCTGTTCGGCCAGCGCGTCGGTTGCAGCGGCGGGCTTTGGGGGCGGCAACGAGGCGTAATAAGCGCCGAGATTGCGGATATCTTCGTTGCTCAAAGCTCCGGCGATCGGGTTCATGACCTCGCTCTTGCGCACGCCGGAGCGAAAATAAACCAGCTGCCATTGTACGAATTCATCGGACTGACCGCCAAGCGAGGGCGTCAGCGATGTTTGCGAAACGCCGTTGGCACCGTGGCATGGCGCACAGCCTTCCGCGAGCGCCTTGCCGGCTGCCACATCGGCCGCCGATGCGCGCCCGCAGACCGACAAAATCATTGCAGCTATGGCGACAACAACAAATCGGCTCATCATGACGAACCGCAAAATAACAGGTCCAAGCCGGGGTTTCCGGCTTGGACCAACGTAGTCAAGAAGCGCGCTCCAACGGATGGCGCGATCGCGACACGGATCACTTGCTGTAGCTGATCCGGTAGATAGCGCCGGTGAAGTCATCGGCGACCATGAGCGAGCCGTCCTTGGCCGCCAGCACGTCGTTCGGCCGGCCGCGATACTTGCCGTCGGCGCCGATCCAGCCGGAGGCAAACTCAGTCTGCTTGGCATTCTTGCCATCCGGATCGGCGGTGATGCGCATCAGCCGGGCGCCCTGGAAGGTGTGGCGGTTCCAGGAGCCGTGCTCGGCAAGGATGATGTTGTTCTTGTAGTCGGCCGGGAATTGATCGCCGGTGTAGAACTTCATGCCGAGCGGCGCGACATGCGCTCCGAGATTAAGCACCGGAGGGGTGAACTCCGAGCATTTGTGGCCCATGGCGAGTTTCGGATCCGGAATATCGCCTTGGTGGCAATACGGATAGCCGAAATGCTCGCCGAGCTTGGCGACGCGGTTGAGCTTGTCGCTCGGGGTGTCGTCGCTGAGCCAATCACGCGCGTTCTCGGAGAACCAGTAATTGCCAGTGCGCGGATCGACGTCGCCGCCGACCGAGTTGCGGACACCGAGCGCGACGATTTCGGCGAGCCCGTTGGCCGGATTGACGCGCCGGATCTGCGATGTCGACGTCGGCGGCAGACAGATGTTGCAAGGCGGCCCAAACGGCACATAGAGCCAGCCTTCCTTGTCGAACGCGAGATATTTCCAGCCATGCGCCGGATAAGACGGCATGTCGTCGTAAACGACCTGCGGCGCCGGAATGTTGTCGAGGTTGGCTTCCGGATTTTCGTATTTGTAGATCTTGTCGATGTCGGCGACATAGAGCGCGCCGTCCCGGTAAGCGAGGCCGGTCGGCATCTTCAAGCCCTTGAGGACGGTCTTGACCGCGCGCTTGCCGCCTTGGTCGGTGACCGCATAGACGTTGGTCGCCAAGAACGATCCGACAAAGAGCGTGCCGTCCTTGCCCCAGGCCATCTGCCGCGCTTGCGGCAGGCCGCTCGCCCACAGTTCGATCTTGAAGCCGGGCGGCAGCTTGATCTGCGCCAAGGTGGCCTTGATCTCGTCATCGGTAAAACCGGTCGGCGGCGGGAGCGTATTGAGCACATGCGTGCCCTTCTGCTCCTGCGTCTCGTCGCCCATAAACCAGTCGTCTGGCGGATGCAGCCAGAAATCCTTCTTGGTGGAATCGTAATGCTTGAGGTCTTCGGTGCGAGCGCCGGATGCGAACAGCAATCCCGCGACGGCAACCGCAGCCGTTGGCGCGATGACTGTCGCGGCACCTGGTTTGAACTTCGCTAGCAGACTCATTGCATTTCCTCCCTTGGATTATTCGGAGGCTGTCAAAAGTCCGGCCACATGCAGAAGTTTTGGCCACATGCCGCCGCAGTTGATCGATCCGCAGGCCAAGTCCGCGCCCCAAGCTGGCCATCGGCCATATTCCCGCCGCTTGTCGAAAGCTTTCGAACAAGCCCGAGAATGAACCGTGAATCGTCTGCGATCTGCCGGTTTCCGTTCCTCCCTTTCGCCCTTTCTCGGTCTATCGCCGATTGGGGCGTGCATCACCGGCAAGTTCATCCAGAGCGTACGTCGCCCCCAGTGTCTGTCAAGGCCGGTGCGGGCGGCTATTTTGGCGCTTAGGCGCGTTGCGGCATCCGCTCGAATGTCGGCAAGCCTTCGGCGATTTGGTGGAAAGGCTGTTTGTCGATGGTGTAGATGGCCATTTTCGGCCCGCCGTACTGCTTGGGGTCGTCGAGGGTGCCGATTTTTAAAATCACAAAAGGCATATCCGGCCGGCGGGTAGCGACGTGCGTGCCGCAATCGGCGCAGAATTCCCGCGTCACCGCATTGGCGAGATCGCTGCGGATAAAGCTCTTGGGCGCCCCCTTGGTGTAGCGGAAGCCAGTCGGCGGCACGACCATGAACATGTTGGGAGCGCCACCGCTGAAATATTGGCATTCGCGGCAATGGCACTGCGCTTTCAATATCGGCTCGCCCTCGATGACGTAGCGCAGATTGCCGCAGTAACATCCGCCTTCGAGTTTCATCGCGTTCTCCCGGTGGGTTTTTCCGCCGACGCAGGGTGGCCGTCACGTTTTAGCGAATATCTGCGCGCGGGGCACGAGGCCCCGACGCAAACATCGGCGATGCAGCGTCGCCGGCGGAGAAAAAATCCAACCGTGCCCAAGCGGCATGCTCAAGCCATTCTTGGGACGAACAGCATCCCATTCGGGAAACAGAAAGAGCGCGAGCGCCATTGCCAGGCCGCGGGCGGCAACGACGAGCCGCGTGCGCTCGCAGCCGGCAGCTTCTGGTGCGTCAACGAACGATGCTGTCGAATGCGATCCGCGGGCACATGGCGGAGCTAGGCATCGGCCGTCGTGAACTAACCGCAGTGACGCCGTAACCGCAGTGACGCCGCGCTCTAGCTTTTTGAGCAAGGCGGTCCCATTTTAAGTATCGAGGGCGGCGGCCAGGAACAACATTTCTGGAACTAGCCCAGTCCGCTCGCGCTGCTAGCCCTCGCATTTCCCCTCCGCAGGAGGTCCGGCAGCTTGGCGAAGTTCGCCACCATGCGGCGCGCCTATGGACCTTCCTTATGCGATGCTTGGAGATCATCACACTGCTTGTCAGTGAAGCACTGGTCCCCAGGTTTTGGGCCATGCGGAGACATCGCGCGCCCCATCTCGTCCCCCCGGACAGCGGTGGCAGACGAGCGCCGTCCGTATTTGTACGAACCGAAAATTACTTCGCGTTATGCGTTGTGAGTGACTGATTAGTTTAACGCGCGTGCGTATGTTGGCTGTGAGTGAGAGGCCCATACGGCGAGCTAATTCGGAGGCGGCTGGAATGTCGTATGAGAATTCGAGCCTGCTTAAATTGCAGGTTCTGGTGGCCGCTAGCGGAAGACCAGCCGCATACACATCTGCGTCAACACGCGAAGCGCAGCCAATGCAGGCGGCACGCTCCGCCGCCCGTGTCTGCCGACCAGGAATGGGCTATCGTCAGGAGTGACGATTGGTGCGGAGAGCACAGTCATGTCGAGTGAATGGTGACGACACCCAATATTTTTCGAAATGGCAATCGCCCATTTCGCGCAAGTAAAGCAATTCTGAAATGGGTCGATGCTGTCGAAAAAGGCTTGAGATTGGTGACGAACAGTGATTCCGTTTTTCCGACGCGATGAGGTCGGAGGCAAGTCATGATGGGTCGAGGGAGCGGCGATCAAGCGAGCCTGTTTTATGAG
>Ga0181531_10000238_pt1 | contig 39586 bp, 28 predicted proteins | sample PEATcosm2014_Bin_38_FD_119743 | JGI IMG/M metagenome (GOLD analysis project Ga0181531, IMG submission 119743) | Peatland microbial communities from MTU Mesocosm Facility, Houghton, MI, USA - PEATcosm2014_Bin11_10_metaG | ecosystem: Environmental > Terrestrial > Soil > Wetlands > Peat | place...
GAAGGCGGTCGTCTACTTCGAAGTGGTCTCCACGTTTTCGCTCGTGATCGGCCTGTGCGTGATCAATTTGCTGAAGCCGGGCCAGGGTTTCAATGTAAATCCCGCCACGCTCGATGCGAGCGCAGTTGCCAAGTATGCGGAGCAGGCCAAAGAGCAGTCCGCCGTCGATTTCGTGTTGCACATCATCCCGAAGACATTCACGGACGCTTTTGCAAGCGGCGGAGATCTGCTCCAAGTCCTGCTGTTGGCGCTGTTGACGGGTCTTGCGCTGATGTCGATCGGTGAGGCCGCCCAGCCGGTGCTGCGTGTGTTCGAGGCACTGTCAAAGGCATTCTTCCGGATGATCGGAATGGTCATGAAGCTCGCACCGCTGGGCGCGGGAGGCGCAATGGCCTTCACCGTGGGCAAATACGGCGTACATAGCTTGGCGCCCATGCTCAAACTCATGGGGAGCTTCTATCTGACCTGTTTGCTGTTCATCTTGGTCGTGCTCGGATTGATCGCGCGCTTGGCGGGCTTCAACATTTTGCTGTTCTTGCGCTACATCCGCGATGAGCTGCTCGTGGTCCTCGGCACCTCGTCGTCCGAGGCGGCGCTGCCGCAGCTGATGCTCAAGCTCGAACGATTGGGATGCTCGAGACAGATCGTGGGCTTGGTGATTCCCATCGGCTATTCATTCAACCTGGATGGGACGAACATCTACCTGACGATGGCCGCCTTGTTCGTCGCACAGGCTCTCAACATCGACCTGAGCTTGTCGCAGCAACTCGCGATCCTCGCGGTTGCGATGCTCACATCAAAAGGCGCTTCGGGCGTCACCGGAGCGGGGTTCATCACTTTGGCTGCGACCTTGATGGTCGTGCCGTCGGTGCCTGTGGCAGGACTTGCGCTGATTTTGGGAATCGACCGGTTCATGAGCGAAGCCCGCGCCCTGACCAACATCATCGGCAATGGCGTTGCGACGATCGTGATAGCGCGTTGGGAAGGCGCGCTCGACCAAGCTCATCTGCATGACGAACTGGCCGCAGGTTCGCAAGCCAATGTGTTTGCCGAGCCAAGCGCAACCGTCCCCTAGCAAGACCGGCGATCCGCGCGCCGAAGGCGGCGCCAGCCGGGATGCGCTGCGGGCTCATGGACGCGCTCAAATGCGCAGTCCCTGCGGTCCCGCCGTCGGCCCCGCGTCGCCCGCATACGGGCTCAGCATCACGATCTTCCGCTGCCGTGTGGGATGCCACGGAGTGCCCGGCGGCGGCTGCAGCGGCGCGCCCGGTTTGAGGTAGTTGATCTTGATCGCTATGGGATGTTCGAGATAAGTCCACAGCGCGCTATGCACTTCGCCCGCTTGGTTGCACAGCACCCGCACCTCGGAATTGATCAAATGCATCGATACTCCGGGCATGCGCGCATCCGTGACGAAAAGGCTGATGTCAGGATGCTCGCGGCCCGCGAGCAGGGCGCGCGCGTCATCGGGAAACGGCTTCGACAGATCGAAACGAGCCAAGCCGCGAATCTCCGCCCAATGCCGGTGCAGATAAATAGAGAGCGTCCGCCATGCGGAGTCGTGCGGCGCCGTGAGCGACCCCGCGCATTGTTTGCAGATCGATGCTTCGAAAAGCGGCGGCGCGGCGCCGGCCCCGCAGGTTGCGGGACGATCGCCGGGCTGCTCGCGACAGATCCAGCATCTCCGGTGCGTTGCCTCATGCAACATATCGCTTGCTCCGCGCTGGGATTTCGTTGCGCCCCGCAAATTGCGCGATGTGCGCGGCAGAAAATCGCCGAGGCATCATGCATGCAAGCGCATGGCGGCACAACGGCGAATTTACACGGCCTCCGCGCTCGGTGCATAAATCCACCGCCTCGGGCGGCCGGGCGTTTATGATTGCCGTACAAGGTCGCGCCGCCAGGAGAAATTAGTGAGAGAGCTTCGCACGCCTGCATTCCGATGCTTCGCAAGTCTGATCGCGTCGCTGCTACTTCTGCTGCCGATTGCCGCGCAGTCGGTCGCCGGCCCTGTCGCTCCGCAACTGTTCGCCGATATGAAATGGCGTTTGATAGGCCCGTTTCGCGGAGGCCGTGCGGTCGCCGTCGGCGGCGTGCCCGGCACCGGCACGACGTTCTACTTCGGTGGCGTCGATGGCGGCGTGTGGAAGACCACCGATGCAGGAATGGTTTGGAAACCCGTGTTCGACCGGCAGTCCGTGGCCTCGATCGGCGCGCTCGAGGTTTCCCGCTCGAATCCGCAGGTGATCTACGTCGGCACCGGCGAAAGTGACATTCGCTCGGATCTCGCCTCGGGCGCGGGCGTCTACAAATCGGTCGATGGCGGCGAATCCTGGAATTTCGCTGGACTGCGCGAGACACGCCAAATCAGCAGAATTGCCGTTGATCCCACAAATTCCGACATTGCCTATGCGGGCGCGCTCGGACACGCCTATGGCCCAAACCCGGAGCGCGGCGTCTACAAGACGACCGACGGCGGGGTGACGTGGAAACGAACCCTCGACAAGGGTCCTGATGTCGGCGTAGCCGACCTTGCGATCGCGGCCGACAAGCCCAATGTGCTGTTTGCATCGCTCTGGGAGGCGCACCGTCCGCCGTGGAGCACCTATGCGCCGATCGTGGGTCCGGGCAGCGGCATTTATCGTTCGATCGACAGTGGCGAGACGTGGCAGCAGTGCATCGGTGGCGGCCTGCCCGATGGCACATGGGGACGTGCGGGTGTCGCCGTTAGCGCAGACGGACAGCGTGTCTATGCGCTCATCGAAGCCAAACACCCTGGGCTGTATGTCTCCAACGACGGCGGCACGAATTGGTCGCTTGCCAATGCGGATGAGCGGCTCACGAGCCGGGCCTGGTACTTCAGCCGAATTACCGTGGACCCCAGTAACGCCGACACTATTTATATCCCGAACATCGCTCTGCTCGGGTCGGTTGACGGCGGCAAGACGATCACGGTCATTCGCGGCGCGCCCGGCGGCGATGACTATCACGAGCTATGGGTCGATCCGAAGAACGGTGACCGGCTCATTCTCGGCACCGACCAAGGGACGATCATCAGTCTCGACCGAGGCGCCTCGTGGTCGAGCTGGTACAACCAGCCGACGGCGCAGATCTATCACGTAACCACGGACGATCGCTTCCCCTACGCTGTCTACGGAGCCCAGCAGGACAGCGGCGGCGTGGCGGTGTTGAGTCGGACCGATCATGGTCAGATCACCGCGCGCGACTGGTTTCCCGCGAGCGGCAGCGAGAGCGGTTACTTCGCGCTCGATCCGAGGAATCCGGACATCCTCTACGCCAGCGGTGCCTATGGATCCGTTGCGCGCTGGGACCGGCGCCGTTCGCTGGCACAAGATGTCTCGCCGTGGCCGGTGTCGGTGTTTGGAACCGACATCACACAGCGAAAGTACCGCGACCCCTGGACACCGCCGCTGATGTTCTCTCCCGTCGACAAGACTTCGCTGTATCTAGGCACGCAGTACGTCTTGAAGACCTTAGACGGCGGTTTGCATTGGACGCAGATTAGTCCCGATCTGACCGGCGGCAAGATCATGGCCGGCGCGGCGAAGCCCGCGGCCGGCGGCTCCGGCAACCCGTCGGCGCGAAATTCGATCGATGAGGCTCCGAAGCCATCGCCCGAGCAGGCGATTGCGCTCGGCTACGGCACACTTGCGACAGTCGCGCCTTCGTATGTCGACGAGAACGTGCTCTGGGCGGGCAGCGACACGGGAATCATCTCGCTGACGCGTGACGGCGGCAAAACCTGGGTCACCGTGACGCCACCGGGTATTCGGCCATGGAGCAAGATTTCGCTGATCGAGCCATCGCACTTCGAAGCCGGTGTCGCCTATGCCGCGATCGAGCGCCATCGCATGGATGACCGCTCGCCCTATGTCTATCGCACGCGCGACTACGGAAAGAATTGGGACGAAATCACCTCAGGCCTCGAAGCGCCGGACTTCGTGCTGGCGGTGCGCGAAGACCCGCGACGCAAGGGGCTGCTCTATGCGGGCACGGAGTTCGGTGTCGCGGTGAGCTTCGATGACGGCAACCACTGGCAGCCGCTGCAGTTGAATCTTCCGGTGACGTCGGTGCGTGATTTGACCATACACGAAGATGACCTCGTGATCGCGACGCACGGGCGTTCTTTCTGGATTCTCGACGACATCACGCCACTGCGTCAGGCCGGAACGCACGCGCGCTCCCCATCCGCGTTTCTCTACAAGCCGCAAACCACGGTGCGCGTCGACAACGATGCGTTTCCGGGGACGCCGATCCCGTTCGAAGAGCCGACCGCCGACAACCCTCCCAACGGCGCGGTGCTCGATTATTATCTGCCGGCCGAAGCGCGGGAGCTTTCGCTGCGCATATACGATGCGGGCCACCGGCTGGTCCGGCAAGTCAGCTCGGCACCAGCGCAAGCCTCGCAGCATGCCGCGCTGCCGGTTGCCGACCGGTGGTTTCCCAAGGCACAGCGCCTCGAGACTTCAGCGGGCATGCACAGGTTCGTCTGGAACCTCGCGCTGGGTGCTCCGGGGGCTGCCGACGACAATGAACCCGATGACGGTGAGGGCCGTATTCCTCGTGGGCCCCGCGTCGCGCCGGGCGCCTATACCGTCGAGCTACAAGTGAATGGAAGCAGCGTCTCGATCGAGCCACTGATGCTCGTCAAAGATCCGCGGTCGGCATCAACGCCCGCGCAATTCGCGGCGCAATTTGCCAGGAGCCGGACGATCTTCCGCGACTCGCTCGAGAGCCGCCGCGCACTTGCGGAGATCGCCTCCGTGAAGCAGCAACTCGAGAAGACCATTGCCGGCGGCGGGGTCGGCAACGACGACGCAATCAAAAAGGCTCGGGAGCTGATCGGCGGGATCGAGGCAATCACCGATGGCAGCGCGGGACTCGATGCGGCCAATATGGAACTCACGAGTGCACTGAACGTCGTCGAGAGTTCTGAACGCGAGGCGCCGTCGCAGGCACTCGAGGTCTATGCGCTGGCGCGCGGCGCAACGCAGGCAAAGCTGAAGCAATGGGCCGCGCTCAAGGCCGGCCCTCTCGCGAGCTTGAATCACAGCCTGACCACGCGCGGGTTGCCGCCGATCGCGATCGGCGAAATCGAGCGCGAGGTCAATTATCTGATGACGCTCTAGGCGAACCCTCGAGTCTCAATCCTTCAGCGAGGGCATCTTGGAATCCACTTCCGCCGCGATCTTGGCCGGGTCGGCGCCGACGATCGGATACGATTTCGACCACAGGATCTCACGATCCTCGACCGAAGCGATCTTGATGCTGAGAGCCTGCGCCGTTCCCGCGTTTTCGACTGCGCCGAACAGGACATAGCTCGAATGATTTGCGCGCGCGCGTTCCAGCGCCGAGCCAAGGTCGCCGGACGCCGGAGCGTCCTGTGTCAGCGCGACGCGTCCGCCGCGCGATATCGCCAATCTGCCGTACACCATCGCAAACGTGGAATCGGCGAGCTTCGATGCCGCTGCGTCACCGGCCGGCGCGATAAACGGGATTGCGAGCAGCGGCCTTTCTTGCGATGGCGCTTCCGCCGTATCCTTGGCAATCTCGCTCGCGATCTGCGTGCCAAGCTTGGCGATGTCTGCCTTGTTGGCGCTGCCTTGATACTGCTGCGCAATCGCCTGGAGTTTTGCGGCGGTCGCCGGGGAAATATCCGCCGCCGCATGACGGTGCAGCGAGCATCCGCGCGAAATCAGAGTGAATGTCAGCCACACATACACGAGGATCCGAATCCACCGAGGTAGGCGCTTGAATCCGATCCACGCCATCTGGAACGCCCAGGCGACTACGCGCATGGAAAAGCGAAAATTCTCGCCTGGGACCCGCGCCGGAAATGCCGGATAGTAGGCCATCGCGGTCGGTGCTCGAGCCATGCTCGGCGCGCCCAGCGGCTTACGCACGGGCTGCAGCATCGCGGCCCGCCCCGAGGCGATGCGCCGGCACATCGCGTCGAGTGCAGGGGTCGGCAGGCCACCGGGTGCCTTGAGCCATTGGACCGTGAGAAATTTCTCCGGCACCCGGGCGCTGCTCTGATACGTGTCATCGATGACGATCGGCAGCAGAAACAAGTAATCGTCAGCCATGTCGAGCGTCCTCTCGACGGCGAGGCGCCACTCCCTGCGAAAGTACCCCTCGAGCCGCGCCTCGGTCTGCGCGGATATCAGCGGCATGAAATAGTCGCACTCACGGATCTGCTTTCGAATTTTCTGATCCCAGGCTTCTCCGCCGCCGAGTTCGCTCTCGTCGTACCAGACCTCGAGCCCAAGACCGAATAGCGCATCGCGTAAAGACCGAGCCGCGGGTCGATCCTCCGTGGCATAGCTCAGAAAGATCGCCGGTCGCGGAAGTTCAGACGCGTTTTCGCTAGACATCAGAGTGGGCGGCCATGTCGTGAGTAATCACTCGTCCGCGCGCAGTTGACGATCCCGTCAATGCGTCGCGGGCGGTGCGGCGCTCGCCGGACTCGATGGAGCGGGCCCGCCCTGGGATTCGCCCTGTTCGCCCCCGCGAGGTCCGAAGGAGCGCGGGTCACCCGACCATGGCGCGTGCATAGGTCCATGCATATCTCGCTCGACCATCGAGGAGCCATGGCGGCAGTGATGAGCCGCAGCAAAGACTGCTCCGAGCACCACAAGTGCGGCCAGGGTGAACGCCCAAAAGGCGAGATACTTTCCGAAGGTCCGAAAGGCGCCCTCGGAGCGATTGGCCAGATAAAGGACGAAATATCCGGCTATCGTCAGCCCCGTGGCCGGAATCAATGCCAAGAAATAAACCATGGATTTCCCTCAGCAGTACCCTGCACGCAATCCCGGGCGTCTTCAGGCGCCGCCGTCAATGATGCCGAGATTCTCGATCGCGCGATAGGCCTCCGCCGCGCCGCGGACCCGGATCGCCTGCATGCCGAATCGCCGCGCGGCGTCGACGTTCATAGAGTTGTCATCCAGAAACAACACATCGCCGGGCTTGCAAGCGAGCGTGTCCACCACATGCTCAAAGGCATCCGCATCGGGTTTGATGCGGCCGGTCAGATGCGACACGAAGTGGTGGTCGAACGCCGCGCCCAGGCCCATTTCACCCGCGACACGTGGCCAATGAAGGTCATTGCTGTTGGACAGAATTGCACGACGATACGAGCGGGGTATGCGCGCGAGCATCTCCAGGGTGCCCGGGAAAAGTCCGGTCGGCCAGGCGGCGAATGCGCTCAAGAACTGTTGCGCATTGACCGGCAGGCCAAACTCCGAAATCACGCCGGTCGCAAATCGACCGGCGTCGATCTTCCCGGTTTCAAATTGACGTACGGGTGTCGATTGGAGCCACATGCGCCACAATTCGTCGACGCTGGTGTTGCCGCCGAGCCAATCGAGCATGGTTTCGATGCCGCTGAGTTCCACGAGTACGCCGCCTACATCGAACAACACGACGCGGATTTCTGGGGTTGCGGTGCTTTGCATAGGCGGATTCGTCGCGCTGCTAATATCGGAGTCCAGGATGCGAAATGGGTTACCAGCGGCATGGTAATCCAAGCCGGAGCCCCCAAACAGGAAACTGCGACCGCCAGGGGCGCCAAGGTTGATCTACGTGGAGAGATCCTCTAGATTTTGCGGGCGATCCTGCCGCCGCCGAGCGGCCCATGAATGGCGAGGGTTTGCAGTATGCGTAAATTTCATCGGGATCCCGCCGCCATTGCGAAGCTCTCGCCGGAGCAATATCGGGTCACGCAGCAAAGCGGCACCGAGCCTCCCGGATCCGGCAAATACCTCGGCAACAAGCAGCCCGGAATCTACGTCGACGTCGTTTCGGGCGAGCCGCTGTTTGCCTCGTCGGACAAATATGAGTCGGGCTGCGGTTGGCCGAGTTTCACAAAACCCATCGAGCCGGCCAACATCAGCGAGTTGCAGGACCGGACCCACGGAATGATGCGGACCGAGGTGCGCTCGGCGCACGCCAACAGCCATCTCGGCCACGTCTTTCCCGACGGTCCCGCCGATCGCGGCGGCCTGCGCTACTGCATCAACTCGGCGTCGCTGAGATTCGTGCATCGCGACGACATGGAGGCCGAGGGCTACGGCGACTATTTGGATCAGGTCGAGGACGTTCAATAGCGCCAACCGCGAATTCGCTCTTCGCGGCACAATGGAGGAAACTCGCGTTCCGAGACGCTCCGTGCACCGCGACGAGTGGCCGGGGTCAACATGGAGATACGGAATGCAATTACCCGCGCGGGTGGCCCTTTGCCTCATTTTCGGTTGCGGTATCGTACAAGCCGCCGACCGGGTCACGCCGGTCGACTGGGTCAATCCGTATATCGGCACGGGCGGATCGGACGCCGGCCCTGACTACGGCGGCACCGCCCCGCTCGTGACGACGCCGTTCGGAATGACCAACTGGACGCCGCAGACGCGCCAGAATCGTATCAGCGTGAGTTCCTACGCCTATGAGGACGACGCCATTTCCGGCTTCATCGGCACGCATCAGCCCGCGATCTGGATGGGCGACTATGGCTATGTGACCCTGATGCCACAGGTCGGACCGCTCGAGCCGAGTGTCGAATACCGGCGCCTGCATTTCTCGCGCGCCGACGAGACCGTCACGCCGTATTACTACGCGGTCAAGATGGGAGATCCAAACGGCGCGCGGCACATTACCGCAGAGATCACCGCGACCGATCACTGTGGTTACCTGCGCTTCACGTTTCCGGCGCGCAAGGGCGGCTCAGTCCTCGTCGAGGCGACGCGCGCCGGCGTCGTGGGCTGGGTCAAGGCGGACGCCCAAGGCGGCGAGATCGTCGGTTACAACCCCGACCGCATGGACGCCCACTTGAGCTCGCTGAAATTGCCGAATTTCAAAGGCTATTTCGTCGTGCGGTTCCGCACCCGTCCGCATGATGTCGGCGTCTACCAGGGGCCTCTTTCCGCACCGGGCAGCGAAATCACGGGCGACAACGTGGGTGCATTCGCGCATTTCGATGCCGGCGCGGGACCGGTGATCGAAGTCCAAGTCGGCACCTCGTTCATCAGTCTCGAGCAGGCGCGCGCGAATCTCGCCGCCGAGTTGCCGGCCTGGGACTTCGAAGCCACGAAGCAGGCGCTCAAAGCGGCCTGGAACACCAAACTCGGCGAAATCGCGGTCGAGGGCGCGAGCGACGATCAGCGTCATATCTTTTACACGGGCCTCTATCACGCGCTGCTCTACCCGAAGTTATTCTCGGAACACGGCCGCTATTACGGCGCGTTCGACGACAAAATCCATCAGGGTGACTCATACACGGCCTATTCGATCTGGGATATTTTTCGTGCCGAATTCAGTCTGCTCACGCTCGTGGCGCCCGAGCGCATCGACGGTATGGTGCGCGCGCTGCTGCAGGATTATATGGAAGGCGGCTTCATGCCCAAATGGCCGAATCCTTCCTATACCAACATCATGATTGCGACACACGCCGATTCCTTGGTGGCCGAGGCGGTCAACAAGGGCTTCAAGGACTTCGACCTCAAGCTTGCCTATGCCGCCGTGGCCAAGGATGCGACAACGCCGCCCGACGGCGACAAGACTCGCCGTTGGGCTGACCGCGAGCCGAACGTGCCCTATGAGGCGCGCGCCGGCCTCAGCTACTCGCTGTCGCTCGGATTCATTCCGTCCGACAAAGTTGCCGAGGCGGCATCGAGCACACTCGAAGACTCCTACGATGACTATGCGGTCGCGCTGGTCGCCAAGGCGGCCGGGGATACGGCGGGCTATCGGCGATTCATCGCGCGCTCGATGACCTATAAAAATCTATACAACCCGGCGCGCGGCTTCATGCAGGCGCGCAATCTCGACGGCAGTTGGGCCTCGCCCGACGAGGGTTGGACCGAGGGGGACCAATGGGTCTATCTGTTCGCGGCGCTGCACGACATCCCGGGGACGATCAAACTGCTGGGCGGCGATGACGCGTTCAACGCGAAGCTCGACGTGCATTTCGCGGACGGCCACAACCAGCACGACAACGAACCCAGCCACCACTACGGCTATCTCTACGATTTCGGCGGACAACCCTGGAAGACCCAGGCGAGAGTGCGCCAGATTGCGCGCGATTCCTATTCCAACACGCCGAACGGCGTGCTCGGCAACGAGGATTGCGGCCAGATGTCCGCCTGGTACATCTTTACCGCAATGGGCTTCTATCCGGTCAATCCGGCCTCGAAGGCCTACATGATCGGCAGCCCGCTGTTTTCAAGGATCTCTTTGAATCTTCCGAACGGCAGAGTGTTCACGGTCTCGGCGCAGAATAATTCCGAGGCGAATCCCTATATTCAATCAGCGACATTGAATGGCAGGCCGCTCGAGACGCCGCTGGTGACTTACGAACAAATCGAGGCCGGCGGGACACTGGCTTTCGTGATGGGACCCAAGCCTTCGCGGTGGGCTTCGCAGTGGCGCGGCTCCTCACCGAAACCCTGAGCGCGGATGATTCAGGCGACTTTGACCATGCGCTTGCCGATATTGTCGCCTGCCAGCAGTCCGATCAACGCCACGGGCAGCTTCTCGAAGCCGTCGACGCCATCGGGACAGGCGGCGCGCACGGCGCGAGCGCAATCCCCGGCCCTGTAGTCGACCGCTTGGTCGAATCCCAGCTCCTGGGTCAATAGCGCGCACTTGGCGGCGCCGCCGGCGATGCCCACGGTGCGGCAGCCTTTGATTTTGGCGATTTGGCCGACGATGTTCCCGACCGAGCCCGCTGCCGCGGACACGACGACCGTGTCGCCGCGGCGGGGCTTGCCGCATTCGAGCAAACCGAAATGGGCGGTCAAGCCAGCTACCCCATAGACACTCAACAGGTGCGTTATTGGCTCGGCGGGCGCGAGCTTGGTGAGGTGCCGCGCGGGCAATACCGCGAGTTCCTGCCAGCCGAGGTCGCCAAACACCAAATCGCCGCGCGCAAAGCCGGGCGCGCGGCTCTCGGTGACCTCGGCGAGCGCACCGCCCGCCATGAGCTGGCCTGCGCTCAGCGCCGATCGGTAGGTCGTTCCCGACATCCAAGCGCGATTCGCCGCGTCGAGCGATATATAGAGTGTGCGCAGCTGAATCTCGCCGTCGCCCGGTCTTGGCACCGGCGCTGCCGTGAGCCGAAAGTGCTCAGGCCCCAGTCTTCCCTGCGGAATATGGTCGAGCACGATTTGGCGGTTGGTTTTGGCCATGGTGATTCACCGGTGCTTTGGCACCAACGCGACGACGCGCGCGGGAAAGCCGCTACCGTCCTTGGGTTTGGGAAAACTCACGAGAACCAGTGCGCCGGCCTCTGGCAGCTTGTCCAAATTAGCGAGCAATTCGATCTGAAAATGATTCGTGCCGAGCACGTAGCTCTCTAGCGAGTAATCGTCCTTGGTGACCGCCAGCCCGGGATCCGTATCGGTAGTCTCGTGACCCGACGCGGTAATCTTTCGCTCCTCGTAAAGAAATTGCAGCACCTCCTTGCTCCAGCCGGGATAGTGCAACACCCCGTGGGCATCGGCGTTTTGCATGGCCGCATCATCGGGCCAGCGCTTGGACCAATCGGTGCGCAGCGCGACGAAGGCGCCGGCCGGGATGCGGCCGTGCCGTGCTTCCCATTGGTGCACGTCGTGCATCGTGACGATCGTGTCCGGATTCGATGCAACTTGCGCATGGATATCGAGCACGACCAGCCGCAGCAGAAACTCCCTGGGGTCGATCTGATCGACGGTCTTCAGGCCGTCGTGAAAATGCGCCGGCGGATCAACGTGAGTGCCCCATTGGCCTGGATGGCTGAAATTTTCGGCATGGAAGCCGTCTTTGGGGATCGTGAACAGCGTGGTCACGGTTTCCGGTTGAAAGCCCTTCCAATGCGGCGAGTCGGGTCCGAATGCATGAGTCAAATCGACGAAGTCGGCTGCATGCAGGCTGCGGTACGCCTGTTCCAGGCTGGTCGCCGATGACGTCGCCGATCTTGCCGGTACGGCGGTGGCGATTATGATGATTCCGGCGAGCACAGCGCCCCACTTGAGATCCACAAACATCGCATCCTCCTGTTTCGGCTCGAGTGACGAGCGAAGGCTAGTTTAGACTACGGCAGTCAGCGGCGAATCGTCGGACCAGCTGTACAGCAGCCTGCACAAAATGACATTGAGAGGCTCTTGATGCAACGCGAACAGATTGTCTTCGTTGGAACCAGCGATCTATCCGGACATTTCCGCGGCAAGAGTTTTCCGGCGGCGGACCTTCCGTCGAGGTTGCAGCGCGGCGTCGGGCTTGCGCCGACCAATATTTTTCTCTCCGCGTTTGGCCCAATCCAGGTCACGACATTCGGCACGATCGGCGAAGTATTTCTCATTCCGGATCCGGAAACCCGGGTCTTCGTGGCATTCGAGGGCGGCGCCGCGGAATATTTTTTTCTCGGTGACATCAAGACGCTCGACGGTGCGCCTTGGGATTTCTGCCCCCGGCAGGTCCTGCGCCGCGCTCTCGAGCGCTTGGAGCGCGAGACCGGACTTCAATTGCTTGCCACGTTCGAGCAGGAGTTCACCTACAGCGGTGTGCCGGCGCATCCCTCGCAACCGTATGAACTCGACGCGTATCGCCGGCAAGGTTGTTTCGGCGAAGCGCTGCTCGCGGCAATGCGACAGGTCGGCGTGATCCCCGATTCCTTTCTGTCGGAGTTCGGCGCGCAACAATTTGAGGTCACCTCGGCGCCCGCGATCGGAATGCGCGGCGCCGATCAAGCCGTGATCACACGTGAACTCGCCCAAGCGGTCGCATTCCGGCTAGGACATCGCGTGAGCTTTACGCCGATCGCGGAACCTGCCGGCGTCGGCAACGGGACCCACATTCACTTCAGCATGCTGGATCGCGCCGGTCAGCCCGTGCTCCACGAGGGAAATCGCCACTGGGGCTTGTCCTCGTTGGGCAGATGCTTCGTCGCCGGCATTCAGCATCACCTTCCCGCACTGTGCGCGGTGACCACTCCCTCGGTCGCATCGTATTTCCGGCTGCGGCCGAATCGGTGGGCCCCGGTGCTCGCCGATGTAGGCTCCTTGGATCGGGGCGCGGCGGTGAGGATCTGTGCCGCTAGCGGCGTCGATCAGACGCACCGGGCACAGCAATTCAATGTCGAATTTCGCGTTGCCGATGCGACCGCGAGTCCCTATCTCGCGCTCGCGGCGCTGATTCAAGCCGGCCTCGACGGCGTGCGCGAGCAGCGGGATATCCGGCTGACCGAGCCACGGGCATTACCGGCGAGCCTGGCGGAGGCGCTCGACTTGTTGGAGGCGAATGAGGCCGCGCCCGAGTGGCTGGGATCGGAGCTGCTCTCGGCCTATTTGCTGTTCAAGCGCGCCGAGATCAAGGGGATGGAGAATCTCGATGAGTCCGAGATCTGTCGCCGCTATGGCGAAGTTTATTGACCGCCCGCAGGGCCATACGCGTTGGAGGAACCCGGTGATGCATCCGCTGAGTCGAGAGATCGAAATTGAAATTGCGCATACCACGCTGTTGTTTGTCGACGTGCAGAATTACAACTGCAGCATCGATGGCGGAGAGTATGCCCACTTGAGCGATGCCGAAAAGCAGCAGCGCTATGGGTACTTTTTTCGCACGCTCAATGCGAGCGCCCTGCCGAATATGGTGCTGTTGCAGCAGGCTTGCCGCCGCGCCGGCGTCGAAGTTGCCTATACCGTCATCGAAAGCCTGACGCATGACGGACGCGATCGCTCGCTCGATTACAAAATCACGGGATTCAACGTGCCGAAAGGTTCACCGGACGCCAAGATGGTCGATGCGCTCGCGCCGACTGGCGATGAGATTCTGTTTCCGAAAACTTCGTCCTCGGTCTTTATCTCGACCAATATCGACTACGTGCTGCGCAATCTTGGCACCCGCTATCTGATCATCGCGGGGTGTCTGACGGATCAGTGCGTCGATTCGGCGGTGCGCGATGCCTGTGACTTGGGATACCTGGTCACCGTGCCAATCGACGCCTGCGCCACCTTGTCGGCGGAACGGCATGATTGGTCGTTACGCAATAATCGCGGCTACTGCCGTCAGTGCACGACACGAGATTTGCTCGATGAGATCGCTCGCCTGAGCGCCACGTCTGCGTGCTAATCTTGGCCGATCCATTCTCGGGATCTCTCCGGTGAGGAATTGGCTATGCGCACGCCGATCGAGTACGTCGATGCTTCCGCCGAGGTGCGGGTGGTTTATGACGACATCATGGCGACCCGCAAAACCGATTGGATCAATAACTATTGGAAGGTCTTGGCGCATCACCCGCCGACCCTGCGCCGGATGTGGGCGACTTCCAAAGAGGTCATGGGTCCGGGCGCGCTGGACGCATTGACCAAGGAGCTGGTCTACATGGCAGTCAGTGTGACGAACGGTTGTGCCTATTGCATCGCCTCGCACGGCGCCGCCGCGCGAAAGAAGGGGCTCACGCCGGAGCAACACGCAGAGCTGGTCGCGATCATCGGTCTTGCCAACGAGACGAACCGACATGCGGCCGCGCTGGAGTTGCAAATCGACGAGCAGTTTCTCTAAAGGATGGCAGATGTCGGGCAAGAAACCCCGGGCACGAGATCTCGGATTGCCGCTGCTCGGAACGCCGGGCCCATGGAACGCGATTACCGATGTGCCCGGTGTCGAGGTCGGATTCAGCACATTGATCCGGCTCGCGGACAAGCCCGGCGACACGCAGATTTACACGGGCGTCACCGCAATCCTGCCGCGCGGCCATGATCCGCGGCCTTTGGCGGTTTGGGCCGGACAGTTCGATCTGAACGGCAACGGTGAAATGACCGGTACGCACTGGATTCACGATGCGGGCTATTTCATCGGCCCGATCTGTTTGACGAATACGCATTCGGTCGGGACCGTCCATCAAGCTGCCGTGCGTTTCATGATCGAGACATATTCGGAGCAGTTTCGCACGCACCATTGCTGGGCAATGCCGGTCGTCGCGGAGACCTACGACGGCCTCGTCAATGACATCTGCGGCCTGCACATCACCGAGCAACACGCACTCGAGGCTCTGCGCAGCGCCAGCGGCGGAGTGGTTGCCGAGGGAAACGTCGGCGGCGGCGCGGGCATGGCGACCTACGAATTCAAAGGCGGTACCGGTACGAGTTCTCGGCGTTTTCAGATCTGCGGGCAAACCTACACGGTCGGGGCGCTCGTTCAATCCAATTTCGGCAAGAGAAGCGAGTTATCGGTGCTCGGGGTGCCGGTGGGGCGCCATATGCCGGAAAATGCGCTTCTTTCGAGCTCTGGGCTCCCGGAAACCGGTTCGATCATCGTGATCATTGGAACGGATATTCCACTGCTGCCGAACCAGCTTGTGCGCCTCGCGAAGCGCGGGGCGCTCGGTATCGGCCGCACAGGAACGAGCGGCGGTCACTATTCGGGCGATCTCATGCTCGCATTTTCGACAGCGAATCCCATTTATCTCCCGGCGATCGGCGAGGCACAACCGCATAGCTTCCGAAGCGAGTGGCTGAACGACGCCCACTGCGATGAACTCTATGCGCCTGCGGTCTCGGCGATCGAGGAGGCGATACTCAATGCGCTGCTTGCCGCGCAATCGGTTCCGACGTTCAAACCGCCGGGCGGCATGCTCACGGCGCTCGATCACGAGCGACTGCTCGAATTGATGCGCGAGTATCGACGCCTGCCCGTGCCCAGCCCGGGCGGTTTGCAAGCACCATGACGAGATTGATTTCAAGCTTGAGGCTTCCGGAGTCCGTCGGGTTGTCGCTCGCAGTGATCTCTCCGACCGTTACCGCAGCATTCAATATCACTTTGGTCGTGCAGGCCGCGGGGCCGGCTGCGCCATTGACGTTCGCGATCGGCATGATCGCCATGGCGCTGGTCGCGTTGTCATTTATGTCGTTCTCGCATCGTGTCGCGCACGCGGGTTCTGCCTATGCGTACATCGCGCACACCTTCGGCAGCCGCATGGGCTTCATCGGCGGTTGGGCGCTGTTGCTGACGTATCTGGGATTCGCGACCGGGTTTGCGGCTCTGGTCGGCAGTTTTACCGGTGCAGCGCTCAAAGGTTTCGGCGTAGAGATCGGAAATGGGTGGATCGCGATCGGCGCGGGCTCGATGATTGTGGCCTGGTGGCTGGCCTATCGCGACATGCGCTTGGCCGGGCGGCTGATGTTGGCGCTCGAGGTCGCGGCCGTGATCGCGATCATCGGGCTGTGCATCAGCATCCTGCATCAGGTGCAATCCCCCGCCGGGGAGGTTGCGGCGAGTTTCCGGCCGTCGGCGAGTTTCGGCGGCTGGTCGGGTCTTGGTTACGGCATGGTATTCAGCACATTGTGTTTCGCAGGGTTCGAAGGGGCGGCGACCTTGGGCGAAGAGACCTTGCACCCGCGGCGAAACATCCCGATCGCGCTGCTTGGTACCGTATTATTCTCCGGCCTATTTTTCGTATTCGTCGCCTACTGTGAAGTTGTCGGGTACGGGCCGGCGGGCATCAAGGCGCTGGCAAGCTCCGAGGCACCGCTCAACGATCTCGCGCTGCGTTACGCGACTCCGCATCTTGCGATCGCACTCGACCTTGCGGCCGCCGCGAGTTGTTTCTCCGGCGTGATCGGCGGCCTCGCGGCGGCCGCCCGGGTATTGTTCGCGCTGAGCCGCGTCGGTCTCTCGTCTGCACTCGCCGAGGTGCATCCGGTGCACGGCACGCCGGCCCCGGCGGTGTCGGCTGCCGCGATCCTCATGATGTTGCCGTTTGTGCTGTGGGCACCGTTCGCGGGCGCAGGAAATTACTACAGCTACGTGAGCACGATCGCCGTGCTTGCGTTGATTCTCATTTATGTCGCTGTCGGCGTCGCCGAAATGGTGGAGGCCTGGCGCGAACAGCGCCGGCTGTGGTCGGGTGCCTGCATGCTGGGGCCTGTGTTGCTGGTGTGCGTGCTCTACTGCAGCATCTATCCCGTGCCGGAATTCCCCAGTAACCTATGGCCCTATGTTGCTCTGGCGTGGGTGTTCGCGGCCTTGGTCGTCATGAAATTTCGGCCCGCAGTGACCAACGCGCCATTGCCGGAATACCTATGAAGCCGATCCTTGCGCTCAACGCCTTCGATATGAATGATGTGGATGTGCTGGGCGGTGCGCTCGAGCGGCAATTGCGCCGCCGAGCCAAGCTGTTCGGCGCGGCGTCCGTTCTTTTCTACGACCGACCGCTGGAAATCGTGCGCGGCGAAGGCTGCTGGCTCTACGACGCCGACGGCGCCGCCTATCTCGATGCGTACAACAATGTCCCTTCCGTCGGGCATGCTCATCCGCATGTGGTGGAGGCGGCCGCGCGGCAATTGAGCCAGCTCAACGTTCACAATCGTTACTTGCACCACGGCATCCTCGACTATGCCGAGCGCTTGCTCGGCACGCTCCCGGCCTCCTTGTCGAACATCAGCTTCACCTGTACGGGCAGCGAGAGCAACGACTTGGCGCTGCGGCTCGCGTCGAGCTTCACGGGCGGGGAGGGTGTGATTGTCACCGAGGCTGCCTATCACGGCAACACTGCGCTCGTCACCGAAACGAGTCCGACCTCGTTCAAGAAAGGTGGACCTCCGCCCCGCGTGCGCGTGATCCCGGCCCCCGATTCATACCGAGTTTCGCCCGAGCTATTGTCCGAGACCTTCGCCGGCAATGTCGCGGCTGCGATTGCCGACCTCTCGAATAGCGGCATTCGATTTTCCGCGCTGCTGATCGACAGCATTTTTTCGAGTGACGGTATATTCGCTGATCCGCCGGGGTTCCTGCGCGCAGCCGCCGACGTGGTGCGCAGCGCCCAAGGCTTGGTGATTGCCGATGAGGTGCAGCCCGGATTCGGCCGCACGGGCGCGTCGCTGTGGGGATTCCAACGCCATGGCGTGACGCCGGACATCGTCACGATGGGGAAGCCCATGGGTAACGGCTATCCAATCGGCGCAGTGGCGACGCGCCCCGAGATTCTCGATGCGTTCTGCGCGCGCTACGGGTATTTCAATACCTACGCAGGATCGCCGGTCGCCGCCGCTGTCGGCCAGGCTGTGCTCGACGTGATCGAACGCGAACAGCTGATGGACAACGCCGAGCGCGTCGGGGCCTATCTCAAGCAGCGTCTCAGCGACTTGTCGGTGCGCCATCGGCACATTGCAGATGTGCGCGGAGCAGGATTTTATATCGGCGTCGAATTGGTCGATCCGCTCGATGGATTGCCGGCACCGGATCTGGCCGCGACGATCATCAACCAATTACGTCATCGCCGGGTGCTGATCGGCGCGGCTGGCCGATCCGGCAGCGTTCTCAAAATCCGACCGCCGCTCTGTTTCTCCACCGTGAATGCCGACCAACTCGTCGCTGCCTTGGACGAGGCTCTGGCCGCAGCCTGCTAAGGCCGGTTCATCGATGTCCGGCGAATATCCTCCCGAGGTAGTGGCTGACCTGCATGACATGGTTGCACACGCACTTGGCCGCTGGGAATTGGCATCCTCGACCACGGTCAGTCTCTTGAATCTTTCGGAAAACGCGACCTTCGCGCTCAGCAGCCCCGGGGACGGGCGTGATCTGGTGTTGCGCGTGCATCGCGTCGGCTACTCGTCGGCTGAAGAAATTCGCTCGGAGATTGCCTGGATCAATGCGCTGAGACGCGAAGGGGTCGTAGAAACGGCGATGCCGATCGCGGGCCGCGACGGCGAACATGTGCAAATGCTGAGCTCGCCATCGGGCGGAGCCGCGCGCTATGCGGTGGCTTTCGAGAGGCTGCCGGGCAAGGAACCCGAAGCCGGTATTGACTCCATCCGATGGTTCGACCGGCTCGGCGAGCTCACTGCAAGGATGCATCTGCATGCAAAGCAATGGGTTCTCTCGGCTGGATTTTGCCGCAAGACCTGGGACGTCAACGCAATGGTGGGCCCAGACGGCTATTGGGGACCCTGGCGCGCGGCGCTCGGGCTCGACGCGTCCGGCGTCAAGACGCTCGAACGAGCCTTGCAATCGATCGTTCGGCGCATCGAGCGGTACGGCGCAGGTGCCGATCGATTCGGCTTGGTGCACGCGGATCTGCGCCTCGCGAATCTCTTGGTCGACGGTGAGCATCTGCGCATCATCGACTTCGATGACTGCGGATTCAGCTGGTTCCTCTATGATTTTGCGACTGCGGTGAGCTTCATCGAGCATGAACCGATCGTCCCAGAACTGCTGCAGGCTTGGATCGGCGGCTATCGAAGGACGGCACCACTATCGGCCGATGATCGCGCAGAAATGCCGACGTTCGTGATTTTACGCCGCATTCTGCTCTGCGCCTGGCTTGCATCCCATTCGGAGGTCCCGTTCGCGCGACAATTCGGCCCGGCCTATACGCAGGGTACAGTCACACTCGCCGAACGATTTATGCAGGGGCGGTTTCTCACGTAAGGTTTTCGCCACGCAAGGAGATTTTGCGCATGTTTAAGTCGTTACGAGGGCGCACTGTGATCGTCACCGGCTCCAGCAAAGGCATCGGCCGCGGCATTGCGCTGCGCTTTGGTCTCGCGGGGTGTCAGGTTCTGGTGGTATCGCGCAAGTTGTTCGACGGCCAGGCGGTTGTCGCCGAGATTGTCGCTGCGGGAGGCAAGGCTGCTGCGGTTGCCGCGGATGTCACGCGACACGCAGATATGGAGGCGATGGCGCGGACCGCGGTGGAAGTCTTCGGCGGCATCGATATTCTTTGTGCAAATGCCGGCATTTTTCCGGCCGCGAAACTCGATGCCATGACTGAGGCCGACTTCGACCTGGTCGTCGATACGAATCTCAAAGGCGCTTTCTTGTCGGTTTCGGCTTGCCTGCCCGCAATGCGGGCCAAAAAGCAGGGGCGCATTATTTTGACTTCTTCGATCACGGGACCGGTCACGGGTCTTCCCGGTTGGGCCCATTACGGCGCGAGCAAGGCTGGCCTTTTGGGATTCATGCGAACCGCAGCCATTGAACTCGCGCCTCAGGGCATAACGATCAATGCCGTGCTTCCGGGCAATATCGCGACCGAGGGGCTCGCCGACCTCGGCGGGGACTACATCCAAAAAATGACTGCATCGATACCGATGCGCCGACTGGGATCGGTCGTCGACATCGCAAATGCGGCGCTCTACTTCGCGAGCGATGAGGCTGCCTATGTCACGGGCCAGAGCTTGGTCGTCGACGGCGGCCAGATCCTGCCCGAATCCTTGGCCGCGCTCGAGCCTTGAATCGCAGCCGTGCCGGCGCAGCCTCGCTGCGCCGGCGCCTCATCTTCAGAATTTATAGTTGACCTGGGTTCCGAAGGTGCGTGGCTGATTGGTCGAATAGCGCACCAGTTGAGGAATGTTGAATTGGAAGCTCGTGTTGTTCGCGGTTTCCAATGCGACCTTGTTGGTCAGATTGTCGACGAAAATATTGGCCGACCAATTGCTGTGCGCGAGCGTCACGCGCGCGTTCGCGATGCTGTACGAGGGCAGATTGTAGTCGAAGTAATAGGCGACGTCGTGCGACGTGCCGGTGAACGAATCGGCCGCCATGGCCGTGAGCTGGTAGTCGCTCATTACCACGGTCGAATAGGATAGCGACAGACTTGCGGTATCCTTGACGACGTTCATGATCGGCACCTGGCAGCTCGCGGCGCTCGCACATGGCGGTGTGACGCCATTCGGTTGCAGCGCGACGGTCGTCAGAAAGGCCGTGTAAGAGGCATTCGGGCTCGTCAACTTGGAGTCCGTGTACGCTCCGCTGAACGAAACGGTCCATTCTTCTGAAAGCTTCGCGTTGATCTCGAGTTCGGGGCCGAACGCGCGCCCATCGCCCGCATTGTTGTAGTACTGATAGCCGCAGGGCAGCGTGAGCACCTGTTGTACACCAAGCCATTTAATGTAGTAGAAATCGCTGTTGACGGTCAGCCAGTTGCCGAATGCCTTGGCTTTCTCGCCGATCTCGTAATTCCATGCGCTGTCCGGCCCGAAGGACAGCGTACCCGCCTGGCAATTGACCGGCGGGGCCGTATCGAGGATTTGGTTGGCGCCGCCGGGACGAAAGCCTTTTGAAATCGTGGCATAGAGGTTCAGGTCTCGGCTTGGTTCGTAGGACAGATTGATCCGTGGGTTGTAGCCCTGGTTCGATGCCTTCGTGATCAGGTTTGGCGCAACTGCGGGCGAAGGATAGGGTGCGTCGACGCCCCATGAAAATTCGTCCTGTTCGCTGTGGTAGGTGTACCAACGCACGCCTGCTGCGAGTTTCCAGTTATCGCTGAATTTCAGCGAGCCGTCGGCGAACACGGCGGTCTGTCTCACAGAGTAAGGATTGTAGGACGTGAAGTAGGAGCCATCTGGAGTCGAAGCCGATGCGACCGCCGGATTGCTGCTCTCCTCCTGCCAGACAGAATGCAGGCTGCTATAAAATACGCCGCCAACCCAGTGCAACGGACCCGTGTCGTGGGAAGTCAGGCGGATTTCTTGCGTGAACTGGCGCGAGGGATCGACTTCGGAATAGGGCACTGCGACCAGCGGTGTGGCGCCATGGTTCGACCAGTAGATCGATACCGACGCGTCCTGGGTCTGCCAGCCGAGCCGGTCGAAATACGAAGTCGCGCTCGTGAGGTCGGCAAAACCAAGGTTTGCATTGACGGTCAACCCAAAGATGTTGATGTCGTCGTGGACACCCTCTCGGAACGGAAACGCTTCGTAGTGCGCGTCGTAGACGGGGCCAGGATCGGCCGTGGTCGGCGTGCTATCGAGCAAATCGTAACCGCCGAGGATCATGTGCTGCGTGTCCGCGCTCAGCAGCACGGACAGATCATCGCTCGGCTGAAACAGTAATTCGGCGCGCCCGGTCGTGAGTTTCTCATCATTGGCGTCGCGAATCACGCTTTGCACCGGCGCGGTCGCCAAGTTGCCGTAACTGGTCGTCGCCAAGTTGATCGGAAATGGGTTCAGGGTCACGAGATTGATCCAGCCACTGCGGTACTGGTCGCCTGCGACGATGCGCAGCGCGAACATGTGGCCGATCGGCAGATTCAGCATCAGGTTCCCACCGTAATTTCCGCTGCCGCCCTGCGTGTCTGACAAGGTGCCTTGGACCGAGCCCTCGAAGGTGTCGAGCTTCGGCTTGTTGGTTATGACCTTGATTGTGCCGCCCATCGAGCCTGAACCATACAGCGTGCCTTGCGGGCCGCGCAGGACCTCGACGCGCTCGACGTCGTAGAGATTCGGATCGATGACGACCTTGCCGGATTGCGACAAGGCGGGCGGCGAAAGCGGGATTTCGTCGAGATAGAAACCGACCGTCGGCGCAGCGCCGCCATTCGACGCGAGACCGCGTGCTTCATATTCGGTGAGTCCCGGTCCCGCCGACCGCATCGACAATCCGGGTACGTCATGCGCGAGCGTTTCGATCGTCGTGATGCCCGCCGCGTTGAGCTGGTCGCCGCTCAATGCCGACAAGCTGATCGGCGTGTCTTGAATCGTGGATTTATATTTTTCCGCGGTGACCGTGATTTCAGCAAGCCCGGTCTCCGCATCCGAGGTTTCGCTGGTCGCGGCGGTTGCAGCGGCAGTGGGCGCGGGAGCAGGTGCGCCGATCGCCGGCTGTCCCAACATCGCAGCGGCCACGAGGCTCGCGGATCCGGCCATGACACCGCGTCTTGCGCGACACCGGTTTGCGGATTCCACGTGGGTCGCTGTGCCGTGAGATTGCGAAGCGGCGGCTCGCGCGAGTGTCGTCAGAATGACCATCAGCGTCTCCCTTGTTATTGTGCTGCTGTACAGCAATGCAATAAACATACCAAGGAGGCTGCGGGTGCCTGGTCAAGTAGATGCAGGATATTTTGCCTGGGCCCGCAGGAAAATTGCCCTAGAGACGAGCGCTGCGGCTACGCTGCTGCGCCATGCCGGTGCATGTCAGGGCAGGTAACCCAGCAAATCGTCGCCGCTCATCACCTGGCAATAAATCATATTGATGATCTCGAGTTCGTGACGATGCAGAGCATCGGAACCGGCAGCGCAAGCATCCTCGACTACGATCACGTTGAAGCTCTCGTCGGCGAGGCTGCGCACCGTGGAGGACACACACTGGTCGGTGAATATTCCGCAGCAGACAACCTGCGAGATTCCCAGATTGTTGAGCATTAGGCGCAGGTTCGTGCCGGTCAGCGCGCTGTCGGTCGTCTTGGTCAGGACGATCTCGTCATCTTGCGGCCCGATCTGCGCGACGATCTGCGACTCCGATGCGTCCTTCGGCAACAACAAATTGTTCCAGCCCGGCAATTTCTGGCTCAGAGATCGGTCGCGGCCGTCTCCAGTTTGGCAGGCGATACGGGCAAACAGAACCTCGTGACCGTCTCGACGGAAGCGTTCCAAGAGCCGCTGGATCGTCGGAATGACCGTCGCTCGCATGCGCTCGTGAAACGGCGACCACTCGTCATAGGTGACACGGCCTGCGGCATCCAGCGTGCCAGGATCCGGTCTCGCGAGATAGACGTTTTGAACATCGATCACCAGCAGCGCCAATTTTCCTCGTTGAAGAACCGGGTCGGCCGGTTCCGGCGCCCCCCGGTAATAAAGAGAGCGATAAGCGGTTTTCCAAGAATCGTTGCGTGGCATAGCGCCATAGTTACCTTGGCGGCGATCTTAATCAATACCAGCCACGCTCGACTCGAGCGCAGCCGGTTGACGATTCCACGTCGGGCAACGCGCGCTACTGCGCCTCCGACTCAATACTCGACAACCCCTTGGACGACCCGCGGCGCGGCCGACACGGTCGGCTCTGGTCCGACGTAGATCGGCGAATTCGGATCGACCGTGCTCTGCAGGCTCGACGTGTCCGGCAGGCTGACGCCCACGGGCAGCGTCAGTGCCGCCGCCGTGCAGACCGACGAGTCTTGCTGGGCGAAGCGTATCTCGCGCTGCAGCCATTTGACGAGGTAGGTCGTTTGCCCGCTCGTGACGGTCCCGAGGGTGAGATCATCCGGGATCTCGAACGCAGCGACGTTATCAACGTCGCTATTTGCGCAGGAGACCGTTGCGTTCGTCAGCGGATCGACGCAATTGCCCGGGATGCCCCAGAGCTGGCCGAAGCCGCCGTATTGCAGGACGACCGTGCTGCCTGCGTAGCTGCCGTACGCTGCCCCGGACGGCACCGTGTACTTGACGAGCAGCGGCGCATCGAACTGCACGAACGCGCCGCTGGCGTCCTCGACCGCCGCGAATTGGTTCCAGGTGTTCGAACCCGTCTCCCAGACGTAATAGACGTCGAGATTCGCGGTCTGGCCGTCGCAATACATTTGCGAGTCATCAGCGCACTGAGCGGCAGCGAGACTGGTGAACAGGCGGCCTGAACTAATGCCGCTTTGATATTGCGGCTGAGCAGAAATGGCGCTGGCATTGGTGAACACGACGGGCTGGCTCGCGCCATCGACGAGCACCGCACCGCTGCTCGAGGTCGTGTAGGTCACGACACCGGAGATGGGCGTGTCCGCCTCATTATTGTAACTGGCGCCAAACGGTGAGGCGCTTTGTGAGCCCGAGGTGAAGTAGCTCGCCAGGCTCGCCGCGGTCGGACAGTTGTTCAGGCAATACAGGGTTGCCGGCAGTTGATTCGGATACACGAGATTCTGGCTGTAATAGAGCACCGGAATGTTGGCTGCGACGACCGGATCGGTCGCACCTGCAAGACTCACGAATACTTGGCCGCCGAAAGACTGCGAGTAGCCGCTCAAGCCGCCGAGCGCTGCCCAGAAGGTGGCATCAACGGGTTGCAAGGTCGCCAACGGCTGCAGATTGCAGCCGTTGTTGCTGCAGTTCATGATCCCCGTGACCTGAAACATCCCGCTGGCATTGTCCCAGTACACCTCGTACTGAGTATTACTCTGGGCGCCCGCGTAGAAATTAGTCGCGTCGTTGACGACGACATCGATCGGGATTTGGTCGAGCGCTTGTAGAGTGGTCGTTTGCTTGGCAAAGGCCGTGAGCTTTCCCGCTGAAAGAACCAGCGTGTAGTTGACCGGCGTCGGCGTGCCGGACGAATAATCGACTTTCTGAACGCTTGCGCCGCTGGTGAGCAGCGACATCACGTTCGCCGGTGCGGACAGGCCCCAATAGCTCAAATACAAATTGTAAGTCTGTCCACCCGACGTGAAATTGATCGGAAATCCGGAGTCGAGATTGATCCGATTGCCGGTCGTCGAGTCGTAGAGTCCGTAGCTGTCGACGGAAAAGCCCGTGCCCGGCGTCGTGGCGTCGCGGCTGAAGCACATGTCATTGGTGCCGTCGGAGCGGCGGAACAAGTTGGAATTGTAGGCGTATACGTATTGCACCGTCGTATTGCTGTCGGACAGTTGCTCCTCACCGCTGCCCGCCGAGCCGCTGGCTGCGTTGAGCGTCAACGCCGTGCTCGACGGACCTCCGCGGCTGCTCGTTTGGTAAAAGCTCACACCGCTCGCAGCCGCACTGAGGAAGCCCTGGTCGAGACACGTCGTCGTGTTCGGGGCGATGCCACAGAAATCGAGGCGAAAAACACCGTAAGGATTAGTGGAATTGGGGGCGGCCGACACCGACAAATTGACGTTGATGATTTCCGTCCCGCCGCCGCCGCCGCCGGGCACCCAGGCCTCGACGCGCATCGGGTCACTGTTGCTGGTGCGCACCGCGTTGACGACCGTGGACGAGTAGTTCGGCGCCTGGGTTGCGGCTGCGCCGCTCGCGGAACTCGACACGGCCGGCTGCGAACTGCAGACGTTCGAATCGACGAGAGCGATGTAGGGCCCGAGATTGATGAGCGCGCCCGGATCCATCGCGGACATGATGCAGGTGATCATGTTGACCTGCTGAATCCCCTGCGAAGTCGCATCCTGGACGTAGCTGAATTGTGAATCGGTAAAGTAAGGCGAATTCGCGGGCGGTGCACTGAACGCACTCAAGGGCAGCATGACGGCCAGCGCGAGCAGTGCGCGGCGCGTCGCCGTGGTGGTTTTGGTCATGGGTTTCTCCGAGCGAAAAGGATCGGCTAGTGGGCGAGCTGGGTGTTGGTTGCCGTCACGACGGCCATCGATGTCGGAGTCGCGAGACCGGTTACGGGTGCCGGCGGAGCCGCCACCGGGGCAGGACTCGAGCTGCCGCTGCTGCAGGCGCAGAGCAGTGCAGAGAGCGCCAAACCGATAATCAGGGCGGTGGAACCGGTGCGCGCGGCGCGAAATGACGTCATGAACCTCTCCTGCAGGAATTTTGGGGACGACCGAAACTGAGTCTTCGGAGTTACCGTCCCAGCGGCACTCGGCAGCGCTTCTGAAGGCGCCGGTTGCGAGAAAACGGCAGGCCCAGCCGAATCGGCGGGTGCGTCACGGAATCGCGCGCACGCAAAGTCAAATGGACTTGCGATTGCTCCCGCGATGCCGCGAGGATGCTATTGAAGTGCGTCGCCGGGCGAGCTAGCGTTGCCCGCACGGCTTCCAACTGTGGGGTAGTGCAATGGGCGCAATGCAGACGTTGAAATCCCTGTTGCTCGCTTGCCTGCTCGTCGCAGCGACGGCCGCCGAAGACCTCACGCCGAAGGTTGCCGAAGACGGCACGGTCACGACGGTCAGTGCGCAATTTCCGTTCTCGTCGTGGGCCTCGCCGCAGGCTCTGACGCGTTTCCGGGAAATTCTGCGCGAGGACAAAGGGGCGCCGGGTATCGCCGATCCCTTGGCGAGCCGCAAGTTCTACGACAAGATCAATTCCGATCGCGCCGAGCGCATGAAGAAATTGTATCCGGTGCAGGTCGAGGCAACGACGATCGCGGGCGTTCCCGTCGCGATCGTCTCCACTGCGGTCAGCAACAGCGATCCGCGGCGCGTGCTGATCAACCTGCACGGCGGCGCGTTTCTTTGGGGCGCCGGCAGCGGCGGCCTGGTCGAGTCGATCCCGATCGCGAGCCTCTCGAAGATCGCGGTTGTCACGGTCGACTATCGACAAGGACCCGAGAATACCTATCCGGCGGCCACAGAGGACGTTGAGAAGGTGTACCGCGCGCTGTTACGGCGCTATCCCGCGAGCGGCATCGGCATCTATGGATGTTCCGCAGGCGGCGTATTGAGCGCTCAATCGGTCGCGTGGTTTCAGCGCCAGGGCTTGCCTCGACCGGGCGCCGTCGGAATATTCTGCGCGGGCGTCGTCAATATGGACGGAGATTCGTACTTTGTCGGGCCGATGCTCATGGGCCAGATCCCACCCGCACCGCACCCGCCGGGACTCGGGTTTCTATCCTATTTCCAGGGTGCTGATTTTGGGAGCCCGCTGGTGCTGCCGGGAAACTCGGCCGAGGTATTGGCCAAGTTTCCCCCGACGCTGCTGATATCGGGCACGCGCGATATGGCGTTGAGTGCGGTGCTGCGCAGCGACGATTTGCTGACGCGAGCCGGCGCGGTTGCGGAGTTGCATGTCTGGGAAGGAATGTGGCACTCGTTCTTCTCCGATCCCGAATTGCCCGAATCGAAGGCGGCCTACGCGGTTATCGCGGAGTTCTTCGATCGCCGGCTTGCGGCTCATCGGCCCGTCGCTCAGGGCACCAAGACCGTAAACAAATAGACCGCGAAAATGACCAGGTGCACGGCGCCCTGCAGCACCGTCGTGCGCCCGGTGTTGAGCGTCAGCGTGGCGACGAACAGCGACAGCACGAGCAGCACCATTTCTTTCGGATCGAGCCCCAGCGTCAGTGTCCAGCCGGTCAGCAGCGAGATGATGGCAACCGCCGGGATCGTGAACCCGATGCTCGCCAACGCAGATCCCAGCGTCAGATTGAGGCTCGTCTGCAAGCGATTTCTGCGTGCAGCCCGGATCGCGGCATAGCCCTCCGGCATGAGTACGATGCTGGAGATGATGATGCCGACGAGCGCATCGGGCGCGCCGGCCGCATGGACCGCGGCTTCTACGCCGGGCGCGAGCGACTCGGCGCTCAGCACGACGCCGCCGAGACAGGCGAGCAACAGCGCCGCGCTGATCAGCGCGACGCGGCCGCTCGGAACCGCGGCATGCGCGTCTTCGTCGGCCGGTGCATCGGCGGGCAAAAAATAATCTCGGTGCCGAACCGTCTGCACGAATATGAAAGTCCCGTAGAGAATCGCCGAAACGATCGCGACGAAACCAAGCTGACTCGCGCTGTAGAACGGGCCCACGATCGTGGTCGTGTAATTAGGCAATACCAAGGTCAGCAGCGCGATCGCTGCGAGCGTCGCGAGCGACGCGCTGACGCCGTGTAAGCCGAACGACTGTTCCCCAAAATGACGGCCGCCAACCGACAAACACAGCCCCAGCAAAGCGTTCAATATGATCATGATCGTCGCGAATACGGTGTCGCGCGCGAGTGCGGTCGTCGCGGGGCCGCCGCTCGCCATCAGCGAGACGATCAGCGCAACTTCGATCATCGTTACCGCGAGCGCCAGTACGAGCGTACCGAACGGTTCGCCGACTCGATGCGCAACGATCTCCGCGTGGTGAACCGCGGCGAGCACCGTGGCGACCAGGGCAATCCCAAGACCGATCGCGAATGGCGCGCCTTTTGCGCCAATTATCGTGGCGGCGAGTAACAGCCAGCACACGGCCGGGGAAATCAGAGACCACGCCGGAAATCGTGCGGTGGATTTCTTGGTGAGGCGTTGCGCCTCAGCTTCCGTGTCTGGCTTTGTCATGATGCACGTCCGTCGCAGTCGACATCTAGCCGGTATCGCGATAGGTCCCTGCACCGTGGGGAGCGGCTCGAAATGCGGGCAATCTCTCGGCATCGGCGCAGTATGCCTGCAACGCCGGATGAGTCGATGCCGGCACGACGTCGGGCAGCATTTGTTGGGTGAAGTGCCAGGCGACCGCGACGCTGATGCCCGCTTGGCCAAGCGTCTCGGCGTCAACGGCGTGCGCCCGGGACTGGTACTGCGCCTCGAGGATTTGATACGCCGCCAAGAGTTGCGCGGTGACACGGTCCAGCCACGGCTGATGGCGCTTCTCCGCCGGCCGCAAATTTCGCTCGTAGACGATCGACACGCTCTTCTCGCACGCGGCGAGCGCCAGTCCGATTTGGCGCAGCGCGTGCTGGCGTTCCGGCAGCGCTGTCGGCATCAAGCTGCGACGGCCCCCGGTCAGCGCCTCGGCATAGTCGATGATCAGCGTCGAATCCATGAGTACTTCGCCGTCGTCGCAGACCAGCGATGGCGCTTTTACGACCGGATTGACTGCTCGGAATTGGTCAATGGCGCTGAACACCGAGATCGAGCGGTGCTCGAAGCGCAGCCCGAGCAATTGCAGCGAAATGGCCACGCGGCGCACGTAGGGTGAATCGAGCATGCCGATGAGCTGCATATGCGCTGGCGGGCCTCAGCAGTCGGTGACGATTCAGGATAATCGATATTTCGGTGGACGCAACCCAAGCCGCATTCGTGGCCTACTGGCGGGCAGCCACATGGATGTGCTCAGGTCCTGCGTCCCGGTGATAGCGCTCGTAGATCTGCCGGTAGGCTTGCTCGAGGTGCTTCGTGAACAGTTGCACATCGAACAGCGGCGCACTTTGGCGATCGCCGGCGAGACGCCGACGGATATCGGCAAGTCGCGTCGCGTCGCCAGCCAGTGCAACCGCGGTGTGCTCGTATTGCTCCCAGCTCGACGTCACGAGATCCGGCAGACCGGCGGCCATCAGCAGACTCGCGCCGACCCTGCCTGCAAACGACTCGCCCCGCATCGTGAGCACCGGAAGTTCCGCCCAGAGCGCATCGCTCGCGGTCGTGTGCGCATTGTAAGGCAGGGTGTCGATGAATAAATCTGCCGCGCGCTGCCTCGCCAGATGATCCGGTAGCGGCGCGCGCTTCGCGAAGACCAGTCGCTGCGGATTCACCCCGCGCTTGGCTGCCTCCCGGCGCAAATTGCTCGATGCACTCGGGTTGTCCTCGAGCAACCACAGAACGCTGCCGTCGATACGCCCCAGGATCCGCATCCAGCAATCGAAGGCCGCGGGTGTGATTTTGTAGTTGTTGTTGAAGCAGCAAAATACGAACGCGGACGCCGGTAAGCCGAGCTCCGCGCGGCTCGAGGCCTTATCGGCGAGTCTGCGTGTCTTGTCGTTCGGCTGGTAGCTGTGCGGCAAATAGATGATTTTCTCGGTGTAGTGGGCCTGCGAGTGCTCGGGAATCAATGTGGGGTCCGCAATCATGTAGTCGATATAACTTGCCCCCATCGTGCCGGGGTAGCCCAAGAAGTTGACCTGCAAAGGCGCGGTGCGCAACGCGAAAATGCCGGCGCGATTGCCGTCGGTAAATCCCTTGAGGTCGATTGCGATATCGACCTGGCGTTTTCTCGCGAGCTTTGCGATTTCGATGTCGGACAGTCCGCGAACATCGATGAAGGCGCCGCACGCGGACCGCAGCCGCCTTCGCATGGCGTCATTCGTATCCGGGCCGAACGAAAAGATCGTCAAATCGACTTTCGCTCGATCATGGCGTTCGAAGACGCCAGCCATCAAAACCATCGTGGCGTGTTCGTGGCAGTCCGCGGAAAAGTAGCCGATGTGCATTTTTGCTTGCCGCGGCCGCTTCTTGATTGCTCCGAGCTCCTGCCTCGGCGGGCATAGCTCACGGACGCGTATCTCCGCGGCCCGCCTTTGCAACGGCGCCGAATCCGCGAGCGCGAGCACGTAAAACGGGCTCGAAGTCGCCTGATCGCTCGAAATGCTCCCGCGCAGCTCCGAAACTGCGGCGTCGAACCCATTCCATTCGCAGATCTGCATTCTGGTGTGCTGCCGAATGCCATGCACGAATTTTATCCGCGGGTTCAGTGCGATCGCCGCATCGTAGCTCGCGATGGCTTCCTCGAACCGCCGCAATCCGCGCAGCGTGTTCCCGCGGTTGACGTGCGCGTCGGCGTGGTTTGCCTTGATCGCGATGGCGCGATCGTAACTGGCAAGCGCCGCATCCGGCCGCCGCAGGACTTCGAGCGCGATGCCGCGGGCGTAGTAAGCCTCCGCATACTCGGAATCCAGCGCAATTGCTTGCTCATAACTGATGATCGCAGCGTCCGGCTTCCCGAGCTCCATGAACGCGAGCCCGAGATTCATATGCGCAGCGCAGGTCGCCTTGTTGTTTGGATCGCAGGCGATGGCCTTTTCGATGAGCTCGACGGCGCCCTTCGGATCGTTCTTTTGGCCGGCGATGATTCCGAGCCGGTGCAAGGCATGGAAATGATTGGGGACCGCCTTCAGGATCTCCTCGTAGATGGCCTGTGCGCGCGTCAACAGGCGCTGCTCGTGCAAGAGCCGGGCTTCCTCGAGTTTGGCGGCGAGATCGGCCAAGGGCATGCTGGGCCCTGAGGCACGCCAAGAGGGTTTTTTCGGGCCGGAATGCATCCGACGATTATATTGGCCGGAGCGCAGGCATACTGACTTTTGAAGGGTCATCCGGACCGCGCTTGGCGTATCCGTGGCGTGGACTGGATCAGCGATCCGCTGACGCCGGGCAGACCGCGGCTTTGCCAGGTGGCGCATACGCATTGCAGGCTATAATCCGGCCCCTGCGATTCGACAAGGGGATGATTACAATGAATCGAAACAACTCTTTGCTGTTGATCGGCTTGCTGTGCGTGGCATCGGTCGCGCGGGCGGCGCCGACCCAGGCGCTCGACGATTTGGTCGCCAAGAACATCCAAGCCAAGGGCGGTATCACGGCGCTGCATGCGATGCATTCGCTCGCGCTGCGCGGCAAGCTGCTCGTCAACGACGGCCAATTCGAACTCGGCTTCGTGCAGATCGTCGAGCGGCCGTCAAACGTACGCATCGAGGCCAGCATTCAGGGCCTGACCCAGGTCCAGGCTTACAACGGCACGATCGGCTGGCAAATCAATCCGTTTCAAGGTCGCAAGGATCCCGAACGCATGTCTGCCGACGACATCAAGAGCCTCGCCGAGACAGCCGCGGATTTCGATGGCGCGCTCGTCGACTGGCAAAGCAAGGGCAATAAGCTCGAATACCTCGGAACCGAGGACGTCGATGGCACGCTGGCGCACAAGATCAAGCTGACTCGGCGCAGCGGCGACACGGAATACGTGTATCTCGACCCGGACCATTACCTCGAGATCCGGCTGCTGAGCCAGCGCACCGAGCATGGCGTGACGGTCGAGACCGTCACGGATCTCGGTGACTACGAGAAGGTGCAGGGCGTGTTCGTGCCGTTCTCCGTGGAGTCCGGCCAAAAGGGTTCTTCGGACCGGCAGAAGCTCATCGTGAGTTCGGCCCAGATCAACGCGAAGACGGACGACGCGATGTTCGCGCTTCCGGCGGCTGCGGCCAAGACCGGGGGTAACGGATCATGAAAAACACCTACATCGCCCGCAGCAAGATTTCTCTGCCCGCGCTCGCGGCGCTGCTGGCCGTCTTTCACGCGTCGGCGGCCGACAAGCCGGCGCCGTATTCATCCGCGACAATTTCGGGGCTCACTGCCCGCAACATCGGTTCGGCCGCGATGAGCGGACGCATCTCGGCAATCGCCGGTGTGAAGGACCCTTCCGGCCGCACGCTCTTATATATAGGCGCCGCGAGCGGCGGTGTCTGGAAGAGCGAGGACGGCGGCACGATTTACAAGCCTGTGTTCGACGATGAACCCGTGCAGTCGATCGGTGCAATTGCGCTCGACCCGTCGAACGCATCGACGGTCTGGGTCGGCACGGGTGAGGCCTGGACGCGAAACAGCGTCTCGATCGGAGACGGCGTCTACAAGTCCACGGACGGCGGCAACACCTGGGCCAATATGGGGCTGCCGAACTCGGAGCGGATCGCCAAGATTCTCGTGAGCCCTAAAGACCCCAACACCGTGTTCGTCTGTGCGGCAGGCAAGCTTTGGAGCGATTCCGCCGAACGCGGCGTCTACAAGACGAGCGACGGCGGCAAGACCTGGAAACTCGTGCTCGCCGGCGCGAATCTCTCGACGGGCTGCGGCAGCATGTCGCTGGATCCCGCCGATTCGAACGTCTTGTTCGCGTCGCTCTGGGATTTCCGCCGCAAGGGCTGGACGTTCCGGTCGGGCGGCGAGAGCGCGACCGCTGCTTCGGCGAGCGGCTTGTTCCGCTCCGCCGACGGCGGAGTGACCTGGAAGGAGATCACCGATTCAGCCAACAGCGGCTTTGCGCGCAAACCTTACGGGCGCATCGCGGTTGCGGTGGCACCGAGCAAATCGAGCCGTATCTACGCGTTCGTCGAGTCGACCGACAGCGCGCTCTATGTATCCGACGACGGCGGCGCGACTTGGGCGCAGCGTGACAAGAGCTCCTGGATGGTCTGGCGGCCGTTCTATTTCGCGAACCTTACCGTGGATCCGAAGAATCCGGATCGGCTGTTCAAGACCGATGGCGCGCTGATCGTCAGCGACGATGCGGGCAAGAGTTTCAGCACGGTCGGTGGATTCAACGGCATGCACGGCGACGTTCATGACGTGTGGATCGATCCGACCAACCCGCAAACCGTATTGGCCGGCGACGACGGCGGCATGTGGTATTCGTACAATGGGGGAACGAAGTGGTGGAAGGGCGGCAACCTGCCGGTGTCGCAGTTCTACCATGTGAGCATCGACAACGCCGATCCCTACCACGTCTACGGCGGCCTCCAGGACAATGGCTCTTGGATCGGCGATACCAGCCATCCGGGCGGCATCACCAACGCGCAATGGCAATCGGTGTACGGCGGCGACGGTTTCTGGGAATTCGAGGACCCGGCCGACGACAATTACGTCTATGCCGAAGCGCAGGGCGGCTTCGCGGGCCGTGTCAACCGCCACACCTTCGAGACGCGCGACATCCATCCGCTGCTCGGCGATGCAGATCTCGTGAAGTACAAGAAGCTGCGATTCAATTGGAATACGCCGATCGCAATTTCGCCGAATGAGCGTGGCACGATCTACATCGGCAGCCAGTTCTTGTTTCGCTCACGTGACCACGGACAGAGTTGGACGCGCATTTCGCCGGATCTGACGAGCAACGATCCCGAGCATCAGAAGCAAGAGGAATCGGGCGGCGTCACGATCGACAACTCCGCCGCTGAAATGTACGAGACGATCTTCTCGATCAGTGAATCGCCGAAGGACGGCAAGATCATTTGGGCGGGCACGGATGACGGCCGACTGCAGCTCACGCAGGACGGTGGCGAGCACTGGCACGACGTCATCGGCAACGTACCCGGCCTGCCCAAAGGCGCCTGGGTCAACTGGGTCGAGTCGAGCCGCTTCGATGCCGCGACCGCTTACGCCGCATTCGACCTGCACACATTTGGCGATGTGCGGCCCTATGTGTATCGCACGCGGGACTTCGGCAAAACCTGGACCGCGCTCAGCTCCCCCGCTGATCCGAAGACCGTGCGTGGATATGCACACGTGATCAAGGAAGATTTGCAGAGCCCCAACTTGCTGTTCCTCGGCACCGAATTTGGCCTGTATATCTCGATCGACGGCGGTGAGCGCTGGGCGCAGTTCAAGGGCGGCCGACTGCCGGACGTCGCAGTCCGTGACCTCGTGATCCAGCCGCGGGAAAACGACCTCGTGCTCGCGACGCACGGCCGCGGCATCTGGATCGTCGATGACATCACACCGTTGCGCGCTTTGTCGGGTGATTTGCTCGGCAAGCAATTCGGCGTCGTGCCCTCGCGACCCGCGGTACAGCGGCTGCGGACGAACGGTGGCGACCCGACGGGCGCGGCCGTGTTCATCGGTGACAATCCGCCCGATGGAGCCGCGATCAGCTATTACCAACGATCGCGCCACTTGTATGGGCGCCTCAAGATCGAGATTCTCGATGCCAACGGCAAAGTGATCGCCGATCTCCCGGCGAGCAAGCGTCCGGGACTCAATCGCATCGTCTGGAACATGCTCGAGAAGCCGCCGCATGTGCCTCCGGCCGCGCAGCTTGCGTTCTCGGGAACCCAAGGCGTGCGAGCGCTGCCCGGCAACTACACGCTGCGTATCACCGACAACGGCAAGGCATACGAGTCGCCGCTGGTCGTCGGCATCGACCCCGCGGCGACATTCACGCTCGCCGATCGCGAGGCGCAGCACACGGCCGCGATCCGCGTCAAAAAGCTGTTCGGCAACGAGAGCAAGCTCATGGAGCGCATCACCGGCCTGCGCGCCGAGCTGGCCCAAGACGAGGTCGGCCCGTCGAAGGACGATTCGTTGCTCGCAAAGCTCAAGAATCTCGATGATGAGGTCGATGTCGTTCGCAAGCGGATCGTCGCAACGACCGAGGGTGGCGCGATCACGGGCGAAGAGCGCCTGCGCGAGCATACGGACCAGCTCTATGGCGCGATCCTCAGTTGGGAGGGCAAGCCGACCACGTATCAGCAGGACAACGTCCTGGCGCTCGAAGCCGAATTCGAGAGAATCCGCGCCGATTTCGACGCACTGACCGCGAAGAAGTTGCCCGATCTCAATAAGGAACTCGTGGCTGCGAAGCGCGGCGCAATTCAGGTCAAGCCCATCGATGAGGACAAGGACGAAGACGCCGACGAAGCGTCGGCAAATCCTCGCGGCGGCCGAGCCGATCCGGATCTCGGCATGGACCCGCAAGCGTTTCCGTCCGATTTCAAGTTGCTGCGCTAGCGCGTACGGGGAACAGCATTGATCAAATCACGCTTCACGTTGACTGCGGCGGTGCTGGTTCTGTGCCAGTCTCCGCTCACCTGCGCGGCCGCGGAGCCGACGGTCGCGAGCCTGACTCAGGACTTGCATTGGCGATTGGTCGGCCCGTTTCGCGGCGGCCGCACACGCGCGGTTGCCGGGGTACCCGGGGAGCCGGCGACATTCTTGGTCGGCGCGGTCAATGGCGGTGTTTGGAAGACCAACGACGACGGCCGAACCTGGACGCCCATTTTCGACGCCGAGCCGACCCAGTCGATCGGCGCGATCGCCGTGGCGGCATCCAACCCCCAGATCATCTATGTCGCGAGCGGTGAGGGATTGCAGCGCCCCGATCTATCGGTCGGCAATGGGATCTATCGATCTTCGGATGCGGGGCTCACCTGGGCGCATCTGGCACTCGAGGATGCGCAGCAGATTCCGGATCTCGCCGTCGATCCGCGAGATCCCAACCGACTTTATGCGGCGGTCATGGGACATCCGTTCGGCGCCAGCGCGCAGCGCGGCATCTACCGATCCACCGATGGCGGTGCCCATTGGACCCAAGTGCTGTTCAAGGACGAGAACACCGGGGGGTCCGGCATCAAGATCGATCCCCAGGATTCGAACATACTCTACGCCTCGCTGTGGAACGTGCGCTCGGGACCCTGGGAGGACAACAACGTATTCAACGGAACCGGCGGCGGATTGTTCAAGTCCGTCGACGGCGGCGAGCACTGGCGCGCACTCAAGCAGGGGCTGCCTGAGGATCTCTCGCAAATCGAGGTTGCGGTTGCGCCAAGCAAGCCCGGCCGCCTCTATGCGACCGTCGGGTCCAATGAATCCGGCGACTATAGTTCGGCAGCGGGACTCGGCGTTTATCGATCCGAGGATCGCGGCGAGAGTTGGGTGCGCATCACGGACGATCCGCGGCCCGCTTTGCGCATCGGCGGCGGCGATTTGCCGATCATCAAAGTCGATCCGCTGAACGCCGACGTGCTCTATAGCGCCACGATCGTCACCGTCAAATCGACCGATGGTGGTGTCCATTGGAGTTCATTGCGGGGCGCGCCCGGGGGCGATGATTATCAGAATCTATGGATCAGTCCCGACGATCCGCGGCATATCGCGCTGGTCGGTGATCAGGGCGCCGTCATCACGGTCAACGGCGGCGAAACCTGGAGTTCCTGGTTCAACCAACCGACGGCGCAGCTCTACCACATCGGGGTTACCAACGGCTTCCCCTACCGGATTTGCTCCGGCCAGCAGGAGAGCGGCTCGGTATGCCTGTCGACGCGCGGCAATGACGGAGAGATCACGTTGCGGGAATGGCACCCGATCGGCGCAATCGAGTATGGCTACGTCGTTCCCGATCCGCTCGATCCGGACACCATTTACGGAGCCGGCCGCAACGAGGTCACGAGGACGCATTTGCTGACCGGACAGGTGCAGAACATCACGCCGATTCCGATCAAGGGGGCCGGCGTGCGCGTCGACCGCACCGAACCCGTGTTCTTCTCACCGCAAGATCCGCACAAGCTCTACTACGCGGCTAACCGCCTCTATGCGACCAGCGACGGCGGCGAGTCCTGGGATGCGGTGAGTCCGGATTTGACCCGCGAGAATCCGGGCGTCCCGGCGAGCGTCGGCGCGCTGCTGCTGCCGAAGGCGGCGAAACAGCGCGGCGTCATTTATGCGGCGAGTGCTTCGGCGCTGCAGAACGGGCTGATCTGGGTCGGCACGGATGACGGGCTGATCTGGGTCGATCGCAACGGCGCAGATCAATGGCAGGACGTGACACCGCCCGAACTCACCGCGTGGAGCAAGGTTACTCAGATCGAGGCGTCGCATTTCGATCCGCAGGTCGCCTATGCCTCCGTGAGTCGATTTCGCATCGACGATCTGAAGCCGTACATTTACCGCACGCGCGACGGCGGCAAATCCTGGCAGCTGATCACGAGCGGGCTTCCGCTCGATGCGCCGGCGAACACGGTGCGCGAAGATCCGACACGCCGCGGCCTGCTGTACGCCGGTACCGAGAATGCGGTCTGGATTTCCTTCGACGACGGCGACCATTGGAATTCGCTGCAGCTGAATCTGCCGCATACCTCGATGCGAGATCTGGTGGTCCATGGCGAGGACTTGATCGTCGCAACCCACGGTCGCTCTTTCTGGATTCTCGACGATCTCGGTCCCTTGCGCCAAAGCGCGCCCGCGCTCGCGAACGGCGTGGCGACGCTGTTGAAGCCGGCGGTCGCCGTGCGCGCCCGCCGCAGCACCAACACCGATACGCCGATACCGCCCGACGAGCCCGCAGGGCACAATCCACCGGACGGGGCGGTCATCGACTATTACCTGCCGCGCGGAACACAGGAGCCACTGACGATCGAGATCCTCGATTCGAGCGGCACGCTACTGCGGCGCGCCTCGTCGACGGACGCGGCGCCGTATACGGCCGAGGAGCTGCAGCGCGAATTGATCCCCGCGTACTGGATCCGGATCGCGCGGCCGCCCGCCGCGAGCGCCGGCATGCACCGCTGGGTCTGGGATTTGCACTCGAGCGCACCGCGCGCGGCGCAGCGCGGCTTTCCGATATCGGCGGTGCCGGCCGATACGCCGCAGGAGCCGCTCGGGCCGTTCGCGGCGCCGGGCACCTATCGGGTGAGATTGCAGATCGGCAAGCAGCAGTGGGAACAATCCCTGACCGTCGTCGGCGATCCGCGTGTCGCTGTCTCGGCGGAGGCACTCGATGCGCAGTACGCGCTGTCGAAGCGCCTAGCCGCTGCGCTCGATGCGAGCACCGGCGCGCTGCTCGAGGTGCGCTCGCTGCGTGCGCAATTGAAGGGAATCAAGGCGCCGGGCGCGGGCGCGCTCGGTGATCGGCTGCGCACCTACGACCAGCATCTGGCTGCGCTCGTCGAGGCGGCCGATGAGGATAAAGTGCCGGCGGTCGCGCCGAAACGCCGTCTCGAGGGACTCAATGGCGATCTCGCGACCTTGTATGCAGAGCTGTCGCGGGCCGACGCCGCGCCGACTCGCGCGCAGCGCGCCGAGGCGGACAGTGCGATCAAGGACTGGCAGGCGTTGGAGCCGCAGTGGGCACTAGCGCGTTCGGCTCAACTCGTCGAACTGAACTCGGCGCTTCGCAAAGCACGGTTGCCGGCGCTGCGCGTCGATCTCGCGCCGCCGCGCGATCGGGACCTCGCGGATGTGGAGTAGCGCGTCGTCGGCCGCAGTGGCGGCCGTCAGAAGCTATAGCGCAGGTTGACACCGAACGAGCGCGGCTTCTGATAGAACGACACCTGCTGCCCTTCGCTGCCGGCGAACGCGTACGTCAGGGGTCGCGTGTCCGTGAGGTTGGTGACCCAGACACTCGTCTCCCAGTGGCGCGACGGATTCTTGAGGCCGATTCGCGCATCGAGCGAATGGCCGCGCCCAAACGTCGTCGGGTCAGCCAAATAGGGGTGCTCCGCGCCGGTGTAATGGTCGTTGGCCTGCGCGAACAGCTTGAGCGACGCGGCGATCGGATGCTCATAGAGCACGAGCCAGCTGCCGCTCAAGACCGGAGCGTCCGGCAGCATTTGGCCGACGACCACCGGCGTGAATAGCGCGAGGCCGTTGTCGTTGGTCAAGGTCTCGGTGACGCGTGCATGAAGATAAGTCGCGCCGAACTGCATCTCGAGGTCGCGTGTCGGGCGCCACTCCACATCGGTTTCGGCGCCATCGATGCGCGCACGCGGCACATTGCCGAGTCCGGCGATCAGCGGCTGCGTGCCGACCGGCCCCGCCCACAACGAGAGGCTCGATTGGCGATCATGAATATCGGTGTCAAAAACCGCGGCGTCGAGTTCGAATGAGTCGCCGAAGAACCGGCTCTTGATCCCGAGTTCGGTCGTGCGCACGTGCTCAGGGTCCACGTAGCCCCAGTCCACCTGCACCTGCGCCGGCTGGCCGTAGAATATGCCCGCCTTGTAGGCGGTC
>Ga0181531_10000241_pt1 | contig 39267 bp, 35 predicted proteins | sample PEATcosm2014_Bin_38_FD_119743 | JGI IMG/M metagenome (GOLD analysis project Ga0181531, IMG submission 119743) | Peatland microbial communities from MTU Mesocosm Facility, Houghton, MI, USA - PEATcosm2014_Bin11_10_metaG | ecosystem: Environmental > Terrestrial > Soil > Wetlands > Peat | place...
ATGATGAACACGAGCGTCACTCACAAGGATGAAATTGGGCACGATGAGATGTTCGCCACAGGCGGGGCGAACAGGCCTTAGCAGGAGAGCGGTCCAATCCGGGTGCGGGGATTCAATTTGAGCCTGGCACTGATGTTACTGACGAGCGATGGGCGCTGAGGACAAAGTCGGAGCTCTGCTATGGCTCGGTTCCCTTCTCGATTCTCGCGCCCGAGCTGCTGGCGGATCTGGACAAGCCGACGCGTGCCGCGGCGAACTACTGACGCTGCGATCGCGCTGGCAACGGCACGCGACCCGCCTATAGTCGACCGCGAGCAAATTGATCTGGCCAGGACGGTCTCACAAAAAATTCAATTCAGCTTAACTGGGGAAAAATCTCATGAACAGGTCAACACTGCGGCGCACCGCCGCGCAGGGTATGTTTTTGCTGCTGGCCGCATTCGGCTGCCAGGCAGCCATCGCGTGGCCGACGACGATCTACGCCGGCGGTTGTGGCTCGCCGAATGAGCCGACCATTCAACAGGCTGTGAACGCCGTTGCAGTCGGCGGTACGGTCAACGTCTGCCCGGGTACCTATCCGGAGCAGGTGCTCATTACACGAAACGTGACCGTGACCGGCGTGGCCAACGGCAACGCCGATGCCGCCGTCATCACGTCACCGGCTACGGGCGTGGTCGTCAACACCGCGGATCTGTCCCCCCCGCCGAGTTCGGCGCTTCCCGTCGCCGCGCAGATCCTGGTTCAAAACGCCAAGGCCGTGAATATCAGCAACCTCACGGTGGACGGTAGCAATAATCAAATCGCCGCCTGCGCGCCGGACCTTCGGGGCATCTACTATCAGAATTCATCCGGAACGATCAGCGAGGCGGCGACACGCAACCAGGTGCTGCCGTCTCCCGGACTGATAGGCTGCCAGGCCGGACAGGGCATCTTCGTGCAGAGCAGTTATTCCGGACCCGGCTACGCGACCGCCTCGGCCAACGTGACCATCAAGAACAGCAGTGTTTCTAACTTCCAGAAGAACGGCATCACGATTGACGGACCCAAGGCCAACGGCACCGTGACGTTCAACAGTATTACTGGCCAGGGGCCGACCACCGGCGCTGCCGAAAACGGCGTGCAGATCAGCGATGGCGCGGGCGGCTGCGTCACCGACAACGCCATCGTGGACAACATCTGGGCGCCGGATGTCTTCGGGGATACCGGTGATGCCGCCGCCGGTATTCTCATCTACGGGTCCGAGCACATCCTGGTACAGAACAACATCGTCGGCACCACGCAGTTCGGCATCGTCACGGTGACCGATCCTGTCTACGGCAGCAGTGCGACCAATCCGCAGGGTCTCGGCGACCACGCCACCATCACCGCCAACGTGGTGATCAATACCCAGCTCTACGATGCCATCGACATCTGCAGCAACGACAATTCGGTCATCGGCAACACGGTGTTCAACGCCGCCGAATCAGGCATCCACCTCGACAGCACCTGTGGATCGACCGGGCTAGGCAACACGGTCGGCAACAATACCGTGAATGAATCCTGCGCCGGCATCCTGACAGGCACCAGCTCCCCGTCGGGCCTCGCCGCCCACAACAGCTTCGTCAACGTGGTCAGCGTGGTGTTGGCCGGCGATGTCTGCACGCCGCCGCCGGCCCCTCTGGCGGTCACCGCGGTGGTGCCGCTGTTCAGTGCCGCAGCTAACTCAGCCGCCGCGGGTGGCGCGCATCCGAGACCGGTACAGTAGACGACCAGTTGACGGCTAGATCAGCTCCGGATCGGCGTCGGCGACGCTGGCGCCGCCGGACTTGACGATGCGCAGCAGGCTTAGCGACTGCGGCAGCAGGTGCTCGGCGAAGAAGCGGGCGCTCTGCAGCTTGGCGCGATAGAACTTCTCATCGCCGCCGCCACCCGCCGCGAGCTTCGCGGCCGCGATGCCGGCGCTGCGCGCCATCATCGCCCCACCGAGCACCCGGCCGCACAGCTGCAGGTACGGCACCGCCACCGCGTAGGCGCGCGCCGGCGCCTCCGCCACCTGCTGCAGCAGCACCTCGGTCGCATCGCGCAGCATCGTCAGCGCCTCGATGCTGGCGTTGCGTGCGCTGCGGATGGTGGGATCACTGCCGCGCATGTCGTTCAACCCGCGCATCGTGTCGCTCAGCAGCGCAGTCATCGCCGCTCCCCGATCGCGCCCGAGCTTGCGGCCGAGCAGGTCGTTGGCCTGGATCGCCGTGGTGCCCTCGTAGATCGAGGTGATGCGCACGTCGCGCAGCGTCTGCGCCACGCCGGTCTCCTCGATGAAGCCCATGCCGCCGTGCACCTGCACCGCCAGCGACACCAGCTCCTCGGCCTGGTCGGTGCACCAGCCCTTGACGATCGGGATCAGCAACTCGCCACGCATCAGGGCCGCAGTGCGCCTGGCCCCATCGCTTTCCGCGCGCGCGTGATCAAGCTGCAGCGCGGTGTACAGCGCCAGCGCGCGCATCGCCTCGACGTTGGCCTTGATGGTCAGCAGCATCCGGCGCACGTCAGGATGATGCCCGATGGTCATCGCGGTGACGCCAGCACCAGCACCAGCGCCAGAGCTGCCGGCCGGCCGGCCCTGGACGCGGTTGCGAGCCCAGTCGCTGGCCTGCTGCAGCGCCAGCTCCGACAGGCCGATGCCCTGCACGCCGACCGACAGGCGCGCGGAGTTCATCATGATGAACATGTATTCCAGGCCGTGATGCGGCTTGCCGATCAGGTAGCCGAGCGCGCCGCCGCGATCGCCATAGGACATCGCGCAGGTGGGGCTGGCGTGGATGCCGAGCTTGTGTTCGATCGAGACGCAGCGCAGGTCGTTGTGCGGCCCCAGGCTGCCGTCGGCGTTGATCAGGAATTTGGGCACCGCGAACAGCGAGATGCCCTTGATCCCCGGGGCGGCGCCGTCGATGCGCGCCAGCACCAGGTGCACGATGTTGCTCGTCAGGTCGTGCTCGCCGTAAGTGATGAAAATCTTCTGGCCGCTGATTCGATAATGGTCGCCCTCGGGCGTTGCGTGGGTGCGGATCGCGGCCAGGTCCGAGCCGGCCTGCGGCTCAGTCAGGTTCATGGTGCCAGCCCACTCGCCGCTGACAATCTTTGGCAGCAGCAGCGCCTGCAGCGTCGCCGATGCCGTGACCTCGAGCGCGTCAGCCGCGCCGCGCGACAGCAATGGACACAGCATGAACGACACGTTGGCGCCGAACCCGATCTCCTCGACCGCGACCGCCAGCGTCAGCGGCGCGCCCTGGCCGCCAAATTCCGGCGCCGCCGACAGCTGCGTCCAGCCGCCATCCACGTACTGCCGGTAGGCGTCGCGGAACGGCTGCGGCATCTGCACCGCGCCGTCGCGAAAGGTCGCACCTACGCCGTCGCCGAGCCGATTGATCGGTGCCAGCACGTCCTGCGAGAAGCGCGCCGCCTCCTCGATCACCGACGCCGCGACGTCGGCGGAGAACTCGCGATAGCGCGGCAACGCCGCCAGGCTCGCAACGCCCAGCAGCTCATCGAGTACGAATCGTAGATCCCTGACCGGTGCCCGGTACATGCTGCGCGGGTTGCGGGCCGTGCGCTAACGGCGCTGAAACAGGCGGCGCCACCACGAGGAGCGTATGCGCGGCTTAGCGGTCGCTGCGGCCTTCGCGGGCGCCTCGCCTTTGCCTTTACCGGGCGCTGGCTTGCCTGCGGCTGCGATAGCGGTGTACGAGGACCAGGCCGCCGCCTGGCGCTGCTCCTTATCCTCCGTCTCCTCGAGGGACAGGCTCGACACATTCAGCCGCTTCAGCAGCGCCGAGGTGCTCACCGCCGCATGGCGGGCGGTATCGGTGGCCCAGTGCCACACGGCATTGCCGCGGTCGTCGTGCAGCACGCCGCCGACCAGCGGCTTGGGATCACCCGCCTGGCCTTGGCCGGCATGGCTCTTGCCGCCCCGTATTTTGTGCGATTTGGTCAACGTCCCTCGCCGGTAATTGAGCACCGTTACAGGCTCACAACATAGCGCAACTGGGGTGGCCGGTAGCGGGCATAGTGTGACGCAATTCGCGATACTGGCGCGCTGCGCGCGGGAACTGTGAGCTGCCTTCGGGCGGTTGGCGGCTGGCGCGCGGCACCATAGGCCCATGCAAGCCGCCGCGCCTGGAAGCCCCGACGAAGCGGAAGACATCGCGCCGCGGCCGCCGCCTCCCCCGCTACCGCCGCCGCTGCCGCAATCGCCGCCGCTGCCGCAATCGCCGCCGCTCTCGCAACTCCCGCCGCCACTGCCGCCGAACGGCGCGGCGACGCCGTTGATGGACCGTGAATTCATCGTCCGCAACCAGATCGTCGAGCGCTACATCGGCGGCCGCCTGCCGCCCAGGGGCGCCCAGGATTTCGAGCGCTTCTGCCGCGAACACCCCGAGCTGCTCGACCAGATCGCACTGACCGACCGCATCAGCGCCGCGTTGCGGCTGCTCGACGCCAGTGGCGGCGCCGCACCGTGGGAACAGCCCCCGAGGCGCTGGTGGGAACAGCTGCCGCTGCTGCTGGGTGTGCTGGCCCTGGCACTGGTGCTCGGGGTGAGCTGCCTGGTCATGGGAAGCCGGCTGGCGGCGCGCGGGCGCGCCCTGGCGAGCCTTACGCAGCGCGCATCCCTGCAGCCGCTCGATCCGGCGCAGTCCACGCGCCCGATCACCGTGATCCCCAGCCGTACCGGACCGGTAACGCACAGCATGGTCACGATCGGCGGCGCCGAAGCGCAGATGGCGGTCCTGAAATTCGACCTGTCGTGGTCGGCATTCACCGCCTTTCGCGTCACCGTCGATCGCGTCGATCAGGGACGCGTCGGCGTGCTGCATGACATGCAGCGCGATTCCAGCGGCAACCTGCAGATCGAACTCAACAGCACCGCCCTGGGCCCGGGCGACTATCAGTTCACCATCGAAGGGCTGACCTGGCGCGGCGACCCGGTGCCGCAGGCCTGGGCGAACATCAGCTTCGCGCACTGAGCCAACGCCGGCAGCGCAATCACTGCACGCTCAGCACGCTCAGCTCAGTAGAGCACCGAGCGCGGCGCCACGCGCACCACCGAGCGCGTCGAGATCCAGCCTGCGACCGCGACCACCACCACCGCACCGAATACCCCGAGCACCCACAAGTCGGCGTTGAAGCGGTACTTGAGGTCGAGCGCGTGCGCCAGCCAGGCGCCGCCGAGCGCCGCCCCGGTCGCGGCCAGCAGTCCGGCCACCGCTCCAAGCAGCGCGAATTCCGCCAGCACGCTGGCCACGATCATGCTACGGCGCGCACCCAGCACGCGCAGGATCGCGGTCTCGTACAGCCGCTCCTCGCGACTTGCCTGCACCGCGGCCAGCAGCAGCGTCAGTCCCGCCAGCAGCGTGAACAGGAACACCGTCTGCACCGCGGTGACCGCCTTGTCGACCACCGCGCGAATCCGCGCCAGCAGGTCCCCGACGTTGAAGATCGACACGCCAGGGAAGCGATGCACCAGCTGCGCCATCGCGCCGCCGCTGGGTTCAAGATAGGCGCTGGTCATGTAGGTGCCCGCGCTCGCGTCCAGTAGCCCGGGTGGAAACATCACGAAGAAATTCGGCCGAAAGCTGTCCCACTTGACGCGCCGGAAACTCGCGACCGTGACGTCATAGTTCTCCCCGCCGACATCAAAGCGCAGCCGATCCCCGAGCTTCAGCCCCATCGAATCCTGGTATTCCACCGCCAGCGACACCAGCGGCTTGCCCGCATCGGCCGCGCTCCACCAGTGGCCCTCGACGATGCGGTTGTCGTCGCCCAGCTCCCCCGACCAGGTCAGGTTCTGCTCGCGATCGGCGAAGCCGCGACCACGCAAGCCCGGGAAATGCAGCGCCGACAGCGGCTTGTCGTTGATCGACAGCAGCCGGCCGCGGATCATCGGCAGCATGCGCGTCAGGCGCGCACCCTGGGTTTGCAGCTCCTGCTGGAAATCGGCGCGGGCGTCCGCGGCAATGTTGACGAAGAAATAATTCGGCACGTCGGCCGGCAGGCTGGCGCGCCAGTCGGTCACCAGGTCGTCGCGCAGGATCGCCAGCGCCAGCAGCAGCATGATGCCAAGGCCAAACGCCACGATCTGCGCGATGCTCTCGGCGCGGCGGCGCGCCAGGTTGGCGATGCCATAGCGCCAGGCCACACCGGCCGAGCCGCGCACATGCGCCGCGGCGCGCACCAGTGCCGCGCCTGCCACGCCCAACGCCAGTACCGCCGCGGCCAGTCCCAACAGGAACCACAGGCTCAAGCCGATCTCGCCCAGCGCGCCGTAGACCACGCCGGCAATCGCCAGCACCACCGGCGCGCCGGCGCTCAGCATGCCCAGCGCCGGCGGTCCGGCGTCGCGGCGCAGCACCCGTAGCGCCGGCACGCGCGTCAGCTGCAGCAGCGACGGCAGCGCGAACCCGGCCAGCACCGCCAGCGCGACGATGAAACCCACCAGCGCCGGCCAGGCGCTCGCCGGCGGCAGGTCGGCACGCAGCAGCCCCTGCAGCACCCGCACCAGCCACAGTTGCGTGACCCAGCCGGCGGCCGCGCCCAGCACGCTCGCCACCGACGCCAGCAACAGCAACTGCCACAGGTTCACCGCCAGCACCAGGCGGCGCGAAGCACCCAGGGTTTTCATCAGAGCCACCGCATCCAGGTGCCGGCGCACGTAGCTGCGCGCGCTCACCGCGATGGCCACCGCGCACAGCAGCACCGCCGTCAGACTCGCCAGTGCCAGGAATCGCGCCGCCCGCTTGCTGGCATCGCCGATCTGCGGACTGGCATCGGCGACGTCTTCGACGCGCTCGTGGCGCGCCTCCTGGGCCTGGTGCCAGCGGCGAAAGGCGTCGAGCTGCGCGCTGCTGCCGGACAGCAGCAGCACGTACCTGATGCGGCTGCCGGGCTGGACCAGCCTGGTCGACGCGAGGTCCGCGTCATTGATCAGCAGTGCCGAGGCGAATTCCACGAAGGTCGAACTCTGGTCGGGACGCGAGATCAGGATGTGGGTGACGCGCAGCGAGCGCGAACCGACCGCAAGTTCACTGCCGAGACCGGCGCCGAGCGCTGCGGCGACGCGCGAGTCCGGCCACACCTCACCGGGCTGCGGGATCGCACCGGTGATCGTGCCGGCCGTGAACGGCTGCGCGGCGATACTCAGGTGGCCGCGCAGCGGATAGCCGGCGCTCACCGCGCGCACGTTGGCCAGCTGGTTGGCGTCGCCGTTGAAGATCGCCGACAGCATCGTGGTCAGCCGCGCGCTGCTCAGCCCGAGTTGCGTGGCCTGCGCTATCTCGTCGGCGGCGATCGGCGCGTCGGACTCGACCCGCAGGTCCGCGGCCAGCACTTCGCTCGCCTGCAGCTCGACCGCGCGGCCGATGCGATCGACCAGAAAGCCGACGCCGCTCAGCGCCGCCACCGCGATGCTCAGCGACAGCCACAGCACCGCCAGCTCCCCGGAACGCCACTCGCGCCGCAGCGCGCGCAGCGCCAGCGTCAGGCTACGCATGCGTGGCTACGGCGGCGCTGGCGAGATCGCGCAGCAGCACGCCGGCCTCCATCGACAACACGCGCCCGCAGCGCGCCGCCAGCGCCGCCTCGTGCGTGACCAGCACCAGTGTCGTGTCCGAGCCGCGGTTCAAATCGAACAGCAGCTGCGCGATGCGCTCGCCGGTCGCAGTGTCGAGGTTGCCGGTGGGTTCGTCGGCGAACAGCACCGCCGGATGGCCCACGGATGCGCGCGCCAGCGCCACGCGCTGCTGCTCGCCGCCGGAAAGCTGGCGCGGGTAATGGCCGGTGCGCGCCGCAAGGCCCACGCGGCCGAGCATCGCACCGGCCGCCGCACGCGCATCGTCACGGCCCGCCAACTCCAGCGGCAACATGACGTTCTCCAGCGCGGTCAGCGATGGCAGCAGATGAAACGACTGGAACACGAAGCCGACGCGCTCGGCCCGCAGGCGCGCACGGCCGTCCTCGTCCAGCGCACCCAGGCTCTCCCCGGCCAGCACCACATCCCCGGCGCTCGGCAGGTCCAGCCCCGCGAGCAGCGCCAGCAGCGTCGACTTGCCGGCGCCCGACGGCCCCACCAGCGCGATCGACTCGCCGCGCGCGACCGTGAACGAGATATTGCGCACGATGGTCAGCGGGCCTTCCGGGCTGCTAACCTGCTTGCTCACATTCCGGGCTTCTAGAACGATGTCACGCGTCATGAGTTTCCTGTTGGCACTGCTGCTCGCGCTGGCGACGCCGGCGGCGCAAGCGCAGCAGTCAGCGCCGGTCATCCTGGTGTTCGGGGACAGTCTCAGCGCCGGCTACGGGATTCACGTCGAGCAGGGCTGGGTGAGCCTGCTGGCACGCAGGATCGCGCAGTCAGGGTACGGATTTAGCGTAATAAACGCCAGCGTCAGCGGCGAGACCAGCGCCGGCGGACTCGGCCGCCTGCCGCACGCGCTCGAGGTGCAGAAGCCGCGCATCCTGATACTGGAGCTGGGCGCCAACGACGGCCTGCGCGCCCTGCCGCTCGCCAGCACCCACGACAACCTGGAGCGGATGATCACCCTGGCGCAGGCGCACGCCGTCACGGTGCTGCTCGTCGCCATCCGCCTGCCGCCCAACTACGGCGAGCGCTACACCAGCGGCTTCTACAACATCTATACCGACCTGGCGCAGGCACATAAGCTTGCGCTGGTGCCGTTCCTGCTCGATCAGGTAGCACTCAACCCGGCGCTGATGCAGGCTGACGGCCTGCATCCGAACGAGCAGGGGCAGCCGCTGCTGCTGGATAACGTCTGGCCGGTACTTTCACCGTTGCTGCGCGCCATCAGGAACTAGGGGACGGGGGTCTGATCATGGACAGATTTTGGTTGCCGCAGTATCCGCCCTCGGTACCGGCGGATATCGATCCGTTCGAGATCGTCTCGCTGAAGTCGCTGATCGAGGACGCCTGCGTGCGCTATGCGGATCGCATCGCCTATCACAGCATGGGCACGGCGATGACCTACCGCGAACTCGATGAATGCTCGCGCGCCTTTGGCGCCTGGCTGCAGCATACCGCCGGCCTCAGCAGCGGCGATCGCATTGCGATCATGCTGCCGAACCTGCTGCAGTTTCCGATCGCGATGTTCGGCGCGCTGCGCGCCGGGCTCACCGTGGTCAACACCAACCCGCTCTACACCCCCACCGAGCTCGCGCACCAGCTCACCGACTCGGGCGCGACCGTGGTGGTGGTGCTGGAGAACTTTGCCGCGACGCTCGAGGCGGCGCTGCCAACGCTGCGCCTGCGCCACGTGATCGTCACCGGCGTCGGCGACATGCTGAACTGGCCCAGGAGCCACATCGTCAATTTCGTGCTACGCCACGTGCAGCGCAAGGTGCCGCGCTGGTCGATCGACCAGACGCATGATTTTCGCTCGGTCATCTCCCAGGGCCGCGAGCTGCGCCTGCTGCCGGTCAACCTCGATCGCGACGACCTGGCCTACCTGCAATACACCGGCGGCACCACCGGTGTTGCCAAGGGAGCGATGCTCACGCACGGCAACATGTGCGCCAATATCCTGCAATCGCGCGCCTGGTTCCAGCAGGTGGCGCTCGATCACGTGACCTACGTGTGTGCGCTGCCGCTCTATCATATCTTCTCGCTGACGGCGAACTGCTGGCTGTTCGCATCTCTGGGCGGCACCGGCCTCATGATTGTAAACCCCAGGGACTTCAAGGGATTCGTCAAGGAGCTCGGCCGCCATCGGCCGATGTTCTTCATGGGAGTGAATACGCTGTTCAACGCGCTGCTGAACACGCCCGGCTTCGAGCGGCTGGATTTCTCACGCCTGGTCGCCACGGTGGCCGGCGGGATGGCGCTGCAGAGCAGCGTGGCCGAGCGCTGGAAGCAGATCACCGGCTGCAAGCTCAGCCAGGGCTGGGGACTGACCGAGGCCTCGCCGGTAGGCACCATGTCCAAGCTGACCGGGCCGGATGCCGAGTTCAACGGCTCGATCGGACTGCCGGTACCATCCACCGAACTGACGATCCGCGACGATGACGGCGGCGTGCTGCCGATCGGCGCGGTGGGCGAGATCTGCCTGCGCGGTCCGCAGGTCATGCGCGGCTACTGGCAGCGCTCCGAGGAGACCGCCAAGGTCATGCTGCCCGACGGCTGGCTGCGCACCGGCGATATCGGACGCTTCGATGAGCGCGGCTTCGTCTTCATCGAGGATCGCAAGAAGGACATGATCATCGTCTCGGGATTCAAGGTGTACCCGAACGAGATCGAGGACCAGATCGCGAAGTGTCCCGGAGTGCTGGAAGTGGCGGCGGTGGCGCAGGCCGACGAGCATTCCGGCGAGGTGGTGGCGCTGTTCGTGGTCAGGAAGGATGCGGCGCTGACCGAACAGGTGCTCCAGGACTATGCGCGCCAATGCCTGACCGCCTACAAGCGTCCCGCGGCCATCTACTTCCGCGACCAGTTGCCCAAGACCAACGTCGGCAAGATCCTGCGGCGCGAGCTGCGCGACGAGCTGGCCCGCAGCCGCAGCGCGCTCACGGCGTAAGCGCCGACGGCCAGGACGTGCGACCGAGCGCATCGGCCGAGATGTGCATGTCGTCGTAGAAATCGCGCCAGCTCAAGTCCGATAGCGCCGGATCATACGAGCCCAGTACCTGCGCACCGATGCGGCTCGCGAGTTCGCGCACCGCAACCGTCACTGCCGTCATCGCCTCGCACACCTGCGGCTGGCGACAGCCCATCACGCTGGGGTGATAGGGCGCCAGCAGGAACACGACCTGCACGCCGCGGCGCGTCAGCACCGTCAGCGCCGTGCCCAGCTCCTCGAGCACGGCCGCGGACACATATGGTTGCGCGATCTTGTAGGAACCATCGCCTTCGGACTGCTGCCGCGGCGCATGGGCAAGCAGGTACAGGCGCGAATACCAGAACGAGCCGTCCGGCAGCATCACGCGATCGGCATCTTCCGCCTGCGCGGCCGCGACGATCAGCGCCTTGCGGTCGGGCAGTGACTGCAGGTTGCGCCACAGGTAGTCGCTGTTGATGGCGTTGTGCAGCAGCTTGAGGCGATCCGTCAGCGCCAGCCGGTAGCGGCTGGCGTCCAATCCAAGCCGCGTGCACGCGTGCTGCAGTGCCATGCGCTCCTCGGTCCAGCGCGCGTCGGCACCTCGGCGCAGCATCCACGGGGCGACGCCGACATACAGCCTGCGCAGGCCGGGATGGTCGGCCAGTTCCCCGATCTGCGTGAGCAGATCCTCGAAGGTCGCTGCCGACTCCGTGATATTGACCAGGCTGCGGCAACTTGCGTGCGCCGGCGCAAAGTTGTCGAGCGTCAATTGCATCTGCTGGCTGGAGCCGGTCACATAGCAATCCGCGTCCGTGGAGCGCAGCAGCGCCAGCTTCACCGGGCGCTCGTACGGGATGAATACCAGCCCGCCGGTCGAGGCGCGCAGCGCGGCGACGTAATCAGCCGCCCATCTGCTGCGCTCAGCCGGATGGTAGACGCCGTTGATGTCGACGATGCAGTTGATGCTGGCGATGGCGAGCAAGCAGCTCGCAGCGGCGCCCAACAGCGTTGCAAGATATCTGGACATGCCCGGATCCTTCACGCCTGCTCAGAAGCGGAAATAGAGGAAAGGCGAATTGCCCCCCATGGACGCGACGCACCAGGCGAACAATGCGCCGCAGATAACAGCCCAGCCGAGCCGAGGCTGCCACGCGAATGCCGGCCGGTCGAGCTGCGCGGCGCCCAGCGACGCGTGATAGGCGGCGAACAGCTGCTGCACATTGGGCATCCCCCACACCATGAGCAGCGGCACGCCGATGGCCGCGGCGACGCTGGGCGGTTCGAACTGCAGGTTCGGAAACAGCGTGCCACCGACTGCGGCCGCACCGGCGGCACCGGCAGCACCGGCGGCACCGGCGGCCACCGCATGACCGAAGCCCAGCATGGCGCGCACCAGCGTCAGGGCGGCGTCGGTACTGGCGGCGCGAAAAAACACCCACGCGAACACCACGGCGACGAATGTGAGCGCAGCGCCGGCCGGCCGGGGCAGGCGTCCGCCGATGCGCCGCCACGCGTGATTGATCATCAGGTAGACGCCGTGCAGTCCGCCCCAGGCGATGAAGGTCCAGCCGGCCCCATGCCACAGCCCTCCCAGCAGCATGGTGAGCATCAGGTTCAGGTACCGCCGCGCCGCGCCGTGGCGATTGCCGCCTAACGGGATGTACAGGTAATCGCGCAGGAAGCGCGACAGGGTCATGTGCCAACGGCGCCAGAAATCGATGATGCACGCGGCCTTGTACGGTGAGTTGAAATTCAGCGGCAGCGTGAACCCGAGCATCTTCGACACGCCGATGGCCATGTCGGAGTAGGCGGAGAAATCAAAATAGATCTGCATGGAGTAGGCCAGCGCGCCGACCCAGGATTCCGCCGCGGTCAGGTTGCCGTGCGCGGCCGAGGCAAACACCGGGTCGGCATAGAGCGCCACGCGGTCGGCGATCAGCAGCTTCTTCGCCAACCCGAGCGCGAACATCGACATGCCGACCGCCAGGTTCGATGAGCTGACGCGGTAATTCTCGCGCCGCAGGAACTGCGGCATCATCTCGGCGTGATGGATGATCGGTCCGGCGACCAGGTGCGGAAAATAGCTGACGAACAGCGCGTAATTGGCCGCGTTGAATTCGCGCACCCGGCCGCGCGACACGTCCACCAGGTAGGCGATCTGGGTAAAAGTGTAGAACGAGATACCAAGGGGGAGCACGACGCTGGCCAGTCGCGCGTCCAGCCCGGCGACGTCGAGGAAGAAGTACGCGTACTTGAAATAGCCAAGCAGCGCCAGGTCAGCCGCGACAGCCGTGAACAGCCGCCGGGAGCGCGCTGCGGCGGTCGGCGCGCGATGGATCAGCAGGCCGGCGCCGTAGTTACCGGCAATCGATGCCAGCAGGATCAGCAGATGCGCCAGCGCCTCCCGGCCCCCCGCCGACAGCCACTCGCCGACGGTGTAGAAGACCAGCGAGGCCGCCGCCAGCCAGGCCGCTGCCAGCGCCACGCTCGAGCGGGCCGCCCAGAAGTACACCGGCAGCACCAGCGCCATGAACACCAGGAACGGGTAGGAATTGAACAGCATGAGGTCGTTGCCAGCCGGCGCGGCCGGTACGGTTCATCTGGCGCGTGGCTTCACGCGCGTACCGTCACGCGCGCGGCGTCACGCCGCTTTGCTGCGCAGAGCTTCTTCAATCTCCTGCTGGATGCGGTGCGCGGCGGCCTTGGGATCCTGCGCCGCGCGAATCGGGCGTCCAACCACCAGGTAATCCGCGCCGGCCCTGATGGCCTCGAACGGGGTCATCGATCGCTTGTGGTCGTCGCTGCTGCTGCCGGAGGGCCGGATGCCTGGCGTGACGATCAGCAGCCTGGGGAATTCGCGCCGCAGCCGGCTCACCGAGGTGCCCGATGCAATGACGCCATCGCAGCCGGAATCGATGATGCGGTGCGCACGCTGCACCACACGCTCGTCGATCGAGGGCTTGTCGGCGCCCGGATCGACCTGCATCTGCTCGACCAGGTCGGAACCATCCCAACTGGACAGATAGGTGACCTGCAGGAATTTCGGTGCCTGGCGCTGCGCGCGTCCGGCGCGCGCTGCGCGCACGGTATCGGCGTTGCCTTGCAGCGTGAAGAACTCGACCCCATCGACGGCGCTGACCCTGACGGCCTCCTGCACCGTGCGCGGCGTATCGTCGATCTTCAGGTCGAGAAACACCTTCTTGCCCGCATCGACCAGCCGCCGCACGCTGCCCAGGCCGCCTGCCATGAACAACTGCAGGCCCACTTTGTAGAAGCTGACGTCATTGCCCAGCGTGCTGACCAGTTGCAGCGCTTCAGCGAGGGTGTCGACATCCAGCGCGACGATCAGGCGCTCTCGGGCAGCGATAGCAGCAGGTACTTCCGCCTTCATGTGTGCATTCTACGTCCTCTCGGCCGGATCGAACAGGCGGCGGTATTCCAGGATCGCGTAGCGGTCGGTCATGCCGGCGACGTAATCGGCGACGATGCGCGCGCGGCCGGCGAGGCCGTCGCGCTGCTCGGCGCGCTCGGCCAGGTCGCGATGTTCCGCCGGCATCAGCTTGATCTCGTCCATGAAGGCGGTAAACAGCGCGCTCAGCACCCGCTTGGCCTTGGTCGTCATGCGCAGTACCCGCTGGTGCCGATACACCTGATCGCGCAGGAACTGCTTCAGCTGCAGGTGCTCGGCCCGCAGCGCCTCGCTCATGCCCATCAGCGGCTGGTCGAGCGCGCGCACCGCGTCGATGTCCTGCGGCCGCGCGGCCCGCAGCCGTGCCAGGCTCGACTCGATGACGTCGATCACCACTTCGTTGACCATGCGCCGCACGGTCTCGTGCACCCGGCGGCGGCCCTGCAGCTGCGGATGCAGCCGCATCACCTCCTCGAACTGGCGCGCCACCAGCGGCACCTGTGCGGCCTCCTCCAGCGTGATCAGGCCGGCGCGGATGCCGTCGTCGACGTCGTGGTTGTTATAGGCGATCTCGTCGGCCAGGTTCGCCAGCTGCGCCTCCAGCCCCGGCTGGCGGCGCTGCACAAAGCGCTCGCCCAGCTCCCCCAGCTCGCGCGCCTTGGACACGGCGCAGTGCTTGAGAATCCCCTCGCGGCATTCGAACGTCAGGTTCAGTCCGGGAAACAGCGCGTAGCTCTCCTCCAGCTCATCGACCGTGCGCAGCGACTGCAGGTTGTGCTCGAAGCCGCCATAGTCGCGCATGCAGTCGTTCAGCGCATCCTGGCCGGCATGGCCGAACGGCGTGTGGCCGAGGTCGTGCGCCAGGGAGATCGCCTCGCTCAGCGTCTCGTTCAGCGACAGTGCGCGCGCGATCGAGCGGCCGATCTGCGCCACCTCGATCGAATGGGTGACGCGGGTGCGGAACAGGTCGCCTTCGTGATTGACGAATACCTGGGTCTTGTACGCCAGCCGCCGGAAGGCGCTCGAGTGGATGATGCGGTCGCGGTCGCGTTGAAATTCGCTGCGGTACTGCGGCGGCGGTTCGGGGTAGCGGCGCCCGCGACTGCGTGCATCGTGCGCCGCGTAGGCCGCCAGCTGGGCGTCGGTCATCCGAAATGCGCTGCCAGCGTGTCGCGCAGCGCGGCGTCCGGATAATCGCTGGTCACCATCGCCCGGCCGAGCTGTTGCAGCAGCACCAGCCGTATGCGACCGCCGTGTACCTTCTTGTCCAGCCGCATGTAGTCGAAGGCGCGCGCGGCGCCGATGCGCGGCGCGGCCACCGGCAGCCCGCAGCGCTGCAGCAGCGCCCGCAGCCGCGCGACTACCGTGGTATCCAGGTGGCCCAGCCGCTGCGACATCTCGGCCGCCATCAGCATGCCGGCGCCGACCGCTTCGCCGTGCTGCCAGTCGAGGTAGCCGGTAGCCGATTCGATCGCGTGGCCGAAGGTGTGGCCGAGGTTCAGCAGCGCCCGTTCGCCCTGTTCGCGTTCGTCGCGCCCGACGATCTGCGCCTTGATCTGGCAGGAGCGAAAGATCGCATGGCTCAGCGCATCAGTGGATCTGGCCAGCAGCGCGTCGATGTTGGCCTCGATCCAGTCGAAGAACTCCGGGTCGCAGATCAGGCCGTACTTGACGACCTCGGCCAGCCCGGCGCGCAGCTCGCGATCCGGCAGCGTGCGCAGTACCTCGGTGTCGGCGATCACGGCGCGCGGCTGATGAAACGCGCCGATCATGTTCTTGCCGCCCGGGTGATTGACCGCGGTCTTGCCGCCGACCGAGGAATCCACCTGCGCCAGCAGCGTGGTGGGAATCTGCAGCAGGTCGATGCCGCGCTGGTAGCAGGCGGCGACGAATCCGGCCAGATCTCCGACCACACCGCCGCCGAGCGCCAGCACCACCGCATCGCGCCCGACGCGATTGGCGATCAGCACATCGAACACCCGGCTCGCCGTCGCCAGGCTCTTGTGCTGCTCGCCGTCAGGCAGCACCACCTCCACCACGCGCTGCCCATGCAGCGCCTGCTTGAGCAGCGGCGCGTACAGCGGCGCCACCACGCTGTTGCTGATCAGAACCGCGTCGCGGCCCGACAGCTGCGCGCTCAACAGCTCACCCGAGCGCAACAGACCGGCGCCGATCAGGATCGGATACGAGCGCTCGCCGAGGCTGACGATGAGTGTCTGCATACAGTCGCGCGCTCAGCCGCCGGCCCGCGCCGTCGCCGGTTGCCGCAGGCTCGCCCTGTATTCCTGCGCGATGCGTTCAGCCACCACCGGCACGCGCTTGCGGTCGGTCGACGTACACAGGTCGGCGATCTCGCGATACAGCGGTTCGCGCAGCCGCATCAGTTCCGCAAGCCGCACCATCGGATCGGCGCCGTGCAGCAGCGGCCGATGACGCGTGCGGCCGGCGCGCTCGGCCTGCTGCGCGATCGAGGTCTCCAGGTAGACCACCCAGCCGCGAGCGGCAAGGTCGCGGCGATTGTCGGCATCCAGGATGGCGCCGCCGCCGGTCGCCAGCACGATGCGCGGTCGGCCGCTCAGTTCCGCGATCACCTCGCGCTCGCGGCGACGGAAGCCGGCCTCACCCTCGCGGTCGAAGATCAGCGGGATATCGGCGCCGCAGCGCCGCTCGATCTCATGGTCGCTGTCGTGGAACGGATAATCCAGCAGTCGCGCCAGGCACCTGGCAACCGCGGTCTTGCCCGAGCCCATCGGTCCGATCAGGAAGACACTGTGTTTGCCGAGCATGGCGTATGTTGCCGCCGCCGGCGCATCATCTGCAACTGCCGATGCCGGCTTTCTGCAGCTGCACCGTGCCGACTGCGCTGATCTCCACACAGCGCGTGGAGCTCCTGCTGGCGCTGGCATCGTGCAGCGTGATGGTCACGGTCCCGGCCAGCCCGATGGAGAAGCCTTCGCGATTGAACTGAACCGCCGAGGTGTTGCCGCTGGCGCTGAAGCTGTCGCCGCTGTCAAAGCCCTTCTGCACACGGTACACCGGGTCGCCGGGGTCGCAGCGATCGCTGCTGTTCGCATCAAGGCACACCATCCAGCCGCGCTGCCAGTTGTTGCTGTCGCTGCAGGTCGCGCCGTCGCTCGAGGCGCAGGTCACCACCGCCCGGCCTTGCTTGATGGCTTGCGCACGCGCGAACGTAAGATCTGCGACCAATGCGTTGGCTTGCGCACTCAGGCGACTGGCCGTGGTCACGCGCCTGGATAGCACGATGCCACCGGTCACCAGCAGCGCAGCGATGCCGATGGCGATGGCGATAGCGAAGGCGACGCGGCCTGGGGCCCGACGCTCGATGGGCGCGGCTTCCATGCTGCAAGACTACTGCGGAAAGCGGATGCGCATGCGCGTTCCGCGGCCCTGCGACGCGACGCCGATGGTAAAGCTGGCATCGTGCGCGCGGGCGATTTCGTCCACGATCGCCAGCCCCAGTCCGCAGCCGCTGCCGGGTGAACCCGGCAGGCGGTAGAAGCGCTCGCGCACCCGCAGCCGCTCGGACTCCGCGATGCCCGGGCCGTCGTCCTCGACCTCAAGGAACGGATGGCCGTGCTCGACCCCGCTGCGCACCGTGACATGACCGCCCGCGGGCGTGTACTTGAGCGCGTTATCGATCAGGTTGCCCAGCAGGTCCTCGAGCAGCCAGGCGTCGCCAGTCACCTGCGCCGCCTGGGCCTCCGCGCCCAGGTCCAGGCCGGCGTTGACCGCGCGATCGATATTGCGATCGACCTGGTGCTCGACCAGCGGCCGCAGCTCGACCGGCTTGAAGCTCTCGCCCAGCGCGGCCACCGGTTCGGCCCGGGCCAGGGCCAGCAACTGGTTGGCGGTATGCGCCAGTTGCTGCACGCCGCGATTGATCGCCTGCAGTTCGCCGTGCATCGCCACCGCCGCCGGCATCTGCAGCAACAGCTCCAGCTGCGCCAGCAGGCCGGCCACCGGCGTACGCATCTGATGCGCGGCATCCGCCACGAAGCGCCGCTGCGACTGCGCCGCATCGTGCCGCAATTCCAGCAGATGGTTGAGCGCCAGGATCAGCGGCCGCAGTTCCCCGGGGGCATCGGCTTCGCTGAAGCGCGCCAGCGTGCTGGTGGAATGCTGCTCGACCTGCTCGCCCAGGCGCGACAGCGGTCGCAGGCCGAAGTACACCGCGATCGATATCAACAGCAGCGTGACATCCAGTTCGGCAAAGTCCACCAGCAGCTTGCCGATCAGCATCACCCGCTGCGTGCTCGCCCGCCGCTGCAGGGTTTCGGCCACGGTGACGGTGACCGCACCCCGCTCAGTGTCGGTGCGCACGCTCGCCACCCGCAGCTTCTGGCCCTGGTAGTCGGCGTCGCGGAAGCTGACGCTGTCACCGCGCCCGGCAACCTCGGTCAGCGCGGCTGGCAATTGCGCCGTACCGGCGATCAGCTCGCCGGCCGGCCCGGTGATCGAGTACAGCCTGCTGCCGTCCGCGTCGCCGGGCCGCGTGACCGCGGCGCGCTGCGCGCCGCCAACCTGCCACTTGCCATCCTCGGATCGCAGCGATGCCGCTGCTGCCAGAGCCGCGCTGGCCAGCGCCTGGTCGTAGGCGTTGCGGGTGGTGGCGACCGCGATCCAGTAGTCGGCCACCCCGCCCAGCAGCATCAGCAGCGCCAGCGCCGGCAGCAGCAGCAGCAGCAGGCGCTGCCGGATCGTTCTCATGGGTTGCGGCTGGCGCTCTCGTCCAGCCGATACCCCAGGCCGCGCACGGTGCGAATCAGCGCCGCGTCGCCCAGCTTCGCGCGCAGCCGCGACACATGGGTTTCCACCGCGTTGGCGCTCAGGTCCTGCTCCCAGCCGGCCAGTGCCTGCAGCAGCCGCTCCTTGGTCACTACGCGCCCGACGTTGTGCGCCAGGCTCTCCAGCACCAGCCATTCGCGCCGGGTGAGCTCGACCGCAACGCCGTCAATCTGCAGTTGATGGCCGAGCAGGTCCACCTGCAGGCGGCCGAGCTTGAGTGCGCCGCTCGGGGCCAGGCCCGCGCGCCGTATCAGCGCGCGGCAGCGCGCCGCAAGCTCCGCCTGCTCGAATGGTTTCATCAGGAAATCGTCGGCGCCCAGGTCGAAGGCGCGGATCTTTTCGTGCAGCGCATAGCGCGCCGTGAGCACCAGCACCGGCATCGCATCGCCGGCGCCGCGCAGCCGCGCCAGCAGGCTCAGGCCGTCGGCTCCGGGCAATCCGATGTCCACCACCGCGAGATCAAAATGCTCGGCCGCCAGCGCGCTGCGGGCTGCCTCGGCGCTGCCGGCATGATCCACGGTAAAGCCGGACGCCGACAGGCCGCGGATGACCGCATCCGCTACCAGCTCATCGTCTTCGACCAGCAGTATTCGCATGTCTATAGCATGCGGCCGCCTTGACGGCGGCCGCGAGTGCGCACTGCTCCGGCCGGCGCGCTGCTAGGTGACGGTGACCGGAATGTTGTACACCGTATCCGTGCCGCTGGGCGACGTCACCTGGATGGTGATGATTCCCGACCCGGCCGTGGTCGCCGCGCTGAAGGCAAAGCTGGTGTCGACCCCGCCGATCGCGGTGCTGCAGCCCATGGTGAACGTGCTCGGTGTCTGGGTAACCGTGCCAGCGGAGGTGGTGGCTGATACCACGACCGTGGTTCCGGCAGCCACCGGATTGCCGTTGGTATCCTGGACGTTGATCGTGACCGTGCCGCTGCCGCCGGCCGGGATCGTCAAGCCGCTGCCGTTGCCGGTGAAACCGGTGGAGCTGACGTAGCTGACGGTGGCGGCGCTGGTGGACATGATCACCAGCAGCGAGGCGCTGATCGCCAGCGTCGTGGTGCTGCAGGTGGTCCCGGAACAGGTGATGCCCTTGAATGTGCCGTCGGGCGGATCGCGCACGCCGTTGTGATTGAAATCCAGGAAGTATTCGCCCACGTCGTAGGCACCGTTCTCGTTGTCATCGCGGTACGGCTCGCCGAGATTGGAGAATGGTTCGCCGGCGTCGTAGTAGCCGTTGCCGTTCAGGTCATCGAACGACTCCTCGCCGATCGCCGTGCCCATGACCGTCGCGCGACCGGCGAGCTTGTTGGGCGGCGTGCTGGCGGGCGTCGGCCGCGGATCGGCGCTGGTCCACAGCGCGGTGCAGGTGCCATCCCCAGCGACGGTGGGAGTGGAGCAGCTGCCGCCGATGTGTCCGCCGTTGGTGGTGAAAGCAATCGCGGTGCCATCCGGCGCCGGATTATTGTATCGATCCGCCAGCCGCACCGTGATCGGAACGGTGATGCCGTCAATGTTGTAGGCCTCGACATTCGGACAGGCGATCTTGCTGACGACGCCTCCATAGGTGGCCGCACCGACTGCGATCGAGAATCCGTTGGACGATGGCAGGCCGGTGGTCACGGTCAACAGGCTGGACTGCGTGCTCAGCGCCGGCGACGCAATGGTTGCAGTGACGCGCACCGACGTGTGCTGGGTGCCGGAGCTCACCACCGTCTGCACCGTGCCGTCACTGCCGGAGGTGGCGGTGGCCGGCGAGATGGTGATTCCGCCCACGGTGGTATCCAGGCTGAAGGTCACCGGCACGTTCGGCCGCGCACCGCCGGTGGAATCCACCACCTTGAAGATCACGGTGGAGGTCTCGGCCAGCCCGGTGCCTTTCAGGCCGATCGAGGTCGGCGTGGCGGAGACGAACTGAATTGAGCCGACGGTTGCGGCCGCGATCGTGATGGTCGCGGTCGCCGTCAGGTTGGTGCCGCCAACGGTGGCGGTCGCCGTGACCACGTCGCTCGGGCTGCAGCCCGTGGCCACATAGGTTGCGGTCGCATTGCCGCTGGTCGTCACCACCGTGCCGGCGGCGGTTCCCGCGGTGCTGGTGCCGGATGCGGTGATCGTGGCCAGTCCCTGCGACACGCACGAGGAATTGAAACTGACGGTGACCGCGTTGGCGGTATACAAGGTTCCGGTCTGGTCCACGACCGTCGCACTCAGGCTCGCGGTGCCGCCGGCGGACAGCGTGCTGCTGGGCGTCACCCCGATCACGCCGCTATGGAACGCGCTGCCGCTGCCATTGCCCATTGAGTAGGTCTCGGTCGTGCTGCCGCTGCTGGCGGTGCTGCTGCCACTGCTGGTGGAGGAGCCCAGCGAGGCGAACGAGCTGCTGCCGCCGCCGCCGCAACCGCTGGCCGCGCCGAGCGCCGCAAGTACCAGGATCCATCCAAATTTACGCATCGTATTCACCTGAACTGTCGCTCCATATGCCGTCCGCCCCGTGCAACCGCACCAGTGCGCGGGCAGCCGATCAATTGATGCTGGTCCCTTCGCGCAGGATCTTCGGGGTAATGAAGATCAGCAGCTCGTCCTTGTCATTGACCCGGGTGGTCTGCTTGAACAGGTTCCCCAGCACCGGAATGTCGCCCAGCCACGGCACCGCGGTCGACTGCAGGCTCTGCGTGGTCTCGAGGATGCCGCCCAGCACCACGGTCTGGCCATCGCCGAGCACCACCTGGGTCTCGATGGTGCGGGTATTGATCGACGGTACGTTGACACCGCCGGAGGCGACCACCACCTGGCCGACGCTGTCATCCGAGACGGTCAGGTCGAGAATGATGCGGCTGTCCGGCGTGATCAGCGGCTTTACCTTCAGCGACAGCACCGCCTTCTTGAACGCGATCGTGGTCGCGCCGCTGGAGGCGGACTGCTGGTACGGAATCTCCACGCCCTGCTCGATCGACGCCTCCTTCTGGTTGGCGGTGATCACGCGCGGCGAGGACACCACCGTGCCGCGGTTCTCGACCTGGGCGGCCGACAGCTCCAGGTCCACCAGGAAGTCCGAACCGAGGATGCCGAGCGCGATGCTGCCGGCCGGAGTGGCGACCGGCAGGTTGACGTTGTAGCGGTTGGCAGCGTTGGTGCCGGTCGGGATGGCGACCGGATAGACCGTCCCGTTGCTCGTCAGGTTGGTGAGCGCCGAACTGATGCCGGTATCGGTGCCGGCCGCGGTGCCGGTGGTCTCGTACAGGCCGTTGGTGCCGTTCGCCCGGGTGGCGGTCACGCCGAAACGCGCGCCCAGGTCGCGCGAGAAATCGTTGGTGACGATGACGATGCGCGACTCGATCAACACCTGCTTGATCGGGATGTCGAGCGTCGCTACCAGCCGCCGCACCTCCGCCAGTCGATCGGCGGTGTCCTGCAGCAGCAGCGTGTTGGTGCGGTCATCGACCGCGACCGTGCCGCGCGTCGACAGTACCGAATTGTTGTTGGTGCCGGTGGCCGAGCCCTTGAGCAGCGTGGCGATATCCGAGGCCTTGGCATAGTTGACCTGCAGGTACTCCGAGCGCACCGGCTCCAGCGCCTGGATGTCCTTCTTGGCGGACAGGTCGGCCTTCTCGCGCGACGCCAGCTCGTCGGCCGGCGCCACGATGATCACGTTGCCATCCTGGCGCTTGTCCAGGCCCTTGGTGCGCAGCACGATGTCCAGTGCCTGGTCCCACGGCACGTTCTGCAGCCGCAGCGTCACGCTGCCCTGGACGCTGTCGCTGACCACGATGTTCTGGCCGCTGGCATCCGCCAGCAGCTGCAGCACCGCGCGCGTCTCGATGTCCTGGAAGTTCAGCGTCAGTCGCTCGCCGTGGTATTCCTTCTTCTGGTCGGCCGGATTCGCGATCGCGACCTTGCGCACCGGCGTCACCTCGACCACGTACTGGTCGTCCGACTGGTAGGCGAGCTGGTCGAAGTTGCCGGTGGCGCTGATGACGATGCGGGTATCGGCGTTGATCTTCTCGGCGTCGAAGCCGGTGACCGGCGTGCCGAAATCCATGGTGTCGTAGCGGCGCGTGAGATTCCTGGGCAGGTCAGTGCCGGCAAAGTCCACCACGATCTGCGAACCCTGCTGCTTGAGATCGATCGGCGTGCGCGGATCCGACAGCCGCACGATCAGGCGGCCGCCGCCGGTCTCGCTGCGACGGAAGTCAATGCTCTTGATTGCCCGGCCGCCGCTCGCGCCCGGGGCCGCTGCCGTCGCGTGCGCAGCGGCAGCGGGGGCGCTCCTGGCAGCGCGGGCATCGGTCATGGCTCCGACCATCACCACGATGTCGTTGCCGCTGACCCGCGTCTGATAGGGCAACTGCGTATCCAGGTTGAGTACCACCCGGGTGCGTCCGTTGGCTTCAGCCGCAAGCACCGTGTCCACGCCGGCGGAGCCGACGTCGATGCGACGCGAGGGCAGCGCCAGCGCGGTGTTCGGCAGATCGAGCGATATGCGCGCCGGCTTGTCGATCGTGAACGCCAGCGGCTCCGGCGCGGGTCCGGACAGGTGCAAGGTCAGCTGCAGCAGATTGCCGCTCAGCGTCTGCACATCGATGGCCTGCAGGGTGTTGGCCGGAGCGGCGGCAGTCGGCGCCGTATCAGCTGCGCGTGCGCCCAGTGCCACGAGCATTCCGGCTGCCCAGGCCAGTGCCAGCCAGGCAATGCGTCCGCGCAGCGTGTGGAGGATGGACCATTTCATTCGATGTGTCTCCATGCCGATCACTCGTTCAACCCCAGGGCCGCAGGTCGTTCGATGTAGCCGCCCAGTCCGTCGGGAATGATCTCAACCAAAGCAATCTTTGAAGGCGTGATGTCGGTGATCTTGCCGTCGTTGGTGCCGATGTGCTCGCCCACCACGACGCGGTGCACGCGGCCGTCCTTGGTCGCCACCAGGCCGTAGTGGCCGGTGCCCAGGTTCAGTGTGCCGACCATCTTCAGCGTGTCGAGCGAGAACTGCTCGAGGAATTCGCGATTGCGCTTGCTGTCCGGTCGCACGCCGGCACTCAGCGAGCCGGAGCCGCCGGGCACGAACGGCGAACGCAATTCCTGATCGGTGTAGTTGAAGGCGTCGTACGGCTTGACCTCCGGCAGCGGTTCAACGCGGCCACCGGGTTCTTTCTTGGTGGCCTCGATGAAGCGGTCCAGCTCCGAATCGCGGCCGCCGCAGCCACTCAACAGGCTGGCACCCAGCAGGCCGGCACCCAGCAGGCTTGCAACCAACAGGCGCGCGAGCAGCGGCGTCTGGTATCTCTCACTCATCGCTAGGTTCCCGCGCCGTGGCGCTTGGCCTGCTCGGCCTTGCGCTTTTCGGCTTCCGCCGCCGCGACTTCGTCGTCGTCCAGGTAACGATAGGTCTTGGCGGTGAGATCGAGCTGCAACTGGTCATAGGCCGCGGACTTATCCTTGTTGATCGGTGTGATCTGGATGTCGTGCAGCGTGACGATGCGCGGCAGCGCCGCGATGCCGCTGACAAAGGCGCCAAATTCATGGTAGCTGCCGGTGAGCTGGATATGGATCGGCAACTCGGCGTAGAAGTCCTTCTTTACTTCCTGGCCGGGCTGGAACAGTTTCTCCTCCAGCGCCGCCGCCAGCCCGGTCTGCGAGATATCCACCAGCAGGTTCGGCACTTCGGTGCGGCTCGGCAGCTGGCGCAGCAGCGCACCGAAGGATTTCTCGATGTCGGTCAGCTGCTGTTTGTAGACCGCAAGGTTCACGGCCTTGGAATGCTTGGCGCGAAATTCAGCGCGCAGCTGCTGTTCCTGGTTCTCGCGCGCCGTGAGGTCCGGCATGCGATCCTCCCAGACGAAAACGTAGATCAGCGCGACCGCCACCACCAGGAAGCACAGTGCCACCGCGGCGGCACGCACCGCGAACGGCCAGCGTCCCGGATCACGCGGGTCGAGCGAGCGCAGTTCATCGAGCAGGCTCATTTAGCGCTCCCTGGCTGGGCGCGCGCCGGCCGCTTGGCGCCGCCGCTGTCATCGGTGTCGGACAGCGTGACCTGCTGGGCGTCGAGTATGAAGCTGCTGCCAGCGGTGTCGTTCTTGGTCTGCACCACTTCAAGTTCGGGCTTCTCCAGCCACTGCGAGGCGGAGATATTGCGCATCAGCGCCGACACACGCGTCGAGGACTGCGCGACGCCTTCCAGTTTCAGCTTGTTGCCGGTCTGCTTGACACTCGTCAGGTAGGTGCCGTCGGGCATGTCCTTCACCAGGTCGTCGAACAGATGCACCACTTCGGGACGCGAACGCTGCAGCTTTTCGATGATCTGCATGCGTGAGATGAATTTCTGCTTCTGCGCCTCGAGGTCGTTGATCTCCTCGATCTGCTTGTCGAGGATCTTGATCTGTGCGCGCAGGCGCTCGTTCCTGTGCTCCTGGGCATCGATCATTGCACCGAGCATCAGGTAGCCGATGAAGGCGGCGATCACCGCCAGCACCACCGCGCCACCAAGGGCGACAAAAAATGCCAGCTTCCGCTCGCGGCGCTGTTGGTCGCGCCAGGGAAGCAGATTAATACGCGGCATTAGTCGAAGCTCCGCAAAGCCAGTCCGCAGGCGGTCAGCAGGGCCGTGGCATCGCGCTGCACCGCCTGGGCGCGCGCGCGCGATGACAGCTTCATCTGCCCCAGCGGGTCGCCGCGCTCGGCACTGATGCCGACGCGACTCTGCACCACGTCGGCGACGCCGGCGATATTGGCGCAGCCGCCGCAGATCAGGATCTTGTCCGGCTGCTCGCGGCCGCTGCCGGAGGCCAGGTAGAACTGCAACGAACGGCTCACCTGCTGCGTCATGTCATCGATGAACGGATCCAGCACTTCGGCCTGGAAGTTGCCAGGCAGCCCGCCCTCTTTCTTGGCGCGGCCGGCTTCCTCCATCGACAGCCCGTAGGTGCGCATGATCTCCTCGGTCAGCTGCTGGCCACCGAAGGCGAAATCGCGGGTGTAGATGACTTTCAGGTTGCGCAGCACGCTGAACGTGGTGTTGCTGGCGCCGAAGTCCACCACCGCGACGCAATGATCGATGCCGCCGTCGGGCATCTGGTGCGTCATCAGGCGGCAGGCGTTTTCCAGTGCAAACGCCTCGACATCGACAATGCGCGCGGTCAGGCCGGCGGCGGCGACGGCGGCGCGGCGTTGCTCGACATTCTCGCTGCGCGACGCCACCAGCAGCACATCGACCGAGTCGTTATCCTTCTCCGACTGGCCGAGCACCTCGAAGTCGTAGCTGACCTCATCCATCGGGAAAGGGATGTATTGATCCGCCTGCATCTCGACCTGGGCTTCCAGGTCGGAATCGCGCAGTCCGCGCGGCATCTGGATCACCTTGGTGATCGCGGCGTCGCCGCTGATCGCGATCGCGACCTCGTGGCTCTTGGCGCCGGAGCGCTTGACTGCGCGGCGAATCGCCTCGCCAACGGCTTCCGGATCGACCAGCGTCTTCTCGTTCATCGCGTTGGTCGGCGTCGGTTCGGCCGCATACGATTCGACCCGGTATTGGCCGCCCCCCATCGTCAGCTCTATGAGCTTAATTGACGAAGTGGTGATGTCCAACCCGAGCAGTTGACGGTACTTGCGCGAGAATAGAAACACTTTTTCGAGACCTTTCAGTAGGCTACGCGCGTTTTAGGACAACCCAGTCTCATTATGTCAGAAATATATAGCGGCCAGAACGCCATTACGACGTAGGGCGTTCACTGTTACGGCCGTACACGCCTTAACCTTAAACTGGCAGTGGAATCGTCAGGCGTGACGGAGGTCTAAGTTCCACACTCACCAAATGGCGGCTGTGGCCGGCCGAATAGCGGCCGTTGCCGCCTTGGGTGCGTCGATGCGGTGCGCTGCTATGCTGCGACAGAGCGCCATGTGGTGTTATCCAGGGCGCGCGCACGCTCGCCGGCTGCCCGGCACGTAAGCCGACGATAACGGAAGTTAGAGGCCTTTTTCTTGAAGATAAGCACCTTTCGCGTCATCGCATTCATCGTGGTCGTGTGCTTGGGGGTGGCTGGCGTCGGTGCCTATGCACTGTTGGCGAGCTATATCTATCTGGCGCCGTCGCTGCCCACGGTCGATGCGATGCGCAGCGGCAGCGTGCCGGTGCCGCTGCGCATCTTCACCCGCAGCGGCCAGCTGATCGCGCAGATCGGCGAGAAGCGGCGCGTGCCGGTGGCCTACGACGATGTACCGGTGCTGGTGCGCGAAGCCTTCGTCGCCGCCGAGGACCAGCGATTCTTCAGCCACCACGGCTTCGACTACAGCGGCGTGCTGCGCGCGGCTGTGGTTGACCTGACCTCCGGCGACTTCTCGCAGGGCGCCAGCACCATCACGATGCAGGCGGCGCGCAACATGTTCCTGAGCTTCGACAAGACCATCCGTCGCAAGCTGCAGGAAATATTCCTCACTTACCGGATGGAACACGAGTTCAGCAAGGAACAGATACTGACCACCTATCTGAATGTGATTTTTCTTGGACAACGCTCGTACGGCGTCGCCGCGGCCGCCGAAACCTATTTCGGCAAGCCGCTCGACCAGCTGTCGGTGGCCGAAGCCGCCACGCTGGCAGGTATTCCGCAGGCGCCGTCGCGCTTCAACCCGATCACCAATCCGAAAGCGGCGCAGGCGCGGCGGCACTACGTGCTCACGCAGATGCAGAAGCTCAACTACATCGACGCCGGCAGCGCGCAGCGCGCCGGCGAGGAGCCGGTCGAGGCGCGCGATCACGGTATCCAGTTCGATGTCGAAGCCCCGTACGTCGCCGAGATGGCGCGCGCAGAGATCGTCAGCCGCTACGGCGACGACGCCGTCAACCAGGGCTACAAGGTCTACACCACGATCGACGGCCGGCTGCAGACCGCGGCCAACCGCGCAGTGCGCATCGGGCTCATCGAATACGACCGCCGCCACGGCTACCGCGGGCCGCTCAAGCAGGTCACGCTCGATGAGCGCGCCGCCCCCGCCAGGCTCGATGCTGTGCTGAGCGAGATCCCGGAGATCGGCGGCCTGCGCCCGGCGCTGGTCGTTTCCGTCGCCCCGCAAAGCGCGCGCGTCTATATACGCGCGCTCGGCTACGCGCAGATCGAATGGGACGGCATGTCCTGGGCGCACCGGCGCATCTCCGATACCCGCACCGGCCCGGCGCCAAAGCACGCCGAGGACATCGTGCAGCGCGGCGATGTGGTCTACGTGGTCACCAATGGCCACGGCGTCGCCGCGCTGGCGCAGCTGCCGGAGGCACAGGGCGCACTGGTGGCGCTGGATCCGAACGATGGAGCGGTCGCGGCGCTGGTCGGAGGCTTTGATTACTTCGACAACAAGTTCAATCGCGTCACGCAGGCGCGGCGCCAGCCTGGCTCGGGATTCAAGCCATTCCTGTATTCGGCGGCGCTCGAGAATGGCTTCACGCCCGCGACCATCGTGATGGATGCGCCCATCGTCTACGACGACAGCGGCCAGGAGAAGATCTGGCGGCCGGAGAATAACGAGAAGAGCTTCTCCGGGCCGACGCGGCTGCGCGAAGCGCTGGTGCATTCGCGCAACCTGGTGACGGTGCGCGTGGTGCGCCAGCTCGGCATCGACACCGCGATCGGCTGGGCGTCAAAGTTCGGCTTCAACCCCGACGACATGCCCAGGGACATGACGGTCGCGCTCGGCAGCCTGCCGGTCACGCCGCTGCAGATGGCGACCTCGTACGCGGTATTCGCCAACGGCGGCTATCGGGTCGACTCGTACTATCTCGACCGGATCGAGGATGGCTCGGGCCAGATCGTCTATCAGGCCAAGCCGACCGTGGTGTGCGATAGCTGCGATCCGCTTGCCAACGCGAACCCCGCGGCCACCCCCGACGCGTCCGCCGCCGCTTCCGGCGCCATGGCCACCACCGCCACCACCACCAGCTCCGACGCCGCGACCACCGGCACCGCCACCACCGCCGGATCCGGCGATGCCGACCCGGACGCGGCACCGCCTGACCGGCTGCCGCCGCTGGTTCCTCCGCAGCGCATCGCCGAGCGCGTGATTTCGCCGCAGAATCTGTGGATCATGGACGACATGATGGCCGACGTGATTACGCGCGGCACCGGCGTGCGCGCCGGCATGGCGCTGCACCGACGCGACATTTCCGGCAAGACCGGAACTACCAATGAGGCCAAGGACACCTGGTTCAATGGCTTCAACCGCAATATCGTTGCCACCGTCTGGGTAGGCTTTGACCTGGAGCGCCCGCTCGGCGAAGGCGAGGAAGGCAGCCGCACCGCGGTGCCTATCTGGATCAATTTCATGCGCGAGGCGCTGCGGGCACAGCCGGATCGGCCGCGGGCGATGCCGCCGGGACTGGTGACCCTGCGCATCTCGCCCAGGACCGGAGTCCAGGCAGCCGCCAACGACGCCGATGCGATCAACGAGACCTTCATGCAGGACCACCTGCCGCCGGCCGCCGGTGCCGGCAACGCGGCTCCTGGAACCGGGCCGCAAAATTCATCCGGTAGCGCTGAGCCGCTGTTTTGATAGGCTGCTGCCTGCGTTTGATAGGCTGCTGCCTGCGTCGACGGACCGAATCGAGGGACCTGGCCTATGACCCGCCGCGCTTCACCCCGCAACAGCAACCTGCGCCGCGCGCTCGCGCAGGAAGCAGCGCGCATCATGGCGCAACATGGCATTCATGATTTCCTGACCGCCAAGCGCAAGGCGGCCGAGCGGCTGGGCGTGGCCGATAGCGCGGCGCTGCCGCGCAACACTGAAATCGAGGACGCGCTGGCCGAGTATCAGCGCCTGTTCGACGCCAACGGCCACGAGCAGAGCCTGCAGGAGCAGCGCCGCGCCGCGCTGCACGCGATGCACGGGCTATCGCAGTTCGAGCCGCGCCTGGTGGGGCCGGTGCTGGCCGGCACCGCCACCGCGCACGCCGATATCCAGCTGCATTTGTTTGCCGACCGGCCCGAAAACGTCACGCTCGAGCTGGTGGACCGCGGCATCGCGCATGAGGTCACCGAACGGCGCGTGCGCCTGGATGCCGAGCGCATCAAGGCCTATCCGGGGCTGCGCTTCGCCGTCGACAACCGCCGCGTCGATGCCACCGTGTTCCCGCTCGATGGCATCCGCCAGGCCCCGGTGAGCCCGGTGGACGGCAAGCCGATGCGGCGTGCCGACGCTGCGGAGCTCAAGACGCTGCTGGACCGCTAGGCTTCGAGCAGCGTATTGCGCTGCGCTGTCGACACGTAGTCGCGACGCACCGGACCGGTGTAGAGCTGTCGCGGGCGGCTGATGCGCATGGCGGGATCGGCGATCATCTCCAGCCAGTGCGCCACCCAGCCGACCGTGCGCGCGATCGCGAACATCACCGTGTACATTGAGCTCGGAATGCCGAGCGCGCTGTAGATGATGCCGGAATAGAAATCCACGTTCGGATAGAGCTTGCGCGACACGAAGTATTCGTCCTTGAGCGCGATGTCCTCCAGCCGCAGCGCCAGTTCGAACACCGGATTGTCCTTGCGCCCGAGCTTGGCCAGCACCTGGTGGCACATCTCACGGATGATCTTGGCGCGCGGATCGAAGTTCTTGTAGATGCGGTGGCCGAATCCCATCAGCCGGAAATGGCTCGACTTGTCCTTGACCATCCCGAGGTACTTCGGGATGTCCTCCACCCGGCCGATCTGGTCGAGCATCGCCATCACCGCCTCGTTGGCGCCGCCGTGCGCCGGACCCCACAGTGCCGCGACCCCCGCGGAGATCGCCGCGTACGGATTGGCGCCGGTGCTGCCGGCCAGCCGCACCGTGGAGGTGCTGGCGTTCTGCTCGTGGTCGGCATGCAGGATGAACAGCAGGTCAAGCGCCTTGGCGGCAGTCGGATCGACCGCGTAGGCTTCGCACGGCACCGCAAAGAACATGCTCAGCATGTTCGAGCAGTAGTCGAGATCGTTGCGCGGATAGATGAATGGCTGGCCCAGAGTGTGCTTATGAGCCGCGGCAGCGATGGTCGGCAGCTTCGCCACGATGCGATGCGAGAAGATCTCGCGGTGCCGCGGATTATGGATGTCGGTGGAGTCATGATAGAACGCCGACATCGAGGCCACGACAGCCGACACCATCGCCATCGGATGCGCGTCGTGATGAAACCCATTGAAGAATCGCAGCAGCGATTCGTTGATCATCGTGTGGCGGCCGATACTGCCGGCGAACTCCTGCAGCTGCTTGGCCGTAGGCAGTTCGCCGTAGATCAGCAGGTATGCCACCTCCATGAAGGTGCTCTTCTCCGCCAGCTGTTCCACCGGATAGCCGCGATACAGCAGCACGCCGGCGTCGCCGTCGATGTAGGTGATCTTGCTTTCGCAGGAGGCGGTCGCCGCGAATGCCGGATCGTAGGTGAACACGCCGTGGTCGCGGTTGAGGTTGGAGATATCGAGCACATCCGGACCGATGGTGCCGCTGCGTACCGGCAGCGACGTGGTCAAGCCCGATTCAGGGTTCTTGAGCTCAAAATTCTTGCTGGCCATCCGCTTGCGGTCCTTGGGTTCTCAAACCGCCGCAGAACGCGGCGCTCAGCGCGTGAGCGTTACATGGCCGGCGCGGGGAATCAAGGCGCCGGCGCGTTGCCGGCGCGCGCTCAGCGTGACCGTCGGGACGTCAGCGCCGCTTTTTCAGCGAGCCCCAGCGATGCCTGCGTACTTCTTGCGGAACTTGTCCACGCGACCGGCGGTGTCCACCATCTTCTGCTTGCCGGTGTAGAACGGATGGCAGTTCGAGCAGACGTCGAGGCTCAGGTCGTGCCCGACGGTCGAGCGCGTCTTGAAGGTGTTCCCGCAGCTGCAGGTGACATTGATTTCCTGGTACTCAGGATGGGTCGAGGCTTTCATGATATTCACTTCCTGATGGACGTCTGAAGGTCGCCATGCCGTCTTGCGGCCGCGCCGATCTTTTTGCAAGGCCGACGCGGAAAAAAGGGCGCGCAGTCTAGCCCCGACCTGATGGCGCTACAAGCGCTGTTTGAACGGATCGCTGCAGCCCGATACTGCCGCGCTCGGTGCCCAGCGATTATCCACAGTTTCTGTGGATAACTCTGTGCGTAAGCCCCACGGGGCGCTAGCGAAGAAGCGCTAAAAGCGAGAAATTGTCAACTTGAACAAAAAATGACCAATATGTTTCAGCCTCTAAAATCAATAAGTTAACGGTTTATCATCGCGCTATATGACCGAAAGAAGACGTAATCGGCTAATTTGCGTGACACCGCCCCCCGCGCTGTGCATAAAGCCGCCGCGCTCAGCCCAAGCGCTGGGCCGGATTGGGAAATTTTACCCCACAGACGTTGTCGTAGCCGCCGTGCCAGCTGCGACTGCAACGGTCCCGGTTGCGGGCAGGAACAGCGCCAGCAAGTCGTTGAGAAAATTGAAACCGCGCTCGCTCGCTCGCCATTGGGTGCCGCTTCGCAGGAGCAGCCCGCGCCGCTGCGCCAACGCGAACGGCTCGACCAACGCGGTGAATTCAAGGCCGGTACGCGCCTCAAAATCACGTTGCTCGAAGCCATCATTCAGCCGCAGCGCATTGAGCAGGTATTCGAACGGCAGTTCCGCCACCGGCACTGTAGCGCTGGTCGCAGCGCCTGATGCGCCGGGCGCCAGGCTCGCCAGATAGCGTCGCGGCTCGCGCCAGCGCGTGCTGCGCACGATCGCCAGCCGTCCATCCTCGATCCGGGTGCACTTGCCATGTGCGCCGGCCCCGATGCCGAGATAGTCGCCGAAGCGCCAGTAGTTGAGATTGTGGCGGCAGCGCCGGCCTGGCAGGGCGTAGGCCGATATTTCGTACTGCAGGTAATGCGCTGCGGCGAGCTGCTGCTGGCAGGCCTGCTGGATGTCGGCACAAAGATCACTGTCGGGCAGGCCCGCCGGCGGCCGGCCAGCGAATACCGTTCCCGGCTCCAGCGTCAGCTGGTAGACAGATAAATGCGCCGGTTGCAGCGCCACCGCACGCGCGACATCGGCCAGCGCCTGCGGCAGCGTCTGCTGCGGCAATCCGTACATCAGGTCGAGGTTGAAATTGATCAGCCCCGCGGAGTGCAGCTCGTCGACCGCGCGCTGCGTGTCCGTCGCGCTGTGGATGCGGCCCAGGCGCTCGAGCTGTGCGGGATCGAAGCTCTGCGCGCCCAGCGACACCCGGTTGATGCCGGCGACGCGATAGTCCGCGAAGCGGCCGCGCTCGATCGTGCCCGGGTTGGCCTCCAGCGTCACCTCGATATCGGCCGCGAGGCTCAGGCGCTCGCGCACCCCGGCCAGCAGCCGCGCCAGCGCCGCGGGTTGGAACAGGCTCGGCGTGCCACCGCCGAGAAAGATGCTCTGCAGCTCGCGACCCTGGACAGCGTCCGTCTGCGCCGAAACATCGCGCAACAGTGCGTCGACATAGTCGTTCGCGGGCAATTCGCCCTGCAGGGTGTGCGAGTTGAAGTCGCAATACGGGCACTTGCGCACGCACCAGGGGAAATGCACGTACAGCGACAGCGGCGGCAATTGCAGCGACCGCGACGGCGGCAGTAGTGGCAGCGGTGGCGTCGGTGGCGGCGGCGGTGACGGTGACGGTGACGGCGGCATGGGGCTGGTGTACGCCTAAGTCGCTAGCGCATCGAGTTGCCGGATCTGCGCCAGCAGGCCCACCAGCGCCTTAGCGCGATGGCTTTGCGCATTCTTCTGCGCCGCCGGCAGCTGTGCCGCGCTGCGCTGCTCGCCGTCCGGTACGAACAGCGGGTCATAGCCAAACCCGCCGCTACCCGCGGGCTGCGTCGCAATCCGGCCTTCCCAGCTGCCGCTGGCCATCAGTGGCGCCGCATCCTCGGCACTGCGCGCCAGCACCAGTACGCAACGATAGCGCGCGCCGCGGCGCTCCGACGGCACGCCAGCCAGATCCGACAGCAGGCGCTCGATATTGTCGGCGTCGGTGGCCGTGGCGCCCGCGTAGCGGGCCGACCAGACGCCCGGACGACCATCCAGCGCGTCCACTTCGAGCCCGGAGTCATCGGCGAGCGCCGGCAGCGCGCTGCGAGCGGCCGCGTGCCGCGCTTTCAGCAGTGCATTGGCCGCGAATGTGGTGCCGGTCTCCGGCACGCTGTCGATGCCCAGGGCGGACTGCAGCACCAGCTCGATGCCGACCGGCGCCAGCAGCGCGGCGAACTCGCGCTGCTTGCCCGCATTGGCGCTGGCCAGTACCAGTTTCACTGCTGGCCCGGTTTCACTGCCGGCCCGGTTTCACTGCCGGCCTTGATCCAATGCCGGCATTCTATGGCTCCAGCGCCTGGGCCTGCAGCGTACATAACTCGCCGATGCCGCTGGCCGCCAGGTTGAGCAGCGCATCGAGCTCGTGGCGGCGAAAGGCATGGCCTTCGGCCGTGCCCTGTACCTCGATGAAAGCGCCGCCGTTGTTCATCACCACATTCATATCGGTCTCGGCCTCCGAATCCTCCGCGTAATCAAGGTCCAGCATCGGCACCCCGCGTACGATCCCCACCGACACGGCGGCCACCTGGCCGTGCAGCGGACTGGCGGACAGCAGCCCGCGCGCGCGCAGCGCGTTGCAGGCGTCGGTCAACGCCACATAGGCACCGGTGATCGCCGCGGTGCGCGTGCCGCCATCGGCCTGCAGCACATCGCAATCGATGGTGACGGTGCGCTCGCCCAGGGCGTGCAGGTCGACCGCCGCCCGCAGCGAGCGGCCGATCAGGCGCTGTATTTCCTGCGTGCGCCCGGACTGCTTGCCGCGCGCCGCCTCGCGCGGACTGCGCGTGTGGGTGGCGCGCGGCAGCATGCCGTATTCAGCGGTCACCCAGCCCTGGCCCTTGCCGCGCAGGAACGGCGGCACGCCCTCGTCGATGCTGACGGTACACAGCACCCGGGTATCGCCGAACTCCACCAGCACCGATCCTTCGGCGTGGCGCGTGAAGCGGCGCGTAAAGCGTACCGGCCGAAGAGCGTCTACACCGCGTCCGTCACGGCGCGAAGGCTTATTCAGAGGATTCTCCTGTCGACGTCGCTATTCGAGGAAGCGCAGCGCCGCCACCGAAGTGTTGTCGCTGCCGCCGCCGGCATTGAGCACTGCCTGCGAAGCCAGCGCCGCCAGCGTATCCTGCAGCGATAGCACGCCGCCCGAGAACGCGCTGGCGATCACCTTTTCCTCCAGGTTGGCCCAGAAGCCGTCGGTGCACACCAGCAGCAGATCGTCCGGCAGCAGCGCCCGGCGCGGGTTGAGTGCCATCTCCGGCAGCAGCGCTTCGCCGCCGAGGCACGATTCGACAAAATTGCGCATCGGATGATTCTGCATCTGCCCGGCGCTGATGACGCCTTCCCGCATCAGCAGCTCGACATGGCTGTGATCGCGCGTTCGCTCGCGCAATCTCCCCGCGCGCAGATGGTACACGCGGCTATCGCCGACGTGCGCCCAATAGGCCGACGTTTGCTGCACCACGCACACCGCACAAGTGGCGCGCGGCCGCATCTCGAGCGGCAGCCTGGGTGCCAGGCCGACCACGCTGGCATGGGCGGCGCCCAGCGACAGGTGCAGGAAGCCGAGCGGGTCGATCAGCGGCTGTGTCGTCTGCCAGAAACGCTCGACCACCGTCTGCTGCGCGACTTCGGCGGCCCGCTCGCCTTCGGCGTGGCCGCCCATGCCGTCGCACGCGATCAGCATCGCGGCCTTCTCGGCCACGGCCACTGTCACGCGATCCTGGTTGGATTCACGTCCGCCCTGAAGACTGAGTTCTGCATATTCGACCCGCAAGCGATCCCCGCAGCATTACGCTAGACTTGGCCGCGCTTTATACACCAGTTCATTCCCATGATCGCAAGCATGACGGGTTTTGCCCGGCGCGAGTCCGCCGGCCGCTTTGGCACACTGGTGTGCGAAATTCGCAGCGTCAATCACCGTTTCCTCGATGCGACGCTGCGCCTGCCCGACAGCTGCCGTGCGCTCGAGCCGGAACTGCGCCAGGCGCTGGCGCGCGAACTGCGGCGCGGCAAGGTCGATTGCACGCTGCAGCAGCGCGCGCCGCCGGCCGGCGCCGCGCCGCTGGAAATCGACCAGCAGGCCCTCGCCCGCCTGCTGGCACGCGTCAACGAGCTGTCGTCCGCCATTTCCGGCAATACTCAGGTGGACCTGATCGACCTGCTGCGCTTTCCGGGAATCCTGCGCGAAGACAGCACGGACTCGGAAGCGCTGATGATCGCGGTGCGGGCTCTTTTCGGCGACACATTGCTGGAACTGGCGCGTGCACGCTCCCGCGAAGGCGAGCGGCTCGCCGCCCTGATAACCACCCGCTGCGCAGCGCTGGCCGGCATGGTCAGCGCGACACGCAGCCGATTGCCGGAGGCGCAGGCCCGGATCCGCCAGCGCTTCGAGGAGCGCCTGCGCGAGCTCGGCGCCCAGGTCGACCAGGACCGCGTCGCGCAGGAGATCCTGCTGCTGCTGCAGCGCTTCGATGTCGCCGAGGAGCTCGACCGGCTCGACGGCCACCTGGTAGAGACCGCGCGCACGCTGGCCGCCGATGAACCGGCCGGCCGCAGGCTCGACTTCCTGATGCAGGAATTCAATCGCGAGGCCAACACGCTGTCGTCCAAGTCACAGGACCTGGAGACCACGCGCACCGCGGTCGAGATGAAAGTGCTCATCGAGCAGATGCGCGAACAGGTGCAGAACATCGAGTAGCTTCCAGGGGCTTCCGGGGACTTCCGGAGACATTGCCGTAAACCCCTGAGTTTCGAGCTGTTTCAGCCATATTTGTCTGCCGACCTCCAACTGCCTCTGGGCTACACTTGTAGCTAGATCTGTAGCTACCATTCGACGAACAAGGTGGTTCGTGCAGTGCCTTCGGCACTCCCCGAACCACCTGAACGTCAGAGCGGGACAGGGGGCGAAATGGCGCGCGCGAAGCTCACGGCATTGGCGGTGGAGCGGGCTCATCGGTCCGGTGAGCCGATGCTCCTCAGCGATGGCCACGGCCTGTATCTTCGCAAGCAGACGCGCGACGGCGCCTCGTGGACGCTGCGATATCACTTCGCCGGCCGACAGCATTGGCTCACGCTTGGCAACTATCCCGATATGCCACTTGCACAGGCTCGCATCGAAGCACGTCAGGCGCGCGTGATGCTCGACAAGCAGCAGAATCCGCTGGCGGTCCGCCGGGCTGCGCTTGCTGAGGAGCGCCAGAGAGGATTATTCAACTCGCTGTGCGAGCACTGGTATCGCGCGGAAATCCAGGCGCGCGGGCTTAAGCACCCAGCTGTGCCGCGCCGGTATCTCGACAAGTATCTGCTGCCGAAGCTCGGTCGATTTCCCGCGTGCGACATTACGCCTGCCGATGTGGCACGACTGCTCGACGAGATCAAGGGCCGCGCTCCCACCGCCGCCAACGACCTGCTGCGCTTCACGCGCCGGATCTTCGCATTTGGCGTGCGGCGTCGATTCCTCCTGAGCAACCCCGCCGCCGACTTCTCGCCCCGCCTGGATGCCGGTGGCACCGAGCGTCCGCGCAGCCGCGCGTTGAGCACCGACGAGCTCGCGCAGCTGTTCGAGAGGATCCGCGAGACACCGAGCTTCGGTGAAGACAACTTGCTGGCCATCAAGCTATTGCTCGCGCTCTGTGTGCGTAAGGGTGAATTACTCGGCGCACGCTGGGAGGAATTTGATCTCGAGGCGCTTTCACCGTGTGGTGCGGTGTGGCACCTGCCAGCGGCACGGACCAAGACGGGCAAGAGTCTCGACGTCCCTCTCGTACCGGAGGTGGCCGAATGGCTTCGGCGCCTGCATACGCTGGCCGCCAGCAGCGAGTACCTCTTCCCCAAGCGTCGCCGGGATCCTCGCGAGCGAGCGCCGCACGTCGGTGTCGACACGCTCAACGTGGCGCTACAGCGCGTGAAACACGGCCTCCGCCATTTCACGCTCCACGACTTGCGCCGGACCGCGCGCACGCACCTGGCCGCCCTCGGTATCCGCCGCGAAGTAGCAGAACGCTGCCTTGGCCACAATTTCGCGGCGTCGAAGGCACCTGCGACCGCCACGACTACTTCAGGGAGCGGCGTGTAGCCCTGGAGCAGTGGACCCTGCTCCTGCAGGAGGCCGAGCGCGGTGAGAGCAAAGTCACCGCGATTGGCCGGCGCCGTGGTCAGCGGGTGCCTGGATGAAAGCCGTATCGAGTATTGAGCGGATTGCTCACAACATCCTGGTACTGCGGGGCCAGCGTGTGATTCTTGATCGCGATCTGGCTGGTAGATACGGCGTGAGCACCGGTCGATTGAACGAAGCCGTCAAGCGCAATGCAGAGCGCTTTCCTACGGACTTCATGTTTCAGCTCACTGCGCAGGAGGTTGATAACTAGAGATCGCAATTTGCGACCTCAAGTTGGGGGGGCGCCGCTATCGACCTTTCGCCTTTACCGAGCACGGTGCAATTCAGGCCGCGAACATCCTGAATTCACCGCTTGCGATGGCAATGGGCGTTCACGTTGTGCGTGCATTTGTGCAGTTGCGCGAGTTACTGGCTTCGAACAAGGAGCTCGCTCGTCGCTTCGCGCAACTTGAAGCCCGCCTCGACAGGAAACTTTCGGACCACGATGAGGCCATCGCCGCCATTCTCTCTGCAATCCGCGAGCTCATGAATCCACCAGCCCCGAAGCGGCGCGGCATCGGCTTCACAGCGACCCTGGATCACGACAAGTGAACAGTCGGGGAGAATCGGCTGGCACACCCAGCCGGGTCCGGCGCCAGCGCGCTATTTGTAACAAACGGCAGCCGATTGTCATCCTGCGTCACTCCTACCTCACTCCTGAGGGGCCGGGTTATGGCTGCCAGACAACTGTCTCTGATTGACCCCTTAGCGACATTCGCGACCGGCAGCTTTGGGGCGCGTCAACACCCGCCGAAGTCACAGAACTCAGCACGTCGCTCCCAGCTGCCCCTGCCCCAGCGGGGACCGTTTGCTAAGGAGGACGGCGAACCTATGATCGATGCGAGCGGCGCAAGAATTCGCTAGGACTGCGCAACTCGTCCAACCCGAGATTCGGGCAGTTTCAACGGAGCCTACTCGGGCGGAGGCGAATCACGCAGTGTTCGCTGAAACCAGGCGACGTCGTGCCATTTGGCAAATTTGCGTCCGACCGACTTGAAGATCCCAATCGGCTCGAAGCCGACTCGTCGATGCAAAGACACGCTGGCGTCGTTAGGTAGTGTGATGCCCGCATAGGCATGACAGAAACCCTTTTGGGCCAGCTCATCGAACAATCGCAAGTAGAGCGTCCGACCGACTCCCAGTCGATGATGATCCGGACGCACATAGGCCGACACCTCCACAGACCACCGGTAGGCCGGGCGTTCGCGATGAGCAGAGCCGTAGGCGTATCCGATGCATTGGCCCTCATGCTCGGCGACCAGCCACTGCCACCCAGCAAGGGCCTTTTCAATACGGGCACTAAATTCCGATATCGAGGGCGCCTCAA
>Ga0181531_10000244_pt1 | contig 39029 bp, 28 predicted proteins | sample PEATcosm2014_Bin_38_FD_119743 | JGI IMG/M metagenome (GOLD analysis project Ga0181531, IMG submission 119743) | Peatland microbial communities from MTU Mesocosm Facility, Houghton, MI, USA - PEATcosm2014_Bin11_10_metaG | ecosystem: Environmental > Terrestrial > Soil > Wetlands > Peat | place...
CTTCTGGCCCAGCAGCTCATCGCGCCGGTAACCGAACTGCTTCTCGGCCTGCACATTCAGCAGCACGATTTCCCCGCCCTGGTTGACCACTACCATGGCGTCGGGCGCGGCCTCGAGCAGTCCGCGATAACGACCCTCCATCTGCGCCAGGTATCGCTCGGCCGTCTTGCGCACGCTGATATTGCGGATTGCCGCTGTCACCAGGGTGCCTTCTGCACTTTCCAGCGGACTTAGCATCAGTTCGATCGGAAACTCGCTGCCATCCTTGCGCCGCGCGGTCAGCTCAATGCCCGTGCCGATCTGCTGCGCGAGGGCATCTTCGGTGGATCGCAGGCCATCCGAGACCAGTCGCTCGGCGAATCCCTCGGGGATGATGTCGGTGACCTTCTGGCCCAGCAGCTCATCGCGCCGGTAACCGAACTGCCTCTCCGCCTGCACATTCAGCAGCACGATTTCCCCTCCCTGGTTGACCACTACCATGGCGTCGGGCGCTGCCTCCAGCAGTCCCTCCATCAGCCTAAGACGTGCCGATACGTCGGCGCTAGCAGGCTTTAATCCCAGGACATCCTTTTTCATCGGTGCCTGCGCCGGGTTCCCGTCGCATCGACGGGCGTGAGCGGTGCCGAGAGCACAGATGCGGCCGTGTTTGCCAGGCCGTTTCTGAGCAATCCCATGAACCTGTCTACCGGGATCGGGCGACTGAAATAGTAGCCTTGTGCCTCATCACACTGATGCGCTCGAAGAAACTCTAACTCCTCGCGTGCTTCGACGCCCTCCGCGACAACCTTCAAGTTTAGACTCCGGGCCATGCTGATGACGGCGGTTACGATGGCAGCTTCACTGCCGTTGACGGCAATCTGTCGTACGAACGACTGATCGATTTTGAGCACATCGAGCGGAAATATTCGCAGGTAGCTCAGGCTCGAGTAACCCGTGCCAAAGTCATCGACTGCAATCTGTACCCCGCGTTCCCTCAGGGTTCTGAGGATCGTTACCGTGGAGTCGATGCGTCGCATGAGGACGCTTTCTGTCAGCTCCAGCTCCAATAGCCCCGGGTCCAGCCGCGTCAGCTTGAGGATGCCAAACAGATCCTGAAGGAAGTCGTCGTCCTTCAGCTCCGCGCCCGAGACGTTTACGGCTATGCCAATCGCGGGGTAGCCCTTATCAACCCAAGTCCTGGCGTGCTCGCATGCCTGACGAAGGACCCACTTGCCGATCGGTAGAATGAGCCCGCAATCCTCAGCGATGGGGATGAACTGCGCGGGGGGAACCATACCGCGGACCGGATGCATCCAGCGAATCAGCGCCTCTGCACCGACGATTGCGCCGGTCCTGAGGCTGATCTTGGGCTGGTAGTGCAGCGTGAACTCATCGCGCTCCAGAGCGCGCCGCAAACTCGCTTCAATGGATTGCCGTTCCACCGCGCGGGTATTCATCGCGGGCGTAAAGAACCTTAAACCCTGGCGGCCACTTTCCTTCGCCTGGTACATCGCCGTGTCCGCGTTTTTTATCAGTGTCTCGGCATTCGTGCCGTCCTCCGGATAGGCGCTTACGCCAATACTGGCGGTGACATGGAGCTCGTGTTTGTCGATGGAATGAGGCTTGGCGATTTCCTTGAGTATCTTCGCTGCTATGTAAGCAGCGGCGTCAGGTTGTTTTACTTCCGACAGCAGCACAACGAACTCGTCGCCTCCCTGCCTGCTCACCGTGTCCGTGCTGCGTACGCAATTCACGAGGCGAAGCGCGATCGATTGCAGTAGTTTGTCGCCGATCGAATGCCCCAGCGAATCGTTTATATATTTGAAACCGTCCAGATCGAGGAACAGCACCGCCACCTGCATCTTGCTTTGCTGCGCTGAAATAATTGCCTGGTCGATACGGTCATTGAGCAGCAGCCGATTGGGCAGCCCGGTGAGCACGTCGTGCTGCGCCGCGTGCGCTATGGTCAATGCGGCTATGCGGGCGGCGCTGACATCGCGGAAGATTATGACCGTCCCAATCGCTTGGCCCTCGCGATTTTTGATTGGGGCGATGGAGCTTTCGATGGGAATCACGGAACCGTCGCGTCGTGGGAGTACGCCGCTCGACGCATAGTGAGTAGCTTGAATGTGCTGAATAGCAGTAGCCTTCGTTCCATTGGACTTGCTGCTTCTATTGTCTGCGCAATTGAAAACCTCGATTACGGGTCTGCCCAACGCTTCCCGCAACGACCAGCCCGTGGCTTGTTCCGCTACCAGATTGAGGAATGTGATGTTTTCGAGATTGTCTGTACAGACAACACCATCGCCGATGCACCTGAGCGTGACCTGAGCGCGTTCCTTCTCCTCGTACAGTGTCTCCTCCATCATTTTGCGTTCGATGGCATATCGCAGGGCGCGAAACAGACCCCGCGCCTCGATTTGACCCTTGACGAGGTAGTCCTGGGCGCCCGCCTGCAGCGCCTGAGCAGCCAGAGACTCGTTGTCGAAACCGGTCAGCACCACCAACGGAATGCGCGGCGCGATTGCCTGGGTCCGATGAATAGCCGTTATACCGGTCGCATCGGGTAATCCGAGGTCGAGCAGAACGATGTCCGCTTCGCCCGCCGACAGACATTGCTCGGCTTCCCGGCAGGAGCTGACGACCGTCATGCTGGTGTTGTGAGCGGATTGCGGTTGCTCGTCGAACATCTCGCGCAACAATCGTGCGTCTCCAGGGTTATCTTCAACCAGAAGGAGTCGTTTGACTCCATCTTTGCTCATACACGGGAACCCGGCAGTTTTACCGTGGTGAGCCAGAACTCATTGATCTCCTTCACGAGGTCGTAGAACGCATCCAACCCCACCGGCTTGCTCAGGTAGCAGTTGGCCCGGAGCTGATAGCTGTTGACGATGTCTATTTCTGCATCGGAGGTGGTCAAAATAATGATTGGAATGGTTCTTAGTTCTTCGTCTTCCTTTATGAGAGCCAGCACTTCCCGGCCATCCATCCTTGGTAGATTTAAGTCCAGGAGGACCAGATCGGGACGAGGGTCACTGACGTGTTTGCCTGTCCTTCTCAAGAATGCCATGGCCTCAACACCATCGCAGGCCACGTGCAATCGAACATCCCTGTTAGCTTCGCGGAAGGCTTCCTGGGTCAGTCGGACGTCACCAGGACTGTCTTCGACCAGGAGAATCTCCAGGGTCTCGCCTGCGGCGCCAAACTTCATGAGGTTCGCTAGAGTCATAGCTGAGCACCGTTAAGCGTGGATCTATTAATAGATTTGGGCCGTATATCTAGTCTTGTTTCCCGTGCTGCACTGTACGAAGACCAACACTAGTGGCGGATTCATACAACGGACACGGGAAATCGTGACGGCCATCACGGGGCTAGCGCCGGGTCGCGACTTCGTGGTGGATCAGAGGGCGAGCCGCGCTCGCCCGCAGTTACACTGCGTACCGGTAATATGTCGCAGCCAGCGCGGGTCGTATGTACGGTGTCGCACCTACGTCGAACCAGTGAAGCCAGTTCTCCGCCGTTATGTCAAATGTTTCACGGAAGCCCGCGCGCGTATCCGACGCGTATCCGAAGCGACTCATCCAACTACCACCGCATGTTCTGGCAGCTGTTGTGTCAAGCGTTTGACAGAGAACCCAGCGCACGAATCGCAAGATTGCTCCTGACGGTAAACGCGCATCCGCCCATGAAGACGTGAGGTATCGCGTGAGCCGAAACATAGGAGCAATCAACAATGGTTACCGGCAATCTTTCAGTCGCCCCGACGCCTGCCATCAACTACGGCGTGCTCTTCATCCTGCTCTTCGCGCTGATCGTGGGCACCCGCCCGGTGCGCGCCGGCTATGCGGGCGCGGACGACTCTGTTACGCAGTCAGATACCGCCTCGGCTTCAGGGAGTCCGTGTGGGGGTGGCGTGTGCGATGTCGTGCTGTGAAGGCAGTTCATCGGCATCCCAGCCACCGCCCAGCGCCTCGATCAGTTGCACGCTGTCCGTGAGCTGCTGCATGCGCAGCGTTACGGCTGTTTGCTGGTTGCTCAGCAAGGCGGTCTGCGCCGTAATGACGTCGAGGTAGGGATCCAGTCCCAGCTTGTAACGATCCGTGGCGATGTTGAGATAACGCTGTGATGAGGCCACGGAGTCATCCTGTTGCTGGAGTTGTATCGCCAGTATCCGAAGAGCGGCCAGATTGTCTTCCACCTGTTGAAACGCGGTCAGCACGGTTTGCCGGTAGGTGGCGACCGTCTGGTCGTAGGCTGACTGGTATTGTTGCACCGTGGCCCGGCGCAATCCGGCGTCGAACAGGGTTTCGGCCAGCGTGGGCCCCACTGACCAGAAGCGGCTCGGCCAGGTGAGCCAGTCCGAGACGCTGGAACTCTCGAATCCGCCCGCAGCGCTCAAAGTCAGTGTCGGAAAGTAGGCTGCCTTCGCGACGCCGATCTGAGCGTTGGCCTGCGCCATGAGTCGTTCGCTGGCGGCGACATCCGGCCGCCGCTCGAGCAGCTGCGAGGGCACGCCGATCGGTATCGGGGGTGCAGCGGCCTTGAGCGGCTCGCTGGGAATTGAGAATGTCGAAGCTGGCTGGCCCACGAGCAGTGCAATCGCGTGCTCGTATTGGGCTCGCGCGATTCCAAGATTCGTGTCCTGCGCCTGCGTGGACTTCAGCTGCACTTCGGCCTGCGCCACGGCCTCGTCGGTTCCGATGCCGGTTTCGTACTGGGCCTTGGTCAGCTCGAGCGATTCCTGGTAGGCGACGACCGTCTGATCGAGCAACTGCTTCAACGTGTCCTGGGTTCGGAGCTGGTAGTAGTCCACGGCGAGTTCGGCCTGGGCGGTCAGCCGGGTGTTTTCCAGATCGGCGGCGCTGGCCTGCGCAGCCGCGACGTCGCCTCGTACGGTATTGCGCACGCGGCCCCAGAGATCGGGGGTCCAGGAGGCATCGAAGGGCAGGTCGAAGTTGTTGAAGATCGCGCCGCCGCCGCCCGCGACGCTAGTCGTTCCGCCTGTGGCGCCGGCGGTAACCGCGGCGGATGTCGCGGCGCCCGAGCTCAGATTCGCCGACGAGCGCGTGCGGCTGCTGCTGGGGCTGACGGTCAGCGTGGGAAAATATTGCGATTGCGCCTCTTTCACTACCGCACGCGCCTGTAGGAAGCTGGCAAAGGCTGCGGCGATATTCTGATTGGAAACGTTCACCTGCTGCTCGAGTGCATTGAGCTGCGGATCGCCGAAAAGCTCCCACCAGTTGCCATGCAGCGCCGCATCGTCTGGCTGAGCCACCTTCCAGCCCTCGGCCTCTTTATATGCCGGCGCCGATTCCACATCGGGGCGCTGATACTTCGGACCTACGGTACAGTCCGTCAGGTACCAAGGGGCCAGCAGCAGAGCGCATACGGTTCGAACTCGGGCGTTCATGTGGGTTGAACTCCGGGCGTGGCCAGAGAGGGAGTGCGCGGCGCACGCCGCGCCCACCAGAGGCTGAAGCGATCCATGTAGAGGTAAACCACCGGCGTCGTGTAGAGCGTCAGCAGCTGGCTGATAATGAGTCCACCGATGATGGCGATGCCGAGCGGACGGCGCAGTTCGGAACCTGTGCCCGTACCGAAGGCGAGCGGCACGGCGCCGAACAGCGCCGCCATGGTGGTCATCAGGATGGGCCGAAACCGCAGCATGCATGCTTCAAAAATGGCCTCATCGGTGCTCTTACCGTCCTGGCGCTCGGCCTGCAGCGCAAAATCGATCATCATGATGGCGTTCTTCTTGACGATGCCGATCAGCAGCACAATGCCGATGATGGATATCACGTTGAGATCCTGGCCAAACAGAATCAACGCGAGCAGTGCACCCACGCTCGCCGGCGGCAGGCTCGAGATAATGGTCAATGGGTGCACGAGGCTTTCGTACAGGATGCCGAGCACGATGTAGACCGAGAGCAGCGCCGTCAGGATCAGGATCGGCTCGCTCGATAGCGATTGCTGGTAGGCCAGCAGCGTGCCCGCAAAGAAGCCCTGGATTGAGGAGGGCATGCCGAGCCGCTGTTGCAGATCCCGAATGCTCTTGGTGGCGTCACTCAGGGAGACTCCGGGTGCCAGGTTGAAGGAGGCCGTCACGGACGGGAAGAGTCCGGTGTGATTGACTGCCAGCGGCGTCGTGGTTGCCTGGGCAGTGACCATCGTCATCAGTGGCACTTTGTTGCCGGCCGCCGATTGCAGGTAGATGGACTGCAGCCCAGCCGGGCTAGCCCAGTACTGCGGAGCCACTTCCAGCACCACGTAGTACTGGTTCAATTGCGTATAGATGACCGAGACCTCGGATTGGCCAAAGGCGCTGTAGAGATCCGAGTCCAGCGACTGGGCGGTGGCACCGAGTTTTGCCGCGGTCACGCGATCGTAGTTCAACAGCAGGTCCAGGCCGCCGTTCTGCTGATCCGAGTTCACATCCTGGAATCCGGGCAGCCGCTTCATCTCCTTGAGAAGCGTCGGACCCCATTTGGCGAGGTCCTTCACACTGTCGGACTGCAGCGTGTATTGGTACATGGCGTTGCTGCCACGCCCACCGATCCGCAGATCCTGTGCCGCCTGCAGAAACGTGGAAGCCACCGGCAGCCGGTTGAGCTTGGGCCGGATCCGGCCGATCACTTCCGGCGCACTGACCTTGCGTTCCGCCAGGGGCTTGAGCGCGATATAAATAAAGCCCGTGTTCGTAGCGCCGCCGCCGCCGGTGAAGGCGATCACGTTGGCCACCGCGGGGTCGGCGTTGATGACGCCCACGATCTGCTGCAGCGAGTGGTTCATGGCCGGGAAGGAGGAATCCTGCGGACCCTGCATCCCGCCGGTGATCGCGCCGGTGTCCTGCGACGGGAAGAAGCCCTTTGGGATGACGATGATCAGCGCCACGTTGAGCGCGACGGTCAGGAACAGCACCAGCATGGTGAGGCGGGGGTGATCCAGCACCCAGTGGAGGCTGCGCCGATAGGCATCCAACAACCGATCGAAGGCGCGTTCCGCAATCAGATAAAGGCGTCCGTGCTGCTGCTCGCGTTCGTTGCGGAGCAGATAGGCGCACATCATCGGCGTGGCCGTCAGCGAGACAATCATAGAGACCACGATCGCACTGGAAAGCGTGACCGCGAACTCGCGGAACAGTCGCCCGACGATGCCGCCCATGAAGAGCAGGGGTATGAACACCGCCACCAGCGAGATGCTGATGGTCAGCACCGTGAAGCCGATTTCCTGCGCGCCCTTGAGCGCGGCGTCCATAGGCTTCATCCCGGCTTCCAGGTGCCGCGAGATGTTCTCCATGACGACGATGGCATCATCGACCACGAAACCGGTAGCGATCGTCAGGGCCATCAATGACAGGTTGTCGATGCTGTAACCGAAGAGGTACATCACCGCAAAGGTACCTACCAGTGCCGCTGGCATCGATACGCTCGGTATCAGCGTCACGCGCCCGTTGCGCAGGAAGATGAATACGACTGCAATGACGAGGCAGATCGAGATGATCAGGGTCCGCTCGACATCGTTGACCGAGGCGCGAATGGTCGTGGTGCGATCGAGTACCACGGTGGTGTCGATGCCGGAGGGAATGGAGGCGCGGATCGATGGCAGCTGCGCGCGTATGTTGTCGTTAGTCTCGATGATGTTGGCGCCGGGCTGACGCGAGATGATAATCATGACGCCGCGCTTGCCGTTCAGGTAACCCGCGGCACGCACGTTCTGCACCGAGTCGGTAACATCGGCGATATCCGAGAGACGCACCGCGGCGCCGTTGCTGTATCCGATCACCAGGGGCCTGTAGTCGCTGGCGTGGGAGATCTGATCGTTGGCGAGAATATCCGCCGTCACGATGCCATCGGTCAGCTGTCCCTTGGGCATGTCGCTGTTCTGAAGGCTCAGCGCGGATTTGATACTGGCCAGCGTCAGGCCATAGCTCGCCAGCTGGTCGGGATTGACATCGACGCGCACCGACGGCAGTGCACCGCCGCCCACCGTGACCTGTCCCACACCGGCGATCTGCGATAACTTCTGCTGCACGACGGTCGAGGCCTCGTCGTAGAGCTTGTCCGGTCCGAATTTATCCGAGGTCAGGCCTAGAATCATGATCGGCGCGTCGGCCGGATTGACTTTGCGGTAGGTCGGGTTGGTCGGCAGGTCCGCGGGCAGGTAGGAGCGCGCGGCGTTGATGGCCGCTTCCACATCGCGTGCGGCGCCGTCGATATCGCGGCTCAGGTCGAACTGGATCGTAATCACCGTCGAGCCCAGCGAACTGGCCGAGGTCATTTCCGAGACGCCGGCGATGTGGCCGAATTGCCGCTCCAGCGGGGTGGCCACCGATGAGGCCATGATCTCCGCGCTGCCGCCGGGCAGGCTGGCGGAGACCGAGATTGTCGGGAAATCGACCTTGGGCAACGGCGACACCGGCAGCACGCTGAATCCGATGGCGCCGGCGATGACGATGGCCAGGGTGATCAGCGTGGTGGCGACCGGGCGGTTGATGAAGGGCGCGGAGATGTTCATGCCGGCGCCTCGGGCGTCGAGTGACCGAACCGCCGGCTTAGGCGGTCGAAGAAGATGTAGATCACCGGCGTCGTATAGAGCGTCAGCGCCTGGCTCAACAGCAAGCCCCCGACCATCGCGATGCCCAGCGGGCGGCGCAACTCCGATCCGATGCCAGTGCCCAGCGCCAGCGGCAAGCCCGCGAGTAGCGCAGCCATGGTCGTCATGAGAATCGGGCGGAAGCGCAACAGGCAGGCTTCATAGATTGCGTCGGTGGAGTTCTTGCCCTGCGTGCGCTCGGCGTCGAGTGCGAAGTCCACCATCATGATGCCGTTCTTGGTGACGATGCCGATCAGGAGAATGATGCCGATCAGGGCGACCACGTTCAGGCCCTGGCCGCAAATGATCAACGCCAGCAGCGCACCCACGCCGGCCGACGGCAATGTCGAGAGAATGGTGACGGGGTGGATGAAGCTCTCGTATAGAACCCCGAGCACGATGTACACGGCGACCAGCGCCGCGAGAATCAGCAGCGGCTGGTTGGAGAGCGAGTTGGTGAATGAAGCAGCCGTACCCTGGAAACTTGCCTGCACACTGGCAGGCATATGCAGGTCCGCTGCCGTCCTGTCGACGGCCTCGATGGCGGCGCCGAGCGCATCGTTCGAAGTCAGGTCGAACGACACCGTGATAGCCGGAAATTGGCCCTGGTGCATGATTGCCAGCGGCTCGGTGGTCTTCTCGAAATGAGAAAAAACGCTCAGCGGTACCGCGCTGCTCAGGGCCGAGCTCGTGGCTCCTGCCGAGCCCGCGCCGCGCGCGGTCCCCGTGCCGGACGGGCTGGCAGCCAGCGCGTTCAAGGGCGGCGTCAGGGTAGTGGTCGTGGGCGTATAGAGAGCCGTGCCGGTGGTCGCGTTCGAGCCAGCCGATGCAGATCCAATCGAGGCAAACGAGGCGGCGGCGCTGGCGCCGGTGGCGTTCGCGGACGCGCTGGCCTGAATGTAGATGTGGCTCAGCTTGTCGGGGTCCTGCTGGAAGGACGGATCGCTCTCCAGGATCACGTGGTACTGATTGACCTGCGTGTACATGGTATTGATCTGCCGCTGCCCGAAGGCGTCGTACAGCGTGTTGTCGATCGTGGTGGGCGCTATCCCGAGGCGGGAGGCGGTGATGCGATCGATGACGAGGTACACCGCCAGGCCTCCCGGCTGCTGGTCGGTGGCGACGTTGGTAATCTCAGGCAGCTGGCGCAGTCGATCGACGAAGCGATTGGTCCAGAGGGTAAGCTCGTTGGAATCCGGATCCTCGAGCGTGTACTGGTACTGCGAGCGACTCACGCGATCATCCACCGTGATGTTCTGCACCGGTTCCATGAACAACTGGATGCCATCCACCTGCGCCAGCTTGGGCACGAGCCTTGCAATGATGTCGGTCGCGCTGCCATGGCGATCAGACAGCGGTTTCAGATTGATCGACATGCGGCCGCTGTTGATGGTCGTGTTGGTGCCGTCGGCGCCGATGAACGAGGACAGGCTCTCGACAGCAGGATCCTCCAGGATCACTTTGGCGAGCTGCTGCTGGCGCTGTGCCATCGCTTGCGCGCTGATCGTCGGCGCTGCCTGCGAGATGCCCTGGATGACACCCGTGTCCTGGATGGGGAAGAACCCCTTGGGGATCACGACGTAGAGAAACACGGTCAACATCAGCGTCGCCACCGCGACCAGCAGGGTCAGGGTCTGGTACTCGAGCACGAATTTGAGCGTACGGCCGTAGAAGCCGATCACGCGTTCAAAGGCGCGCTCGGAGGCCTGGAACAAGCGGCCCTGTTGTTCCTTGCCTCTGTGCCGAAGGATGCGGGCGCACATCATCGGCGTGAGCGTCAGGGACACGATGGCCGAAAAGCCGATCGTGACGGCCAGCGTGACGGCAAATTCCCGGAACAGGCGGCCCACCACATCGCCCATGAACAGCAGCGGTATCAGCACCGCGATCAGCGCCACGGTCAGTGACAGGATGGTAAAGCCGATCTGGGCGGCGCCCTTCAACGCAGCTTCCAGCGGTTTCTCGCCCTGTTCGATATAGCGCGAAATGTTCTCGATCATCACGATGGCATCATCGACCACGAAGCCCGTGGCAATGGTCAGCGCCATCAGCGAGAGATTGTCGAGGCTGTAGCCGAAGCTGTACATGACCGCCAGCGTGCCGATCAGCGACAGCGGTACGGCCACGCTCGGGATGATGGTCGCGCTGACGCTGCGCAGGAACAGGAAGATCACCAGCACCACCAGCGCAATGGCGAGCAGCAACTCGAATTCGACATCGGAGATCGACGCCTTGATGCCGGTGGTAAGGTCCGTCAGCGTGGTGACCTCGATGCCGCGCGGCAGGTTCGCTTCGAGCTGCGGCAGCAGGTGTTTGATGCTCTTGACCACGCTGATGGTGTTGGCGCCGGATTGGCGCTGCACGTTCAATATCACCGCGGGCGTCAGGTTCATCCAGGCGGCCAGCGTGCTGTTCTCGACGCCGTCGACCACTTTGGCCACGTCCGCCAGCATGACCGGAGCGCCGTTGCGGAAGGCCACCACGACGTTGCGGTAGTCCTGGCTGGTTACGAGCTGATCGTTCGCGTCGATCTGATAATCCTGCCGTGGACCGTCGAAGTTGCCCTTGGCGGCATTGACGCTGGCCTGTGTCAGCGCGGTACGCAGATCCTCCAGATTGATGCCGTAGGAGGACAGTGCCGCGGGGTTGGCCTGAATGCGCACCGCCGGCTTCTGGCCGCCACTGATGGTCACGAGCCCGACCCCGGTCAGCTGCGAGATTTTCGGCGCCAGGCGCGTGTCGACGATGTCCTCAACTTTCGACAATGGCGTCGACGTCGAAGTGATCGCGAGCGTCAGAACCGGCGCGTCTGCGGGGTTGGTTTTGCTGTAGACCGGCGGCGCCGGCAGATTCGAGGGTAATAGGCTCTGCGAGGCATTGATGGCGGCCTGCACCTCCTGTTCGGCCACATCGATATCCAGGCTGAGACTGAATTGCAGCACGATCAGCGAGGCGCCGCCCGAACTGGTCGAGGTCATCTGGCTCAGGCCCTGGATCTGGCCAAAGTTGCGCTCCAGCGGCGCGGTGACGGTGGTTGCCGTTACATCGGGACTCGCACCGGGGTAGAACGTGACCACCTGGATCGTCGGATAGTCGACCTGCGGCAATGCCGACACCGGCAACTGGGTGTAGCCCACCGTGCCGATCAGGAAGATGGCCGCCATCAGCAGCGAGGTGGCTACCGGCCGCAGGATGAATTGTCGAGAAGGATTCACGGCGTGGTGGCCCTACTCGGCGTTAGGGCGCGCTGTTCCTGCCGCTACTGCTGCTGTTACTACCGCTGCTGCCGCCGCCGCCGCCGCTGCTGCTGCCGCCGCTACCGGTGGAGGCGGCAGGTTGTGCGGCCGGCGCGGGTTTGCTGACGATAGTGACGCGGGCGTTGTCCTGCAGCTTGTCGAAGCTGCTATCGGCAACGACCTCTCCGGGCTTGACGCCATCCACCTGTGTCATGCCTGCATCGGTGATGCCGGGCTTTATAGTGCGCGCGTGCGCCACGTTGTTCTCTATGACGTAGATGAAGGACGACTGGCCGTTCTGCTGCACGGTCGAGGCTGGCAAGAGCGTGACGCCCTTGAGGGTGTTGACCAGCAATCGCGCGGTCACAAACTGATTCGGAAACAGCGCATTGTCCTTGTTGTCGAACTGCGCCCGCACTTTGACGGTGCCCGTGGTGGTATCGATCTGGTTGTCGAGCGCCAGCAGTTCACCGCTCGCGATTTTCTTCTGCGCGCTGCGATCGAACACGTCAACGGCCAGCTGGGCGTGATCGCGCAGCCGCGCGATCACCGGGGACAGACTATCCTCGGGCAAAGTGAAAATCACCGTGATGGGCTGCAGCTGCGCGAGTACGGCCAGCGTGGTGGTGCCGGCGGCCTGCACGATGTTGCCCGGGTCGATCAGACGCAGGCCAATCTGGCCAGTGAATGGCGCGGTGATGTGGCAGTACTCGACTTGCAGTTGATCGTACTGCACGGTGCCTTCATCGTTCTTGACCGTGCCCAGATCCTGCAGTACCAGCTTTTCCTGGTCATCCACCATCTGCTGTGAGATGGCGTTGCGTGCCACGGCGGCGCGATAGCGCGCCAGGTCCATCTGCGCCTGTCCGAGGACGTTCTGGTCGCGCTCGAGAATGCCCTGGGCCTGGAGCAGTGTGGCACGATAGGGACGCGAATCGATCTCGATCAGCGAATCGCCCTTGCGAACGAGCTGTCCTTCCCGGTAGTTGACGGCGACGACCTGGCCGTTGACCTGGCTGGTGATGGAATCGGTGTAGACCGGCGTCACTGTGCCGATGGCATTGAGATACACGTTGATGTCGCCGGCATTGGCGGTGACCGTGGTAATGGAGATGCCGGCTGTCGCCGCACGATGCGCCGCGGCTGCCGCGGCTTTGGAAGCCTCGTGATGGCGCCAGATCAGCGCGCCCACAACGACAATGATTAGGACGAGCGCGATAAGCCCAATTCGGCGGAAGCGCTGTGTGCGTGCGGTGTATGCGAGGGCGGTGTGATCGGAATCGGTGGCGGAGGGCATGTTCGGGGGCTGTCAGGCGGAGGCATTGCTTGAGGCTTGAGACGCTAGCATGCCCTTAGCGCGGCCATTCCGCCACGAGGGTTAACAACACTTAATAACGGGTTATGCTGTCCTACATGAAAATCTATTGCTGGAACGTCAACGGCATACGCGCCGTCCTCAAGAAGGGCGTGTTCCTGCCATTCATGGAGGCGCACCGGCCCGACGTGCTGTGCCTGCAGGAAACCAAGGCCGAGCGCGGGCAGGTCGAGATCGAGCTGCCCGGCTATCACGAATACTGGAATTCCGCCGTCAAGAAAGGCTACTCGGGCACGGCGATCTTCTCGAAGCACAAGCCGCTGAGCGTCATCAATGGCTATCCCGAATCGTTTGCGCAGCGCTACAGCTTTGCCGATGAACTGCTGCGAGACAGTGCCACCGAGGGCAGGGTCATCACCGCGGAGTTCAAGTCGTTCTACCTGGTGACCGTATACACCCCCAATGCCAAGGATGACCTGAGCCGTGTGGCATTGCGTTTCAAACATTGGGATCCGGCCTTCCTGGCCTATTGCCAGCTGCTCGAGAAGACCAAGCCGGTGATCTTCTGCGGCGATCTCAACGTGGCGCACACCGAGCTGGATCTGGCTAACCCGAAGAGCAATCGGGGCAAGAAGGGCTTCACCGACGAGGAGCGCAAGGGCTTCCAGAACTTCGTCGATGCGGGCTTCATCGACACATTCCGCCTGTTCAAGCAGGGCAATGGTTTCTACACGTGGTGGAGCCACTTCGCGAATTCCCGCGCCCGCAACATCGGATGGAGAATCGACTATTGCCTGACCTCGCAGGTGCTGCGGGAAGCAGTTCAATCAGCCGACATACACCCCGATGTGCTGGGCAGCGATCATTGCCCCGTAAGCCTGACGCTGCGCCTGTGAGGCTTACGGGGCGGCCGTCGCGGCCTACTGCGTGACGGTAGCTGCAGGCACGGCCGGGATCATCTGCGGCACTACGTACTGTTGAATGACCACGAGCAGCGCCAGCAGGATGGTCAGCACGACGCTGTGAATAAATGTGCGCGCGACCACTTCACCTTCACGCCCCTTCAGCGACGTGACCGCGACTCCGGTGGCGATGTTCTGCGGTGAGATCATCTTGCCCATAACCCCACCGGAGGAGTTGGTGGCCGCGAACAGCACCGGATTGAGCTGCAGCTGCCGCGCCGCAACCACCTGCAGATTGCCGAACAGCGCATTGCCCGAGGTATCGCTTCCTGACAGGAATACCGCCAGCCAGCCGAGGAAGGGCGAGAACAATATGAAAAGATGCCCGACCGAGGCCGCGCCCTTGCCGAGGGTATAGGCGAGCCCGGAGTAATTCATCAGATAGGCGAGGCCCACGATGAGCATCACCGTCACGACCGCAAGCCAGGCCTGGCGGATCGTGTAACCCACACAGCGCAGGAATCCCGCCGGCGAGAGGCGCACGATGATGGCGGTGAGGAGGGCCGCCAGCAGAATGGCGGTGCCAGTTCCGAGCGGCTGGAAGGTCCAGACCGCAGCGTAAGGCTTGTCGTTATAGAGCGTGATTGCGATCAGCTTGTGCAGACCGGGCCAGTTGACTGCCTGCTGGCCGAAAGTGGCGACCTTGTAGGTGGTCCACAGGATCACTACTGCCGAGACGATTAGCCACGGCAGCCAGCCCTGCCAGGCTGGCACGGGCTTGCCCGGCGCAGCACCGGCGGCCGTGGCGGCGCTGCGCAAACCCGACTCGGCGATGGCGAATTCCGGATCCGCGGCCGGGCGCCAGACCTTCAGAAACAGCAGCGTGATGATCAGCGAGCCCAGGGATGAGAGTACGTCGGTCAGCGTGTAGTTGATGTAGTTGGAAGCCAGGAACTGCATACCGGCAAAACTGCCGCCCGATACCAGCAGGATGGGCCACAGCGCGCGTACCGACCGCCAGCCGCCATAGAGCGCCATGACGTAGAAGGGCAGAATGAATGCCATGAACGGCAGCTGCCGGCCGACCATCTGCCCAAGCACGCTGGCCGGCAGATTGGTGACCGCAGCCAGCACCGTGATCGGCGCGCCCAGCGCGCCAAAAGCCACCGGCGCGGTGTTGAAGATCAGCACGAACACCAATGCTTCAAGCGCCGGGAAGCCCAGCAGGATCAGCAGCGCGCTGGTGATCGCCACAGGTGTGCCGAAGCCGGCAATGCCTTCCATCAGTGCGCCGAAGCAGAAGCCGATCACGATCAGTATCACGCGCCGGTCATGCGGCAGATGCGTCACCACCCAGGAGCGGAAGGCCTCGAAGCGTCCCGAATGCACGGCGATGTTATAGAGCAACAGGCCATTGAGCACGATCCACATCACCGGCCAGAGCGCGAACACCGAACCGTTGAACACCGAATTGAGCGCCAGACTGAGCGGCATCTGCCACGGAATCACGGCTACCACGAGGCCGACGATCAGGCCCGCCAAAGCCGCCTGCCACGCCGGCCGGCGCAGCACGCCCAGCAGCAGCAGCACGGTCAACGCCGGCAAAATGGCGACCAGGCACGACAGCGCCAGGCTGTTACCAACCGGTGTCAGTAGCTGATGAAACATGGTGACCCCTATTTATTGTTAGTGATGCGCGCGCGTTCGCGATGCTCAATCGGATCTTCGAGAGCGGTTATCAGAGACTTGCCGGACCCGCGACGTAGATCACCCCCTGCTTCATTACAAAGACGGGGTGCTCGGTGGCGTCGATGCTGGCCAACGGGTTTCCGGCCACGGCCACAATATCGGCATATTTCCCCGGCTGCAACGTCCCGATCCGGGGCGAGTCTGTTGTTGCACAATAAGATATGAATCAAGACAGCGCAGCAGCGGCGCCGGCGGGCACCTGGCGCGCATTGTGGTCCTCGCACATGCTCGGGCGCTTTATATTGCTGTGCCTGGGCGTGTGGCTGCACGCGGCCGACATGCTGGTGACTGCCACCATCACCCCTTCGATCGTGGATGAGATCGGCGGCGTCGCCTATGTGAGCTGGATGATCTCGCTGTACCAGGTGGGCGCCATCATCGCCGGCGCCGCCTCGGCGGTGCTGTGCCAGCGCCTGACCCTCAAGCGCGTGCTGCTGGCTGCGGCATCGATGTACGGCGTGGGCTGTGTCATCGCGGCCATCGCCAGCCACATGGCCATGCTGCTGGCCGGCCGATTCATCCAGGGTATCGGCGGCGGCCTGCTGCTGTCGCTGTGTTACCTGGCCATCCAGCAGTGGTTTGCGCCCGCACTCTGGAGTCGCCTGTTTGGGATCAACGCCTTCATCTGGGGCGCGGGCTCCTTGCTGGGTCCGCTGATCGGCGGCGTATTCGCGAGCCTGCACGCCTGGCGCATGGCATTCTGGTTGTTCGCGCTGCAGGCGGGAATCCTGTGGCTGCTGGCCGCGCGCTACCTGCCTGCCGAACAGCCACAGGGCTCGCGCGCGCAGACAGAGGACTGGCCGCTGCGACCGCTATTGATCCTGCTGATTGCCACACTGGTCATCGCGCAAAGCGGAGTCACCGGCAGCTCGATGCTGGCGCTGATCGGCTGCATATCCGGCGCACTGCTGCTCTACGTGGCGGCCCGGCTCGACCGTGGTGCTCGCGCGCGGCTGTTGCCCGCGCAGCTGCTGGAGATGCGTGCGCCCATCGGTGCCGGATTGCTGATGATCTTCTCCCTGTCAGTTGCGACCACGGGGTTCTGGGCGTACGGGCCGCTCATACTGAAGGTGCTGTTTGCCACCAATCCGCTGTTCTCGGGGTACGCGCTGGCCGCAGAAGCGCTTGCCTGGAGCCTGGCAACGATGGCCGTATCGGCGGCACCCGTGTCCGCCGATAAACCGCTGATTCGTGCCGGCACAGTGGCCGTGTCGGCCGGCGTGGCGGGATTCGCATGGGCCGTACCCGCGGGCTCCCTCACGGGCATCGTGGTTTGCTCACTGCTGCAGGGCGTGGGCTTTGGCCTGTTCTGGCCGGCGGTGGTTCACCGCCTGGTCCGCTCTGCGAACCGGGACGAAAAAGACCTGGCCGCCGCATCGCCCTCCACGATCCAGCGCATAGGCTATGCCCTGGGCACGGCGATCGCCGGCATCGTTGCCAACCTCTGCGGACTTGCCGAAGGGGTCTCGGCCGCCGCGGCGCGATCGGCGGCGTTCTGGGTTTTCGCCGGCTTCATTCCGATGCTCGCCGCGGCACTGTTCGGTGCCTGGCGCTTTACGGCGGTCTCGACGCCGGCACCAGAGCCTGTTCATCTCAAGTAGCGATCGAACCACGCCAGCGTGCGCGCATCCAGATCCGCGAGATGCTCGGGATCGTGAATGTGATGTCCCTCGTCCGGATAGATCACCGTCATCGATGCTCGTCCCAGCACTTTCAGCGCGTGCCCGAACTCCAGGGTCTGCGCCGGCGGGCACTCGATATCCGAGCCGCCCACATAACTGAAAGTCGGTGTGTGCACCCGGCGGATGAAGTTGATGGGCGATGAGGCCGCATAGACCGCAGGGTCGTCGTACACCGAGGCACCGAAGAATGGAATCATCCACTCATCGATGCCATTCTCGCCATAGTAGGACTGCCAGTTGCTGATGCCGGCTCCTGCTACCGCGACCTTGAAGCGATCGGTCTGTGTGACCGCCCACATGGTCATGAAGCCGCCGTAGCTGCCACCCGTGATGCCGAGGTGATCCGGATCGGTGAGCTTGAGGGTTGCCACGGCGTCCAGGCCGGCGAGAATATCGCGCAGATCCCCGTGTCCGAAGTCGCGCACGTTGCCGGCGACGAAGGCCTCGCCCGCACCGAAGCTGCCGCGCGGATTGGGCATGAAGAGCGCATAGCCGTGTCGTATCAGCGTCTCCGAGGAGCTGGCGTCGATGAATCGCGGCCTGAAGGCGGCGGCTGGGCCGCCGTGCACGATTGTGATCAGCGGCGGCCGCTCAGCGCCCGACTCGGGCAGCGCCAGCCAGCCTTGCACGCTGAACTGATCACTCTTCCAGCTCACCGATTGCACCGGGAAGTGCGTTTCGAGCCCGGCATTGAGGTGCGTCAGGTCGCGCCATTTCCCCATCGCACCCAGCTCGATCTCGGGCGGGCTGTTGAAAGATTGATGCAGCACCGCCATCTGCCTGCTGGGACAGGCGGCATGGGAATCAGCATCGGCGTAACCCGGGGTACCGCCGATCATCTCCTGTCCCTGCCAGAGCACATTGCCCGGCGATGCGGTGGTGCCGCCGCCGAAATCCACCAATTGCGATAGCGGTCCAGCCTGAGTGGCTGCCTCGATGTGCGCGTTGCAGTTCCAGCGCAGCGAGATCGCCGAAGCATTGAGCTGCGGCGTCACGGCCGTGGCCGCACCGCCCGAGAGCGGCACCGTGTAGATGTCGCCGCCCGTGGAGCCAAAGTCGCTCATGAGGCCGACAATGAAGGCGACCCGCCCGCCAGCGGGCGACACGCGCGGCATCGCCAGCTGTTGTTGTGCATTGACGGGCGTGAACAGCACGCGAGCGGTCGCATCATCGCGCGAGAAAGCATAGAGCCGCGCGACCCACCAGTTGCGATCGCCGTCACCTGCGGCCGCAGTGGCCACGAAGCCGCGACCATCCGGTGTCCAGTCGAATTCGTAGACGAACAGGTCCGCCGGTGAAACCCAGTGCAGCTGGTTCTGCTCGAGCACCGCAATGCGTTGTTCGAGCGGCGCGGCATCGAGGTCGCCAGCCATTGCCGCACCGGCTTCCACCGCGCCGAGTTCCTTGCGAGCGTTTTCGACCGCCAGCATGGCGAGCTGGCCGTCAGGGCTGTACCGCAGTGCCTGGATGGTGCCATTGAAGGCGAGCAGTCGCGTCAATCCACCGCCATCGGGACTGACCTGAAACAGTGAGCGGGCGTGGGTCTGCGGATCGCGCAGCGCAAAGGTCAGCCGATGCGAATCGGGAGTCCAGGCCGGGGAAGCGGGCCAGCAGCCGCGGGGCTGCTCGCAGGGCAGTTGGACGGTCACGCTGGCGTGGCCATCGGCCGCCCGGATGACGAGTGCGCGCACCACTGGGTCGCCGCCATGGGGCGCGTTGTCGCCCTCGATCGAGGCCACGTAGCGGCCATCGGGCGAGAGGCTCACCTGCAGGTAGTTATGCACGGCGCGCGGCTGTTGCGCGCGGCCATCGGGCGGCCACAGCAGGGTCAGCATGGCGGCCAGTGCCAGCCCAGGTAAGTGCTTGTTTAACATGACCGGATGTCGGTGTGCCTACTGCCCTGCCGCCGCCGCATTGTGCCGCAGCAGGGCAACGGATGCAGGGGAGTCGATGGTCCAAGGCTTGAATCCGGCTGTCTGCGGCACTAATATCTGCCTAGGCAGTAAATGGTTAGGCAGTAACTGTCCAGGCATCAAATGTCCGAGCAGCATTATCATCCCAGGACGTATTCGGTCCGCAATAGCGTGGGCTACCTGATCAAGCGCGCTTACGCGCTGATGCTCGATAGCCTCGAGCCTGCTTTCGCGGCACACGGCTTCACCTATATGCAGTACGTGGTGCTGATGCAGCTGCGGTCCGGGGAAGCGGTGAACCAGCGTGATTTCTGCCGGACCTACCGCCACGACAGCGGCGCGTTCACGCGGGTGATCGATCAGCTCGCCGATCGCGGCCTGGTGGAACGTGAGCGCAGCGCCGAGGACCGGCGCAAGGTCAATCTGCACCTGACGCCCGCAGGGCATGCTACCTGCGAGGAGCTGATCCCATTGGTGGTCGAGAAGCTCAATGCAGCCGTAGCGGAGTTTTCGCGCGCGGAACTGCACGAGATGGGGCGCCTGGTAAACAAATTCATCGCCGGCATGCAGGCAGAGCTAGCGCGCACCGCCGAAGCTACTGCTGCCGCGACCGATATCGGGCGCACGGAGCACACGCGAGAGGGCGGGACATGACGCGTCGTCTGCGCCGCAGGGCCTGGGTGGCCTCCAGCGTGCTGATCGCCACCGGCCTGGTGATCGCCTCCTTGCTGGGAGGCTGCGTGCTGCCGCCCAAGGATACGCGCCGCGAGCCCGCGATCGATGCGCACGAGCTGGGCCTGACAGCGGCCGAGGTGACGCCCGCCGGCGAGCAGTGGTGGCGGGCCCTGGATGACGCCCAGCTCGATGCACTGATCGAGCAGGCGCTGGCCGCCAATCCATCCCTGACACAGGCAACGGCGCAGTTGCGGGTGGCGCAGGCCGCGGTCGAGGCCGCCAATGCCGGCCTCTACCCGAGAGCAAAGTTCAGCGGCAGTGCGCTGCGGCAGCACGCGCCCGAGAACTACATCATTCCACCGCCGCTGGCCGGCAGCGATTTCTGGATGGCGCAGGTCGGCGCGACGCTGTCCTGGGACATCGATTTCTGGGGCCGACAGGCCGACGCCGTGGCGCAGACCCGGGACCTGGCCGGAGCCGCGGATTTCGAGCGCGAGAGTGCACGCCTGCTTCTGGCCGCGACGCTGGTGCAGGCCTATGTCGGCCTGTATCGCGCGGATGCCCTGGTTGACATCGCCGCGCAATCGGAAGGGCAACGGCAGCACATCCTGGATCTGACGCGACAGCGTGTGGCGGCCGGCCTCGACACGCGCCTGGAACTGCGCGAGGCAGAGAGCGAGCTGCCGCAGGCGCGGGTCGAGCGCGCGCAGGCGCAGACGCAGGCCGACCTGGCGGTGCATGCGCTGGCGATGCTCGCCGGACGAGGCGCCGAGGGCTATGCGGGGATCTCGCGGCCGCAGCTCAATCCCGATGCGGTGTTACCGCTGCCGGAACAATTGCCGATCAACCTGTTGGCGCGGCGGCCCGACGTGCTAGCCGCGCGTTTGCGTGTCGAGGGCGCGGACGCGCAGCGACGCGCCGCGCGCGCGGCGTTCTATCCCGACGTGAGCATCACCGCACTGGCCGGGGTCGCCTCGTTTGGACTCAGCAACCTGTTTCAGGCCAATGCCCGTGGCTTCGGGGTCGGACCGGTGGTGTCGCTGCCGCTGTTCGATGCCGGCAAATTACGGGCGCAGTACCAGGGCAGCGAGGCGGCTATCGATAGCGCGATCGCCACGTACAACGACACCGTGCTGCGTGCCGTGCAGCAGAGTGCCGATGAGCTCTCGCGCATCGATGCGCTCACGCGCGAGCGCATCGACCAGCAGGCGACGCTCGAGGCGGCCGAGGATGGTTATCGGATCGCCGAGGAGCGCTACCGCGCCGGGCTTGCCGGCTATCTCTCGGTACTCAGCGCCGAGACGCAGGTTCTCAGTGCACGGCGACAGAGCGTGCAGATCGTGTCCGACCTGGCCCTGGCGCGAGTGAATCTGCTGCTGCAGCTCGGCGGCAGCTTCGACCCCCAGAAACATGCTTCGCGGGTTTCCCCATGAGTACGCCCAATCCAGCCGCCAATCCAACCCCCACGTCCAATCCGCCGCCGCACGCACCGCCGGCGCGACCCAGGAACAACGGCGCTCGCCGTCTCGGCCTGGGTTTGCTGGCACTGGTGGTGGTGCTCGGCCTGGTCGGGTACGCGTTCTACTGGTTCGGCCATGCGCGTTACTTTGAGTCCACCGATGATGCCTACGTCAATGGCGATGTGGTTCAGGTCAGCAGCGAGCAGGCGGGCACGGTGCTCGCGGTGCACGTCGACGACACGCAGCCGGTGATGGCCGGCGCTGCGCTGGTGGATCTGGATCCGGCCGATGCGAAGGTCGCCATGAGCAACGCCGAAGCGGAGCTGGCGCGGACCGTCCGGCAGGTACGCGGGCTGTATGCGCAGGATGCGCAGCTGCGCGCGCAGATCGATCAGCGTGAATCGGCCCTGCGCACCGCCGAGTCGGATCTCACGCGGCGCCAGGGGCTGCTGGATGACGGGGCAATATCCGGTGAGGAACTCTCGCACGCACGCGACAATGTGACCTCGATGCGAGCCGCGGTCGCGGCCGCACGCGAGCAGCTGGCGCAAACCGTGGCGCAGACGCAGGGTACCCGGATCGACAATCACCCGCAGGTGCTGGCCGCCGCAGCTGCCGTGCGCAATGCGGCGCTGGCACTGCATCGCACGCACCTGGTGGCGCCCGTCAGCGGCGTGGTCGCCAAGCGCAATGTGCAGGTCGGGCAGCGCATCGCGGCGGGCACCCCGCTGCTGGCGGTGGTGCCGCTCGATGATGTGTGGATCGATGCCAACTTCAAGGAAGGGCAGCTGGCGCGCATGCGGGCGGGGCAGGCCGCTACCGTCGACACCGATGTCTACGGCGGGAAGGTCGAGTTCCACGGCCACCTGGTCGGCGTTGGCGCGGGCAGCGGCAGCGCCTTTGCGCTGCTGCCGGCGCAGAACGCCTCGGGCAACTGGATCAAGATCGTGCAGCGGGTGCCGGTGCGCGTGCTGCTCGATCCGCAGGAACTGAAGTCCCACCCATTGCGAATCGGCCTGTCCGCGCGCGTGAGCGTGGACTTGCGCGACAGCTCGAGCGGCCAGGTCACAGGCATCGTGCGCAACACCGCGCAACCCGTGCAGATCAGCGCCGGCGACGACCCCGAGGTCGAGTCGCAGATCGCACGCATCATCGCCGAGAACTCGGGCCCCAACGCAGGCGCCTGAGCAATGCCCGAACTTCGCAGGGGCCTGCTGGGAATTACGGCGCTGGCGCTGGCGCTGGGTACCTTCATGCAGGTCCTGGACACCAGCATTGCCAACGTATCGATTCCCACGATCGCCGGCGACCTGGGGGTGAGCTCCGACCAGGGCACCTGGGTCATCACCTCGTTCGCTGTCTCCAACGGGATTTCAGTGCCGCTGACCGGCTGGCTCATGCAGCGATTCGGCGTGGTGCGCACCTTCGTGCTCTCGGTGATCGCCTTTACGGCCGCCTCACTGCTGTGCGGCCTCTCCTGGAGCCTGCCTTCGCTGATCGTGTTCCGCGTGCTGCAGGGCGCGGTATCCGGTCCGATGATTCCGGGCAGCCAGGCGCTGCTGCTGATGATCTTTGGTCCGGCGCGCCGCGGTGTCGCGCTGGCGATCTGGTCGGTGACGGCGCTGGTCGGACCCATCGCCGGTCCGGTGCTCGGCGGCTACATCTCTGATAACTACAACTGGCCCTGGATCTTCCTGATCAATGTGCCGGTGGGCATCGTCTGTGCGTTGATCTGCTGGCGCAACCTGCGATCGCAGGAGACACCCACGCGCAAGCTGCCGGTCGATGTCGTCGGTATCGGTCTGCTGGCGCTCTGGGTGGGTGCGTTACAGATCATGCTCGACAAGGGCAAGGACCTGGACTGGTTTCATTCAACCCCGATCGTTGTGCTCGCACTCGTGACCCTGGTGGGCTTCGTGGCCTGGCTCATTTGGGAACTGACCGAGGAGTCCCCCATCGTCGACCTGTCGCTCTTCAAATCGCGCAGCTTCGCGATCGGCACCGCGGCGCTGTGCCTGGGGTATGCGGTCTTTTTCGGCAACGTCGTACTGATGCCGTTGTGGCTGCAGGAACAGGTCGGCTATACGGCCACCTGGGCCGGACTGGTGGCCGCACCGAGCGGCGTCGTGGCGGTGCTGGTGTCGCCCTTCGTGGGTCGGCTCAGCTCGCGCATGGATTCGCGCTGGCTCGCCAGCGCCGCGTTCCTGTTCTTCGGCATTTCCTATTTCATGCGCTCGCATCTGACGGCCGATGCGAGCTTCCTGGCCTTCATGTTGCCGCAGCTGGTGCTCGGCGCGGCCATGGGCGTGTTCTTCATCGCGATGCTATCGATCGCGTTCGACCGGCTGCCGCCGCAGCGCGTGCCGGCCGCCTCGGGCCTGTCGAACTTCCTGCGCATCGTGGCGGGCGGCTTCGCGACTTCGCTGTTCACGACCTTCTGGGATCGGCGCGAAGCGCTGCACCAGTCCCGGCTGGTGGAGCTGGCGACGCCCTACGATCCCTCGTTTGCGCAGACATTGTCGCAACTGCACGGATTGGGGCTGAGCGATCAGGCCGCCGCCGGACTGATCACGCGCGGTGTCGTCGGCCAGGGCTACCTGCTGTCCTCGCTGGACCTGTTCTATATCTCGGGCTGGATCGCGCTGGCGCTGATTCCGCTGTGCTGGCTGGTGAAACGGCCGGCCGGCAGCGGCGCAGCCCATGCGGCGGCCGACTAGAGCGAAGCGGTGGTTCCGGCCAGGCGCGTATGCGTGCCGCGCTGCGCGGCTGCGAAAGCATCGACGAACATGCGGTGTGCCGATTGCCAGCGGCGCTGGGAGTCGAGCAGCACCAGCCAGACGCGGTGACCGGACTGCTCGGCCACGGCGATCAGGCAGTGACCCGCCTGGGCCGTATAGCCGGTCTTCAGGCCCATAACCCCATCGAGGCGGCCGAGCAGCTGATTGGTGTTGCGGAACTTGAGTTCATGTCCGCGGCCGGTTTCGATGCTGGCTTCCTCGCGCGCGACAATGCGCGCGATCCGCGGATCGGCGTGGGCTGCACGTGCGAGGCGCAGCAGGTCATTGACCGTCGAATACTGCTCCTCGGCATCGAATCCGCAGGGATGGACGAAATGGGAATCGTGCATGCCGATCCGTTCGGCCTTGGCATTCATGCGCTCGGCGAAGGCCCCCGGACTGCCGGCCGTATTTTCCACCAGCACCATGCAGGCATCGTTGGCCGAGTGCATGAGCATGGCCGTGAGGGCGTCGCCCGCCGTCACGGTGTCGCCGGTATGCAGACCCACACGGGGGTGGGTGATGTGCGCGGCGGTGTGGCTGACATCGAACTGCGCGTCCGGGTGCCAGTCGGAATCCAGCAGTACCAGCGCGGTCAGCAGCTTGGTCAGCGAGGCCGGGGCGCGGCGCTTGTCCATATTGCGACCCCAGAGCAGCTCACCGTCGACCACGACGGCGTAGGCCACGGCGGCCTGGGGATAGGGGTCGAGGCCTTTGTCACGCGGTACCGCCCAGGCGGTACCGCAAGTGAGAAACAGTGCACAGGCCAGAATCAACCCGCAGCGTCGACGATGCATGGCAGCTCGAGACCTCCCTTACTTCGACGAGGCGCAGTGTAGCTGCGCGCGCGCCAGAACGATAGATACTGCATCACAATGATGTGCAAACACATTGAAGCGCAAGGGCGTTGACGCGCGCGAGCCGGGCGTCGAGCATAGTCGCCGCATGAACAGCCCCGCACTTCGATACACCCCCGTGGCGATCCTCCTGCACTGGACCATCGCCGCCTTGATCGTTTTTAACCTATCGCTGGGATTCTTCATGGAGGGCTTTGCGCGTCCGCTCAAGGATATTGTCGTCCCGCTGCACATCTCCTCGGGTATGACCATCCTGGCGCTGACGCTGTTGCGGATCCTGTGGCGGCTGTCGCATCGCCCGCCACCGTTGCATGGGGACCTGGCGCCATGGGAGCGCGCGGCGGCCCACGGCGCGCACGCACTGCTCTACGTGCTCATGCTGGCGATGACGCTCACGGGCTGGTCGATCATTTCGGCGCATGTGCCCAATCCCCACGGCGGACCGAAGTACTTCGGGTTGTTTCACCTGCCGCCGATCGGGCCGCTCTCGCAGCTGGAAGCCGTTGCGCAGAAAGCGGCGCACGAGCGTTTCGTGGAACTGCATTCCATCGGCGCCTGGATCTTTGTCGGGCTGCTGGTGCTGCATGTTTCCGGCGCACTGAAACATCAGTTCCTGGACCGCCACGCCGAGCTGGCCCGGATGGGGCTGGGCCGCACGCGGTGATGGCAAGCACGCCGCCGGAGCCGGATTTCCAGTTCAACATCGGCGAGGCCGCGGACTCGCTCGAGCGCATGTGCGATCTGAATGCGCGCTTCGGCGATATCTATCGCCTGTTCGTGCCCTCGCGCGGCGGCTACGTCTACGTCATCAACCATCCCGACGACATCAAGCGCGTGCTGGTCTCGAACCACGGCAATTACCTCAAGGGTTTCGGGCTCGACAGGGTGCGCATGCTGCTCGGCAATGGCATCGTAACCAGCGATGGGGATCTGTGGCGCAAACAGCGCTACCTGATGCAGCCGATGTTCCATCGGCGCATGGTCACTCAGCTTGGCAGCGTGATCGATCGGGTCACCGCGCGCCTGATCGAGCGCTGGCGGCGCCTCGCGGATCAAGGGCAGCCGGTCAATGTCACGGATGAGATGAGCGAGGTGACGCTCGATTTCATCCTGCGCGCCATCTTTGGCGACGACCTCGATCGGCTTGCCGGCGAGCTGGGTCAGAATCCCTTCGACATCATCACCAGGGAGTCGGCACGCGATCTGGCATTCGCCTCGAAGTTCTATCGACTGCGCAAGCTGGTTGCCGAGATCGCGGTGCGCCGGCGTTCCACCCCGGGCGAGTCGCTGGATCTGATCGGGATGCTGGTGCAGGCCCGCGACAAGACCACGGGCGAGCCGATGGGGGAGCGTGAATTGGTCGATGAAGTCATGACGCTCATCATCGCCGGCCACGAGACCGCGGCGAGCGGCCTGAATTCGGTGTGGTACCTGCTGTCTCAGCACGCCCAGGCCGAAGCGAAGCTGCATCGTGAGATCGACGCTCTACCGGAGGTATCGACCACGGACCTCAAGCTCAGCGAAGCGCTCGTCTATACGCGGCGGGTCGTTAATGAGGCGCTGCGACTCTATCCGCCGGTCTGGGTCATTTCGCGCAAGAGCATCGTGGCGGACCGGCTGGCGGGCTTCGAGATCCCCGCGGGGGCGGAGCTGCTGCTCAGTCCCTACCTGGTGCACCGGCATCCGGATTTCTGGCCCGAGCCCGAGCGATTCGACCCGGATCGGGAAGAGCCCCAGTCGGCGGCTGGGGGTTCATTGTTCGCGCGCATCCCTTTCGGCGCCGGCGCAAGGCACTGCATCGGCGAATCGATGGCGCTGTACGAGATGAGCATGCACGTCTGTCGGGTAGCGCGGCTGTTCCGGCTGACCCGTCCGCCGGGACCCAAGCCGGCACTCGAGGCGATGATCAATCTGCGCACGCGCGATCCGGTCTACATGCAGCTGGAGCGGCGTGGGGCCGCATAATGGGGCCGCATAATAGGGAACAGGGAGATCTCATGCTCGATCGAAATCGTGCGCGGTGGACCGCGCGGCTGATCGGTGCTGCGGCAGCGCTGGCTACGGCGGCGGCCGGCGCCGTGTCATTGCCGGCGGTGGAGTCCGAGGTCGGCATGGTCGTTACCTCGCAGCACTACGCGTCGGAAGTCGGTGCCACCGTACTGCGTCAGGGCGGCAATGCCATCGACGCCGCCGTGGCGGTCGGTTATGCGCTCGCGGTCACGCATCAGTGCTGCGGCAATATTGGCGGCGGCGGCTTCATGATCATTCATCTGGCCGATGGCCGGGACACCTTCCTCAATTTCCGTGAGCGGGCGCCGCTGGCGGCCACGGCGGATATGTACCTCGACGCGCGTGGCAACGCCATCGCCAACAAGAGCATCAATGGCTATCTGGGGGTGGGTACGCCGGGCACCGTGCTGGGCCTGGAAACCGCGCGCGAGAAGTACGGGACCTGGAAACGTGAAGCACTCATCGCCCCCGCGATCCATCTGGCTGAAGAGGGCTTTACGCTCACCCGCGGCGATGTGGATGTATTTGCAGAGGGCAACCAGGCCTTCCGCGCGCAGCCCAATGTCGCACGCATATTCCTGCGGAACGGCGCGCCGCTGCAACCCGGGGAGCACCTGGTGCAGAAGGATCTGGCGCGAACCCTGCGCGCCATCAGCGAATCGGGCACGCAGGCGTTCTATCACGGTGCCATCGCCGAGGCGGTGGTGGCCGCCAGCCGCGCCAATGGCGGTTTGTTGAGCCTGGATGATTTTGCCTCCTACACGGTCACCGAATCGAAGCCGCTGGCCTGCCGCTATCGCGGCTTTACCGTGCTGTCAGCGCCTCCACCGAGCTCAGGCGGCGTCACGCTGTGCGAAATGTTGCGCATAGTGGAAGGCTATCCGCTGCATGCGCTCGGCTATCACTCGAGCGAGTCGCTGCACGCGCTGACCGAGGCCATGCGTTACGGCTACCGCGATCGCAACACATATCTGGGCGATCCCGACTTCGTCGACAATCCCATCGACCGGCTGCTGTCCGACGCACACCTCAGGGAAATCCGCGCGCAGATCCGGCCGCACCGCGCCGGTGTCTCGCGGGTGTCGGACGCATTGGGAACCGCCGGCGAACATGCCCAGACGACCCATTACTCGATCGCCGATCGGGCCGGTAATGCGGTGTCGGTCACTTATACTATCAACGATAGCTTCGGCGCCAAGGTGATCGCCGGCGATACCGGATTCTTTTTGAATGATGAAATGGACGACTTTACGGCCAAACCCGGGGCGCCCAATCTTTATGGGCTCATCCAGGGCAAGTCGAACGCGATCGCGCCCGGCAAGCGACCCTTGAGCTCGATGACGCCGACCATCGTGCTCAAGGATGGTCACCCGGTGCTGGTCGTCGGCACGCCGGGCGGCTCGCGCATCACCACCACCGTGCTGCAGGTCATCGTCAACGTCATCGACTACGGCATGAGCCTGCAGGAGGCGGTCGATGCGCCCAGAGTCCATCATCAGTGGCTGCCGGATACGCTGGCGGCCGAGCCGTTCGCGCTATCGCAGGACACGGTGTCCGCACTCGCGCGCATGGGCTATCAGGTGGTGCCGCTCCAGCCATGGGGCGCGGGCAACGCGGTGGAGGCCATCGGCATTGCGGGTCGCGATGCGGCTGCCCCGGAGCTGAAGTTTCCGCGCGCCGGCACATTCTATGGAGCCAGCGATGCGCGCGCGCCAGCCGGATCGGCCGCCGCACCCTAGAGTAAACATGGCTGCCGAATATCGCATTGACGCTGAGATCTTTCGCCTCTACCCGGGGTACCGGCGCGGGCTCGTGCTCGGGCAACAACTGCGCAATGGCGCGTCCAGCGCCAGCCTCAGCGAACAGCTGCGGGCGCAGGAAGCCGCGCTGCGCGAGCGCGTACAGGGCAATCCGGCCGAACATCCGCGTATCGCGGCCTGGCGGGAAGCGTATCGCCGCTTCGGGGCGCGGCCTTCGGATTTCCGATCCTCGATCGAGGCATTGGCGCGAAGGGTGCTGCGTGGTGATGCATTGCCAGGCATCAACGCACTGGTGGATATCGGCAATCTGGTCTCACTGCGCTACCTGGTGCCGGTCGGCGTGCATCCGGTGCCGGAGGGCGAGGGCATGCTGTGCCTGCGCCTGAGTGAACCCACCGACAGCTTCCTGCCGCCGGATGGTGCCGCGGCCGAGGTGCCGGAGAAGGGCGAGGTCGTCTTCGTGCAGGCAAGCACCGTGCTCACACGCCGCTGGACCTGGCGCCAGAGCGCACTGACGCTGACGCAACCTGCGACCACGGCCGTATTCTTCAACATCGATGCGCTGCCCGGCGTGCCGGATGAGGAAGTCGAGGCGGCCATGCGCGACATCGGGCTACTCGTGCGCGAGCATTGCGGCGGTGAAGTGCAGTCCACGGTGCTGCGGGACAGCGCCTCCAGCTGGCAATACTGCTAGACCGCAAACGCGCGCGCGCGGATGTCGGTGTACCAGCGCTCGGCGTCGTGCGAGGCGGTCGCCGCCGCGGCGGTGTCGAGCTCGATCCCCGGGGATGATGTCGGCTGCGGCGCGACGATGCGTCCATCGAGGATGATGAAGTGTCCCGGGAAGGCCAGCGCCCACTCGGGGCTGACGCGCCCATAACAGACGCTGTCGAAGTCCTGTGGCACCAGCTCTTGCCCGCTCAGCCCCGCTGCTATAGCGCGGGCACAATGCTGGGCCTGGCTCAGCGCGGCCGATGCGGACTTGGGCATGGCATCGGCAATGCAGGCGTCGCCGATGACATGCACATTGGGCAGCAACGTTGACTCGAAGCTGCGCGGATCCACCGGGCACCAGCCGTGATCCGAGGCGAGTCCCGTCGCGGGCGCCAGTTCTCCGGGCGCCTGCGGAGGAATGAGGTTGGCCACGGCCGCGCGATGCGAGCCGTTCTCGGCGAACAGGGTCATGGTTTTCGTATTGACACGGACCACGGTACCGCCCTGGGTCAGGGGAATCCATTCGATCATGTTCGGGTAAAGCCGGCTCCAGGCATCGGTGAACAGCGGCTGCTTGGGGAAATAATTGTTCGCATCGAGGATCAGGACTTTGGAGCGCGGCTTATATTTCCCAAGGTAGTGCGCGATCAGGCTTGCGCGTTCGTAGGGAGCCGGCGGGCAGCGCATGAATCCGGATGGCACGCTGATCGCGACCACCCCGCCATCTTCCATGGCGTGCAGCTGGTTGGCGAGCAGCGAGGTCTGTTCCCCGGCCTGCCATGCGTGCGGCATGGCGCTGGCAGCCGCGGGCCCTGAGCCTTCGATGCGTTCCCAGAGAAAGCGGATCCCGGGCGCGACCACGAGCCGGTCGTATGCCAGCGTGTCGCCCGCGGCCAACCGCAGGCGCCGCTGCGCGGCATCGATGCCATCGACGCGACCGGTGATGCAGCGCACGCCCGCGTGCTCAAGCCCCCTGCGCGAGATTTCAATCGAGGAGATGGTGCGCCAGCCAACGATGACTTCGTTGCTCATCGGGCAGGTGACGTAGCGTTCGACCGGATCGATCAGATGGACATCGATCCCGGGATCGAGTCGCCGCAGCTCGAGCGCACAGGCGGCGCCGGCGAAGCCGCCTCCCGCGATCAGCACGCGCGGGGCAGCCCGCGTTCGCACGGCCGATGCGATGCGCGCGAGGCCCGTCGCCGCGCCCGCGGCCGCCCATGCGGCCATCCGCAGCCAGCGGCGACGATTCATGGCCCACTCATTTCCATTCGAGTTGCTGATAGACACGAGTGACATTGCGCGGGTGGGTGCTGTCCCAGAGCAGCCACTGCGATTTCTCGGCAGCCGCCACGCCATCGATGGCTTCCGGCAGCGATTGCCCGAGATCGATGGCCGATCTTACGCCCTCGAGCAGCGCGCGCAGGTAGCGGCGCTCCGGCACGAGCGCGGATCCGAGGTCCGTCGTCGGCGGGCCATGCCCCGGGATGGCGCGCTTGACGGGCATACGAGCCAACTCATCGATGACGGTGAGCCAGCCTTCGACGTCGCCGTCCACGGCCGGCAGTCGCTCCCTGAAAAGCAGGTCTCCGGTGAATAGCGTGCGGGTCGACTCATCGAGCACGCTCAGGTCGCAATCGGTGTGTGCCACCGGCCACGCACGCAGCTGCAGTCGCCTGCCGCCCAGGTCCAGTTCCAGCCGGTCCTGTACGCGCCGATCCGGGGTGATGATCTGCTGCGCACTCGCGGGTGAGTCCAGATCCTCTGGATAGTGTTGCAGAAAGTACAGCCGGCTGCGCGCGATGGCATCGGGTAGCGCTGCATGTCCGATGAAGCTGGGGTGTGAGTCGGTGAAGGCCGCATCGCCGAGTACGTGATCCACGTGCACGTGGGTGTTGATGACGTAGCAGATCGGTTGTTGCGTGCGCTGTCTGATCGCTGACAGCAGCGCGCGGCCGACGCGCACCGAGCCACCGGTATCGATGACGGCCACGCAGCGGCTGCCCACAATGAAACCGATATTGGCAATGTCGTCGTGCCCTGGCGCATCGAGGTCCAGCGGTTGGCCAAAGTGGACGAAGACGCCGGCCGCGACCTGCTGGATCTGGAACCCGGAGGCGTTCGCCGATGACTGACTGGCAGCGCCGAGTAGCCAAAGCGCCAAGGCCAACCGCGGCCCGGGCATGGGCTAGTGCGGCGTTACCGCTGCGTCGCTGATGGTTTCGCCGCCGCTCGCGGAACCGCGCCAGTTAGCATTGAAGTGCGCATCCTGGGAGTCGGTGACCTCGACGGTCAGCGGTGCCGGCAGCGCCGAATCGGACGCGATGCGCAACGTGGGGTTCTCGCTCAGGGAAATGCCGGCATCGACGTCCAGGATCGCGTGCCCGTTGCTGCTGAACCGGATGTGCGACACATAGTGGGCCGGTATCGGATTTCCGCTCAGCGGGTCGATCTGGAATCCGGAATTATTGGGATGCCGGATGGCGATCTGCAGTGAGCGCCCATCCGCCGTGTTGTGGAAGCGGATCTCTCCCAGCGTGCCGCCCGCGGCAGGACCGGGTGCCGCCGAGCAGCCTCCGGCGGCATTGACCCAGGTGCTGTGCATCTGCAGCTGGCCATCCGTGGTCTCGGCGATCGCCCGTACCGAGGTCCAGCGATCCACACGCACGCGCATGCCGATCTCGGCGACGCGCGCGCCCTCGGCAAAATCGAAAGTCGAGGCGACGGGGGAGGGGTTGTTGTCGATGAATACTCGCAGCTGTCTGACATGCCCGAGGTCCGCGGCGCCGAAGCGTATGGTCAGTGCCGTCGCGGTCGGATCCGGGGTATTGGATGGCGCCTCGAGCGTGAAGGCCGCGGTATCGGCGATGCCGAGTTCCCGCTCACCATAATATTGCTTGCGCAGGTTGGGCCAGGCATCGTCGGTGGGGTTTTGATTTTCCGCAGGGGTTGCAGCAGCGCCTGCCAGTGCCACGATCGAGGCAAGCGAGAGCGTCGCGAACATTGGCCAGCGTGGGGTTTTCATGCCCCCATTCTAACGCCGGGGCGCCTATCGGGCGTCAAAAAAGGATTTGACCGCGCCCAGGCAGAATGGGGGCACGAGAGTGGTGTGATAAGCGCTTTCCACCGCTTCATAGCCGTTGTCGGTGGCCCCCTGGGCGATGGCCAGGGCTGCCACCGCGTCCTTGGCGATCTCAAACTGTGTCTTGACGGTCGAATAGGGGTCGCCGGTGCCGATGGCGGCGTCCAGATCAAGCACCGTCAACGGCACGGCGGCCGACTGTCCCAACCAATAATTCTGTTCCAGTTGCGCATTGAACCAGAAAACCTCGGGATCCTGGTCGCCGCCGCAGAGCAGTACCGGTGCCGCGGGGAGCCAGTTGCGCAGATCGTTCTGTGCGAGCGCCGCGCGCATCGCCAGCCCCGGGGAGGTCGCGGGAACTCCCGTGGTGACCGTTGGAAATGCGCCGTCCGGATTGGCCTGCGCATCCGTCAGCCAGGCCAGGCGATAGGAATTCGTTATCAGATTCCCGGCCCCGAATCCCAGGGCGAACACCGGTGCCAGATCCGCCGGCACGGTCGCGGGCGTGAGCGCGGCATAAGCGGGTGACGGCGGCGTCGAGCTGAAGAGCGCGAACTGCGGCAGCTTCCCTTCCGTATAAAGCTCGCCCCGCGTGGCCGTGCTGGGAAACAACGAATCGATGCCGGTTGCGTACGGCGCCTCGAACACCTCGGCCGGATCGCTGTAGATATTTCCATAGGAATGCTGGTAGGCCGTTAACAGCAGCGTGCCGACTACGGGCGCTTCGCCGTTGACCTGGCCATCGAAGATCGCATCGACGAACGCGGCGAGCGCGTAGGGCCCCGACATGGGCGCGGACGCGGTTACCGCCATGCCGCGCGCCTGCATGGCGCGATGGGTTGCCAGGGCCACATAGCCGCCCTGGGAGTAGCCCGTGATGAATAGTTTCCCCGAGTCCGATGTCGAGGAGGCGGCCGCCGTCGGCAGCGCGCTGCGCGCGGCGCTCAGCGCGTCAATCATCTCGCCCGATTGCTGATCACCGACCAGGAAGGCGTCGTACGGCAGGGTCGAGGTGTCATAGCCCACATAGTTCGGCGCCACCACGATGTAGCCCTGCGATGCGAATGCCGCCGCGAGAAAGATCCCTTCGGCGTTCTGCTGATTGGTGAGATCGGCGATATTGAAACCGCGATCGGTGGAGGTCCCGTGCGCGTAGAGCACGACGGGTCGCGGCCCTGAACACCCCGAGTGGCTGCCGGTGGGGACCATGAGTGCCCCCGAAGCCGTGGTCGCTTCATTGGCGCCGCCGAGCGTGGCGTATTCGATGTGATAAACCGCAATGTCGCAGACCGGCGAGCCGACCAGGCTCAGCACTTGCGCGATTTGCTGATTGGATGCGCCGGTGAGCTGTAACAGCAACTGGGCTGCATTGATCGTTGTCAGCAGCTGCGGTGGAGTCTGCAGCAGCTGCCCGGGTGTGGGACTCGGATCGCTGGCAGTGCCGCCGCCTGAAACCGAGCTGTCGCCATTGCAGGCACTCAGCAGTGCGGTACCGGTCAGCAGCACCGCGACCATCATCCCTTTGGCCATAATTTTCATGAGTTACTTTACCGACGGCGACTACCAGGCCGCTGTAGCCGACCTGCGGTAACGTTTGTAGGACAGAACTTGCGCGCTAGTCGTGCCACGCCGGGAAGGGTCGCAGGCCGCGGAAGAAACTGAAGTCATGATTCGGCCACAACTGCGCGCCTTCCGAGAGCGCCAGCGACTTGAGCAGCCGAATGCTCTGCAGCGCCAGTGTCTCATCGTCATTCCAGCAGAATCCGGGCGCGACTTCATCATCGAGGTTCTCCTGCAAATCGGCGGCATCCCCGCACAGCACCACGGGTCGGCCGTGAGGCAATTCGATCAGCAGCGACATGTGGCCGGCGGTATGTCCGGGTGTCAGCAAAGCGCGAACGCCGGCAGCGATTTGGTATGCCTCGCTCTGGATACGCCAACCCCCGGCGGCTGCGATCTCGTCGCCGAAAACCCCGCCATCCCGCCCGGTGCGCGCGGCGGCCAGTTCCTCGCGGTGTACATGCACCTCGCAGCCGGGAAAATCACAAAGACCGCCCGCGTGATCGAAATGCAGATGGCCCAGGAAAACCACGTCGATGTCTTTGATGCTGAGTCCCAGCCGGTCCAGGTAACGCGGGATGCGCTGTTCCTCGGACATCTGCGGCGGCTCAAACACCGGCCGCATCGGCTCGAAGAAGCGACAACGAAGTTCCGGGGTGGCGATCTTGCGGTAGTCGCAGCCGACGTCATACAGAATGCGCCCGTTGGGGGTCTCGATCAGAAAGGCCAGGATCGGCGCATCGATGTAGACGCCCTGTCCGCGATTTCGCGTCGAGACAATCTTCTCGTAACGCTGCGTGCCGGTCAGCAGCGGCCAAAGCTTCGTCGCGCGGGACATCGACTCCGGAAGCTCAGCCCAACGCTGAATGATACAGGCCGAGCAGTTTGATCCAGGCGCGCTCGGCGTCGGCTTTGTTGTAGATCGGCGTGCCATCGGCCTGCACAGGCATGTCCGCTATGCACCAGCCGTGCTGGTCGCGCGGATAGACCTCGATTTCGGCCGGCACTTTGGCGGCGGCGAAGGCTTCGCGCAGCTTATCCTTGGCGTCCGGCTGTTTCTGATCGTCACTGCCGGCCACTGCGATGTAGAGCCGCGCCTTGATCTTCGGGGCCAGCAAATGCGGGCTGTCCGGCTTTTCAGTGACCAGGCCTCCGCCGTGGAAGGAGGCGCCCGCGCCCACGCGCTCGGGCACCGCCGCGGCCGTCCTGATCATGTGCGGACCGCCCGCGCAATAGCCCTGCGATCCGATCTTTTTTGATTTGTTTACCTGGGGCTGCGCATCGAGAAAGGCGATGTACGCCTTGGCGTCGGATTCGACGGCACCGGGCGCGCTCAGCGGCCCCGTCAGTGGCGGCAGCTTGGCGCGATCCGCATCGCTCTGGAAATTGAACGATGGCACGTCCGTGAACACCGGGGCCTTGGCGGTGCGATAGAAGGGATTCGGTACCAGCACGGAGTATCCCACCGAGGCCAGGCGTCGTCCGAGTTCGCGATAGACGGGCCGCAGTCCAAAGATGTCGGTCCAAACCAGTACGCCCGGATGGCTGCCATTGGCGAGATGAAAAAAAGCGCCGTCACAATTCCCATCGGGCGTCGGTATGGCGACGTCGGTTTCTATGACATTGGCGGCGGCGGCCGACATGGCGCCAGTGGTGGCGGCCAGTCCTACGGCGGCCGACAATGTGACAAACTCGCGCCGCGACCGGTCGTTCGGTAGTGCGGCGTCCGGTTTGCGATCTTGCCCCTCACGCGTCATGTGGCAGAGCCTAGCATGGTAATGCACAACCTGCGTCCCGAAGAGGACAGCCCCGGCGAGGGCAGCCTGGGGCGGGAGATTTGCGGGGAAATCGAGCAGGCGCTGCGGCGCGAGTGGCTCGTCACCAATGGCGTCGGCGGCTACGCCGCCGGCACGGTGGCCGGCTGCCAGACGCGCCGCTACCACGGCCTGCTGGTCGCCGCGACAGCGCCTCCGGTGGGCCGCACCCTGTTGCTGGTCGACCTGGATGTCATTGCCGAGGTATGCGGTCGGACCTACGAACTGGCCTGTCATGAATACGGCGGCGGCATCATTCATCCACAGGGCCATCGGCTACAGCAGAGCTTCCGGCTCGACGGCACGGTGCCAACCTGGACGTTCGCCCTGGGTCCCGCGCTGCTGATCCGGCGCGTGTTCATGGCGCGCGGAGATAACACCACCTACCTGCAATACACGCTGGCGCGCGGCGATGCGGTGGTAACGCTGCAAATGCGGCCGCTGTGCACGGCCCGGGACTATCACTGGCAGCGGCGCGGCGGGGAAGGCTTCAGCGTCGTGGCCTCCCGGCAGGGCTGCCGCATCGACACCAGCGACGGCAACCCCTCGCTCGCCATTACCACCGAACAGGGAACATTTCGTGAATCGCCCGAGGTTCACTGGAATCTCCTCCACCGCCAGGAGGCCGAACGTGGGCTCGACAGCGCCGAGGATCTCTATTCACCGGGGGTATTCGAGATGCGCCTCGAGCCTGGCGGCAGTGTCACGCTATGCGCCACCATCGAGGCGCAACCCACCCCCGGCGCCGAGGCTCTCGCCGGATTGCGCGCGCACGAGACGCTACTGCTGAAATCGGCTGCCGTCTCCGAACCGGCATGGATTCGCCGTCTCGTGCTGGCGGCGGATCAGTTCATCGTTGCGCGGCACGGCGCCTCCGCCGACGGCAAGACTGTGATCGCCGGTTATCCGTGGTTTGGCGATTGGGGCCGGGACACCATGATTGCGCTGCCGGGATTGGCCCTGGCGACGGGTCGACCCGCTATCGCCGCGCAGGTGCTGCGGACTTTCGCGCGCTTCATCAGCGAGGGCATGCTGCCGAACCGTTTTCCGGATGCCGGCGAGGCGCCCGAGTACAACACCGCCGATGCCACTCTGTGGTACTTCGTGGCGCTGCACGAGTATCTGCAGTTCACCGACGATACCGGACTGGCGCGCGAGCTATGGCCCGCGCTGCACGAAATCCTCGACTGGCATCGGCGCGGGACGCGACACGGGATCGCGATGGATCCGCTCGATGGCCTGCTGCGCGCAGGCGAGACCGGCACCCAGCTGACCTGGATGGATGCCAAGGTCGGTGGTTGGGTTGTGACTCCGCGCAGCGGCAAGCCCGTCGAGATCAATGCACTGTGGTGCAACGCGCTGCGCATCGCAGGCGACATCGCCGCAAGGATCGGCGAGCGAGCGATGGCCGAGGACTGCCGGGAGCGCGCCGGCACGGCGATCGCCGCGTTTCGCGAGCGATTCTGGTATCAGGCCGGCGGGTATCTCTACGATGTGATCGATGCGCCGGCGCGGCCGCCGGATCACTCGCTGCGGCCCAATCAGCTGCTGGTGCTGGCGCTGCCGCATCCTGTGCTGGCGCGGGATCGGGCACTGGCCGTGCTCGCGGTCTGCGAGCGCGAGCTGCTGACCTCGTACGGGCTGCGCACGCTTGAGCCTTCAGATCCCGCCTATGTCGGCCGTTACGGCGGGGATCAGTGGCAGCGCGACGGCGCCTATCACCAGGGAACGGTGTGGCCCTGGCTGCTCGGATCGTTTGCGCGCGCGCACTACTCGCTGCATCGCGATCGCGAACGCGCGCTGTCCTACCTGGCGCCGCTGGAGCAGCATCTGATGGATGCCTGCATCGGTCAGATCAGCGAAATCTTCGACGCCGATCCGCCGCACCATCCGCGCGGCTGCTTCGCCCAGGCCTGGAGCGTGGCCGAGATCCTGCGCGCCTGGCGGGACATTCACGGCGCCTTGCCAGGGACACGCGCGCCCTGAGGAAGCTTCAGCAGCGCCTGACCCATGCGAACCCGTGCGCCCTCGAGGATGCCCTCGCAAACGGTGAAGCCATGCGGTGCAAACACGATGATGGTGGAGCCATGCTGAAACCAGCCCATCTCCTCCCCCTTGGCAAGATTCGCATCACAGGCAATCGCATTCGGGCCGCGATACTTCAGATGTAACAACAGGTCGAGAAAATGCAGGCGGATGCTGGCCACGAGCACGGCCGCGATCGGTACCAGGGTGATCAGGTGATCGGACGATGCGAGGCGGCAGCGCAGGGTTGCCCGTTCGTTGCGGCAGAACAATGACTCGACACGCTTGAGTGCAGTGGGATTGACGTTCCAGGTATCGCCCGGGACGTAGTTGACCTGCTCGACACGGCAGCCGTAAGGCGCGTGAAAGCGGTGATACATGCCGGCGGTGAGCCGCAGCGTCGCGTACCAGCCGCGCGCGTAGTAGCGCACCAGTTCCTCATCGCCAAGAAGTTCCATGAGCCGATACGGACGGCCCTTGGCCTGCAGCACCGCGCCATCGACGATCTGGCCCGTCGCGCCCACGATGGCATCGCAAGGGCTCACGAGTGTGCCCGGATCGCTGTCCAGCGGACGTGCGCCGGCCTTGAGCTCGCGAATGAAGCAATCGTGCAAGCTGCGGAAGCGAGTCTTCCTGGCATCGCTCAGATCGACTTCTGCAAACAGCTGCCACAGCGCGATGCTTGCGCGGCAGATCCAGGGATTCTCGAGCTGACTGAACCAACCCATGAAACGCGTCAGCGATCGGCGCGGAATTCGATTGGTAAGCAGGAAGTTGATGCCTTCCTGCTGCAGCGCTTTGTCCAGGGCGAGGCGCAGGTTCATTGTAGTGTCATACGCATGCAATACGCTTGCCACGGAGGATATCCGTGAACACAAGCACCATCGCGATGGGCGCGGCTATCGCCGCCGCCGTCGCCCTGTTTCC